>Ga0126378_10004035_pt1 | contig 11134 bp, 9 predicted proteins | sample PanSoiMetPlot_23_FD_92587 | JGI IMG/M metagenome (GOLD analysis project Ga0126378, IMG submission 92587) | Tropical forest soil microbial communities from Panama - MetaG Plot_23 | ecosystem: Environmental > Terrestrial > Soil > Tropical forest > Bulk soil | place: Panama | collected 2016-02-17
TGCATGAAGGCCTGCAACGCGCCGAGGCAACCATCATCGGCGATGCACAAAATAACGTTAAGGTTCGGGTTCGCCTGAAGCATGGACTGCACGACGGGCAACACATCCGCCGACAGCACCCCCTCGTGCTGCGCGACCACCTTCACATTCGGGGCGACCTTCATGACGCCGGCGATCCCTCCTGCGATGCGGTCATGGCCCGTTTGCTGTATCTCGTGGGTTAGCAGGGCCACCTCAGCATGGCCTCCGAGCGTCTTGTTGACCCATCCCCCGACCCACTGGCCAACGAGATCCGCCCCCCCTAGGTTGTCGAAGACCACCCACCCGTCGGTACCAGGGAGCGCCTTGTCCGAGTAGTCAAGAAATTTCACACCGTTCTGATGCGCCTTCGTGATGAGCGGCAGCATCGCATTATTGTCGAGCGGCAGAACGATCACCCCGCCAATCTTCTGGCTGATCCAAGTGTTGAGCTCGTTGACCTGTCGATCCAGCTGATGATTGGCGTGGCTCTCAAGAATCTCATAACCTCGCTGTTGACCCGCCTGCTTGGCGCCGTACAAAAGAAACGGATAGACCGACGCCGAGGTGTCTGGCTGCGCGAAGGCGATTTTCTTGGTGTTACCGCCCCCGCCCGATTGTGTTGAACCCCCGCAGGCGAGCATGGCCATTCCGCCGGCGACCGCACCCAGAAAGGCTCGACGGCTGAGTCGGTTCGCCAAAAGGAATTGCTCCAGTGTTTCCGCTTGCATCACAGCATGTTGGCCCCGTTGCTCATCCATGAGTCTCCTCCCTAGATCTCCAAGCCTCTGCAATTTCTTGCAGACTCCTCACGATTATGGCCGCTATCATACCCCTGCTAGTCGAACTGTCAAGATCCAGGGCTCTCGGGCGCGGGTTCAGTTGCCAACAGCTCGCTGGGGGCCGACGGATCGCTGGCGACATCATCGTTTCAAGTCCGTCCTCAGAACAAGGCAGAGCTGGAAAGCCTGGCTGGTGGGTCGAAGGCGGTGGTTATTCGCGGGTGGACAGGAAGTGGTGGCGGACAATCGCGTCGTCGGCGAAAGAGCTGTCTGAGCGACCAGCAAGAAGCCAGACGACGTTCACGCCTTCGCTGCAGAAGCACGTTCTCTCGCCGCGGTGGCGCCTCACCACTACCCGATGTTCGGGGGAAGCGACCAGGCCGGAGTGCGCGGACATGCGCCCCCGAAGGAGCTCGTCAACGGCTTCGAAGGGATCGTTGATCAGCTTCCTGGGCTGCCTTGCTGCACATCGGCAGGAGTCCCGCCGTCGTCAGGCTCTCAATCTGGCCCGCCGCGCTCGCCATGTCGAGGCTCCAGCAAAGGATCTCTCCCGGCCACCGGGCACCTTGACAAAACCACCCACTAGCTCATACTGCTTGCTCATGCCGCTACATGATCGTGGCGGGCCTGCAAGATCCTGCAGCCATCGTGATTCACTTTGGAGGGGAATGGCGTAATGGCTGAAACGATGAGACAAGTCGTTCCCACTGCTCTGCCGAGCCCAGAACTGCCCGGCGGCGCCCGACGCCCACGCCCCCCTCAAGGACGGGGCCTGGCTGGCGCTCCGAATCTACCTGCTAGTCGCTTTGGCGGTTCAGAAGCGTGACCGGCTGCACAATGCAGGTGCAGCGTGGGGTGAGACCGAGGATGACCGTGCGATGGCGACGCGCGGGCGCTGCACTAAAGGAGCAATGACAATGCCGGAGCGCCTGGCTGCAGCGACCTTGATGCGGGAGACCGAGGAGCGAGTCATGCGCGCATATGGCCCTGCCATCGGCAGGCATCGCCGCGACGTGATCACGCCCGCGCTGATCCTGGACCTGCCCGCCGCCCGCCGAAACATCGCGAAGATGGCGGACCGCCTCCGCTCTATGCCTGCCAAGATTCGGCCCCACATCAAAGTGCACAAGAGTCGCCAGCTCGCTCAGATGCAGATGGAGGCCGGCGCGATCGGCCTCTCAACCGCGACCGTCTGGGAGGCAATGGTGATGATCGGCTCGGGCTTCGACGAGGTCTTCGTCATCAACACGGTGGTCGGACGCGACAAGCTCGCGGCGCTGGCGGCCCTCGCCCGAGAGGCGCAGCTCATGGTTGCGGTCGACGACGCAGACAACGCGGCGCAGATCGCCGCTGCGGCCCAGGGGGCGGGCAGCACGATCGGTGCCTTGATCGAGGTAGACACCGGTATGGACCGAGCAGGCGTTGACACGGCCGACCAGGCTGCAAAGCTGGCACGTCATGTCGACTCCCTCGCCGGCCTGCGTTTGCTGGGGGTGACGGGATACGAGGGCCACTGCTCGTTGACACCTGAGCGCGAGCTGCGCCACGAGCGGCAGCGAACTGCGATGCACTTCCTCGTCGATGTGGCCGATCGAATCACTTCCGAGGGGCTGCGATGCGAGATCGTGTCCGCCGGGGGCACTGCCACGTGGGACTGGACCGCAGCCCACCCACGCGTTACGGAGATTCAAGCCGGATCGTACGTCGTGATGGACAACTTCCATGCGGCGATGGTTGCCGACTTCGAGCCCGCACTCACTGTCCTGGCCACAGTCATCAGCCGCCCACCGGACCGCGTCATCGTGGACGCGGGTAACAAGTCGATGGGCGCTCCCTCATTGGCCACGATCGCCGGCCATGATCTGCCAGTCTTCAGGTTCGATGAAGAGCATGGGATCTTCGCCGCGCGGCCGGACGACCGATTGAAAGTGGGCGATGTTGTCGAACTCGTTCCCGGCTACGCTCCAGGGACCGTCAACTGGTACGACGCATACCACGTGGTGGAAGGTGATCGCGTGGTGGACGTGTGGCCCGTCATTCCTCGCGGTCCAGGCCACGGAGGGTTGATCGATTGAGCGTCTCCCGGCAAAGGTTCGCGGACAAGGAAGAAGGAGCGACGGGACTTCATGGTCGTGGTCGCCGCGCTGAGGTTGCCCGGCGGCACCGGATCGCCCTTCAACCCGATTGCGATTCTCTGACAGCGTGGGAAGTCTGTACTTAGGAGGTAAGCGATGCAGACAGACAGTGAGCGCAGAGGCGGGAAGGCGCGGGGTCAGGCGCCACTCCCTATCAGCCAGATCGCGATCGTCGTGAGGGAGATCGACGAAGCCATTGAGCGCTACCACCGCGCACTCGGCTGGGGCCCCTGGAATGTCTACGAGCACAAGCCACCTGCCCTGCACGACACCTATCTGCACGGGGAACCGACGAACTTCACGATGATTGGGGCGGAGACCCACGTCGGCCCGATCGTGGTCGAGCTGCTGCAGCCCGTCGACGGGCCCAGCATCTACAAGGAATGGCTGGAAGCTCATGGAGAGGGGCTTCACCACATAGCTGTCATGCGGCCCACTCCGGCCGAGTCTGAGGCCACCCAGCGCCACTTCAAGGAGCTGGGTGCCGACGTCTTGATGGAGGGCAGGATCGGCGAGACGATCCACTTCTATTACCTGGACACGGAGCCCCTGCTCAAGGTGATCTTCGAGTCCGGCACTGGCCACGCCGTCGACCTCAAGCCGAGCCGGGTCTATCCCTGACGAAATCTCGATGGGGGAGAGGGTATTGAAGATCCTGGTCGTTGGCGACTCATACGTGCCGGTTCCGATCTTCAAGCGGGGCCTTGAAGACCTCGAGGCGGCGCACCAGTTCGAGTATCTCCAGCTGGACGAATCAAAGACCATGGCGGCGGACACAGTCTCGGAGCGTTCGATTCGCGAGTACCTGGGCACACCCGAACAGATCGCTCAGCGTATCAGTGCATTTGAAGTCCTTGTCGTGCACGGCGCCCCTGTGACGGCTGAGGTGCTCGAGGCCGCTCCGAGCTTGAAGCTCGTATGTTGCGCACGAGGGGGGCCGGTCAACGTCGACGTGGGAGCCGCATCGGCGAAAGGAATCCCGATCGTCACCACGCCAGGCAAGAATGCGGATGCGGTCGCTGATCAGACGATCGCCTTCATGATCATGCTTGCGCGCGGCTTTCCGCGTGCTCAGCGCTTCCTACTCGAAGGCGGCACGATTGGCGAGTCGGCCTTCGAAGGAGCTCAATTCTTCGGTCACGACCTCGCCGGCCACGTGCTCGGACTGGTGGGCTGCGGAAACGTGGGCCGCCGGGTCTGCAGCCGGGCGGTCGCCTTCGGGATGAAAGTGGTCGTGTATGACCCGTTCGTAAGGGTCGACGATCTCGACGGCATGCAGCAAGTTCCGGAGCTCGCCGACCTGCTGCAAGTGTCCGACTTTGTCTCGCTGCACCTGAGGGCGGCGTCCCAGGCCGAGAACCTTTTCGGAGCGCGAGCGTTCGCGGCGATGAAGCCCGGCTCCTACTTTGTGAACACCGCGCGCGAGTCTTTCGTCGACGAGGCCGCACTGGATGCCGCGCTGGCGTCCGGCCATCTGGCAGGTGCGGCTCTGGATGTCGTGCGGCCGCAAGTACAGAAGGGGCCCCATCCACTACTGCGCCACGACAATGTCGTGATCACACCGCATATCGGCGGCGCGACCCAGGAGACTCTTCTTCGCGGCGCGACCATGGTCGCGGACGAGATCGAACGCTTCGCCGCGGGCGACCGTCTTCGCTACGTTATCAACAACTTCTCGGTCCAAGCGTGAGCGAACCGCTGCTGCTGGCCATCGATGCAGGGACTGGCAGCTGCCGGGCAGTTGTCTTCCAGGTGGACGGCCGGCAGGTAGCCATCGCTCAACGTGAGTGGTCTCACCCCGCCCTCGCAGGCATACCGGGCTCCCAGGTGTTCGAAACCGATGCCGGCTGGCGCCTCATCTCCGAATGCGTAAGGCACGTCCTGGGCGCGCCAGGCGTGGATGCATCCGCGATCCAGGCGGTAAGCACCACCAGCATGCGAGAGGGCATGGTCCTCTACGACTCGTCGGATCGTGAAGTCTGGGCCTGTCCAAACGTCGACTCCCGTGCCCGTGAGGAAGCCTCGGACCTAATCCAGCGCGGGCTTGCAGAGCAGATATACCGTCAGGGCGGCGACTGGGTGGCCATTACAGCCCCGCCGCGTCTGCTGTGGATCAGGCGGAATGAGCCAGAGCTGTTCGCGAAGGTCGCGCACATGACCATGCTCGGCGACTGGATCACATTCCGGCTCACCGGCGAGTACATGACCGATCCATCGCTAGGTTCGAGCTCTGGCATGTTCGACCTCGCCAATCGGACATGGTCCGGCGACATAGCCGACATCTGCGAGATCCGGTCCGAGGTTTTCCCACCCGTGCGCGAGCCCGGCACCGTGGTCGGAGTCGTTAACTCGGCAGCTGCATCCGACACCGGCCTGCGCGCAGGCACGCCCGTGGTAGTGGGCGGAGCCGACACCCAGTTGGCCCTGGTTGGCATCGGCATGATCGAGCCCGGCCAGTTCACCACCATCGGGGGAACGTTCTGGCAGCAGACGATTGGGCTCTCCCAGGCTCTCATCGATCCCAAGGCAAGGTTGCGAACCCTCTGTCACGCCTTGCCCGGCCAGTGGATGATGGAAGGGATCGGCTTTTACTGCGGACTCACGATGAGGTGGTTCCGCGATGGGTTCTGCGAGCTTGAGAAACTGGAGGCGGACCGGTCCCGCGTCGATCCTTACGCGCTTATGGAGCAGGCCGCGGCCCAAGTCCCGCCTGGCTCGAATGGCGTGGTCGGCGTGTTCTCGAATCTGATGGAGGCCCGACGCTGGATTCACGCCTCGCCGTCCTTCCTGCAGTTCGACGTTGGGAATCCGGCGCGGTCGGGCCGGAAGGAATGCATTCGCGCCATAGAGGAGGCCGCCGCCTATGTCTCGTACGGCCACCTTCAAATCATCGAAGAGGTGACGCGTCACTCGAGTGACGAGGTCGTGTTCACGGGCGGCGCCTCAAAGGGGAAGCTGTGGCCGCGCATCCTTGCCGAAGTGCTCGGGCGCCCGGTCCGCGTCCCCCGCGTCAAGGAGTCGACCGCGCTTGGTGCGGCCATGCTTGCCGGAGTCGGAGCGAGCCTGTTCCCGGACATTGCCGCTGCGGCCAATCAGGTCGTCAGCTTCGAGGACACGATCGAGCCGGATCCTGCCACCCACGAGCTCTACCTGGACCTGTACAGAAGGTGGCGGACCATTTATGCGGATGCGCTCGGACTGGTCGACCGCGGACTGATCAGGCCGCTATGGCGAGCGGCCGGCACCTAGCTCAGAAGTAGCTGAGGTGAGGGCGGACGCGAGACGGCTGGACGGCAAGGTGGCGATCGTCACGGGCGCGTCGCGCGGCATCGGTAGCGCGATCGCGGTGCGCTTTGCTAGCGAGGGCGCCAAAGTCATCGTCAACTGGATCGCAAGCGAGCAAGCGGCGGCGTCGGTTGTCGACGAGATCAACCGCGCCGGCGGACGGGCCCTGTCGGTCGGCGCCGACGTCTCCCGACTAGAGGATGTGCGCCGCCTTATGGAGCGGACGACGGACGAGTTCGGCCGGGTCGACATCCTGGTCAACAACGCCGGAATCATGGTCTGCAAGGGCGTCCTCGACACGAACGAGGAAGAATGGGACAGGACCATCGACATCAACCTCAAAGGCCCTTACCTTTGCGCCAAGGAGGTGGCGCCGATCATGCTGCGCCAGAAGTCTGGAACCATCATTAACATGTCGTCTAACTCAGGGCTTTACCACCCCTCGGCCATGCGCTTCACCGAGTACGTCGTGTCGAAGGCTGGCCTCAACGGCTTGACGAAAGCGCTCGCGCTCGCGCTCGGGCCGCACATCACCGTCAACGCGATCTGCCCCGGCTGGATCAAGACTGAGATGGTCGAGGACACTGATCCGGAAGTCGAAAACCGGATCCTAGCCGAGACGGCGCTGGCACGTTGGGGTACTGTCGATGACGTGGCCGGTGCGGCGGTGTTCCTGGCGTCACACGACGCGGACTTCATCACCGGCGAGCTGCTTATTGTGGCCGGCGGCCGGGGAATGCACTAGCACCGTCGGGACGAGATCGATGAAGATCGGGATCAACCTGTACCTGTGGGCGGACCACATGCACGATGGGTTAATGCCAGTGCTCGAGTCGCTTAAGGGGATCGGGTTCGATGGCGTGGAGGTACCAATTTTCGACCTGGACGCGTCCAAATGGGAGCGCTGGGCGCGCAGGTTGGACGACCTCGGGCTCGAGCGGACTGCGAACACGGTCATCGCCCCAGAACACAACCCCGTCAGCCCTGACCGCGCTGTCCGGAAGAGCGCGTACGAGCACATGCAAGCCGTAGTCGACTGCTGCGCGGCTGTGGAGTCATCCATCCTCTGCGGACCTCACCAGGTCGCCTTAGGCGTCTTCACGGGACGTGGCGCCACCGAGGACGAGTGGAAGCTCAGCGTCGATCACTTGCGCCGCGTGGCTGAATATGCGGAGCGCTCTGGTGTTGTTCTAGCCGAGGAGGTGGTAAACCGCTTTGAGCTGTACCACCTCAACACGCTCGAGCAGGCCGTCCGCTTCGTCGACGAAGTCGATCATCCGCACTGCCGCATCCACTTCGACACCTTTCATGCTCACATCGAGGAAAAGAATCCCGCGGAAGCGATCCGCCGCGCGGGCAATCGAATCGCGCACGTTCACATCTCCGAGAACGACCGCGGCGTTCCGGGAACGGGCAGCGTCGCCTGGGATGCAACATTCGATGCCCTGGACGATGTCGGCTACGACGGCTGGCTCACGGTAGAGGCGTTCGGCAACTTCCTACCAAACCTGGCAGCCGCCACCAGGATCTGGCGGCGCCTCTTCGACACCGAGGAACAGCTTGCAATTGACGCGTACACATTCCTGACCAGCAAGCTCAGGCGCTAATCTCGCTAGACACGCGACCGCTAGGCTCGCATCAGCGTGACCGGCCTGATGCGGTAGCGGATCAGCCAGCCGGAGCATTTGGGGGTCGGCTCGTGGGAGGAAGGAATGGTTGACGACGGCAGGCGCTACCCTGGCTGGGTGAGCGGTGGGACGGCGACGAGCGCGTGCTCTGGGCCGAGGGGGTGATCCGCCAGGCGGCAGTGTTCGCCGAGGTATTGGAGTTGCGGCGCAAGATCGAGGTTCGGGCTAGCGAGCGCGGCTTCATGGTCCGTGACGAGGTGGTGAACGTTGGCTTTGACCCGCCACCCACATAGACCGCTATCACGTCAAGGTCGGCTCGCCCGTTGTCGAGGAGGTCGCTGAGTACCTGATTCCTGCCGCCCTGGGGGCGCCGGTCGCCGCCCACCCACAGCCGATTACCGGCGGCTCACATCTCCGGCGCCGGATTGCCGAGAGGAGTGGAGGCGCGCGGGCGGTGCGCGACGGGCCCTGTCGGTGGCGCATGCGTGCACCGCACTGCGAGGGCGGCATCAGTCGGCGGACCATTACCCTCATCCCGCCCCCGCATTACGAAACGACCTCCCTAACAGCGTCGAAAACCGTCGGCGAGCCGAGGCACCGGCCGGCTCTCGCGACCCCATCACTAGTCCGCCCGAGGGGATGGAGGGACGGGCACAATGACCCTGCCTCAACCCCAGCCCCACGCGATCGGAGACGGCGTTCAAGGGGGTTTGAATAAAGCCGAATGAAGCACACATAGGAGCGGCTGGCACCTCGCCTGAATACGATGCCTGAATACTTTATTGCCAAGGTTGAGGTCGCGGGTTCGAAGCCCGTCTCCCGCTCCAGCGCCGCATATTCGAAAATCCGCCTCCAGCCCTCGCGCGGAACGGCGACGACCTTGACCCCGGCCGCCTGGTTCGATCCGGCCAGCCACGAGAGGACGGCGATGCGAAGCGAGTGCCACATGCGCGCCATCGTAGGGTGTGGCCGTGTCGGATCCGCGTCGATCTCCCGCTGGGAGTGCGCCGATCCGGAGTCCGCCGCGCTTCGACGGGGCAGCCCGCCTGCAACCTTCGGGCGTGCGGGCGTGTTCACGAGGTATGCAAGAGACCGTTACGACCATCGCGGCGCGCGTGGCCCGGATCGACTGGCCGGCGGCGACCGACGACGTCGACGCGTACGGGTGCGCCCTGACCTCGCGGATCCTCGACCCGGACGAGTGCCGGAGCATCGTTGGGCTATACGACCAGGCCAACCGCTTCCGAGCCACGATCGACATGGAGCGCTACCGGTTCGGCTCCGGGCAGTACCGGTACTTCGCCCGGCCGCTTCCCGACCTGGTCGCGCAGCTCCGCGAGGCGCTCTATCCACGCCTGCTCCCAATCGCGCGCGACTGGGCCGCCAGCCTCGGCCAGCCCGCGCCCTGGCCGGACACGCTGGAGGACTGGCTTGGCATGTGCCACGCCGCCGGCCAGACCCGGCCGACGCCGATCCTGCTCCGCTACCGCGCCGGCGACTGGAACGCGCTGCACCGCGACCTCTACGGTGACCTGGTGTTTCCGCTGCAGGTCGTCATCGGGCTCGACGAACCGGAGGTCGACTACACGGGCGGCGAGTTCCTGCTCGTTGAGCAGCGGCCGCGCGCCCAGTCCCGAGGGACCTCAACCGTGCTGAAGCGCGGGCACGCGCTCGTGTTCACCACCCGCGACCGGCCGGTGCGGTCGCAGCGCGGCTGGTCGGCCTCGCCGGTCCGGCACGGGGTGAGCCTCGTGCGGTCAGGGGAGCGTCACACGCTCGGGCTGGTCTTCCACGATGCCGCCTGAGCGCTCACAGGTCGAACGGGTGCTGCGGACGCTGGACGCGGCGTGGGCGGCGTTCCAGGAGTCGTACGCGGGCCTGCCCGACGCGGTCCTCCTGGCGCCAGGCGTCGTGGGGGAGTGGTCGGTGAAGGACGTCCTTGCGCACGTGCTTACCTGGCAGGAGGAGGCGCTGCGGCACCTGCCCGTGGTCGCCCGCGGCGGCACGCCGCCGCGGTACGCCACCACCCACGGCGGCATCGACGCCTTCAACGCGCGGATGGCCGAGCGGAAGCGGGACCTGTCGCTCGGCGACGTGTGCCGCCGCCTGGACGAGACGCAGCGCCGGCTGGTCGACCTGATCCGGAGCGCCCCGGAGGACCAGCTCTCGGGCGATACCAGGTTCCGCCGCCGCCTGCGCCTGGACACGTACGGCCACTACCGCCTGCACGCCAGCAGCATCCTGGAGTGGCGAGCGACTCAAGCCGAGTCGACCTGAGGCGCCCCGACCGAGAACGTCACGGGGAGCGTGGTCAGCCTCCACGGGTTGAGCGCCGCAAGCCCGCTGACGCACTCAGCACGACGGCCGTGCGCTGGGCGCCGTGTTTCTGGCGGCCCCACTCGACCTCGTTGCCGTTCGGCGATTGATCTTGGAACCAGGGCGCTACGCCGCAGTAGGCGGTCCGAACCAGGTGGTCAGCGCGTCAGGCAGCCCCGCGTGGGTTAGGCAGGAGGAGCTCATTGAGGAGAAGAGGCTGCCGGCGGCGGTGCTGCATCGGAGATGGAGTTGGGCCCTCCGGGGTCGCTATGCAAGGCGAGGCTCTGCTGCGCGTGGCGCGCGTTGCGGAATATGCGCGCAAGAGCGCGTCAGTGAGAACCAAGAAGGAGAACGTGAGTGAACCACCGCTTACGTGTCGATAGGACCGATACGTCCTGGCTAAGGCAAGGCCCTTCAATGGGCCAGCCGGCGGAAGAAGAAGGCCGAGAAACTTGGCGGGAAGACTTGGCGCCCAGGAGAGGAACAAAGCCTGGCTCTATGAAGAGGTCCTCGGACGCGGGCAGCGCGGCAGTAACCGACGATGGTGTCGAACAAGCCAGGGGCCATTTCGCGGGGCCAGATCTCAAACAGTCGGTCGGCGAGCATTGCGAGTTCGATTCGCTGGCGCCTAGGGAGCCGGTCTGTTCTGCTGAGGGCAATTCTCAACGGCTCGCGCCGCACCACCGGCGTGTGGAAGCCCCACGAGTACGAGGTCCTTGGGGCGGTTGCCAGATTGAAACGGTCGGACAGAAGGAGCTCCCCGATCTCACCCCCCCCCCAACCTCGCGCGATTCGACGGGGATCCGCGGGTAACGCTCGCCAAGGTGTGCCAAAAGCCTGGGGACTGTCTCCCATGCCGCGCTGTACGTCTAGGCCAGAGGTAGCGCGCCAGCCTCACCCCGTGCCACGGCTTTGACTGCGCGTGAAGCGTTGTCCGCTGCTGCCAGCACCCTTCGAGCGCCCTCGAGCA
>Ga0126378_10004036_pt1 | contig 11134 bp, 14 predicted proteins | sample PanSoiMetPlot_23_FD_92587 | JGI IMG/M metagenome (GOLD analysis project Ga0126378, IMG submission 92587) | Tropical forest soil microbial communities from Panama - MetaG Plot_23 | ecosystem: Environmental > Terrestrial > Soil > Tropical forest > Bulk soil | place: Panama | collected 2016-02-17
AAAAGAGTACTGCGGTTATCTGCGTCCGACGGTGATTCATTGTGGCTCGCCGGAGCAGGCGCTGGCCAATACCGAATACATGTTCCCCTTCGTGAGCGTTGTCCGATGCTCTCAGGAAAAGATGCTGCAAAAGATCGGGGCCACCTTGGTCTGCAGCGCGGTTACCCAAGATAAGGAATGGCAGCGCAAGTTGATCGATGCGCCACAGATTGACCGCCTGAACATCGGCGCGATTCCGACCATCAAACTGGATTGGCTACAGCCGCACGAAGGCAATATCGTCGAGTTTCTTTTCCGTCCGCGCGCATTTCAGGCTGCGCCGGAGGCGGTAGCGGTGTGATGGAGCGCGTTTGAGTGACAAGCGCCTGTTGATCACAGCTTCGGCGAACTGGTGCATCCGCGCCCCATCAGCGGAGCGTCATCTTGGGTGACGTTTTACAGCCGAGCACGTCTGACCAAGCCGACGGCGTGGTCGAGGCGGTGGTTAAGTTGCCTAGCGGATGCAAAATGGCTTTGCGGTTGTGTCGCCCGACCGTCCGCTTGGGCGGACGGCCGCGAAGCTGATGTTCCCCTGAAGGCGTAGACGCTTTGTTGATGGGGTACTTCGACGTGTTGTACAGTAGCTGCCTGCATGCCGACCCCGGCCTAGCAGCGGTCTGAACAAGACAAGACGAGGCTGTGTGAACAAACCGCGCTCTATTTTTCCCCTCGTCCTTTTTGGACTCCTTCTGAGTGCCTCGTCGGCCCGCTCTCAGTCCTTGCGTGGCTCTATTGTAGGCCGTGTTACGGACGCTTCGAAGAAGCCGCTCCCCAACGCGGACGTAGTACTGATAGACGAGGAGACGAATCGAAAGCGCACCGCCAAAACGAGCGCGAATGGCGAATTCGGGGCTTCTCTGTTACCCGCCGCCACATATCGCGTCGAAACAAGCGTGGCGGGATATCGGCAGTTCTCGTGCGTCGTAGTGCTACTCATAAATCAAGAAATTCACATCGAGATTCCACTGCTGCCCGAGAAATCAGTGGAGCGCGTCGAAGTCACGGGCGATGAGGGCCTGCTGAAGACCGAATCTGCGACGCTCAGCACTGTGATCGAGAATCGTGCGATCCGCAGCCTGCCGCTCGATGGCCGCAACGTTTACGAGCTAACGCTGCTCACGCCTGGTTCCGTGCCGGCCGCAGAAGGCTCGGCTGGCTCCGAGCGCGGAGACTTCACGTTCAACGTCAACGGCGCTCGCGAAGATGCCAACAATTACCTGCTGGACGGCATATTTAACGGGGACCCGAAGCTCAACGGATTTGCGGTCTCGCCGCCCGTCGACGCCGTTCGGGAATATGAGGTGCTGACGAACGGCTATGACGCTTCCTTCGGCCGCAATGTGGGTGGGCAGGTCAACGTAGTGCTCCAATCGGGCGCGAACCAGCTTCACGGCACAGCGTACGAGTTCTTACGCAACGCCATCTTGGATGGCACAAACTATTTCGCGCCTAAGGACGAAGCAGCGCCCAAGGATATCCGCAACCAATTCGGCGCTTCCCTCGGCGGCCCGATCCGCAAGGACCGAACCTTTTTCTTCGCCGATTATGAAGGCCATAGGATCCGCGAGGGGATTACCCAAACCACCAACGTCCCGACGGCGCTCGAACGCATTGGTAATTTTTCCCAAAGCAGCTTAGTTCCAATTGATGTACTCACTGGGCAGCCTTTTCCGAATTCCATAATTCCCATGTCGCGCATGAGTCCGATTGCCCTTGCCATCGCAGCTCTCTATCCGTTGCCTAACCGCTCAACGCTAGGGCAGAATTTCGTGGGCTCGCCGACCGAGAATGATCGGGATGATCACTTTGACCTGCGGCTGGATCATAACTTGAGTATGGCCTCCGAATTTTCGTTCCACTACAGTCTCGGCGACCGCGACCTTTTCGAACCTTACGGCGCCGCAGGGTCTGCGGCTTCTGTTCCAGGATACGGCAACGATGTTCCTCGACGCGCGCAGAGCGTGATGCTGAGTGAGACGCACATTTTTCCGCCCAATCTTCTGAACGAGGCGCGGCTGGGCTTCAACCGAGTGAGTCTTCAAGTGAATCAGCAGAATCAGCACAACAACCTCAACCAAGCCGTCGGCCTGCCAACGCCCTGGACAAATCCCCGGGATACCGGGCTAAGCCAAATCGTGGTCTCAGGCTTCTCCACTCTGGGCGACGAGATAAACAACCCGCAACGGACCACGACCAATGTTTATGAGTTCACTGACAATGCGAACTGGACTCGCGCCAGCCACTCGTTCAAGTTCGGCGTCGACATCCGGCGCTTGCAGCAGAATGCCTTCGCGGATGTGGAGAGTCGCGGACTGCTGGAATTCCTGGGTTTCACCGGGAACGCACTGGCTGAGATGCTGCAGGACGTACCAAGCTTTACCGCACTGGCGCGCCTTGACAACCCACAACATCTGCGCGCGCAAAGTTACGATTTCTACGCCCAGGACGGTTGGCGCGTGCGCCCGAACTTGACGCTGGCGCTGGGGATTCGCTACGAGTACAACACACCTGCAGTGGATCCGCGCGATCGTGCCACCATTTACGATCCATCCACGCAGTCGATTGTGCCTGTAGGGAAGAACGGCATTCCGCGGGCCGGCTATTACCCCGACAAAAACAACTTTGCTCCACGTCTGGGCGTCGCGTGGACACCCGACACCGCGGGGAAGTGGGTTATTCGCACTGGGTACGGCATCTATTACGATCAATCGGCACTTGCGCCAAGCCAGGGCCTCTATTTCAGCCCGCCGTATTTCAACTTGCAGGTGTTCGTTCCCTCCGCGCGGTTTCCCATTTTTCTCGAAAACCCGTTTCCGTCAGACTACCCGGGATTCATTCCCACTCCGGCATTCACCTTTCAGCGTGACCTGCGCACGCCTTACATGCAGCAATGGAATCTCAACCTGGAGCGAGAGTTGGGTCGCTCGAGCGTCGCTGAGTTGGCGTACGTGGGAACGAAGGGTACGAAGCTGATCGACAATCGTGACATCAATCAGGCGACGCCGAGCCCGCTGCCTGTAAACCTGAGGCCCGTCCCGCGGTTCGCCGATATCGACGCATACGAATCGCGTGGTAATTCGAACTACCATGCCCTACAAGCAAAGTTCACGCAACGCCTTCACGCGGGCCTCTCAGCGCTCGCAAGTTATACCTGGTCGAAATCCATCGACGACGCCTCGGGCTTTTTCTCCAGCACGGGCGATCCGAATTTCCCGCAGGACAGCAACAACACGTGGGCCGATCGCGGTCTTTCCAACTTCGATGTTCGGCACCGCTGTACCCTAGCGTATTCTTACGACCTCCCGTTGCCGCCCAATAACGCCCTTTTGCGCGGCTGGCAGACGAATGGTGTGTGGACGTTCCAGACCGGACGGCCATTTACGGTCACTCTTCTACCTGGCGTCGACAACAGCAACACCGGCATACCCAGCATCCAATTCGGCGTGGTGGACCGCCCAAACCTCGTGGGGAATCCGCATGTTTCGAATCCGAGTGCTGATGCCTGGTTCAACACCAGCGCCTTTGCGATGCCGCCCTACGGCACGTTCGGCAACGCCGGACGCAATATTGTGACGGGTCCTGGCTTTGCGTCGGTGGATGTCTCCGCGGTCAAGAACACTCCGATTCGGGAGAGATTGATGCTTCAGTTCCGAGCCGAGTTTTTCAATCTCCTGAATCGCCCGAACTTCAACCTTCCGGACAGTTTTCTGGGTTCCCCCGCTTTCGGTCGCGTTCTGTCAGCGGGTACGCCTAGGCGAGTCCAGTTTGGCCTAAAGTTACTCCTGTAAGGATGTGCGTCACGTCAGAATCTCGTGCGCTCCAAAATGGCGTGATCCACCCTCGCGAGCAACCAAACCTCGGGTACGCCACCCGCAGACCCGACTTTAGGCAGACTCAACGGGAGAGTACATTCGCAGGGGAAGATTGATGGGCAAAAGAGCCAAGATACTGCTCGATCCAGATGGCCTGCTATCTTTGACTTCACGTAATACACGTGTTACACGTATTCTACGTGTTTCAGGAGGGGGCATGACAAGTTCGCGAACCGACCAGAAACAGAACATTACGATAAGTCTCAGTCGACATGTACTCAAGAAAGCCAGGATCCTTGCCGCTCGCCGGGAGACCTCGATTAGCGGTTTGCTTGCTCAGGAAATTGAAGCTCTCGTGGGAGAGGACGAAGCCTACGAACGCGCTGAGAGGCAGGCACTGGCGCTTCTTGAAAGCGGTTTCCATCTCGGCGGAGTTGCACCGGCCGGGCGCGATGAGCTGCATGAACGATAAAACCTTCGTCGATACGAATGTGTTGATTTACGCCCACGACGTCGACGCCAAAGCCAAACACGAAGCGGCAAAACGTGTTCTCCATGAGCTTTGGAGCTCGCGTTCTGGGGTCCTCAGCATGCAGGTTCTTCAGGAATTCTATGTGAACGTGACTCGCAAGATTCCGCGTCCGATTTCCAAAGCCTCGGCGCGTCTCGTGGTCAATACGTATAGCATCTGGAGCGTGGAGACCACACCGTCCGAAATCTCCAACGCCTTTTGTATCGAGGATGAATCGCATCTCGGGTTCTGGGACGCTCTCATCGTAGCAGCCGCGATCAAAAGCCGGGCCTACTGCATCCTGTCGGAAGACCTGAACGCCGGGCAGACGATCTCAGGCGTGCGCATCGAAAACCCGTTTGCAAAAACGCACTGAGCCAAAACGTAGCGGGGATCAAGCTCACGACAAATGATGAAAACAATTCAGGGCGAAAATAGTCTTTTTCGTTATTTTCAACACCGATGATAATCGAAATTAGGGTGCTCGCCTATTCTCGCGGTCAACTTGCGACCCGAAGCTTAAGCGTCAACCTGTCTGCACCTGACGGCACCGAGTCGGGGCATCGACGCTGACTTCTTGGCTGAGCCGCTAGAAACTGACGGAGTTTTGGAGAGAACACGGCCGCGGATTGGTCAGCGACTGCGCCGACCCGACTCGGAATTTTTCCGTCGTTGCCAGATATCTTGTCCGGGAGGAAAGCAGATCAGAAAATACACCAGATTTTGCACCGGCCTTTCGTATCCGGCGCTAATTCGGGCTTGCTGGCGGTTTTTGCGGTGATTCGGGGTAAGTAATTGAACTCATGCTCGCAACGGTTGCCATCAGCAATTTACAAATCACGAGCAATGCCACGGCCTGGGATGGTGTGTCTGCCAATTCCACCACTTCCGCACGCTGTAACATGCGCGCGCTCAATATTTTAGCAACATCAACGCGGGAATGGCAGGCTGCATCACTGAATCGGCGCTTGACTGCCTGGCGGTACACAGGATGACCCAGATGTGCCATTCTCAGTTCTTCCGATCTCCGGCAGAATAGTGCGCAAGAAGAACCTCTTCCCAGGGGCCTGTGATGAAGCAGTCGAAGTCGCGTAACCTCCCGGCTGACCGACCTCTGAACGCCGTTGCACTGCAGTACGCCGTGCTGTGCGCAGAATGCGACGTTGTGAGCGACAGCCCGCATGATGTCTGCATGGTTTGCGGCAGCCGATCACTGGTCAATATTTGCCGGATTTTGGGTGGCAACATGCCCAAGAATCGCGCTGAGCTGAAGACGGAACCTTTGCAGATCAACCGGGAAGTTGTGCTGCATTTCCCCATGCCTCATCGTGTCCGTCGCCGAGTATCGGTTTGACGCCAGACGATGGTGAGTTGGTCCGGTCCTTTGGCAGGTCGTATGAGCCCGCGTTCTTGCATCGTCTTGATGGTGCTTCGAGTTACGGACACTGGGCGGGTAACGTCATCATCCTTTAGACGCCGTAAAACCGGATTACCACCGAGGGAATCCGTCTCCAGCTGATAGCCGCGCTCCATATCCGCCAGCAGATCCTGCTCGGGACCTGTAAGTTTCGGCAGCACGCCGCTCTTCTTCCTGGCCATAGGTGTTCCTGTCTATCGGATAATCACATACTAACCTTTCCGTCACCTGTACGATCTGCCAGCATCCTTTCCGGGTTTCACTGTATCAACAGTCGGAACTGATTCGGTTAAAGTGCAAGCTGCGGTCAGGAGAAGAAACCCGATGGCGGCCACCCGCGTCTTGCTGGTCGATGATTACAAGCTCTGGCGTTTGACGGCGCGTTCAATTCTCGAAGATACCTGCAAATTTCAGATTGTCGGCGAAGCCAGCGATGGGATGGAAGCGATCGAGAAGGCCGCGGCACTACTCCCGGATGTGGTGCTACTTGACATCGGACTACCTAAGCTCAATGGAATCGAAGTCGCGAAAAATATCAGGAACACGTGTCCGGAATCAACCATCATCTTTTTCACACAGGAGCAGGATAGCGATGTCAAGAATGCCGCTCTTGCGACCGGGGCAGCAGCCTATCTCGTGAAGTCAAGGGCGGCAAGCGAGCTGCTACATACGATTGAAAGCGTCATGGTCAACGGGAACCCATCATACCCTCACAGGGAGCACCCATCGTTAGACCCTGCAATTTTCCTGCTCGTGTTGAACTCCGCGACGCCGGAATCGAGGCGGACTGCACCATAGCCGATGACAGTCGTGTTCTTTGGATCATTGCGTCCCTAGATACGAAACCCAACATTGCCTTGATGTCCGGATTTGTTTTCTGCGAGCCGGAGGCGCTTTTGCAGTCCAGTTTGAACCTCAGAGCTTTGGAGGGCGTCATCCCAGGGCTCCGCGTTTTCACCAGCGGGGGCGAGGGATCTCAGGCGCCCGGAATTCCGGACGAGAGAGATCCGTCGCTCCCCCTGAAACGAGGCTCCACTCTGGGGCGACTCCTTCGAACGTCGGTGCACTGGTTTACGAGCCGGGTGCGGCATGAACCAGCCGTCTAAGGTGGCGAAGTGGTCGCCATTCCTCAGCTCGCTTTCGCTTCGTCGTCGCGCCTTCGAGCGGCGGCTCCTTCAGGGTCCGTGATGATGTCGACCCACTTCGGGTGCGGCGCAGCCTCGGCGTTGTAGTTGTCGTGCCAATTCCACCATTTGTATGGCTGTGTCTGAGGGTAACCCTCCGGCGAATCCTCCCAGGTCTCCTGGCGGCCGAGCGGAGTGACATCGAGGTAACTCCATATAGTCCCCATCGCCTCGTCGCCGCGGCTGTTGATGAAATATGTGCGGTACACTTTGTCGCCGTCGCGGAAGAACACGTTGTGGCCGTGCCATTCATCGACGCCAAAGTCCTTGTCGAAGCTGTCGGTGATGGTGTACCAGGGCATCTCCCAATCCATGCGAGTCTTCAATCGTGCGATGTCCGCCTGCGGCGCGCGTGAGGCGTACGCGAGAGTGGTGTCACGGGCGTTCAGATGAGACAGCTGACTGACCTGGTCGGCGCCCAGCGAGCAGCCGCGGCAGGCGTGGTCGGGCCAGCCGAACACTCCGGGCTCGAAGAAGGCGCGATAGACGATCAATTGCCTACGGCCCTCAAACAGGTCCCGCAGGCTAACCTTACCTTTCGCCCCCTCGAACTCGTACTTTTTCTCCACCGCCAACCATGGCATCCGTCGGCGTTCGGCAGCCAGAGCATCACGGGAGCGGGTGAAGGCTTTTTCTTTAACGAGAAGCTGCTGCCGCGCAGCGTCCCACTCCTGCTGTGACACGATCGGGGGTGTCTTCATTCTGTCTTTGGTAGTTGCCATATCATTTCTCCTTTATTCTTTGAAACAAACTGCTAAGTCTGAAAACTTTTCTAAATTTGCCGATGCACACCGCCAGAAATCCTCCCGTGGATACGGCTCCGGCGACCATCACTGCTGTGCTTTCGATGCATGCTGGGCACATATGTACCTCCTTTGAATTGCTGTTTGATTGCCATGCGCTATATTTACCGCGGATCATCGAAGGGGTGGGAGTGACAAGTGTGGCGGGATTCGGATGGATTCTCTGATCACAGCAGCCGCTCGCGCGCTCGCAGCAGGCGATCCCCTCGGAGCCCTGAAGCGTGTCGCGCTCCGCGACGATGCATCGGCCCTCGCGCTTCGCGGTATTGCGATGGCACAGCTTGGCGATTTCGCGCGAGCGAAGGAACTCCTGCGGCGGGCGGCGCGTGCCTTCAGTCCGAGAGAAGCTGTGGCCCGTGCCAGGTGCATCGTCGCCGAGGCAGAGATTGCGCTCGCCTCGCGTGATCTGGGTTGGGCTCCGAAAGCACTCGACGCTGCACGGACAATCCTCGAAGCGCATGGCGACCGCTTGAACGCTGGATTTGCGCGCTATCTTGAAGTCCGGCGCCTCCTTCTCATCGGTCACCTCGATGAGGCCGAGCGGATGCTCGCTGACCTCGATCCGAATCTTTTCCCAGCCGCGTTGAGGGCCTTCCATGAGCTGGCAGTTGCGGGAATCGCAATGCGACGCTTGCGTGCGAAGGAAGCGCGCGGAGCCATTGCTCGCGCAGAACGGGCAGCGCACCGCAGTGGTATCCCGGTGTTGATGGCGGAGGTTGCAAGCGCCTCCCGTGTTCTGAAGACTCCAGCAGCACGCCTGCTTGCGCGGGGCAAAGAGCGTCTGCTCCTGCTCAAAGATGTTGAGTCGTTGCTGTCGTCCAATGCCATTGTCGTGGATGCATGTCGAAACCTCTTGCGCGATGGGGATGCCGTCGTTTCACTTGTGAGGCGCCCCGTGTTATTCGCTCTCGCACGTACGTTGGGTGAAGCGTGGCCCAGAGACGTGCCGCGAGATCAACTCTTGGCGCGGGCATTCGAAGCAAAGTTCGTTGACGAATCGCATCGCGCGCGCCTGCGGGTAGAGATCGGGCGTCTTCGCAGGACGCTTCGAAAGCTGGCCGATATCCGCGCCACGAAGCAGGGTTTTGCCCTGGTACCACAGCATGGACGCGAAGTCGTCGTGCTGGCCAGGCCTGTCGAAGAAGAACATGCGAATGTACTAGCGTTCCTCACGGATGGTGAATCGTGGTCCAGTTCTGCTCTTGCACTTGCAATGGGCGCCAGCCAGCGCACGGTCCAACGGGCACTCGACTCGCTCGCGGCAGAAGGAAAAGTACAGTCGTTTGGCCGGGCTCGCTCTCGTCGCTGGATCACCACACCCGTACCGGCATTCACGACGATCTTGTTACTCCCGACTCCCCTGCCCAGCGACTAGGATGGAATTATGAATCGATCAAACGCCGAAATCGTGCGCGAGTATGGACCCTTTCCCGGTACCGAACGGGTCCATGGCGTAACCTATGACGGCCAGCAGGTGTGGTTTGCTTCGGGCGACAAGCTGAACGCTTTCGATCCCTCGACTGGGAGAATGCAGCGCTCGATGGATGTCGCTGCGCATGCCGGAACGGCATTCGATGGGAAATATATTTTTCAGATTGCGGAGAACCGAATCGATAAGATTGATCCGAAGACCGGCCGTGTGCTGGCCACGATCCCCGCTCCAGGCGGTGGCAGCGATTCGGGGCTCGCGTGGGCGGAAGGCTCATTGTGGGTCGGGCAGTATCGTAGCCGGAAAATCCATCAAATCGATCCCCAGACAGGTGCGATTCTCCGTACAATCGAGTCCAACCGGTTCGTCACTGGCGTCACCTGGGTCGATGGAGAGTTGTGGCACGCAACCTGGGAAGGTGAGCAGAGTGACATACGTCGAGTCGATCCAGGGACCGGGGAAGTCCTGGAGCGGCTGGAGATGCCGACGGGCGTCTACATTTCTGGGCTCGAGTCCGACGGACGCGATCAGTTTTTCTGCGGAGGAGGACCCTCCGGAAAGGTCAGGGCAGTCCGTCGGCCTCGGCGAGCTAAGGAAAAGAGCAGAAACTTTTAATCGTAGGTTGAAGGTTCGATTCCTTCCGCGCTCTCCATTTCTAAAGCACTTACATCGGCTCCTTGCCGTTTTTCATGCCGTTCAGCGCGAGGCTCACTACTTTGCCATGTGCCTCCGCCATGTCGGATGTGAACGCATCCCCGCAACTCATGGTTGTGCGGACATCCGTGTGGCGCATCAGCTTTTGCTGGACGCCTACCGGCGTACCCACGGAGTCCAACCAAGCGCGGTAAGTGTGCCGAAGGCTGTGAGTGCCAAGCCCGCCGATACCGGCGGCCTTCGCTGCCTTCTGATACACGCGCACACTTGATCATAATACCACGGCAATCGGCCAAGCTGGACTGAGGACGCAAAGATCCAATCATCCGGCGTGGGGAATTGCGTGGCGTGCTTCCGCGTCTGAAGCGTTGCGAGCAGTTCTCGGTCAATGGTGAGCTGCTTGCGTGACTCTTCCGATTTCACATCGTCCTCCTTCTGGCAGACGCTGCCGCGCTCTACGCGCAACTTGCTGTTGAGCCAATCCACATCAGACTACTTCAGCGCAAGGCATTCGCTGATGCGCAGTCCGAGGCAAACGGATAACAATGCGATTGTGTGGAACGGTTCGCTGAGATTCGCTGCGAACGAGCGAAACTCTTCCACGGTCAGGCTACGCGGTTGTCGATTCCGCTTCGCGGCTCCCTTGACCGTGACTAGCTCTATTGGGTTGCGCTGTGTGGGTACATCCCCGGGCCACATTGCAAAATCCCAAAGGACACTGAGCGTTCCCCGGATGTGCGCCTTGCTCTTTGGTGCGAGGTGGAGAGAATCAAGCCACAGCTCCACAGGACGCGCCCGAAGGTCGGATAGTGGGCAATCGCGCCACAATTGCATCAGGAAGTGTCAGGGGGTGTAGCCCGCCTAGACTTGCGCGTGGGTAATGCGCAGTTTGATTCGTCGGTTGTGGTCTTAACGGACCTGGCGGTGGCACAACGGACCCGTTATGGCAAATTCGATGGCCTGTTGGGCGAAAACATCCTCAGTCAGTTCAAGTCCGTGTGTCTGGATTATCAGAACAAGGTCATTGAATTAGAAAGATAAGCCAGCAGCCCGAAAGCGCTAGAGTTTTGGGCAGTAATACCGTGGGTTGTTCTCTTGAAAGGTGGTTTCGTCGCAAGCCGGAAGCTTTCAGCGGAGGTGTCAGATGCGTGAGAAGGGCTGAAGCCAATCGAAAGCAGTCGTAATTTTAGCGCTATCGCCTGTTCTATAAAAGGGGAATGTCAAGAAAATATTTGTCCCTCGACTGGAAATGGAGAACGGTATCTTGAATTCCAGCCCCTGCGGG
>Ga0126378_10004037_pt1 | contig 11134 bp, 10 predicted proteins | sample PanSoiMetPlot_23_FD_92587 | JGI IMG/M metagenome (GOLD analysis project Ga0126378, IMG submission 92587) | Tropical forest soil microbial communities from Panama - MetaG Plot_23 | ecosystem: Environmental > Terrestrial > Soil > Tropical forest > Bulk soil | place: Panama | collected 2016-02-17
GAAGTAGGAGATCGGGATGAGCCCGGCGGAGTTCACGATCATCGCCCAGGCCCACGCCTTCTTGGGGCCGCGGATCTGGCTGGCCGGCCGACGGCGCATGTCGAGGAGCGCCGCGGCCTTCAGTATGGCCTCAGCGACTGCCGCCACTGCCAGGAGCCGGCGGGTGCCCGGAGTCAAGTTATCGCGCCGTCTGGCCATGGGTCCCTCCGCTGGGTGCCGCACCGCTGCTGGCCGGTACCTTACCGCTGCCTCCGGTCGTGCTCCCGCGGCCGGCGGCCTCGAGCACACGCTCACGGGTCTGAGAGGCTGTCACTATGGCGACTGACGATTCTCACCGCAGCCTCACCGTCGAACGGGTCGGTGCCGGAACATTCGCTGCGGTTAACGAACGCGGCGGACGCATTGTCCTCGGCTCTGGGGCGGGGGTGGAGTTCACCCCGGTCGAACTGTTCATGGCAGCGATCGCCGGCTGCACCGCGATCGACGTGGACATCCTCACGACGCGGCGCGCGGAGCCGGAGACTTTCGAGATCTCTGTCGACGCCGACAAGGTGCGCGACGACGCGGGCAACCACCTGGAGAACATCGAGGTGACATACCGGGTCACCTTCCCGGCGGGAGATGGCGGCGACCGGGCGCGAGCGATCCTGCCCGACGTCGTGAAGCGGTCGCACGATCAGCTGTGCACGGTCAGCCGCACGGTCGAGCTGGCGACGCCGGTGGCCACGCGCATCGACTAGCGCCAGCCGGCTGGTGCCGATTGTCCCCGCTCACCGGGACGTTCGACCCGCGGCCGGGGCATCGTGACCGGGCACAGTGAGAGCAGATGGCCACTCGGCCTACGGAAGGAGCGACCCCCCCTAGAGCTGTGAGGACGACATGGTCGGATACGCGCCCGATCACGCGGGCCTGGAAACTATTCCGCTCAACGAATGCCTGCGGCTGCTGGCCTCGGTCCCGCTCGGCCGCGTCGGCTTCCTGTCCGACGGCGAGGTGATCGTGCTACCGGTGAATCACGCTGTTTCCGGGCAGGATGTGGTGTTCCGCACCGCGCCTGGCTCCAAGCTGTCGGCGGCGGAATCGCAGAACCCGGTCACGTTCGAGACGGATGACTACGATGCCGGCCGACGCGCCGGATGGAGCGTCGTTCTCACTGGCCGCGCCGAGATGGTCTATGACGACGCGGAGATCACCGCCCTGGATGCGCTCGGACTGCAGCCGTGGCCGGATGCCGTAGACCGCTCGTTCTGGGTCCGAATCCGCCCGACGTCCGTCACCGGACGGCGGCTGCCGAGCGCGGCCGGATTAGCTTGATGGTCTCGAAGTGCGTATAGACGCTGTTCGGGGCGCCCTTCGCGCCGCTGGTCGGATTGGTGGGGTCGGCGCCGAGCGCGTGGAAGTACCGCACCGTGATGCTCGTGTACTCATCGTTTCCCGTACCCGGGTCGACGTCGAAGACGCCGATGCCGTAGCCGGTTGAGGTGTCGCGGCGGGCCGACCAGATCGCGTCTTCCCGTGCGTCGGCGCCAGCGCGCGTGTACACGCCCGGGGTCGAGGTCGGGATCGGATTGTTGGGCTTGGTGAAGACCTTGGCCTGGATCAGGCCGTCCGCGGCGTCGAGGCCATAGTGGTCCAGGTTGGCGCTGGTGCCGCCGCCGCCCAGGACCAGGTGCACGGTGCCCTTGCTCGTGTCGAACACGCCCGTATCGGTGGTCGTCACCGGATGCGGCCGGCGCGTCTCCACCGGTGACCCGGTGGCGGTGTCGGTGCCGGCCATGGGGTCGAAACCGCGGACCGGGAATGACCGCTCGTAGTCGTGGTCGTGCCCGTTGAGGACGAGGTCCACCTGGTACTTGTCGAACAGCGGCAGCCACTGCTCACGGATCCCGCGGTCGGACCCATTGCCCGTGACCGACGACGAGCAGGCGATCTGATGCATCTGCGCGACGATCCAGTCGATCGAGGGGTCCTGCCGCGCCGCGGCCAGGGTTCGCTCCAGCCACGCGGTCTGTGCTCCGCCCGAATAGCCGCTGACGTAGAGCGACGTACCAGGCTGGATCGGCGGGTTGCCGGTGCTGGCAGCCGGCACCAGCGGCGCCGGCCCGCCGACCAACGGGCCGGCGTCCTGGTAGACCACTTCGTCGCCCTGGAGTGCCACGAACAGTACGTTGCCGACCTGGAAGGAGTACCAGTTGCCGCGGAAGCCCGGCACGCCGTTGTCGGGCAGCAGGTAACGGGTCAGGTAGGAACCGTAACCCTGCGGGCCGTTGTTGAACTCGATCTCGTGGTTGCCCGCGACGGGCATCCACGCGCGGAACGCTGCGGAGGTCTGGTTGTTGTTGCCGAAGTCCCGCCAGACCTCGGGCTGTACGGTCGGGTTCAGGTCGGCGTAGCACAGGTCGCCGTTGAGCAGGTGGAACAGCGGGCTGAACGACTCGACCGCCGCCACCGCGTAGGCGCTCTGACCGTAGGACAGCACCCAGGCGGTGTTGGGCGTGGCCAGGTCGCCGAAGCTGGTGAACCGGAATCTCGCCGGGCCGCTTGGTGCCGTCCGGAATGAGCCTGCGAACGGCGTCGGAGCGCTGTCGTTGTCCGCGGTGACGACGTAGGAGTACTCCGTGTCGGGTGCGAGATGCGCCAGCTCGGCATGGTAGGTCCAGACGGAATCGCCGTTGAGCCCGTCGATGTAGGTGCGCTGGACGGCGGGCACCTCAGTGCGGGGCAGATGCGGTCCGTGCAGCAGCACGCGCGCGCCAGGTGCCTGGTCGGGCGAGGCCCAGGACACCGTCATGCTGGTCGCCGGGTCGGCGCCGAAGGTCAGGTGGATCTGCTCGGGAGTGCCGTTGCTGGCTGCGGATGTGCTGGCCGCGGCCCGCTGGGCGCCGCGAAGCACTGGCATGGTGGCGAGGAGCCCGGCGGTGCCTGCGGTAGTGAGCACTTGGCGGCGTGACAGTCCTGATCCGGCTGGCTCGTCGGGAACGCTTGGCTGAACGTCTGCGGCAGTATCCATGCGGTCAGCGTTGCGCCTGGCCGTAAACCGCCGATGACGACTCAGTGACGAGTCGCGTCCATCGCAGTTAAGCCCTGTGCGACTCGCCAACGGGCATGTGCACTTCGAGTTCCGGCTGCGCCCGTCAGTGGTGCAGTGTCATCACGAGCACTGCGGCTGCGGCAACGACGACGACCAGCAGGCCTACCAGCCACCAGCGCCATGCTCGCGCTCTCGCGGGGCGCCGCGGCTCTGCCCGTACCGGCGGCGGTTGCGCCCTCGGGAGAGACGCTGGCGGCGGCACAGTGGGGACCATTGACCGCACCGGCATCCGGGGTCGCGGGGCCGAGGCGCGCGGTGCGTCTGATCCCGGCTGCACGACTGCCGGTGGCATGGGTGCCGATGACTGTTTCCCGGCCTGCCCGGCCGGCAGCGGTCGCACCCTGACCCGCCGGGGCGCTGGCCTGAAAGCGCTCGTGCCTGGTACTCGCTTGGGTAACTTTCCGCCGGCCTGGGGTCGCAGTGGCTGAGACGAGGCGAACTCGGAGGGAGCTACGGGAACAGAGGCCACTAGCCGCTCGGCCGGCATATCAGCGGCGCCGGCCTGGCCCGGCACTCGCCAGTTGACGCCGCGCACGCGTCGTGGCAGATCGCCGAATGATTCCAGCAGTGGACGGACGTCATCTGCCATGCTGCCCCCGGGCATTTGCTGCAACGCTGAGTAGTCGTATGACTACAGCGCAGCACAGCGGGGCCGGGCGATCAAGCGGAACGACGAAGTAGTCTCACGCGGTTGGGGACAACTCGCACCATCAAGACGAATTCGGGTCGCGAGTTGGCGGGATTTGAGTGATGTAGTCGGCGAAGCGGCGCAGGCTGGTCTCGAAGCCGCGGAGTGCTTCTGGTGCGGCCATCGCGGGTGGCACGTTCGTCTGATGGGTGACCACCTCAGTTCGCCCGTCGCCGAGATCGGCGAGCGTGATCGTGGTCGTCATGCCTCCCTCGATATCCGCTTCGGTCCACACCAGCAGCGCTGGTCGCCGCACGTCGCGGTAGATCGCGCGCATGGTGTAGCTGCTGCCATCCGCGTCGTTCACCATCACGGTCTCGAAAACCCCGCCCGGTCGCAGGTCGACGGTAATTCCGTCGACGGGCGCCGTGGTGCCATCCGGCCCCCAGAAGTGAGTCAGGTGCTCCGGCTGGGTCAGGCAGTCGAAGAGCAGCTCCGGGCTTGCGCGGTGCACCCGACGGTAGGTGAATTCGCCGGCCTGATTCATCGGCCTGCTCCCTCGCCGTGATCGGCTTGTTCCAGGGTGGCCAGGTGCTCGTCGAGCCTGTCGTACCGCTCGTGCCACTGCCGCCTGTGGCGCTCGATCCAGTCCGCCGCACCCCCGAAGCTGGTCGGCTCGATGCGGCACGGCCGGGCCTGGGCAGCTCGGGAGCGGGAGATCAGGCCGGCCCGCTCGAGGACCTTGATGTGCTTGGAGATCGCCTGCTGGGTCAGTGCGAACGGCTCGGCCAGCTGGTTGACGGTCGCCTCGCCGGCCGAGAGCCGGGAGAGGATCGCGCGCCTGGTCGGGTCAGCGAGCGCCGCGAATGTGACCGACAGCTCGTCGACGGCTCGCCCGGTGGCGGTGGCAGTCACCGGGCCGCCATCGACCAGGCCTTGGCGGCGCCGTCGCCTTCGAAGAACTCGCGGGGCACAGCGCGGCCGGCGAGCAGGGGCACCAAATCGTGGCTCCGACCGGTCAGCTGCGCGCCTTCGCCTGCAGACCAGTCGAGGTCGGAGGTGCTGACCCGGACGCCCTCGAGTGGGAAACCGAAGAGCGAGCGGCTGCCGCTGCTCGTCAGCGAGTCGAGCGTCATCGTCGTGGCTCGCTCCGGAATCTCGTACGCAAGGCCCAGCGGCCAGGCGATGTCCAGACCGTGGATGACGTCGTGGGTCAGCGCGCCAGTCAGCCCGCCGCCCGGCGGACACCACGGTGTCTCCGCGTTGTCGCGCAGCACGGCGACGAGCTCGGCCGGCGGCAGCTGGCTGTCCCGCTCAGCGATGTCGTCGGAGAAACTCGTGAAGTCGCCGCCGTAGCGCTGCAGGCCGGCCATGAAGTCCGGCTCGCTGATGCGGAAGGGCATCGTCTGGTGAGCGAGTACGTGCGCGGCGGTCCAGCCCGCGCACAGCGACGGCGACCGCCACTGATCGGCGGTCAGGGTGTCGAGCGCGGCAGCGAGCGCCCGCCGGTGCGCCGCGATGACGTTCATCATCTCTGATCCCTCCACCATCTCGGATCCATCCACATCTATCAAGTTGTACAACTAGCTAGTTTACAAAGATGGCGGACGAAGCGCAAGCGGCCCGCGAGGCCGGGGTTCCCTTGTCGCGCCTCATCGCCAGCGCGGCAGAACGCGAGATGCGCCGCCGTATCGGCCTGGCGGCCGTGGCCGAGTGGGAGGCAGAGCACGGCGCCTTCACGCCCGGCGAGCTGGCTGCGGCTCGAGCTGAGTTGGCCGCGGCGGACAGCGAGTACCTCCAGGACAGTGCAGGCGTGGCGTGATGCTCCCGTTCGTCTACGACGCGGGCGCGCTGATCGCGCTGGACGGCGACGACCGCCGGATGTGGGCACGACACAAGCTCGCCCTCGACGAAGGCAGGGACATCCATGTACCCGCGATCGTCGTCGGCCAGGCCTGGCGCGACGGTCGTCGCCAGGTCCAGCTGGCGCGCGCGCTCGCGGGCTGCCTGGCGGACGCGGTCGGCCCCGAGACGAGCAAGGCCGCCGGAGTGCTCTGCGGACGGTCCGGTACCGCTGATGTTGTCGACGCGACGGCCGTGGTGATGGCGGCGGCGCTGCGTGCGATCATCTGGACGTCCGATGCGGACGACGTCAGGTCGCTGGCCCGTCAGTCGAGGATGCGGCCAGCCCTCGTTGTCCGGTCTGTCTGACTGCTCGCGCGGCCGCTCACGGGCGGCGTTCTGCATGTCGCCAGGGCTAAACCGAGATGGCGCCCGGTGTTCACTTATCTGCCCCGGCTAGTTCGCCTCTGACCCGGGCTGCGTCTCTAGCGTCTCAGCAATCCCGCGGTCCGCGGGCTCCCCAGGGAAGGACGTAGATGAAGAGACTGCATCGACGGGTCATCGCCGCGAGCGCTATCGGTATCGCGCTCGCAGCGACCTGCGTCGGCACCGTGCTGGCCGCGCCCGGCATGCCTGACGACAACGTCTGGCCGTACGCCCAGGCTGCGCCGCACGCCGCCGTGCTCGCGGCTGTCGGAGACATCGCGTGCGAGCCCGACGACTCGGAGAACGCCGCGACCCCCGCCAAGCTCAAGTGCGGCAGTCCGACCCTCGGCGGCACGGACGCCCAGTTCGCTACCGCCGACCAGATCGAGGGCATGCACCCAGACCTCGTTGCCTTGCTCGGTGACGAGCAGTACGAGGTCGGCAAGCTGACCGACTTCGAGGGCTCGTTCGACAAGTCGTACGGAGCGTTTAAGTTCCTGCAGCGCCCCGCGCCGGGCAACCACGAGTTCTACCCGTACGCCAAGAGCGGCGACAACGAGGCCGGGCAGAACGGCGACGGTTACTTCCAGTATTACAACGGCATGACGGAAAGTGGCTCGACGAGGCCGGGCGGCCAGGCCGGGCAGACCGGCGAGGGCTGGTACTCCTACGACCTCGGCTCGTGGCACATCATCTCGCTGAACATCGAGTGCAACTCACCGGCGTTCGGCAACAGCTGCGACCCGACGACGGGCGTGCTCGGCCAGGAGACGCAGTGGCTGGCTACTGACCTCTCCAGCGACCACGCCTCGTGCACCCTCGCGTACTGGCACCAGCCCACCTTCAGTTCGACCAACTCCCCGAGCGCAGAGGGCACGGCGGCGGATGCATGGTGGAAGCTGCTCTACGCGCACGGCGCGGATCTGATCCTGAACGGCCACGAGCACGTCTATGCGCGTACTGTGCCGCTAGACCCCAACGGCGTGCCTGACGTTAAGAAAGGCATCCCCGAGTTCATCATCGGGACCGGCGGCGAAGCACTCGACACGCTCGCACGCAATCCTGATGGCAGCTTCATGAACCCGAACGTCGTGACCGGGCAGGACCAGGCGTACGGCGCGATGAAGCTGACGCTCGGCGTCAACGGGTACTCGTGGGATTACCAGCCGGTGCTGGCGGCCAGCGGAGCGCCGGCCTCAGTGCTGAACTACGAGGACAACGGCAGCGCCACCTGCCACGGACCGGCGCCGCAGAGCCCCTGACGTATGCCAGTGGGCGCGGGCGACGGCCTGGCCGCCGTCCGCGCCCACCACTTGCTCAGCGTCCGTGCGCCTCACGGGCCGTACCGGTAGATAGCTCCCTGGCTGGATTCCGACCCGTCCGGCGAGAAGTTGAAGAGCGTGGCCGCGCCCCACAGCGACGTTGAGCCGGGAACCAGGGCTAGGCTGCCGATTTGGGCTTCGAGGCTGTCCTGCGTCGGTACCGGCTGCTGGCTCCAGTGGTCGTTCAGGAAGTGGAATAGATCCTCAGTAGCGGAGTTCACCGCGAAGCCGGAGACCCAGAAGCCGCCCTGTCCATCCGGTGCCATGTCCTCGTTGAATAGGGCGATCGTGGCGGGCACATTCACGGAGTGCCAGCTATTGCCGTTCCAGTGCAGGAGCAAGACACCAGGGCCAAAGCCGCAGGGCGGGCACGTGGTCAGCAATCCGGCGGTAACCCAGACATCACTGGGACTGTTCGCGAGGATGCTGGTGGGCTGGAACAACGTGCCTGCGGGCAGCTTCAGGCCGGAGGCATCCGGTATGGGGATGGTTTCCCAGCCGCTGCCGGTCCAGTGGGCAGCCGCGTTGGTGGCCGCGTTTGCGCCAAAGTCCTCCTGGCCGAGGATCCAGAGGTCGTTGCTGGAAAGGGCGCTGATCACGTTTGGCACCACGGGTGGGGTGGGCAGCTCCGTCCAGGTCTGGCCGTCGTAGTGCGCCGCGTAGGCGCTGAAGACCGCGTTAAAGAAGTCGCCGGTGACGCCGAATGCCCAGGCGTCGCTGGGGCTGAACACCGCGGCGGCCGTGAAACTCAGGCCACCTTCGGCTGCGGGCATGGTGGTTTCCGTCGTGCCCGAGTCAGTCACGTGCACCCCGTACCCGACGTTGTTCATGTCGGCGCCGAAAATCCACGTGTTGCTGGCCGAGCTTGTGCCGACGACCACGCCGAAGCCGGACCCGCCAATGTTGCTGTCGGGCAGGTTAAACGGTTGCCAGCTCTGACCGTCCCACCGCTGCACAGCCGCACCCAGCGTCGAGCAGAAGGCATCACCGCAGCCGATGCCGGTGACCCAGGCGTTATCGGGGCTGGATGCAGCGACATCAGAGAACTGAGTCGCACCGGCGGGGTCGCCCACCACCGAGGCGATCTGCCAGGTCGCCTGTGAGGCGGACGCGGGAGCAAAGCCGATCGCGCCGGTCAGGGCGAGTGTGGCGGCTGGAACTAAAGCGCGGAACAAGAAACGACGGGCCATGGCCGTCCCGCTTTCTCCGGGTGCGACCACGGCGGCGCACCAACCGGCAGTATGGTACATGACCGGCTAATACGCTTCTAGGATGATTTTGGTAAAGATCAGCTATCGGAAAAGCCGGCAGCCACCTTTACCGCGACCTTAACCGCGCCATTGTCTCCGACCAACGCGGCCTGAGAGTGGACCTCGCCGGCTGGCCGCACCGTGAGGTCGACGGCGAGGGTCTCGCGCGTGATGAAGGCAGAGTGCGCGCGCACTGCGTCGGCGACGTCGCCGTCGGCGCCCACCGTCAGCCTGATCCGGTCGGACACCGCGAGCCCGGCGTCGCGGCGGGCCTGCTGCACGACGCGGACGACATCCCGCGCGGTGCCCTCGGCAGCCAGTTCGGGCGTCACGATAATGTCCAGCTCAACGAGGCCGGTGCTGCCGGCCAGCGCGGCCGTGGAGTCGGGATGCGCAGCCGCCAGCCGCACCTCGTACTCACCGGCCTCGAGCTCGACTCCGGCGGCGCTGACACGCTCGCCGATGCGCTCCACGTTCCCCGCCTTGACGGCGCGGATGACATCCTGCACCTTGGCGCCCAGCCGCGGCCCGAGCACGCGCGGGTTGACGGTCAGCTCGAACGTGCCGAGGCTGGCGGGATCGGCCGACAGCGTCACCTCCTTGACGTTCACCTCGTCGCGGATGAGGTCGGCGAACGGCGCGAGCGCGTCAGCCCCGGGATGCGCGATCGTGAGCCTGGCGAGCGGCAGCCGGACGCGGAGCTGGCGGGCCTTGCGCAGGCCGAGCGCCGTGCTGCAGACGGCGCGGACCAGGTCCATGGCGTCCGCGAGCGACTCGTCAGCCGGCCAGGCTTCCAGGCGAGGCCAGTCGGTCAGGTGCACGCTCTCCCCGCCGGTCAGCCCGCGCCAGATCGCCTCGGTCGTGAGCGGCAGCAGTGGCGCAGCGGCGCGGCTCACCGCCTCCAGCACGGTCCACAGCGTGTCGAGCGCGCCGCTGTCGCCCGCCCAGAACCGGTCCCGGGACCGACGGATGTACCAGTTCGTCATCACCTCGAGGTACTCGCGGAGCTGCTGGCACGCCGCGCTGACGTCATAGACGTCGAGCGCCTGCTCGAGCTGCGCGACCGCGGCACGGGTCTTGGCCAGGATGTACCGGTCGAGCACGTGCTCGCTGGTCGTGGCGGCGTGCGCCTGGTAGTTCTCGGCGTTCGCGTACAGGGCGAAGAAGTAGTACGAGTTCCACAACGGCAGGATCGCCTGGCGCACGGCATCGCGAATACTCGGCTCGTTGACGACCAGGTTCCCGCCGCGCAGGATCGGGCTGGCCATGAGGAACCAGCGCATCGCGTCCGAGCCGTAGGTGTCGAACACCTCGTTGACGTCGGGGTAGTTGCGCAGGCTCTTGGACATCTTCTGGCCATCGCTGCCGAGGATGATGCCGTGGCTCACGCAGCTGCGGAACGCGGGGCGGTCGAACAGCGCGGTCGCCAGCACGTGCAGCGTGTAGAACCAGCCGCGGGTCTGGCCGATGTACTCGACGATGAAGTCGCCTGGGTAGTGGGAGTCGAACCAGTCGGCGTTCTCGAACGGGTAGTGCACCTGCGCGAACGGCATCGAGCCGGACTCGAACCAGCAGTCAAGCACTTCGGGCACCCGGCGCATGGTGGACCGCCCCGTCGGGTCGTCCGGGTTCGGCCGGGTCAGCTCGTCGATGCCAGGCCGGTGCAGGTCGTCTGGCCGGACGCCGAAGTCCCGCTCGATCTCTTCTAGCGAGCCGTAGACGTCGGTGCGCGGATAGTTCGGGTCGTCGCTCTGCCAGACTGGGATGGGCGAGCCCCAGAACCGGTTGCGGGAGATCGACCAGTCCCTGGCGTTCTCCAGCCACTTGCCGAACTGGCCGTCCTTGACGTGCTCGGGCACCCAGGTGATCTGCCGGTTCAGCTCGACCATCCGGTCTCGGAACTTCGTCACCTCGACGAACCAGCTGGAAACCGCCTTGTAGATGAGCGGGTTCCGGCACCGCCAGCAGTGCGGGTAGGAGTGGGAATAGGTCTCCTGGCGGACCAGGCTGCCCGCCTCGCGCAGCTTGGCGGTCAGGCCAGGGTTGGCCTCGAAGACGTGCTGGCCCTCGAAGTCGGGCACCACGCTGGTGAACCGGGCTCGCTCGTCGACGGTCAGCACCGTCGGGATGCCGGCCTCGGCGCAGGCTGCGGCGTCGGCCTCGCCGTAAGCCGGGGCCATGTGCACCACTCCGGTCCCGTCTTCCGTGGTGACCTCGTCGGAGAGGACTACCCGGAACGCCCCGGCCGTGCCGAACTTCGCGTCATCGGTGAGGTAGTCGAACAGCGGCTCGTACCGCCGCCCGGCTAGCTCTGAGCCGGTCAGCTCGCCGACGACTGCGGCGCCTTCCAGCTCTCGCTCGTAGGCGGCCTGCCGGTCACGGGCCAGGACGTAGCGGTCGCCGTCCTTGTCCAGCACGACGTAGCTGATGTCAGCGCCTACGGCGCACGCCTCGTTGGAGGGCAGCGTCCACGGCGTGGTGGTCCAGGCGAGCAGCCACTCGCCGGTCTCCAGCCGGAACCGCACGGTGACCGACGGGTCCTGGCGCTCGGCATAGACGTCGTCGTCCATCCGCA
>Ga0126378_10004038_pt1 | contig 11133 bp, 11 predicted proteins | sample PanSoiMetPlot_23_FD_92587 | JGI IMG/M metagenome (GOLD analysis project Ga0126378, IMG submission 92587) | Tropical forest soil microbial communities from Panama - MetaG Plot_23 | ecosystem: Environmental > Terrestrial > Soil > Tropical forest > Bulk soil | place: Panama | collected 2016-02-17
AGTACGTCGAGCAGCTGTACGCCCGCGAGCTGCTGGCCGACGGCACCGGCGGCATCGGATACCTGCTCAAGGACCGCGTGCTGGACGGCGCCCAGTTCGTCGATGCGGTACGCAGGGTGGCCGCCCAGGGCACCGCGATGGACCCGGAGGTGATCGCCCGGCTGCTGGACAGCAACTCCGCCGACGGCGCCCTGGCCACGCTCAGCCCTCGCGAGCACCAGGTACTGGGGCTGATGGCCGAGGGCCGCTCCAACGCGGCCATCGCCTCCCGGCTGGTGATCAGCGAGCGGGCCGTCGCCAAGCACACGGCGTCCATCTTCCTCCGGCTCGGCCTGCAGCCATCCGACGACGACAACCGGCGGGTGCTCGCGGTCCTGGCCTACCTGGGCCGCTGAGGTCGTCATCGGCCGGACAGGTCGTAGACGGTGTCGCCGCCGACGGTCGTCGCGGTGAAATGGGCCCTTACCCACGCGGTGATCTGCGCGGCGACGCCGGAGCCGCCGCCGAAGCTGTCGGAGTTGGCGCCGACGAAGTAGTGGATCTCGTGATCCGCCACGTACCGCTCGAACTGGGCGAGTGTCGGCGCCGGGTCGGAGCCGTTGAAACCGCCGATGGCCATCACCGGCTCGCCGCTGGCCAGCTGCAGCGGCGCGGCGCTGTCCGAGCTCACCGTTGCGGCCGCCCAGCGGTAGCCGGACGCGCCGTCGCGGAGCAGCACGGTGAGCGCGCTGCTGACCTGGGTGCTGCCGCCGAGGCCGCCGAAGGCGCCGCCCGCGCTCCCAGGCCCTGCGGTCCCGCCGGGGAGCCTGCCGGTGCCGGCGGCCGCTCCCGGACGGGCCGCGGACGGGCTGCCGCCGGGCCCGGCCGCGCCCGCGGACCCGGGGAACCCGCCGGGAGCCCGGCCGCCCGCAGCCGTGCGCCCCGGGCCGCCGGGAACCCCGGCGCCGCCGAACCCGCCGGGGCCGCCGAACGACGTCACGGCCGGGCCGGCCGAGGGCAGCGCCCCGGCGTGCGACGTCGCGGCCGTGTCCAGGCTGTAGGCGGCCGGGCCGGCCAGCGCGGCGAGCAGCGCGAGCGGGACGGGCGCCGCGGCGAGGGCCAGCCGGCCGCGGCCCGCCGCCCCAGCGGGCCGCAGCCGCCGGCCGGCCAGCAGGGCGCAAGCGGAGGCCAGCCCGGCGAGCAGGACCACCGGGCGCAGCCACGCCTGCCAGGACGGGGTGCGGTCGAGCAGGACGTACGACCACGCGGCGGTGACGACGACGCCGGCGGCGAGCACGCCCCGGCCGAACCAGCTCCGCTCGTGTCCCCGCCAGCCGTCGCGCACCCGCCACAGCTGGACGGCGCCGATGCCGGCCAGCGCGCCGATCGCCGGCGCGAGCGCGACCGTGTAATACGAGTGGACGATGCCGGCCATATAGCTGAACACCCCGCCGGTCACCAGCAGCCAGCCGCCCCACAGCAGCGCCGCGGCGCGCGTCCGGTCGGTCCTGGACTCGCGCCTGGTTCCCCACAGCAGCGCGGCGAGCGCGACCAGCGCGGCCGGAAGCAGCCAGCTGACCTGCCCGCCCATATCGGCGGAGAACAGCCGGGTCAGCCCCGTCGAGCCGCCGAACGCCGGCCCGCCCCCGCGGCCGCCGAAGCCGACCGAGCCGGTCTCGTTGCCGGTCAGCCGGCCCAGGCCGTTATAGCCGAGCGCCAGCTGCAGGATGCTGTCATTCGTCGAGCCCCCCACGTACGGCCGGTCGGCGGCCGGGGTCAGCATGACCGCCGCCACCCACCAGCCCGCCGCGACCACGAGCGCGGCGCCGCCCGCCAGCAGCTGCCAGATCCGCCGGCCCAGCCCGCGCGGCCCGGCCACGAGGTAGGCCACGGCGAACGCCGGCAGGACCAGGAACGCCTGCAGCATCTTGGTCAGGAACCCGAAGCCCAGCAGGGCTCCGGCCAGCACCAGCCAGCGGGTCTTCCCGGCCTCGATCGCGCGGGTCGCCGCGTACGCCGCCGCGGTCATCAGCAGGACCAGCAGCGCGTCGGGGTTGTTGAACCGGAACATGAGCGCCGCCACCGGGGTCAGCGCCATGACCGCCCCGGCTAGCAGGCCCGCCGCCGGGCCGAACCAGCGGCGTACCGTGACGTAGAGCACGGCGACCGTGGCCACGCCCTCCAGCGCCTGAGGCACCAGCACGCTCCACGAGCTCAGGCCGAAGACCCGGGCGGAGATCCCCATCACCCACAGCGAGGCGGGCGTCTTGTCGACCGTGATGAAGCTCGAGGAGTCGAACGCGCCGAACAAGAACGCCTTCCAGCTCCTGGTGCCGGCCTGGACCGCGGCGGCGTAGAAGTCGTTGGCCCAGCCGTTGCGGGACAGGCCGGCCGTGTACAGCGCGGCGGTGAGCACGAGCAGCGCCAGCAGCGCCGGCCGCGCCCATCGCGGGTCGGCGTCGCGGCCGCGGACCAGCCGGGCCAGCCGGCCGCTCGCGCCCGGCCCGGCTGTCGCGCGGGCGCGGACGGGATGGGTGACGGCGCTCATCGGGCGCTCCGGGCGGGCCGGGCGGCGGGCACCGTCAGGTCCGCCCGGGCGATGCGGGCCTGCCGCGCCGCCCCTCCGTTATGAACCATGGTTGTGCCGTCCTGCGGGGGCGCCGTCCGTCGGGTCCGGAAAACCCAGCTCCGGTACAGCGCGAACCGGACGATCGTCGCCAGCAGGTTCGCGGCGACCAGCACGGTCACCTCGGCGGCCCGCCCCGGCCGCGCGGCGACCGCGTGCAGCGCGGCCAGCGCGCCGGAGGTGAGCAGCAGCCCGGCCCCGAACGCCAGCAGCCCGCGGGCCTGGTGGCGCGCCGCGTGCCGCGGTCCGCGTACGCCGAACGTGAAGCGCCGGTTGACCGCGGTGTTGGCCACCGCGGTCGCGAGCATGCTCAGCGCGTTCGCGGCCTGCGCGGCCATCAGGCCGCGGAGCGCCAGGTACAGCAGCAGGTAAGCGATCGTGCTGGCCACGCCGACGCCGGCGAACCTGGCCAGCTGGCGACGCAGGCCCGGCCGGCCGCCCGGCGGCGCGGCCAGGCCGGGCTGGCTGCCGAGCGCCGGTACGGTGATGCTGCCGCGGATCAGCCCGCCGCCGAGGCGGGCGATGCCGCGGAGGTCGGCGAGCGCGGTGGCCAGCAGGTCGACCCGGGAGTCGCTGTCGTCGATCCAGTCGACAGGTATCTCGTGGATGCGCAGCCCGGCCCGCTCGGCGAGCACCAGCAGCTCGGTGTCGAAGAACCAGCTCACGTCCTCGGTCAGCGGCAGCAGGCGACGCGCCTGGTCGGCGCGGATGGCCTTGAAGCCGCACTGCGCGTCGGAGAATCGCACCCGCAAGGTCGCCTGCAGGAGCAGGTTGTAGCAGCGGGAGATGATCTCGCGGCGCGGGCCCCTGGTCACCCGGGCGCCCGGCGCGAGCCGGCTGCCGATCGCCACGTCGCTGTGGCCGGACAGCAGCGGGGCCACCAGCGGCAGCAGGGCGTTCAGGTTGGTGGACAGGTCGACGTCCATGTAGGCGAGCACGCGGGCGTCACTAGCGGACCAGGCAGAGCGCAGCGCCCGTCCCCGGCCCGGCTGGTCCAGGCGGACGGCGCGGACCAGGTCGAGCTCGCCCGCCAGCGCGACCGCCGTCGGCCAGGTGCCGTCGGTGCTGCCGTTGTCGGCGATCGTGATGCGCGCGGCGAACGGGAACCGGTCGGTCAGGTAGGCGTGCAGCCGCCGGACGCCCGGAGCGAGGTCCCGCTCCTCGTTGCGCACCGGGACGACGATCTCTACCTCGGGCGGGACGGCGCTGCCAGGAGCGATGACGGGTTCGGGCTCGAGAATTCTGTCTGCCGATCTCATGGCCCCCAACGTCGCCGATCATTTTTCACGAGCACTGAGATCGTTCTCTGCGGCCGCTATGAAGCGCCTGCCAAGCGCGAAGCATGACGACCTTTGTTCCTAACGCGGCGGGCGTGCCGGTGGCGCGCAGGCGCGGGCCGTCCTCGGCCGAATTCTGATCCGCGCGGCGTGCCTGCGGCTTCCCGTAGCATCGGCTGATGAGTGACGCGCCGTTCGTTCCCGGGGACTTTGCCGTGCCTGATGGGCTCACGGCTGAGGAGTTCCGGCTTGAGCCGCTCGGGCCCGAGCACAACGCCGCCGATTACGCGGCCTGGACGGCCAGCATGGACCACATCCGGGCCACGCCGGGATTCGGCGAGCGAGGCTGGCCGCACGAGATGAGCCCCGTGGACAACCTTCGCGATCTTGAACGTCACGCCCGTGACTTCGCCGAACGCCGCGGGTTCACCTACACCGTGCTGAGCGCCGACTCCGGCGACGTTATCGGCTGCGTTTACATTTACCCGCCGGGCAGCGATGGCCCGGAACGCGGCACCAGGAAGCGGGAAGCGGCCGTCAGGTCCTGGGTGCGCGCGGACCGTGCCGGACTCGACCCGGTCCTTTACCGCGGGTTGCTCGCATGGCTGGAACGCGACTGGCCGTTTGACTCGATCACCTACGCGCCGCGGGCCTGACTATGGGGGGTCCAGGAGTGCGATCGACAGTTCCGGGCTCTCCACGTGGGCGTTGTGCGCCAGGCCGGGGAGCGTGACCGCCGGGACGCCCAGCCGGGCTAGCTGCTCATCGGTGTTCATCGGGTCGTGCTCACCGCGAGCAAGGGTCACCGGGGCCCGCGATCGTGCGACCAGCTGCGCCATGTCGGGCGCCCCCACCGCGAACGTGCCCGGATCCAGGGCCAGCCGCCACCGCCCGTCCTGCTCGCGCAGCCCGGCGTCGACGGCCGGGTCGTCGACGGGCAGCAGGCCGGCCAGTCCGGACACCCGCAGGTAGCGGGCGGCGGCCTCGTCACGCGAGGCAAACCAGGCCGGCGGCCGGCGGGCCATGGCCTGGGCCCGGTCCAGGTCCTCGCCAGTCCAGACGACCTTGATCCCCAGGCCGATGACGGCCCGCACCGGCACGGGGAACCTGCCGCTGGCCAGCTCCAGGCCGACGACGCCGCCCAACGAGTGCCCCAGCACGACGACCTGGCCGCCGGGCGGGACGATGCCGGCGACCGCGGCGGCGAGGCCGTCGAATGTATACGCGGTCAGCGGCGGCGAGCCGCCATGACCAGGCAGGTCCGGTGCTATCCAGCGCCCCGGCCACCGCCGGGCGAGCAGAGGCCGCCACCCGCCCCAGACGTCGCCAGTCGCGCCAAGGCCGTGCAGCAACATCAGCAGTGGCTCCCCGCTGCCGCCCTCCTGTACCCGCAGCCCAGCCTCCATGGCCGCAGTCTGCCACTGAACCGCTTGGCATGGACTGGCTGTGGTCAGGGCGGCAGCCATGGCGGCAGCGCGCGAGCGAGTTGCTGGTCCACGTCATGGGCCAGGTCCGCGAGGTCGTTAATGATCCTTATCATGTCCCAGGCCTGCGGGAGCGAGCCCGAGTGGAGGGCAGCCCGGAGAGCCTGGCGCCTGGCGCGGCGCAGCTTCGTACCCAGCAGCAGCAGCTCCTGCCAGGTGAGCTGCCCGAGGCTGGCGCGCATCGCGTCGTGCCTGCGTAGCTGCACTGGATACCTCCGGCGCCCGGGCCCGGTGCGGCGTCGCCGTGCCGGCGCGAGGCGCGTCGTTCGTGGATGCCGACATGGTGCGTTGCTGCCGGCAACCGCGCGCTCGTGCCGGCGGTCGGGGTTCGCCGACCGTGGCCCTGGCGGGCTCGCCAGCAGGGGGGGTGCTGGCGAGCCCGCCAGGGCCTGCGGCGGGCGGATGTGACAGGGTGCCGTCACCGCAGGGTGGTCGGCTGGCCGGGGTCGGAGAGCGCGCCGTGACGGCGGATCCTGCCTAGCGCGCAAGGTGGCCGAGTCGCCTCGAGAGTTTTTCTAGAGTAACGCTCTAAAGCCTTCCTGGCTAGACTTGATCCATCGATGCCCAGCAACCCGACCCGCACCGGGCCGACCCAGGCTCCGCGCCACCCGCGGCCCGGGTCGCCGCGCCAGCATCGCGGCGCCGCGGGCCGGCCAGCACCGCGGCGGGCCGGCGCAGCCGCGACCGTGTCTTGCGGGCCGCCCTGGACCTGATCACCGAATCAGGCATCGATCAGGTCCGCGTCGCCGAGATCGCGCGCCGCGCTCAGATGAGCTCGGGGCAGGTCATGTACTACTTCACCTCCAAGGAGCACATCCTGCTGGAAACGCTGGCGTGGTGCGAGTACGAGGACACCCGGCGGCTGCGAGCCGAGCTGGCGAAGGTCACCGAGGCGTGGCGACAGCTCGAGGTGTTCATCGACCTGTACCTCGGCGGGGGCGCCGCCGACCCGAGCTGGATCCTGTGGACCGAGACCTGGGCCCGCGCGACCCACGACCGGCAGGTCAGCAAGTTCCTCGACGACCTGATGCGCCCCTGGCGCGAGGACCTGGCCGACATCATCGACCAGGGCACCCGCGACGGAACGTTCCATCCCCGCCGGCCCCTGGGCGACCTCACCGTCTGCCTGTGCGCGCTGCTCGACGGGCTCTCCATGATGCACATGAACCAGATGCCCGACCTGCCGCGCCACCACCTGATGCAGCTCGCGATCACATCTGCCCAGGCCGAGCTCGCCCCGCCGCCCGCATCCCTGGCAAGCCACCGCCGCGATTGATCTCTGGCGGCTCACACCTTCCGGGCCACGCCGCCGATGAAGGTCGCCGTGGGCGGATCCAGGTCCGGTGCCGGGCTGTCGCCGTACCAGCTCATCACCGAGACCACGCCGGGAGGCACGAGCTCGAGGCCGTCGAAGAAGCTGAGGATCTCCTCCGCCGAGTGGATGTAGACCCGCGCGGCGCTGTAGGCCGAGGTGAAGGCGTTCCCCTCCGACGGGTTGCCGGAACCGACGGAGATGATCACGTAACTGCCGGGAACGATCGCGCGGACGAAGGCGGCGGCCACGTCGCGGGCGGCCCCGGCATCCACGAAGTGCAGGACGCCGGAGAGGATCACGCAGGCGGGCTGAGCCAGGTCGATGAGCTCCGCCAGCCCGGCATCGGCGAGAATGCGCCCGGGGTCGCGCATGTCGCCGGGCACCGCGATCACCCCGGGGCTCCTGGCGAGCAGGCTTCGGGCGTGCGAGATCACCATCGGGTCGTTGTCCACGTAGGCCACGCGAGCCTTCGGGTCGACCTGCTGGGCGATGTCGTGCGTGTTCACCGCGGTCGGCAGGCCGGGGCCGACGTCGATGAACTGCCCGACGCCGCGGGCCGCCACATAGCTGACCGCGCGCCCGAGGAACTGCCTGTTCTCCCTGGCCATCTGCGCCGAAGGCGGGTGAACGGCCAGCAGCTTCTCCGCAAGCTCGCGGTCGGCCGCGAAGTTATCCTTCCCGCCCAGCCAGTAGTCCCACACCCGGGCGATGTTCGGCCTGGTCGGGTCGAATGCCTCCACCGCTCGTCCCTCCCCTCCGCCGCTCCCTCTGATCATGCCCCCCCGCGCAGCGTACTGCCGGAGCGCCGCGGCTGCTGTAACGCTCGGCTCACCCGCATGCGCTCCGGCGAGCCCAGGTAAGACGTAGCCCGGCGACGCGCCGAATGAGGTGGATGGCCCGTTGTACCGGTAACAACAGGGTCGGCGGGCCATCCACCTTGTTCCGCTGGGCGCTGACCCCGCGCGGGCGCGGCGTCACCGTGCCGAGCTGGCGATGGCGAGCGCAGCTGCCTGGCCGATGTTGCCCTCCAGGCGCAGCGCGACCTGCCGGGTGCCCCAGATGAGCGTGTTGCCGGTGGTGAGCCGGGCCGAAGCGGTCGCGGTAACGCCGTCGCGCGTGATGTACACCAGCACCTGCGGGCCCTTGATCCACAGGTACTGGACGCCGTGCACCTCGACCCGGGTCACGTCGGCGAAATGAACGAACTTCTCGAAAACAACCTGGTCGACCCGGCCGGCGAACTCGTCTAGTCGCAGCAATCCGTACGGCGCCCGGCGGTAGATGAGGGACACGACCCGTCCGCGGTCGCTGACCACGACCGCGCCTGGCTGGCCGAGCACCGCCGGCACCAGGATGGGGAAGGAGGCCAGGTGGCGGGCCTCCGCCAGCGACGTCGGCCGCTCGCCGGGCAAGACACCCCTTCCGGGGGAGCGCACCGGGGCCGGCTCCTGGCGAAGCTCGACGCCGGCGAACCGGAGCACATGGCTGATCACGGCCCGCCCCTGCGGGGTCGCGATCAGGATCACCAGGAAGGCCGCCACCACAGCCAGCGCGACCCGCCACGCCAGCCCGCGGAGGGCGCCGGTCCGCACGGCAGGCACGCGGCGGCGTCTGTCCGCCGGCCCCTCGAGCCGCTGCCGCACGGCCGCGGTGAGGTCACCGGCCGGCGGCACCTCAAGCTCGCGGCCCAGCGCCCGAAGCTCGGACTCCACCGCGCTCTGCCATGCGCTGCGGTCAGCCACTGGAGACCCGGCTCTGCGGTCCGGGAGCAAGCTGCACGCGCAGCCTGTTCAGCGCACGCCACGTGCGCGATTTCACCGATCCGAGCGGCCAGGCCAGCACCTGCGCCGTCTCCGCCTCGGACAGGTCGAGGAAGTAGCGGCACACCAGCACCTGCCGCTCCCGGTCCGGGAGCGCTCTCACCGCCGCCACCAGCTGGGCACGCCGTTCTGCCGCCAGTACCTCGTCGACGGGAGCGTCCGCGGCCGTGTCGGCCGATTCCGCGGCGCCCAGCCGCACGGCCAGCGCAGCGCGCCGCCGCCGCGACCGCGCGAGGTTCCTGGTCTCGTTGGTCACGATGCGCAGCAGCCACGGGCCGAACGACTCGCCCGCCCGGAACCGGGACAGGTGCCGGAACGCCTTCACGAACGCCTCCTGCACGACGTCGTCCGACTCCTCCCCGGCGCCAAGCAGGAAAGCGGCCCGGTGCGCGCGCAGCGAGTACCGGGCGACCAGCACCCCATAGGCGTCAAGGTCGCCGTCACGGGCCCGGGCTACCGCCTCCGCGTCGTCGATGGCTCTCCTCACGCAACCCAGCACACGCACCTGAGTACACCGCCAGCGGCGGCAAAGTTCTCATGCTTTGGGAGCTGATCGCGCTCGATCGTGTCCGTTGCGTTCAAGACAGCGGGCACCGACCGGCCGCAGGATGTGACCGAGGGAGGATCGTGACCATGGAACAGCGGATCAGCCTGGTGACGCTCGGCGTCGCCGACCTGGCGCGTGCGCGCGCCTTTTACGAGGCCCTGGGCTGGCGCGGGGCCAGGCAGCCCGATGACGAGGTCTGCTTCTTCCAGGCCGGCGGAATGGTCTTCGGACTGTGGACCGCGCTCGGCGGCCACGGCGCCCCCGGCATCGAGCTCGCGCACAACGTGCGCTCGCCCGAGGACGTCGGCGCCCTGCTCGCCGACGCCGAGCGCGCCGGCGGTACCATCGTCCGCCCGGCGGGACCGGCTGACTGGGGCGGAACAACAGGAGCGTTCGCCGATACCGACGGCTACGTGTGGGAAGTGGCTCACAACCCGGACTGGACCATCGGCGAAGACGGCACGGTGCACATCTGACCTGCGCCGCCGCGGCGGGCGAGATGAGCGGCGGCAAGGGCGGCGAGCCGTCCAGAGGACGTCCATAATTCCTTCAGTCGCGCCCGGCACGATGTGAGCAACGCTCCGTGCACCCTGCGGTCCGGCCGAGCGCCGGACGCGGGGCCGTGCCTGATGAGGTAATTTGCGAACTCGCCGCTCCAGCGCAGTATTGGCGCTAGCCATTGTCGTATCCGTGTCCGCCGGCGGGTGCTCTGCGCCCGCCACCACCTCCGCCGCCTTGCCAGCCTCACCTGACCAGGCGAAGTCGGCCGGGAAACTGTCGGCGTCCATAACAGCGGCGTCCGCCAGGTCCGTCCTCGCTACCTATCAGGTAGTGAATAATACGGCGAACTCCCGGCGGGACGGCAGGCTCGAGGCGAGCGTGGAGACCGTGCCCCAGGTGACCATCGACCAGGCTGGCTATGCGGTCCAGAAGCTTATTAATCAGTCGTATCCGCCGTTCAGCTACAGGAATCCCGTGTTCTACATTCCGGCGCTGACGGCGGAAGCCGGGAAATGGTTCACGGTCGACGCGACCACCGGTTCAGGCCGGAAGACACAGCATCAGCTGCTGCTGTTCGTCCAGCCGGCGGCTGGAGGCGCCTGGAAGCTCGCGGCGGCTCCGGCATCGGCGGCCGGCGCGCCCCTTCCCGTCGCGCTGAGCCAGGCGGGAACCGCGACCATGGCAGCACCCGACGGGGCCGGGCTCGCGGTCCCGCCCTCACAACTCCCGGCGCTGGACGCCGGCCTGCTCGATGGCAGGCCCGCCAGCCCCGGTTTCGCCAGGGGGCAGTGGACCAGTGCCCTGATCCGGGGGATCGCGTCCTTCCGTGGTAGCTACGGCCGGTTCGGCTGGAACTATCACGACGTCTGGGCCGCCGCCCGCTACCCGACCTACGCCCTGCGGACCGCGGATGGCGGCGCGGTCGTGTGGTACTTCCTCGAGGACCGCCAGACCGCGGTCCGCACGGGCTCCGGGCAGCCGCTGCGGCCGGGCAGCGTTATCCAGGCGCTGACCGGGAAGTCTCAGGTCACACGCCGGTTCACGATCGACTCGGTGAGCGAGTTCGTCGCCATCATCCCGCCCGCGGGAAAAGGCAAGATCACGATCGAGGCTGGCTTCACGGGCAACGTGGCGGCAACCGCCTCCTGACGCGGGCTACCGTGACCTGCCCTGGCCGGTGAGCTCGGTTTCACAGACCGGCTCCAGGCGCGGGGTCCCGTCTGCGCCCAGAGCGCTGCGGGCCAGCCGGATGCGTGCCCTGGGTCCGTCGAATTCGAGGGCGGACAGCATGTTGTGGAACCAGGGGCCGCGCGTGATCCGCCAGCGGATCTGCGGCTTGCTCACCCCGGCCAGCCTGGCGAAGGTGGTGGCGACCAGCTCGCCCGTACGCGACGTGAGCAGTCGCTGGCCGCGCCGGAACGCCAGCGGCATCGCATTGTGGATCGGCGAGCAGACCGCCTGGCAGACGGCGCTGCGCGAGTCCGTTCCGGCCGGGAAGTCAACGGCGGCCAGGTAGCTGTGGTGCACATCACCCGAGACGACGGTGACCGACGCGGGCGGCCGGCCACGGGCCCCGGTGGCGAG
>Ga0126378_10004039_pt1 | contig 11132 bp, 11 predicted proteins | sample PanSoiMetPlot_23_FD_92587 | JGI IMG/M metagenome (GOLD analysis project Ga0126378, IMG submission 92587) | Tropical forest soil microbial communities from Panama - MetaG Plot_23 | ecosystem: Environmental > Terrestrial > Soil > Tropical forest > Bulk soil | place: Panama | collected 2016-02-17
CACCGGGATTCCGGCGCGGCGCAGCAGGCGCTTGGCGAGCATCTTGTCGCACGCGATGTCCACGCCGATCGCCGATGTCTGCTCGGTCATCGCGGCGCTGGCCAGCCGCCGGTGACAGCCGTAGCCAAGGCGCAGGATCGACAGGCCGCCAACGCGGCGCACCGGGATATCGCGCCTGCGGGCCGCCTCGGCGATCGCTGAGGTGCTCGGGCCGAGCCGCTCACGCTCGACCGTCCTCGCGATCGCCTCGACGTCCGCGGTCACGTCGGGCCGCCGCTTGGCCAGCAGCTCGCGCACCACCGTGATCGCGAGCTCGAACAGCTCCGCCGGGACCGCCGAGTCCTCTGGCTCGTCCCACGGGCACTCCGTCATCACGTCGTAGCGCCCGTCCGCTCCTGCCCACATGGTCCTGCCCAGGTGAACTGGGCGCCCCGCCATGGCTGAAAGCTCGAGCGCCACGTGCTCGGTCACGTGGCCGAAGTAGGTACCCCGCGCCATCGCGTCGGTGAATCCGCCTGGCTTGCCCGCAGCGCAATGATGATCAGCCAGCCTGGGCATGGCCATCGTCAGTCGCTCGGCGAAGCCTGGGTGATCGACGGTCTCCCGGCCGGCCAGCTCATCGAGTTCCAGGCGCGCGATCGAGACGGGCGCCGTGGTGAAGACGTTAGGGCCGCCGAGATAACGCACGTATTCCAGCCGCACTTCCGCTCCTTCGATCGATTATCAGGTCTCAGTACCTGGCATGGGCCGGCCCGATGGCGGGCGCTCTGGCGTCCAGGTCGAACTCGCACCCGGCTGGGAGCAGGTGCAGCCTGACGTCGAACAGCGTGATCGGATCGGCGTCAGAGGCGGCGTGCACGACCGTCGCCTTCTGCGCGTCGACGACACTCACTACGCCGCTTCCGAGCACCTCGAACGAGTTTTCCTTGACGCAGATCGCGGTATTTTCGTCGATTCCGACGCCGAGCCTATCCGGATCGAGCGCGACCGCGCTGAGAAGCCGGGGTAGCCGCCCACGCTCGCCGAAGTGCATGTCGATCAGCATCCTCGGCACGAGCCCGAGACCGGGTCCGGTCTTGACGGTCGCGGTCGACACGTCACCGCCGTAGCCGCCCAGGATCATGGTCCGGCCGAGCGCGGTCGCTCCGGCGCTGGTACCGGCGATCACGAGTCCGGCTGCGCGCCGATCCGCAAGCTGCTCGTTGATCCGCGATCCGACCAGCGTCTGGAGCCTGGCCTGGTCGCCTCCGACCAGGAACACGCCGCTGGCGCTGTCGAGCGCCGCAGCCGCCGCCGGACTGTCCGCGTCGGCTCGGCCGCTAATCGCCAGCTCCCTGATGTGCCGGATGCCGAGCTTGGTGAACACCTGCTCGTACTCGGCGAGCACGGCATCTGGCGTGCCGGTGGCGGTGGTGATCACGACGACTCGCGCCTTGGTACCGCCGCATAGCTGGGCGAATCGCTCAAGGACGCCCGAACCGCAGCACCTGTCTTCGGCTCCGCCGATGATCAGCAGGCGGCCAGGTTTTCCCTCGTCGTCCACCTTCCGGCCCTCGTCCCCCGGACCGCGGCGCGGCCCCCCGAGGCGAGGTTTACCCGTGGTTACGTTGCGTCAATCAGTGCTTACTCGCTGCCGAGAACCCCCGGTGTCCGGCGGGTCCGGCGCCCTGCCGAGCGCGGCCTCGACAGCTCGTCAGGCAGCTGCAGCAGCGGGTTCGTGGCGCTGGCGACGACGTCGCTCGCGATGTCGATGACCCGTCGCCCGCGGCTCCTCGCTGCGTTCCTGAGCTGCTCGAATGCCTGCCTTGGCTGGATCCTGTGCCGTTCTGCCAGCACGCCGATCGCCTGTTCGACCCTGATCCGCGCGGTGAGCGCGTGCTCGAGCTGGCCAATTGTCGCCCGCAAGCGGCCGGTCTCAGATGCCGGCGACCCGGAGTTCTTGCCGCGCTTGCGGGTCGCCATCGCCGGCGTTGCGGACTCGGCTATCTTCGCCTGCGCGGCGTCGTCACCTCGGTCAAGCTCAGCGGAGATCAGATCGGCAAGCGCCATCGCACTGGTCAGATCTGCCACGTCTGAGTCGCCGACCCGCCAGCCGTTCTTCGTTCTTCGAACCACGGCATCCTGCTGCGCGATCGCGCGCGCCACGTCGTCAGGCTGGTCCCCGGCAGCAGGCTGGCTGTCCGCACCAGCCTCGAACGCCTTCGTTATGCCATCAAAATCTGTCATCGTGACACGGCCAGATCTTCCATCCGCTGCCTGACCGCACGCGCGGACGGGTTCGTCAGGGTACTGCCGTCAGGGAACAACACGGTCGGGACCGTCTGAAAGCCGCCGTTTACCGACATTACGTACTCAGCGGCGTCTGGTTCGCGCTCGATGTCGACCTCGATGATCTCAATGCCCTCACGGGCGAGCTGACTCTTGAGCCTCCGGCAATACCCGCACCACGTCGTCGTATACATCGTCAGCGGCTGGGTCATGCCCCTGCTCCTCCTCGGCATCCATTGTCGCACCCGGACTTCTATAACGTCCGGATCTGCGAGGTGCTTCCTGCGAGCCGGGATGAGATGAACGGATTTTTCCTAGCTAGTCGCCAGGCAGCTGCATGTGCCACCACCTGCGCACCTGCCTGGGCAAAGGGCAGGCGCCCGGCGAGCGTCGTAGCCATAGGGCAAGATGGCGGCCTGGAAGGGAGGCAGGGCCTTGAACGAAGAGCGCGGAGCTGACGCCCTGCTCGCCGCGCTCGACCCTGAGCAGCAAGAAGTCGCGCGGGCCACGCGCGGGCCTGTCTGCGTCCTGGCCGGCGCTGGGACGGGCAAGACAAGGGCGATCGCGCACAGGATCGGTTACGCCGTGGCGACCGGGGTCGTGCGCCCCGACCGCGTGCTCGCCGTGACCTTCACAACCAGGGCAGCGGGCGAGCTGCGGTCCAGGCTCAGACAGCTCGGCAGCCTGGCCGTCCCCGGCGCGGGGCTCGAACTCGTGCAGGCCAGGACGTTCCACTCGACAGCTCTGCGCCAGCTCACGCATTTCTGGGCGGCCGCGGTCGGCGGCCCGGCGCCTGCGGTGATCGACTCGAAGGTCGGGCTGTTGACGGAGGCGGCGAGACGTCTGCGGCTGCGGCTTGACCTCGCCGAAGTCCGCGACGCTGCGGCGGAGATCGAGTGGGCCAAGGTCACGCAGGTGCGCCCGGAAGAGTTTGCGGCCGCTTGCGAGAAGGCCGCGAGGACGCTGCCGCTGCAGCCTGACACCCTGGCCGCGCTCTACGCCCGCTACGAAGATCTGCGCAGCGAGCGCAACCTGGTCGACTTCGAGTCAGTGCTCGAGCTGACCGCCGCGATACTCGGCGAGCATCCGCGAGCGGCCGCCGCGGTCAGGGACCGGTACCGCTTCTTCGTCGTCGACGAATTCCAGGACGTCAACCCGCTGCAGAAGCTGCTGCTGGACCAGTGGGCTGGAGAGCGCGACGACGTATGCGTTGTCGGCGATCCGCGGCAGACGATCTACTCGTTCACTGGCGCGTCGCCTGGCTACCTGACCGGGTTCGCACTGCAGTATCCAGCGGCGACGGTCATCCGCCTGGTCCGCAACTACCGGTCAACGCCGCAGGTGCTGGCGCTGGCCAACCGGGTATTCGCGACGCCTGAGCAGACTCTCGTGGCGCAGCGCCCCGCCGGCCCTGCCCCCGAGCTGACCGAGCACGAGGACGAGCAGGCCGAGGCGGCTGAGGTCGCCCGCCTGGCCGCCGAGCTGATCCGCGCCGGGACGCGGGCGAGCGAAATTGCCGTGCTGGTCAGGATCAACGCGATGACGCGCGGGCACGAGGAGGCCCTCGCGGCGGCCGGAGTCCCTTTCCACCTGCGCGGCACTGAGCGGTTCTTCGATCGGCCTGAGGTCATGCAGGCGTTGAGCCTGCTGCGGGTCGCGGCGCGGTCAGCCGGTTCCGACGAGGCTCCGGCGTCCGCGGTGCGGCCGCTGCTGACCGGCATCGGGCTGACCGCGCAGCCGCCCGGCGGCCGCGGCCGGGCCAGAGAGCGCTGGGAGTCGCTCGAGGCGCTGGCCGCGATCTCTGCCGACTTCTTCGCCTCGGCGCCCGCCGCGACCCTGGCAGACCTGGTGGCCGAGCTTGAGCAGCGCAGCGCTGCCGGGCATGCGCCCCAGGCGGGCGGAGTCACGCTGGCGTCGCTGCACGCCGCGAAGGGCCTTGAGTGGGACGCGGTGTTCCTGCCCGGGCTGACGGACGGCGCCATGCCGATCGTCCACGCGCAGTCGGCTGAGGCGATTGACGAGGAGCGGCGGCTGCTCTATGTCGGGATCACGAGGGCGAGGGAGCGGCTGTTCTTGTCCTGGTCGCTGGCGAGGGCGCCTGGCGGCAGGAAGAGCAGGACGCCGTCGAGGTTCCTTGCCGAGCTTGGCGGCCCACGGATCAGCGGTCGCCGGGGCCGCTTCGGTTCCCAGCCCTGACCGGAGTACCGATACGGTGCGGCAGGAGGCCCTGCGCGCGTGGACGGATGGCAAGGAGGCGCGCTCGATGAGCAAGGCTCTTGATGCCGTGGTCGAGCTGCTTGATCTCGAGCGGATCGAGCTCGACATCTTCAGGGGCCGGAGCCCGGAGAACGAGTGGCGGCAGCGGGTCTTCGGCGGGCAGGTGGCCGGTCAGGCGCTGGTCGCGGCCGGTCGCACCGTGCCAGAAGACAGGCCAGTCCACTCGCTGCACGCCTACTTCATCAGGCCTGGTGACCCTTCCGTACCGCTGATCTATCTCGTAGACCGGGTCAGGGACGGCCGGTCGTTCACCACTCGGCGGGTCTCGGCCGTTCAGCACGGCAAGACGATATTCACGCTCTCCGCGTCGTTCCATCACCCTGAGGAAGGCGTGCTGCACCAGCGCGAGATGCCGAAGGTTCCGCCGCCCGAGTCTGTGCCGCCAGCGGCAGAACGCATGCAAGAGCTGTTCGGCGACGCTGCCGCGGAGTACCGGTGGGACAACCCCATCGACATCAGGCATCTCGGTCCGCTGTCGTTCGAGGCGGTCAGCGATCCCTCGCTGCGCGTGACGCACAGCATGGCCTGGGTGCGCGCGGATGGTGAGCTGCCAGACGATCCGTTGCTGCACGTGTGCCTGTTGACGTATGCCTCCGATATGACGCTCCTCGACTCGGTGCTTCTCGCCAACGGGCTGTCCTGGGCCGACGGGAAGACGGTCGGCTCGAGCCTGGACCACGCGATGTGGTTCCACCGCCCGTTCCGCGCGGATCAATGGCTCCTTTACGCGCAGGAATCGCCCGTGGCTGCCGGCGCTCGCGGGCTGGCCCGCGGCGAGCTGTTCACCATGCACGGCGAGCTTGTGGTGTCCGTGGTGCAGGAGGGGCTGATCCGGACCCTGTTGTAGTCCTGGTTCAATCCAGCCAAGTTCTGCTCAGGGCCAACCGCAGCGCGCTCGCGGCGAGCGGCGCTTCTCCGGGCAGCCCGCATCCCGCTGCCTCCTGGCCGAAGATCTTGAAGAAGTTTCCGGCCGGCAGACGGAGGACTCTTCAAGATCTTGCCCGGTGGGCCGCGTAACCGGTCGAAATCGAACTTCATGAGCAGCTCGGGCGCTGGCCAGGCATCCCCGCGACCGCTTACTAGGATGCGCCTGCTGAACTGGACTATTGCCATTAGGTAACGTCTTGCCATAGGCGGCGGAAATTCAGTTGCCTGGTCGCCCTGATCCTCTTAGGGTCTGAGTAAGTTCACTCATGTCAGGCGGTCAACTCATGCTGCACAGAAGGAGGTGCCCGGGATGCTGAGCCTTCTCTCGCCGGTCGAAGCCGCTACTCAAGCGCGCGCGCTGACCCGCACGGGCACTCCGCTCATGTGGCGCTGCGTGACCGACCCAGGCGTGCGTTCCTTGGAGACGACGATCGGCCGTCCAGCGGCCGCAGCGGTCGTCTTCGCGCGTCCGCGCCCGCAGGCGAGCACAAGGTCAGTCCAGTTCGCGAACGCCATAGGAGCTGCCGGCCAGGCCGTTTTTGCCCGGCCGCAGCTGCCCAGCCAGAACCAGCCGAACCTGAGCCAGCACAACGAGATCAAGTCCAGCCAGAAGTACGCCCACACGACCCGTATTGCCGCCGCTGGTGGTGGTGCAAAGGGTCCGCATCCGGCGAGGGATCCGGTCTAGCCAGACCGGCCTAGATCCCCACAGGCCGCGGACCCAGAGCATCGGGTCCGCGGCCTTAATCATGCGAGGTCACGTTTGTCAGAACAGACGAATACGCACAGACAAGCAGATGAGAGGGGATGACACCGATGTACCTGCCAGGAACCGCCGCCGTCATCGACGACGTCGCGGCGGCCGAGGCGGAGTTGGTGCGGGTGACCGCGATCAGCAGGTCCGTTCCGGTTCGGGTGCTGCCGTGCGCGGCCGATCCTGACCTGTTCTTCGCAGAGTCGCCAGATGACGTCGAACTCGCCAAGTCGCTGTGCAGTGACTGCCCTGTCAGGCTCGTCTGCCTGGCCGGCGCCCTCGAGCGCAGGGAGCCTTGGGGAGTGTGGGGAGGAGAACTGTTCATCCGCGGTCAGATCGTGCCGCGCAAGCGCGGGCGCGGCAGGCCGCGCAAGACCGAGGTCGCTGCCTAAGGTCCCGGGGGGCAGGGGTGGCGCGGGCGTAACTGCCCGCGCCACCTGGTGCCTTCCGTGGTCAGGCCAGCGGCGCTGGGGCGAGGTCGTCAGGGGGCGTGCTGCGTTCCTTATCGCCTGGGCCGTAGCCGGGCATCCAGCGCAGGACCTCGGAGCGGAACGGGCCAGACGCCTCGAGCTGGCACAGCACTCCGATGCCCGCTGTGGAGACGCGGTGGATGAGGATGTAAGACGGCGGCAGGTTGAGCTGCCTGGCCACGTTCGTTCCCCGCAGGTCAGTAACCCTGGCTGCCTCGCCGCGCATCCATTCCCTGGTGAACCTGAACGACTCGTTCCTTGACGGGTCCGCCAGCGGAGCAAGGAAGTTCCGCAGCGCGTCAAGGTCGACGTGCACGCCAGGTCGCAGGAAGCCGTGCTCGCGCATTTCGGCCTCGGCGTCGGCGATGTCGCCGTCGGTGTGCACCAGCCAGAGGAGCCTGCCGAAGAGCGGCGGCAGGCCGTCGGGCAGGCGGTCGACCGCGCCGAAATCGAGCACGCCGAGCCTGCCGTCGTCGAGCAAGCGGAAGTTCCCCGGGTGCGGGTCCGCATGCAGGAGCCCGACCCTCGCCGGGCTGGAGAACAGCAGCCGGACCAGCAGCAGGCCCGCCCGGTCACGCTGTTCCTGGGTGCCATCGGCGATGATCTTGGCGAGCGGCGTGCCATCCATCCATTCGCTCACGAGCACGTGGTCCGTTGCGGCCACGGTTCGCGGTACGAAGATGTCAGGATCGCCGGCGTACGCCTCAGCGAACGCGTCCTGCGACTGGGCCTCGAGCCGGTAGTCGAGTTCTTCCGCCACCCGGGCGCGAAGCTCGTCGAGCAGCGGCTTGACGTCGAGCCCGGGCATCAGCACGCCGAACAGCCTGCCCACGCGGCTGATCTGCGCGAAGTCGCTGCTCAGCGCGCGGCCGGCCCCGGGGTACTGGATCTTGACGGCCACCTGCCTGCCGTCGCGCCAAATTGCCTTGTGCACCTGGCCGATCGAGGCCGCCGCGGCCGGCCGGTCGCTGAACTCGGCGAAGCTGTCCCGCCAGTCCTCGCCGAGATCCGCGGCCAGGACCTTGTGCACTGTGCTCGCTGGCAGCGGCGGCGCGGACTCCTGGAGCTTGGTCAGGGTCGCGCGGTACGGTCCAGCGAGCTCGGGAGGAAGCGCGGCTTCGAAGATCGACAGCGCCTGGCCGAGTTTCAGCGCGCCGCCTTTGAGCTCGCCGAGCACGCGGAAAATCTGCTCGGCGGTTCGCTGCTGAATCTCGTGCGCGACGATCTCGGCTGGCCTGCCGCCTACACGCTTGCCGAACCCGATCACGGTCCGGCCTGCCAGCCCGGCCGGCAGCGCGGCGAGCTTCACCGTCCTCGTGACGGCACGGCGCGGAAGGTCGTTCATGATCTCTATTGTCGGTTATCCGACGGCTTGATGGCGCACGGGCAGGCCGGATGGGGTGGCCAAGTCCTGCGCCGCCAGCGCCAGTCGGGCAGCACGAGTTCGAGCGTTCCGTTGGCTGCAGCGCTCGCGACCGGTGCCGTCTCGATCGCGCTCAGCGCCTGGGCGGCTGTTTGGGCTGCGACCGCAGCAGTCAGCACCGCATCGCAAGCGGCCGGCTCGGCCCTTCTGCTCCGGATCTGCGCGAGGATGAGTGGCCAAGCGGGATCGTTGCCCGCCCTGACGTAGTCGAGGCAGCGCAGGCACGCGGTCTTCCCTGGCACGACGAGCGGGCCGACGACGCCGATGGCCTCGCTGGCCATCACCGCCAGATGCGTGATGCGATCCCTGGCGAGTTGTGCGGGGCGATCGGCAGTCCGATTGCCTACGAGGACGACGAGGTCCGGCCTGAACGGGAGGGCGGCAACCTGTCGCTGCTGTCGCGCGGAGTCGCGGGCGGCCGGCTGACGGGCAGAGCTGGCGAGGTCGTCGGCTGGCAGCCGGCGCGTTCGTATCCGCCCGATTCCCGACGCGCTCAGGATCCTGGCGACTGCCCGGCCGATCGGCCGGTCGCCTTCGATCCAGACGACAGCGGCCCGGCGTCTGGCGATTGCCCTCGCCCCGCCGTCGCCGTCGCGGCGAGCGAGCGACGTGGTTGCCAGTTCTGGCTCAAGCCTGATCCGCAGCGATGACGGGAGCGCGCGCAGCGTGCTCGCGGGGAAGTCGTCCAGCGCACCGCCAGCCGCCAGCAATGCCAGCACGCGCTCGGTCACGCTGGTCGGGATGCCGTTGCCCGCCGCAGCCGCGATGACCTGGTCGCGGTCGCGGCTGCCGTCAAGCAGGCCGACGATGAGCGCCGCCTCGCCCATCCCTGACAGGGCGATCGCGCGCCGCGGGTCGATGCCGATCTGTAGCGTGTCCCGGTCGCGCCAGACCGGTAACAAGCCCGACTTGATGGCTGGTCGCATGGCGGCAGCCTGCCACCAGGGTCAGACAATCGCTGCCGGTACGTGGAGCACCGGGTGTGGGACACGAATGTAGGTGACTGGCTGGTAGCTTTGGCGGGCCCGGGTTGTCTGAGTGTGGTGACTTGCTCTGATGCCACGTTCAGGCGGCGGGCGTCTGGTTGTGGGGTCGCTCCCAGATCTGCTCCCACCGGTTGCTGGCGTCCTGGCATCTGAGGGTGAGGATTCCGGTGGCGCCTGGTTCGGTCCAGCGCATCCCTGACAATTTCAGGCGCTGCCCGATGACCGACTTGCAGCCGGCCTCGACGGTGCCGGAGCCGACGAACAGGCCGAGCGACCGGTACCTGGCGTAGCGCATGCGACAGGCGTTGGCTTCGAAGTAGCGCAGGGCCTTGTCGCGCTCGCCGGCCAGCGACCCGGTGAATCGCAGGTCGTGGCCGGCTACGAGGATCGCGGGAATGTCCCCGGCGTCGAGCTCGGCGAGGCGTTCGGCGAGCCAGTCGTCGCGGTGGCCGGCCAGCAGCCGGGCGGCCAGGTTCGCCAGATCGTGCAGGTGCTCGCGGGCGTGGTAGAGGTCGACGATCTGGGTGGCCTCGGGGAAATGGGTTGCGGCGAGGTTCCAGATCCATACTGCGCCGTCGCCCAGGACGGTGAGCTGGCGGATGTGCCCGGCTCCGCGGCGGCGAGCCTCGCCGGCCATCAGGATCCCGAAGTCCGCGGCCGGGGCGAAGGTGGCCAGGTAGCTGGAAGAGCCGGGGTCGCGGGCCGGCTTGCCGTCGTCGTCCAGCCTGGTCTGGGTGAACGCGCAGGCCATCTTGACCTCGCGGGTGCGGGCCCTGCCGTCCTCGGCCTTGCCGGGCCTGCCGTCGGTCTCGCCGGCGACCATCGGCACGCCGGTGCCGTCGATCGCGACATACAGCTTGTCGGGCAGCGGACCGGGCGGCGGCAGCGGGATCAGCTGCCGGGCGGTGATCGCGGCGGCCTCGGCTGCGATGACCGCGGCGGCGGCCTGTCCGTCGGCCTCGGCGCGGCGCCCGGCGCGCTTGCCGGTCAGGGTGATCCCTGCCAGCTCGCCGACCAGCCGGGCGGCGGCGGCGAACGGCACCGCCGCGGCCGCCCGCGCGGTCATCTTCCGCAGCCCTGGCGACATCGTCTGCCCGGCAGTCCCGAGTTCCTGGTCGCGGGGCGCGAACCCGCGGCCGCACGCGGCGCAGTGATACCAGGCCCGGCGGATGGCGACCGTTCCGAGCACGGTGTCCACGCTCTTGTCCCGGTAGCCGGCGAACTGTGCCTGGTGGCCGTGCCCGCACCCGGCGCGCGGGCCGCGGTAGCCGGCATCGGCGGCCAGCAGCGGCTCCAGCAGCGCCCGTCCCAGCTCGGTGACCGCGGCCCGGATCGCCAGCTCCGCCCGCTCAATACCCGCCCCGCCGGCCAGCGACGAGGCCGCCGCCTGCGCCAGCCGCTCTACCTCGGCGGCTGCCTCCGCCGCGAGCCGGGCGGCGAGCTGATCGCGGAGCCCCCTTTTTGCCCCTCCGGCTCAGGGGCCCGCACGCCGCCTCGCACGCCGGCCGGACGGGCCTCGCAGATCGCCTCGCTCACCTCCGCGATCTGCTCGGCCAGCTCCGCGAACTCCCGGTACGCCGCCAGCTCGCCGCGCACTTTCTCGACTTCCTCCCGTTTCAGCTGCCGGCCGATCGTGCCGCGGCCGGGCGCCGTGCGCGTCCACAGCCACCGCGGCCCGTGCCCGCGGCTGCCCGGCTCGGCGCACCGCCGGCACGAACTCTTGCCGCACCGCCGCCAGTTCTCGCTGATGCTGCCGCGCCGGAAATCGCCGACGGCGGCCAGCCGCTCCAGCAGCCGGGCCCGGCGGGCCTCCAACTCGGCGAGCCGACCGGCCACCAGGCCTCCCGCATCTGGTTGTGAATAACGCAACCAGACTACGCCGAGACCAAACTCAACACCAGCTACCTACATTCGTGTCTCACACCCTCTGGCGGCGCGCCGCAACCTGGGCAGAAACGACCCAAGCCACCGCGAGCAACGCGATCGCCACGAGCAGGGCCGCGCCGGTCGGCCAGCTCTTCTCCTGC
>Ga0126378_10004042_pt1 | contig 11128 bp, 7 predicted proteins | sample PanSoiMetPlot_23_FD_92587 | JGI IMG/M metagenome (GOLD analysis project Ga0126378, IMG submission 92587) | Tropical forest soil microbial communities from Panama - MetaG Plot_23 | ecosystem: Environmental > Terrestrial > Soil > Tropical forest > Bulk soil | place: Panama | collected 2016-02-17
AAAGTTGACCGCGACGAGCGGCCTGATGTTGACAGCCGTTACCAGCTTGCTGTCTCGGCTATCTCGGGAACTGGAGGCTGGCCACTCACGGTCTTTCTGAGTCCCGAGGGCAAGCCGTTTTACGGTGGAACCTACTTCCCTCCTGACGATCGTTTCGGTCGCCCGAGCTTTAAGAAGATCCTGATGGCAATCGCGGAAGCCTATCGCGAGCGGCGCGATGAGGTCGTGAAGTCGGGCGACGAAATCATGCACATGCTCGCTCATGCCGAGAGCTTCGCAGGCCGGCAGGCAGATATCTCTCCGCGGCTCATCGGCATGATGGTGCAGTCTGCTTTATCGATCTTCGACGCGAAGAACGGCGGCTTTGGTGGGGCGCCGAAGTTCCCTCATTCATCTGCTATCGATCTGTTGCTCGACTGGTATGCACGGACGGGCGAAGAACGCGTCGCCGCTGTCATCACCACAACTCTCACGAAAATGTCGAAGGGTGGTGTGTATGACCAGCTTGGCGGCGGCTTTCATCGCTACTCGGTCGATGAACGATGGATTGTTCCGCATTTCGAGAAAATGTCGTATGACAACTCGGAGCTGCTGAAGAACTATATCCATGCTTACCAGGTGCTAGGCTACGACCACTATCTGCGTGTCGCCGGCGACATTGTTCGCTGGATGGACGAGTGGCTCAGCGACCGCGACCATGGCGGGTTCTATGCCTCGCAGGATGCCGACATCAACCTCGACGACGACGGCGACTACTTCACCTGGACCGCCGAGGAAGCCCGCGCCATGCTCAGCCCCGACGAGTTCCAAGCGATCGCGCTGCATTTCGATATCGGCGAGACCGGCGAGATGCATCACAATCCGAAGAAGAATGTTCTGTGGATCGCGATGTTGCCGGATGAAATTGCCGGTCGAACGGGGCGCGACGTTGCGGAGGTCATGGACCTGCTTGCGATTGGCCGCGCCAAACTGGCCGCTGAACGGCTGAAGCGTCCGACACCCTACATCGACAAGACGATCTACACGAACTGGAACGCACTTTGTATCTCGGCGTATCTGCACTACGCTCGAGTAACCCGACGGGCTGAGGCACGGCAATTTGCATTACGGTCACTCGATCGCATCCTCGCGGAAGCCTGGAACACCGATCGGGGCCTCTCTCACGTTATCGCTTACAGCGATCCGAATGCCGGAAAGCGATTTATCCCGGGCCTGCTTGACGATTACGCCTATAGCGTGATCGCCTGCCTGGATGCGTACGAGATCAGCGGAGTATTCAGCTACTTCCGCTTCGCGCAGCAAATTGCCGACGAGATGGTTCGCCGCTTCGGCGATCTGACCGCTGGTGGTTTTTTGGACACCGAGGTCGCTTCGAACAATGGCGACCAACTCGGTGCCCTGTCGGCCCGCCGCAAGCCGTTTCAGGATGCTCCCACGCCTGCGGGCAATCCGTGTGCCGCCATCGCGCTGTTGCGCTTGTACACGTACACGAACGACAACCGCTATCGGGAAAAGGCCGAGGACACGCTGGAGATCTTCGCGGGGGCGGCTGAGCAGTTCGGTATCTACGCAGGCACTTACGGCCTCGCCGTCTCATGGCTCACAAAACCCTATACGCAGATCGTGGTGGTGGGAGAGGACGAACGAGCGGAGGCCCTGCTGCTAGCAGCCTCAGTTCCCTATGCAGTGAATCTGTCGGTTCTCCACCTCACCGATAGCGAAGCAGTGGCGCAGAATTTGCCCCCGGCGCTGGCAGAGACAATTCCCAATCTACTGGCGCTGAAAGAGCGGAAGTCGTTTGCCGTGGTGTGCAGCCATTTCGCGTGCCAACCGCCGATCGAAGATGTCGAAGAGTTGAACGACGTGCTCGGGAAGTCACTTCGGACCAGCTAAGCTTCCCCATGAAGATTAGACGATCCGGGTCGGCCCCATCTGCGGCATCCCTATATCCCAATGTCATGCAGATGCAAAAAAAACCATTGCGTCATCCTTGTAGAATCACTAGCTTGGCCCGAAATTGTTCGCAAGCAACTGATAAATAATAGAGTCATAAGTATTCATTTGTGTGCGTGAGACTTAGCCTGCCGTTTTCGTCAGGTCTGACGGGTGATGTCTCTCGAAACAGGAATTGCCAAAGAGCAGCTTTGGTCGCGCCTGGGCGTCGGAGACGCACCGGACACGTCACCCTTGCCTCACATTTCGGTTCTAACTCCTGGAGAAATTGGGCGCATGAGAAATCAGCCGCCCCAAAGAAGAAGTTGATAAAAGGCGAAGGTACCGAAGCCTCAGGGCTAAAGCCCTATAGTTTTTTCACGGAGTTTCGGCACGGCTGAAACCATGCCCTGATACGAAACCGTCGAAAGCGAGTTGTTACAACCTACAGCTGGTGTGAAGCGCTGTACCCCTGATAAGAACAGGCTGGGGAGTGACAATTCTCAGTAGACCTCGTCGAGCAGCTCGACGAGGTGAGCAACGCGGGCGTTCAGCCGCTTGCGTGCGACTCCGGCGCGGAACTGGAGCATGCATCCGATGTTCGCGGTAACGATGATGTCGGGGCGAACGCTAGCTACGTACCCCATTTTTTCGTCGAGTATCTTCATCGAGATCTCGTTCTGCACCACGTTGTAGACTCCAGCGCTGCCACAACATGAGTCCGCTCGGGGCGACTCGACCAGTTCTGCACCGATGTACTGCAACAACTGTCGCGGCGCGCTGCGGATGCCCTGTGCGTGCGCCAAGTGACACGAATCCTGGTACGTGACCCGTGCGTTCAGCTTGAACTTGGGCTCGCGAAGTTCGATCGATGCCAAGTACTCGTTAATGTCTCGAGCTTTGGTGGTAAACTCTCGTGCTCGCTCCGCGTAGATTGGGTCGTCCTGGAGCAGAGCGGCGTACTCTTTGAGCGTTGAACCACAACCGGCCGCGTTGGTCACGATGGCATCGAATTCTGGATTGAGCATGGCATCGAGGTTGCGTCGCGCCTGCTGCCGGGCCAAGTCGAGATATCCAGCATGCAACTGGAGAGCACCGCAGCACGATTGCCGCTCCGGCACGTGGACTTCGATACCGTTCATGGTCAGCACCCGAATGGTGGCACGATTCAGTTCGGCAAAGGCAACGCTCGCTATGCACCCGATTAGAAGTGCGACCCGGCCGCGCTGCTCACCTTCGGCCGGGAATACGCGCCCCAGGTCTGAAAACGAGAAGGTGCTATCAATGCGCGGCGACAGAGCATCCAGATCCGACACCCCTAAAGCCTTCAGCAAACCAGTCGCCCGTGCCAGCGATTGCAAACCCGATCTCTGATAGAAGCGCATGAACCGTGCATGTCGAGCCAGCTTGCCAAACGAGGGCAAAATGTCAGCATAAAAATGCCGGTGCAGCCATCTCTCGCGTCCAGGACGTTGATAGTGCTGCGCGATCTGCGCACGCGCCTGTTCGAGCAGGCTCCCGTACATGACGCCAGACGGGCAGGCCGTCTGGCAATTCAGGCATCCCAGGCAGCGATCGATGTGGGTGACGAAGGAATCACCCAGCGCTAGTCGTCCGGCATCGACCTGCACGATCTGATAGATGCGCCCCCGTGGCGAGTCCATCTCGGTGCCTAAAGCGCGGTAAGTCGGACACTGGTCAAGGCATAGCCCGCAATGCACACATTTGGAGTACAGGTCCCAGGAGGGCTTCTCGTGGGGAGAGAAATTCGAGTGCGGCTCCTCGGTGACTGTTAACGCGGTACTCATGCGATCTGCCTTCCGCGTAGCACATTGTTCGGGTCAAGGGCGTGCTTGACAGCTTTCATACTTGCGATGTTCGCCGGAGTGAGCGGCCACGGATTCGTCGCACCCCTCACCTTCACAGCTAGGCGCTCTGCATATTTGCCACGAAGAGCGTGAACCAGGGCGCACGTACCTTCAGAAGCAGTACGCTTCCGATCGGTAACTCGTGCGAGGAGCAGTCCAACCCCAACACGCCCTATAAGCGACGTGTCCACACCTGCCAGGGCGCTCGTCGCGAGCAAAGTGTCAATAACATCGTTTACTTCTCGAGGCCAAGCGGAGAGGTAAATCAAGGACGAAGAATCATCCGGGTCTGTGTAGCCGAAGTTTTCGATGGCGGTCCAAATCCTGCGTTCGCTGTCGCCTTCGATCTCGCGTGTAGCCGCCGAGCCAAGTTCCTTGCGATAGCGATTCAGCACCGCGTCACTGCCGGATGCACGCACGCAGATCAGCCAGGCGTCGTTATTCGTCTCGGGCCGCAAGAGCTTCCGTGCCGCAGGCGAGACCAATTCCATGCACATCGGAGACAGTGGCGAATGCATCACCCGATCGCGAAATCGCATGGCCTCGTTCGCCGTGGAGAATTCGGCCAAGAAAGTTCGAGTCTGCCTGGGGGCTGGGAAAAGCTTAAAGCTTGCCGACGTAATCACCGCCAAGGTTCCATAGCTGCCAATCAGCAGCTTCATCAGGTCGTACCCGGCAACGTTCTTTACGACGCGGCCACCACCCTTCGCACGACGTCCGTCGCCGGTCACGAAGCGTATTCCGATGCAGTAGTCACGTACGGAGCCATAGCCGTGGCGAAGTGGTCCGTGAGAGGCAGTGGCCAGCAAGCCTCCGATCGTGCATCGCTCGGGACACGGCGGATCCCCGGCGAACATCAGCCGGTCGGGAGCCAGCATGGCACTCAGCTCGGAGATGGTCATGCCCGAGCCGACACCTACTGTAAGGTCGCCATGGTCGTAATGCTCGATGTTAGCTAGCCGGTTGGTGTGCAAGAGGATGTCAACGTGGACTTCGGCCGCGTTGCGCTCAGTCGAGCCGCCTGCCGGACTCAGGCTCAGCCCATGGCGGTTGGCCAGAGCCAGGACTGCCGCGACTTCGCCTGCGGATGAAGGACTGACATACATGCCTCCGGTCGGGCGTTCGCGAACGCGGTTGTCGCCGCAGATCGCGCGTAACTCCTGCGCGAGATCGAGGGAAATGCCCGTGGTGGTCACATTCCCTCGGCCTGCAATACAGGATGAATGGACCGCCCCAGGGTCTCACGGCACATACGAGTAGTAGGAAACAGTTTTCCCGGATTCAACAGGTTATTGGGATTGAATACGGTGTGCAGGCTCAGCATTACGTCGAGATCGTCGTCGGTGAACAGCAGCGGCATCAGATCCCGTTTTTCCAGGCCCACTCCATGCTCGCCAGTGATGGAGCCACCCATGGCGACGCAGCGCTCGAGGATTTCCGCACCCGCCGCCTGGACCAGCTCTAGCTGGTGCGGATCGCGCGGATCGAACAGTATGAGGGGATGAAGGTTGCCGTCTCCGGCATGAAAGATGTTGCCGATGCGCAGGCCATGTTTTTCCGCCACACTTTCAATGAATTGCAGTACGGCCGGAATTTTCGTGCGGGGCACCACACCGTCTTGTGAATAGTAAGAAGGAGCGAGTCTACCGAGCGCGGCAAAGGCGTTCTTACGGCCTTTCCAGAGCAGCATTCTCTCGTTCTCGTTTTTTGCGCGTCGAACTTCGCGCGCGTGTTGCTGAAAGCATACTTCTCGCACTGCCTCTGCCTGTTCTTCGACTTGCTCGGCAAGTCCTTCCAGTTCGATCAGCAACACTGCGCCGGCGTCGAGGGGATAACCCGCATGGCAAGCGGCCTCTACGGCGCGCAGGGTCCACCCATCGAGCATTTCGAGGGCTGCCGGAGTAATGCCAGCGGCGGTGATTGCAGACACGGTTTTCGCACCGTCGTCGACGGTCTCGAAGATGCCGAGCAGGGTAGCGACGCGCTCGGGTCTTCGCAGCAGGCGAACGGTGATCTCGGTGACAATACCGATCGTTCCCTCCGAACCGACGAGGAACCCAGTGAGGTCGTAACCATTGCTCTCTATAGATTTTCCACCGAAGTGCACAACCTCGCCGCTGGGCATGACTACCGTAAGGCCGGTCACGTGGTTTACGGTGACGCCGTAAGCCAGAGTATGAGGACCTCCGGAGTTTTCGGCTACGTTGCCACCGATTGTGCAGGCTTTCTGGCTGGAAGGATCGGGCGCAAAGTAAAGCCCGAGGTGTGCCACATTGTCGGATAGCTGCTGGTTGACCACGCCCGGCTGCACTACGGCGCGCATGTTTTCGGCATCAACCTCAAGGATGCGGGTCATGCGTGCGAATGCAACTACTACTCCACCCTCGGGGGCAATCGCACCCCCACTGAGACCGGTTCCCGCACCCCGTGCAACGATGGGAAAGCCGGCGAAACTGGCAAGCTTCATGATCTGCGCAACATGCTCGGTATTTAGCGGAAAAACAACTGCGACGGGTGTACGCTTGCGCACACCGGCATCATATTCGTACAGCATCAGGTCTTCAGGACGATCAAGGACCGCATCGGAGCCGGCGATTCGACGTAGTTGTTCGTGGATGGTTGAAAGCGGCATTCGATGCAACTGAGTTTAGCACTAGAAAGATAGGCTTGGCGGTGAATCAATAATGGGACACTAGCAGGGCTGGTCGTAATTCACGGCAATCTCGCTGCGTTGGAGAGCTTCAACTCACGGACGTTTGGATGTACGCCCGCATCATCTCAGCCTCGCCGGACTTCTCTTCCAGCGTATGTCGCATCAGATCGCGCAGGGAAAGAAAACCAACCAGAGTACTGCCTTCGCATACCGGCAAGTGGCGGACACCGTGAGTTTGCATCATCAGCATTGCCTCTTCACAGCTGGACTCCGGTGCAACCGTTCTCAGGGTGGTGCTCATAACTTCCGAGATACGGGTTGACACTGGATCCAGGCGCTGGACGATTACCTTAGCCATGATGTCGCGCTCGGAGAAGATGCCCACCAGCTTGGCTCCTTCCAGCACCGGAGCCGCGCCCACATTGCAGTCCACCATATACTTAGCGGCTTCCACTATGGTCTGCTGCGGTTGGATGTAGTGGATCGTTCGGTGAGCCAATAGGTCACGGATCGTCGCCATATCGCCTCCGTCGAAGTGGGGCCCTCACATTTGCGAGGGAGTATAGACCCTCGGGGCGGTCGAGGGAAAGCGGAAATGCGAGTAAATGCGGCATCCGCGCGGATTATTTCGGTATGGGGGAGAGCCTTTAACGCCGCGTGCTTCCTTCTTCAATCCTGAACTAGAGGAGGCTTGGTCTTGTGAACCAGACTACACAGCCAAGACAGTGCGCCGACTGCCCTGCTATTCTGGCGAATCGACCCGGCGTAGCTCAGCCGAAACTTAGGGAGGACCTGGTTAAATGGGCATCAGCATGGAAGGACGCGCGGCAGTGGTATTCGGCGTGGCGAACAAGCGCAGCATTGCCTGGGCGATTGCCCAGCAGTTGCAGCAAGCGGGGGCACGACTGGCAATCACGTATCAGAACGAGCGTCTCAAGCAGGAAGCTGACGAGCTGATTGCCGGGCTTCCAGGTGCTGAGGGGTTTCAGTGCGATGTGTCGAGTGACGAGGAGATCGAGAAGTTGTTCGAGGCACTGAGGGCGAAGTATCGCAAGATCGATGCGCTGGTGCACTCGATTGCCTTCGCGCCCGCAGAAGCGCTCAAGAATGACTTCGTGCATACGCAGCGCGAGGCGTTTCGTGTTGCACTCGATACGAGTGCGTACTCCCTTGTAGCGCTGGCTCGCGCTGCAGCTCCTTTGATGCCTGAAGGAGGAAGCGTTATCACGTTGACCTATTACGGATCGACACGCGTGGTACCGAACTACAACGTCATGGGTGTCGCCAAGGCGGCGCTGGAGTGTTGCGTACGGTATCTCGCAAACGATCTTGGCAAGCAGAACATTCGAGTGAACGCGATTTCCGCGGGACCGATCAAGACATTGGCGGCGCGGGGCATTGGCAATCTCGGAGATATGCTGAAGGCGCAAGCCGAACGCTCCCCGATTCATCGCAATGTGGATGTGAATGAGGTGGCGGCGACGGCAGTGTTTCTGGCCAGCCAAGGCGGCAGCGGAATTACCGGAGAGACGATTTACGTGGATTGCGGGTACAACATTATGGGGTTCTGAACTGGTGGCCAGTGGCTAGTTGTCAGTGGACAGCAGTAACGGGATGATCACGACCGTGGTCTGAAGGCAATCCTACGCTCTTGTTCCCCCTTTCGCTCTATCCGTATTTCGGCATCGCACTCGGCTATGAGCCGAGGAAATTTCTCCCCCCACTCTAAGAGCATGAGATTGCCATCTTCAGCGAGAAGCTCGTCGAGGCCTAGTGTTTCGAGCTCACGTTGGGTGTCGATGCGGTAGAGGTCAACGTGATAGAGCGTGATCTCGGGTCCGCGGAATTCGTGAATGAGGGTGAAGGTGGGACTGGTGACGTCGTCCGGTGAGGCTGCCTGGAGCGCCTCAGCGATCCCTTTTACAAGTGTGGTCTTTCCTGCTCCGAGGTCACCGTGAAGGATGACCATGCGCATGTGGCGCAGCGTTGGGGCAAGCTCGCCACCGAGGGCAATGGTTTCTTCAGCCGAGTGGGTGGTGTATTCCAATGTAGTCATTTCATCAGTCAATGGCTTGGAGTGCACTCATTCTTGCATTTCCAGCCGGGGCAGACTTCCAGCCGGAGCTACTGGGCAACAGCTATTTACCTCAGGCACTAAAGCGCAATTTCACAAACGGAGTGCAGATGGACGCCTGAAGGCGTCCTCCACCCTTGTTGCGCGCGCAACTTTGTCGCAGCTTGACGGGTACGCTTATCCGGCGATATGTACCGGGCTCTCGCCCGCCCATTTGGACGCACGACGGAATGCCTCGGGCAAGCCCTTCAGTAAGTCTGTCGCCACGAGCGAATGCTCGCCCACAGTTTCGACCGCAACGTCCCCGGCAAGCCCGTGTAAGTAGACGGCTGCGACCGCAGCACGGGCGGGCTCGTTTGGCATCTGGGCGAGAATTCCAGCCGTCATGCCGGTAAGGATGTCTCCGGTGCCGCCGGTAGCCATACCGGGGTTGCCTGTTGGATTCACCCAGGCAGTTCCGTCACGCAACGCTGTGACCGTCAGGTTGCCCTTGAGCACGAGGATGAGACTGTGTTCGCGAGCGAAGGTACGGGCCACATTGAGGCGGTCGGCTTGAACGGCTTTGGTGGAAATCCCTGCCAGCCGGGACATCTCGCCTGGATGCGGAGTCAGCACTAGCGGCCGTTTGCTGCCATCGAGTAGCTCCGTCTTGCCGTCAAACGCGTTGAGGCCGTCGGCATCGATTACGAGCGGACACTTCAATTTGGCAACTGCCTCGCGCACGAACTCCACGGTTTCTGGATGACGTCCGATGCCAGGTCCGATGGCGACCACCGTCATCGTTGAAGCAAGCTGCTGGAGCTGGCCATCCTTTAGCGACGCTGCACTGATGGCCCCGGTGTCGGTCTCGGGCAGCGGCTCGGTCATCAATTCAGCGGCAAAGCCAGCGACGTTCGGCAAGGCACTCTTTGCCGTGGCAACCGTCGCCAGGCCTGTGCCGGCGCGGAGCGCGGCCATGCCAGCCATAGCGGCTGCACCTGACTTCCCTACGGATCCGCCGACGATCAGCACGTGGCCGTACATACCCTTGTTGCTGTCGCGCGGACGCGGCGCTAAACAAGCGGCGAAGTCCCGAGGAGTGGCCGCTTCGAGCTTCAACTTAGACTCGATCGCCGCGTCGGGAGAACCAATCGGTGCAACTACCACCGGCCCGCGAGTTAATTCGCTATATACGTGAGCAGGTCGCGGCGCGGTGAATGTGACAATTGCATCGGCGCGCGCGATACCTTGTCCTGCCTGCGGCTGCATGGAGTCCGAATCGGCACCTGAGGGAATGTCCACTGCGACGATGGGCTTGCCGCTGTTGCTCATTGCGGCGATCGCGTGGGCGTACAGACCTTTTACCGGAGGCTTAAACCCGGTTCCCAGAAGCGCGTCAACGAGCAAGGAGCAACTTGCGAGGCCACGTGACGACTCTGACTGAAGTCCTTGCGTAGTCTGAATCACCACCGGCTTTACGGGTAGGCGTTCGAACATGGCTGCCGCATCGCCCCTCAGCTCTTCCGGCGCGGCGAGCAGCAACACTTCGACAACGCGTCCGGCAACGTGCAGCCTGCGAGCTACGACCAAGCCGTCTCCGCCGTTGTTGCCTTTGCCGCAGACCACGGCGATACGCTCTGCCTCCCGATAGTTTGTGAGGATAAACTGAGCAACTGCAGTGCCAGCGTTTTCCATGAGCGTGAGGGACGGCACACCAAATTTTTCTGTGCTGGCGCGGTCGATGGCACGCATCTCCTCGGCTGTGGTGATTTTCATACCTGCTCCGAGGCAGAATCTTCCAGCTTGCGCAGACCGGCGGGATCACCCATGGCGATCAGGTGATCGCCTTCGTGGATCATAGCGTCGGGAGGAGGATTGAAACGCATGGGCGCGTTCTCGCCTTTGATTGCCAGAACGATTACTCCGAGCTCCTGGCGAATACGGGACCCCTCCAGCGTTTTACCGACGAAGCGCGCGCCGCGGCTAACCTTCACTTCTTCGATTTCCAAGGGGCGCTGCTGATTCATCGCGGTGTCGAAAAAGTCGACGACATTGGGCCGCATGAATGTCTGGGCGATGCGATATCCGGCGAATTTGTAGGGCGAGATCACCGAGTCCGCTCCGGCTGTGTACAGGTGTTTCTCGGCTTCTTCTTCTGCTGCACGCGCAATGATCTTCAACTTGGGATTCAGACTTCGCGCCGTGAGAATAATGTAGATGTTGATGGCGTCGGTGGTGGTTGCAGCCACAAGTCCGCTGGCATATTCAATTCGCAGCTCCTGGAGCACAGCAGCCTGCGTCGCGTCGCCCAAATACGTCAGCCAACCCTCTGGCTGATACTTGCGTAACTTCTCTTCATTGGTGTCGACGACCACAAACGGCAGGGGTCTCCGTGCCAACTCGCGGGCGGCGCTGCGACCTACGCGTCCGGCTCCGCAGATGATAAAATGCCCCGTCAACCGGCTGATTTCGCGGTCCATGCGTCTCCTGCCCAGCACCGATTGAAGCTCGAATTCTAGCAAAGTGCGTGAAGCCCCACCGACGAGAAGGAGGACGAGTCCCACGCCGGTCATGATGATGAAACTGTTCCACAAACGACCGACATGTGAAAGCGGATGAATC
>Ga0126378_10004043_pt1 | contig 11128 bp, 5 predicted proteins | sample PanSoiMetPlot_23_FD_92587 | JGI IMG/M metagenome (GOLD analysis project Ga0126378, IMG submission 92587) | Tropical forest soil microbial communities from Panama - MetaG Plot_23 | ecosystem: Environmental > Terrestrial > Soil > Tropical forest > Bulk soil | place: Panama | collected 2016-02-17
GCCGCAACCGAGTGCCGCGACGCAGCGGGTCACCCTCAAAAGTCGGTGGAGAGACTATATATGAAGGAGGTTTCGATTACAAGTAAATCCCTATCCTGCGGGGACCCAGGGGTGTGCCTATGGGTGATTCGATTCACGAACTGTGCGGCGTCCGCTTCCAGATATCGGCGGTGATAAGGTGGTCCAGAACCGCCGTCTCCGCATGAGTTGCTGAGGCAGAAGCAGTATCCCCAGGGTCCGGCCGTGCGAAGCCCTGCGAGTCGCGGAGTACTGGCGGATCGTCGCCGATATACTTAAGGCCCTGCTCGCCGACCTAAGGTCAGCAGAGCGGGAATTGTGGTGAAGTCGGCCACTCTTGCCTTCTGTTCGAAACATCTGCTACTGAAGACCCTGTGGAACCGATGCTACCAGTACAGCTTCAACGCAAGCTGAATCTGGCGGGATGTCCGCTGAAAGAGCAGCGGGGCACCGGCGGAGGTGATCGTGCCGGCGGCCGGATTGCCTATCTGTGCATTCGGGTTGTTGAACTGCGGCGTGTTGAACACGTTGAACGCTTCGGCACGGAACTGGAGGTGCTCGCGATTCTCGCGGAAATAGAAGTACTTGAATATCGAGAGGTCGAACTGTTTTGTGCCGGGGCCCGTCAGAATATTTCGGCCTGAGTTGCCGAACGTGTAGTTCCCGGGTGAGATAAAGGCGGCCGGGTCATACCAGCGTTGGAGAGTTTGATTCGAGACCGTCCCGGACCCGATTCGGTTAGGCCATTGACCGGCGCTGCCGGAATTCAGAAGGCTGCTGACCATTACTGGAGTAAACGGTGCACCGGCAGTGAAGGAGTCGATTCCATTGAGGCGCCATCCTCCGGCGAGGGTCTGGCGCAGGCCGCTCGCTCCTGCCAGGAAACGCTTGCCGCGCCCGAAAGGCAGTTCGTACGACCAGCTCAGGATCAGACTGTGACGGATGTCGAAATCAGAGTTTCCCCGATACATGCGCAGGTTGGCTGGGTTCTGGATACCAACGCCGTTCGAATTGCCGCTCGAGTTATCGATGCTGTGCGAATAGGCGTACGCGCCCTGGAAATCCAGCCCAGCGAAGTGCCGGTCGAGGTAGGTCACCTGCAGGGAGTTGAACGACGAGTTGGCGCACGTGCAATTCAAAGTGCCGTCCGAGAGATTCGGGTATGGCCGCCGGTTTGCCACGGCCCCCGGACCGGGAGTCGGGAAATTGATGTTCGGGTTGATCAGGATGTGAACGCCATTCTGACCGACATAGGCCACCGAGAGAGTGGAGTGGTTCGAGACCTGCCTTTGCAGATTGAGGTTCCACTCGTTGGCCGAGGGATTGGGATACGACCGCTGAAATACGTTGAACGCGGTCCCTGCTGCCGGAAACAGCTCAGGCCGGCCAGCCGGGAACCCTGCCGAGATGGGCAAAGCGGCGGCGTAGCCGGCTTCGCCCGCCGCGTTGCTGACGATGAGCGATCCATTGAAGGGCGCATTTTTCGCTTGCGGATTCGAATTGTAAGTCTGGTACGCATAGAAGATGCCGAAGCCCGCGCGGATGACGGTTGCCGGATTGAGGCTATACGCGAACCCGACACGCGGAGCGAGATTCCGGAAGTGGCCGTCGCTCACGGTGTCCGCAGGATACCCGGGCGTGCCGACCGCGACCAGGTTTCCGCCATTGGCAGGGTCGAATACGCCCATCCGGTTGTGGCGTTCCCTCCACGGCGTCACGATCTCGTCGCGCAGGCCCAGGTTCAGCGTCAGCTGCGGGGTGAGCCTCCAGTTGTCCTGCACATAGATCACCGGGCGGTATCGGGTCAAGGTGAAGAACTTCGTGATATCGATCTGGGAGCTGATCGGGCGGCCGTAGAGGAAGTCGGCGAGGCCGTATCCCGTGTACGATCCGTTGAAGCTGTAGGAACCGACCGGCTTCGGCGGAGTAAAGAACGCGAAAGTAGTCGTCATCCAGTTGAAGCCGAACTTGATCTCATGCTTTCCGTGCACCCAACTCATTGCCTGGTCGATCTCGTATAGGTTGTTGACCTTTTGCAGGCTGCCGTTTCCGTCGCCGAAGGACGCCATTCCGGAGATGCCGATGGTGGTCATGCCCGGACCGCCGAGATTCGCATTGGGAATTCCAAGCTGCTCGGCAATGTTGCCGAGTTTCGTGTCCTCGACGAGGATATCCTCGACCAGCCGCGAGAAGCCGGCACGAAACTCGTAATATTTCGTGGCATCGAACGATCGGCCATAGCCGAGCACGACTTGCGTTCCCGGCGCCAGCGTAATTCCCGGATAGCCGGGACCACCGCCGATCGCCGGAGAGGGCAGGAAGCCGGGATTGGTCGTCGCCGGATCCTCGCGGCTGAACCGCCCAAACAGAGACGAGTTCGTGGTCCGGTAGTCGATTCGGAGGTCGCCCTGATCGATTCGGTTGAGCAGCGGACCGTTATAGAGGAAGTTGTTGACCTGGCCGGCTCCGGCGATGTTGGGCAGCGGATACAAGTTGACGATCTTCGCCGATGTGGAATCGATTTGCGGCACGATATTGTTCGGCAGCGGGGTGTTGGTGCCTGGCGCGCGTATCACGGTTCGGGGCAGGAGCTCGGAAAAATCGCCTCTGCGCATCGTGACCGTGGGCACGGTCGAGATGTAGGTCTGGGCCTGGCTCACGCGCTTGCCCTCGTAATCGGCAAAAAAGAAGAGCCGGTTCCTGCCATTGAAGATTTTGGGGAGGTAGACAGGCCCGCCCAGATTCGCGCCGAACTCATTCATGCGGAACGGCGGGATTGGGGCATTGGGCGCGTCGAAGAAGTTCTTCCCGTCGAAGGCCGAGTTGCGCACGAACTCATACGCCGCCCCATGCACGTCGTTGGTGCCCGACCGAAAGGTCACGTTGATCACCGAAGGCCCGCCCCCGTACGAGGCAGGTGCCGCGTTGGTCTGCACCTTGAACTCCTGTATGGCATCGACGGGCGGATAGAAGATCAGAACATTCGCGTCCGCATCCACACTCTGAATGCCATCGAACATGTAGACGCCCACATCGGACGAGTTGCCGTTCACGGTGGCGCCGCTGGTCCCTCTCCCCGCCGTGTAGCCGCCGTTGGTGACATTGGTCGAGCTGCCCTTGTTGGTCACGCCGGGCGCGAGTTGCACGAGTTGAGTGAAGTTCCGATTGTTGAGAGGCAGATCGACGACCTGCTGTCTGGTCCGCACATTGTTCATGTCTGAGGATACCGATTCGACTGCGATGGCGTTGGCGCCGACCGTAACGCTTTCGTTCGCCGTGCCCACCTCGAGGGAAACATCCAGTCGCAGTCTCTGCCCGACCGCCACCTCGAAGTTCTGTGTGGTGACTTTGAATCCAGGTTGCTTCGCGGTCAGAATGTACTGCCCCGGCTGTAGCGCTACGAAGTCATAGTCGCCCGTGGCCGAGGTGACCGTTCCGCGGGCGATGGTCGTGGCCACGCTGCGAATCTCGATTGCCACTTGCGGCATCGGCAAACCGGAAGGATCTTTCACCACACCGACGACGGACGCCTGCTCGAACTGCGCGAAGCCTGCCACGGAAAGGCAGACACCTGACAGAGCCAAGAGGCAAACAGGGTTCATTGGCACCCCTCCCGGATCGAGCGACAGCGTCGCCCGATTCCGCGCGGCCATTATATTTGGGGGCTTCGCCGGGTGTCAAGGAAACACGACCGGACCCGATGTGCGGATGCGCATCGAGTGTATTAGCATGATCAGTGCATTCGGAGATCGAGGCAGACTCATGCGGACAGTGGTTGGCTTGGCAATTCTCGCGTTTCAGCTCGCGATGATCGTGTACGCACGGTTTGTTCCTTCCCGCTACTTTTGCTGGGCGCCCTACGACGTCCAGACCGAATACTGGATCACGACGGTTGTGAACGGACGCAAGTTGACGGCGCGGGAAGTACAGGCCCGGTACCGGCGGCCCCAGCATGGCACGGATAACCGTTCGCCACAGCACGTCATGGACATTCTTCAGGGTTATGAAGAGAAGTATGGGTGGAGCGATCACGCGGAGGTGACGATGCGGTATCGCGTGAACGGCAAGGGAGAACGGGTATGGCAGTTGGGAGCGCGGTAAACGTTCAAGAGAACAGCGCTCCAGTTGGATGGAGACGGTGGAATCCGCTCCGGTGCAGTGGTCTAGAGCTTCCGACCAATCTCGTGATCATGGTCAAGGCCATCGCCATCGCGTTGCTCCTGACTCGCCATTTCCTGTTGCTGCCCGACCCGTTTCTTCCGTTCATTCCAGGAATGGACCTGATTCCTGGGGCCTGGTTTCAGCGCAGCATGCAGGTGCTGATGGTCGGCGGCGCGTTCGCGCTCCTGTTCAATGTCAGAATCCGCCTGTCATCATTCTTGATCGGTATGAGCCTGCTGCTCAGTGTTGTGGCGTCCAAGGCCTATTACGGCAACAACAAGACCTTTTGCGGACTGATGCTGGTGCTGGCCGCCCTGCATCAGCCGGGGCGCTCGCCGTGGATCCTTCGGCTGCAACTGGCGGTGGTGTACTTCGGCGCCGGACTGAACAAGGTGCTCGACCCGGATTGGCGCAGCGGCATCTTCATGCACAACTGGGCTGCGAACCGCCTGCATCAACCCGCGTTCCTCGCACTGGAGCCGCTGCTACCGCCGCTCGTTCTGGCGAAGCTGATGGGCTGGTTCACAATCGTGACCGAGCTCGCGTTGAGCGTGCTCCTTCTCCTGCGTCCGCTCTACCCGGTGGCGATCTGGTTGAGCATTCTGCTGCACTCCGGAATGCTGCTGTTCACCGGCAGCACTTTCACGCTCTTCTTCTACGGTATGACCGCCGCCATGCTGGCGTTTGTCGATTGGCCCAGCGAGCCCATGACCGTAATCTATGACGGCGATTGCGGCTTCTGCAACAATGCCCGACGGTTCTTCGAAAGATTGGACCTGGAGAAGGCGTTTCGATGGGAGCGCTCGCAGGCGGGCGGTTTGGACCGTTTTGGAATTACGCCTGCGATGGTTCGCGAGCGCGCCTATCTCGTGGCCGCCGGGCGCGTACACGGCGGATTTCGCGCCTTCCGGGCCATGCTGCTGTACAACCCGGCGGTATACCTGCTGACTTACATCGTGCTGGCAGTACCCGGGCAGCGCGATTCGAGTTTTCGCAACGTGCTGGTCGCGATTCTGCTCGTCCTCGTCTCTCCGCTTTTCACGCCGATCGGAGAGGCTCTCTATCGGGTCCTGGCGCGCAACCGCCACCGGCTCGCGGCCGACAGTCACTGTGTAAGGTGAGCCCTCAGAACGCCAGGCGCGCGCCGAGCTGAACCGTTCGCGGGCTGTTGCCCTGTCCCGTAATGCGGCCGAAATCCGGACTGTTCTGCGTGGTGACGGGAGCAGCAAACACTATACGGTTGGGAGCGTTCGATGCCGATGCGCGAATCTCCAGGGTGCCCTTCTCCCGAATCACGAAGGTCTTGAGGATGGCGAGATCTTCGTTGACGGTCCACGGCCTTCGCAGGTACGACATCTGCCGCGGAGTATCGCCGTACGTCATGTTGGGCGGCAGAACGAAGGCTGCCGGGTTGAGATATGGAATCCTGCCCAACGCGGCGGTGCCGATGTTGTCGTGACTCCACGTCCATGCGGGATTGATCAGCGGAATCTGGCCCGTGGTGGCTCCAGGGGCAAAGCTGCAGCGGGCATTGCTCCCCGCGCCGAAAAAGTTCTGGTTGCAACTGATCCACAGCGGCGTGCCGGAAACGTAGGTGTGGATACCCGACACCTTCCAATTGCCGAAGACGCCGTTCACGACCTTCGGCATATGGTTGAGCAGCGGCTGGCCCTTGCCGATCGGCAGGTCGTAGGTGTAACCGATGTGGATGTTGTGCGGCGTATCTTCGTTGTAGGCCACGGCCTTGTCGAGCCGGCGATTGTACTGGTTCTGTACCGCGCCCAGGGTGTCGCGATTGGCATCTTCTCCGTTCGAGGTGGAGATCAGCTTACAGAAAGTGTACGTGGCCGTCAGGTAGAGGCCCTTGGAGAAGCGGTGCTCGAAGCTGGTCTCGAGCGCGTGGTACGTGGAGTGGCCGTCGTTCTGGCCGCTGGCATTGCTATCGATGCCGGAGAACTGCGGGAACGGGCGCAGCGCCTGCTGCAATTGCAGATTGGTCGGGTAGGTAGGGTAGGGCAGTTTGAACCCGGCTGCCACGACGATCGGGTTGTTGATCACGGAGCTGATGGTGTTTCCGAGCAGGCTGCCGTAGATTCCCCAGTATTTCGGATCCAGCTGGTTGAGGGCCTGCTGGCGGGAGATGAGCTTGTTGCCGACCACGCCATGATACGTCGCGCGGAACACGGAGTCCGCGGTGATGGTCCGCTCGATGCTGAATTGCCAGTCGGAAAAGTAGGCCGAGCGGCCGGTCTTCGAGTAGTAGAAGAACGGGCTCTGCTGGAAGAGATTGGCGGTCAGCGTCTGTGGACCGGAGATCGGCGGCGTCAAATTCTTGATCTGCGTGAGAAAGTCGTTTAGGCCATTCTTGGTCAGGTACGAGATTCCGTTGGATAAAAAGTTGCCGGTGGCGCCGAAGGTGCCGCCGAAACCCTGGATGCCGTTGTCCGCGTTGCCGTCTTCGCGCGGAGGCTGATAGTAAATGGCCCCGCCGGTGCGGATCATGGTTTTGGAGTTGACCTGGTAGGCGATCCCCAGCCGTGGGCCAAACGCGTTCATACGGGTCTCTCCGAAGTGCTCGGGAGCGCCGTTGACGCCCGCATATACCATCGCGCCCGGAATGCCGTTGAACGCGGCAGCCGGGCAGGTCGGGCAGAAATTGCTGTTGTGCAGATGCCGCTCCTGCTTGGGGACCGGGATCTCGTAGCGCAGTCCGAAGTTGACTGTGAGTTTCGGGCTCACTTTGAAATCGTCCTGCGCGAACCAGGCGTAATAGGGCCAATGGAACGCCGTGTCGTCGGGGTACCGGAAACTGCCGCCGCTGGCCACTCCCAGCAGGAACGACGCGAAATCGTTGCCGCTGTTGGCGACATTCTGGTTGCCGGTCCCGGCCGCGCTGAAGCTCACACTACCCCAGGTGTTGTTGTTGTCGATTCGGCGGTAGATTCCGGCCAGGTACTCCATGCCGAACTTCATGGTGTGGCGCCCTTTGATCCAGGCCACCTGCTCTTTGATATCGGTGGTGCGCTGCCGGGAGTCGGTGAAAACGCTGTTGCCCCACTGCGCACCGCCCGCGCTATACACTGTCGAAACCCCGGGAATCAACGCGTTCGGGTCGCCTTTGAGGTAGATCTGGCTGGCCAGGTCCGACGGAAAGGTATTGACGTAGGAAGGGGCCTCGTAGATGTGCCGGTGGTTGTATCCGATCGTGAGGTGGTTCAGCAGGTTCGGCTTAATGACGTAGTCGTCGTTCAGGCGATGGTATTCGATCAGGCTGTCCGACGGGAACCCTGTGCCGGGAAGGCCTTCGAACTGGTTGATGCTGGGTGTGGCCGGGCTGCGGAAATGGCTGTACAGATAACTGATGCGGTGCTTCTCGTTGAAGATGTAGTCGAACTTGATGGAGGGCAGATTGGTAAGGGAGGTCGAGTAACTCCGCGATCGGTAGTTGTTCGTGAGCAAGTTGGGATTATCCGGATGGGGCAGCATCGCCACCAGAAGCCTGGCTGTGGGGTCGATGCGGTTCGGGCAGATGACGTTCACTACGCCGTTGCACTGCAGGAGCGGGCGGTCCGCCGAATTCGGGATGATATTGCCGGCCCCGTCAAACGGATCGTACAAGGGGATCATCTTGCCGGTGCTGTCCACGAGTTTGCGGAAATCGCCGTTGCGGAAGTCGTCGAGCGGCGCGGTGACGAGCGCGGTCGATTGGCCGTTCCGCGTGGACGCACGCTCGTAGGCAAAGAAGAAAAATGCCTTGTTGCGGCCGTCAAAGACTTTCGGGATGTAAATCGGTCCGCCGAAGCTTCCACCAGGATTCCATTGACGCACGATCGGCCGTTTCGATGGCGAGGTGGTGAATCCGCGGGCGTTGAAAACTTCGTTGCGATTGAATTCGAAGATGCTGCCGTGGAGGGAATTGGTGCCGGACTTGGTGACCCAGTTGATGACGCCATTCGAGGTGCGGCCGTATTCGGCGGAGTAGGAGGAGCTTTGCACTTTGAACTCCTGCATGCCTTCCACGCTCACACCGTTCATCGCCGGATCGTTGCGGCGCTCGCTGTTGGACTCTGCGCCGTCGAGTTGTTCGCTCTGCCCGTCGAGGAGGCCGCCGCCGATCCGCGGGTTGCCCGAGGAGCCGATCACGCCCGGAGTCAGCACCACGAAGGCCAGGTTCGCCCGAATACCGCCGCTGATGAACAACGGGAGGTCTTTGATCGCGCGCTCGGGAATGACTTTGCCGAGATTCGTGCCCTGCACGTCGATTAGAGGAGCCGCGGCGTTGACTTCCACGGACTGGTCCACACCACCGACGGTCAGAGTGACATCCACGCTGGCGACCGTCGCTACGTGGACTTCCACGCCGTTGGTTTCCGCTTTCTTGAAACCGGTCTTTTCCGCCGTAACCGTGTACGAGCCGGCGGGCAGATAGAGGATGTTATAAACTCCGTCCGTGCTGGTTTTTGTGGTCTCGGTGAGACCCGTGTTCACATTTTTCACGGTGACGGTTGCTTCCGGAACCGCAGCTCCGGAGGGATCGGTCAGCACTCCGCGGATGGTGCCGCGATCCTGAGCAAGGCATGACCCTGCCAGAAGCAGAATCGCAACGAGGAACCTGCAATGGTTGGACATGGTTAGCTCCCCTGTCTCGACGGGTACCACGGTGACGTGGCAGCCTCCCGTTTGGCCATTAGTGGCCTGGCCGCGCTGAGCCAAACTATATCGTGGTGGTATTGTGGTGTCAAACAACGAATGGTTAAATTGTTACGCATCATGGTCCCCGCCCTGTCGATCGCTGCGGCGATGCTCGTGCGTCCGTTCGCGGGCGAGCGCCCGGGCGAGGAGCGGCTCAGCTTTCAAACCAGCGGGCCATGGTCGCCGCGCACCAACCTCAATGCGGATGTGGCGATGGTGTATGGCATCGGACCGCGCATGCCGGCCAACATCGAGACGTGGAAGCAGCGCGGCTACACGATTCATGTGATGACTGGAGTCGCCTGGGGCCAGTATCAGGACTATCTCAACGGACAGTTCGACGGACAGAACCATTGGGACCAGGCGCAAACGGAGGCCGACGGCAAACTGATTCTGCATGGCGGCAATCGCAACGTCCCTTATATTTCGCCGGGCGAGAATTACGGGCGGTATCTCACGCTCGGAGTGAAGCGGGCGCTCGATGCCGGAGCCGAGGCGATTCATCTGGAGGAACCCGAGTTCTGGGCGCGCGGCGGCTGGGAGGAGAATGTCAAGCGCGAATGGAAGGCCTACTATCACGAAGACTGGCAGCCGCCTGACTCGTCTCCCGACACGCAATACCGCGCATCCAAGCTCAAATACTATCTGTATGGACGGACGCTCTCTCAGATCTTCGATTTCACTCGCGAATACGGCAGGGAGCACCATCGCGAGATTCGCTGCTACGTTCCCACGCATTCATTGATCAATTACGCGCACTGGAAGATCGTGAGCCCGGAATCCTCCCTCATCGACGTGGGCGCGGACGGATACATCGCGCAGGTTTGGACCGGTACCGCGCGAACCGCGAATGTTTACGAGGGGCGGCGCAAAGAGCGAACCTTCGAGACCGCGTTCCTGGAATACGGCGCCATGCAGAACCTGGTGCGGGCCTCGGGGCGGCGTGTCTGGTATTTGAACGACCCGATCGAAGACAATCCGAACCACGATTGGGAGGACTACCGCACCAACTGGGAGAGCACGCTCACCGCGTCGCTGCTGCAACCGGAAGTGTGGCGCTACGAAATCATGCCGTGGCCCGATCGCGTCTTCAACAGCCGGCACCCCCTCCGCGGCGGCGCGGCGGGCGAAGCGCGCGCGCAGATTCCCAAGCCATACGAAACGGAACTGCAGACCGTCATCACCGCGCTTGGCGATATGAAGCAGACCAGCGTGCGATGGGAGAATGCCGGTACTCTCCAGATCGGCGTGCTGGTTTCCGACACCATGATGTTCCAACGTGCCGATCCGCAGCCGTCGGATACAAATCTCGGATCGTTCTATGGACTCGCCATGCCGCTGCTCAAGCACGGGATGCCGGTGGAGCCGGTGCAGATCGAGAGCGCTGCGTCTGCAGGATTCCTGGACCGCTACAAACTACTGCTGCTGACGTACGAAGGGCAGAAGCCGCCGAGGCCGGAGTTCCACTCCGCACTCGCCAGGTGGGTGCGGGGCGGGGGAGCCCTTGTGGTCGTCGACGACGACCGCGACCCGTACAACAACGCGCGTGAATGGTGGAATACCGCGCCGCTTACGTTCCAGACGCCGCGCCAGCACCTGTTCGAAGCCTTGGGAATCGCCAGGGACGCCACCGGTGTGCATAAGGTGGGCCGCGGCGTTGTTCTTCGGCTGGCCGACTCTCCAGCCGCACTCACATATAAAGAGGATGGTGCCGGGATTATCCGCAAGACCGTGCGAGAGGCAGCCGCGGCCGTGAAGCTGCCGTGGAAGGAGGCCGATTCGCTGGTTCTGCGGCGCGGGCCGTATGTCATCGCCGCCGGGCTGGACGAGTCCGTACCTGGCTCGAGAGCATACGTGCTGCGGGGTCGCTACCTGAACCTGTTCGATCCCGAGTTAGCGGTCCTGAATGACGTCGCGGTGGAAGCGGGCACACGGCGGCTGCTCCTCGACTTGAATGGCGTCAACTCTACCGACTTTAGAGTCCTGGCGGCCGCCTGTCGGGTGAGAGACGAAAACGTGGAAGGCAAGACGCTGCGTTTCCGTGCCGATGGCATCGGCGATACCAATGGTGTCATCCGTGTCGCCGCACCGTCCGCTCCGGCAGAGGTGCTGGTTGGAGGCCGTGTGGCCGATTCAACGCAATACGACTATTCCATGGGCACGCTTCGGCTGCGATTCCCGAACTCCACCGACCCGGTGCCGGTCGAAATTCGGCTCGCCAGGTAAGCCCGCGAGAGATAATCTCAAGAAGATTGGA
>Ga0126378_10004045_pt1 | contig 11126 bp, 8 predicted proteins | sample PanSoiMetPlot_23_FD_92587 | JGI IMG/M metagenome (GOLD analysis project Ga0126378, IMG submission 92587) | Tropical forest soil microbial communities from Panama - MetaG Plot_23 | ecosystem: Environmental > Terrestrial > Soil > Tropical forest > Bulk soil | place: Panama | collected 2016-02-17
CACGGAATGCGTTGAGTGACCGACGTGCTGGGGTGGCGATCTACCTCGTGGCCTTATTGAGCGTCGTGCCAACGGCTTGGTCGAGCAGCGCGGCACACTGAGGGCAATGCTTATGATGCATCAGGTTTGCCATCTCCACCATATTGTCGGCGGCACCCTTTCTCGCATCGTGAACAAAACGCTGGCCGATCGACTGGTAACAGACGATCTTCAGCAGCAGCGTCGCCACCTGGTCGAGAATAATGTCAAGTACATTGTGATTCATCGGCCGGCTGGAGGCTTGTTTCAGTGGAGCCCCGAAGACGGCCCGACCACACAGTATATGAAAATATACCCCATGTTGTACTCAAGCGACGATGCCACGGTTCTCGGGGTAGATTACGGCGCTCAGATGCAGTGAGCAACTGGGATGCACCAGATAATTCATGAAAAGAGACCGACGCTCATTGGGGCGTGTTCATTCGAAGTGCCGCTTTCGAGGAATCTGAATGCGACAGTTCCCTGTCCCTGAGCAACCGTAGTAATTCCGCATACGCTTCCACAGTCTTCTCGCCCACAACATTCCAAGAATGCTGTTTGGCAGCTTGTTCCTTTATCCCCTGCCGTCGTTGTTCTAGGTTTCTAAACAAATCACTCGCGAAATACTTTGAGATAGACTGCGACAAGTCGGCGGCATCTTCAGACTTAAACACAAATCCGGTCTCGCCTTCGATGACTTCGTCTTTTAGAGATCCCACATCCGCCGCAAGAACTGGCAAGCCAAAACCATATCCCAAGAGGAGTACGCCGCTCTGGTAGATATGTTTGTAAGGCAAAGCGAGAACATCAGCGGCCTTAAAATACAGTTCCGTCTCTTCGTCTGGAATGTACTCGGCCTTCAAAATTATCCGCCCAAGCTCCACGTCTTCGCGGATGGAAGCGTGAATGGCTGCCCAGTATTCCTCACTGTCCTTTGGCCTACCGGCAATCACCAGACGAAGATTCTTGTCTTGATCCCGGATCTTCTGAAATGCCGCGACTAGGTACTCGAGGCCCTTGTAAGGGGCAATGTTGCCGAAGAAAAGAATCACATTCTGCCCCTTCGAGATCCCCAGTCTGAGCCGCGCTTCCTCCGAACCGAGGGTCGTGTTCGGAACAGCATTGTTGATTCCGAATGGAATCACCGTTATCCGCGACTCTCGGACACCAAACTCTTCGACGAGCTCGAGCTTCATTTTCTCCGTGTGAACGAAAATATGGTCCGTAAGATGATATTGAGCCCGCAACGTCAGTCGGTTAAACAAGCTGTCTCTCGAATCCCGTCTCTCCGCATTTACGTTATGAACGGTCAGGACGATCTTTTTCCCCAAAAGCCTGTAATAAAGCATGAGAACCGTTCGATCAAAGGATTGAAATTTGTTATTCCAAAGGAGGTGAAAGATCTTTGGCTTTGCAGTTAGCGCGTAATCAATTAGCTTTACGTAATACAGAAGCACTCTGAAAATCTTTTTCGCGAGGCTAGCGTTCGCTCGCTGATCGCCGCGCAGGTTAAGGAAGTGCACGCAGGGTTTGTCGCGAAACTCGGGGCAGTCCAAATCGTCGCTACCAATCAGATCCAACGTTATTCTTCGACGGATAAGCTCCGTCGCCAAACCGAATACGTAAGGCTTGTCTCCACCACCTGTAAGCAGGCTCACTGCGATCAAGTGAGCTTGATCCGGCCCCACCGATGCAAGCCCACTTCCGCCATTTTGCGGGCTATCAAGATTATCTTTCATTTTTTGGCGCGCCTGTGGTGGCAGCTAGCCTTGAGTTTGCCACGTCGATGTTAAGGCCTGCTCTCCTTCGCAGATGTGAAATTCACTTATGTCTGAGCAAGCCTTCCTTCAACTGGTCACGTCAACGGCGTTAGATAGGTGTCGCAAATTGCGACAGCACCCCTGCGACTTCGAGATGTTCTTCGCAGATCGAACCGTTGGTTCGTGATCTTTCTGCCAGAATCACCGAAAACAGCCCGGCGCTTGCGGTTCCAATAAATCCGTAACTTACTGAACATACGGATGATAACTAAATGCCCCGGAAAAATCACCTTTCGGCCCAAGACCCCGAGCGAGCTTAGATAGCTCTGAGACTGCAACATTTTGCCACCGTATGCCTAAAGTGTTCCCTCAGTTGTCTGGACCACACGCAATCGCGTCCGTCGGAGCGGTGCTCGGTATCGAACGCCCGAGGGCTGAAGCGCAGCGAGGCGATTCTCATTCCTTTGGCCTCCTTGGCCCGGAAGGGCTAGAAAGGTACGCTGTGCCAACACTACCCAAAAGTACAGTAGATTTCGCTGCCGTTTCTGAGCAGCATAAGTGCGTGGAACAGCAAGGATAGAGGCCCGTCCAAGCAACGGGTCGACATCCGGTCTAGCAGTGACGGGGGCAACGGCAATAAGCGCAGTGGTCTTTACAGTTCGTCAGTTTATACTACTTGTGTCGTTTGAAGGGAAGAACCCGCTATGAGAAGGCTTCTGGGAACGCTAGTTTTGTTGCTTTTTCCGATGTTCTTGCGAGCACAGTGTACGGGGAGCAGCCCAACGTGGACCTCTACTCCTGATGTAACTAGCGTGAGCCGGTGCGTTTCGCTTGCTTCTGAAGGCGACACCATTAACCTCACGGCGGGAACCGTTACGTGGTCATCGGGCGGGATAGAAACCAGCAAATCATTGAGTATCGTTGGCGCTGGTCAGAGCCAAACAATCATTAACGATGCCATCCCTGCCGGTGCGTCACCAACATGCCTGATGTTCCACCTCAGCCCTACGGTAGCAGGTCATCTTTTCCGATTGTCGAACATGACGATTCAACCCGCGCCAGGCATAGCAGCGGTATGTCCGGTATTCAAAATTCTTGGAGTATGCAATGCAAGCGGTTGCACGAATTTGAGGGTAGACCATATTACGTTCTCTGGTTGGGCGAACGTGACGAAGGTTGGCAATTCTTACGGTATCACGGCTGTAGGTGATATGTTCGGAGTATTCGACCACAATACAATCAATGGGAACCCGGGTAATTACTTACACCTTACGGAGATTTCAAATGCCAGCTACCAGGGAATCGGACAATACGGAGATAACTCTTGGGCGCAACCACCAGCTTACGGCTCGAGTAACTTTATGTTTTTTGAGAATAATATATTCAATACCGCTGGAGCTACCGAAAATGAGGGTACCCCTGGAAACTATATAAACCAAGGCGGATGCCGCGTTGTTGTGCGATTCAACCAGTTTAACGATGTAGATACCTTAAATTTCTCGATGGGCTGGCATGGTACGGAATCGAATGGCCGTCCACGGGGCTGCAGCTTCTTTGAATTTTATGGCAATACCTATACCTGCACGGCAACGGCAGGAAACTGTAATGGGGTCGGAGATGCGAGAAGCGGCACGGGGTTGGCATGGGGTAATGAATTGAACTTATCTACAACGAACTCGAATGGTTTTTTTTCATTGAATACTTATCGGGTATCGGGCAATCAAGGTGGCTGGCCTGCCTGTGATGGAGCAGGGCCTTATGATACGAATGATGGCGTGACGTACTACTCGGGTACGGTAGCTTCCTATGACTCAACTAATCATATTGTCACCTTTTCAGGCGCGCCCAACTGGAGTGCTAATTATTGGACACCCGACAATGGTCCTGCACCGCGCGCTGGGGGTCCATATTCGATACACGACACCACGAAAGCTGATGGTGCGGAAATCATAGCTAGCAGTTCTAATACAGTGACTATCAAAATAGGTAGCGCACCGGGACTTTGGAGTCCCGCAGCAGGTGATAGGATTCAAATACTTCGCGCTAGTGTCTGCATGGATCCCGGCGGTGGTCGTGGCGCTGGAAGAGCCCTTACTGATAATGGTAGCGGCACGGCGATCCCACAGTCCCCAGCAAATCAGGCGTTGTTACCCACGTACGCGTGGGCGAATGCCTTTGTTGGCAGAATTCCTTTCACTTATGTCGGTTCATACTCGGCCAGGGTCATACGCAACCGAGATTTTTACGAAGACAATATGAACCAGACTGCTCAATCTAGCCCTACATCACCTTTCGACGGTACGACCGCTATCGGCATGGGCTATGGCACTTTGGCCAATCGTCCTACAACCTGCACAGCGGGAGTAGGGTACTTTGCCACAGATCAAGGTAATTGGAACACGAGCAACACGGCCATTCCTGGGCAGGGTTTCACTCGAGGCGAGCTGTATGTCTGCAGCGGTTCGAATAGTTGGGCATCTTATTATACACCCTATACCTATCCACATCCGCTTACTAGCGGCACCATCCCTCATGGAACCACGGGAGGTAATGTGGCTCCACCGACAGGACTGACCGCAACCGTTCACTAAGCCGATCGTTGTTTCAGTGATTTCCAGGTCGGCTGCCTGGCGACGACGCTTAACGTCAGTTTGCGCATTTCGGACCATGCCGATCGGCGTTCCGGTCGCATGCAGTTGATATGGAATTCATTTGCGAAGAATTTTAGTTGTGGCATCCAGCGCGCACGATGACACACACGGATGAGGTAACTCCCGAAGCATTAAAGCCTTGGTCGTTTCACAGCGTAGTGCTTGCGCCAATGGATGGCCGGGTTGGCATTCACCTCCTGTCGGAACGTCTCTTGGGTAATCCGTCGTTTTTTTTCGGTCGTTCAGCGCCGCCGCGTCCTCACTTCGCCTAACACTTGCTTTGAAGTGTCCACTTATCTCTCGTGGACGCGAACTTTGGTGTCCACCAAGGGCATCTTCTCATTTACCCCCACTTCGTCGAGACGGCCATAAATTGGCGCTTACGTAGGCTGTGAATCGAATAGAATCTAGTCCGAACCTCGACGAACGACCAGCAAGTTGTGGTCCTGATTCCCACTATTCGGCAAGAGCGCAAACGCGAACTCATACTTCGCGTACTGCTTTGAGTAGATGGTTTCGAGTCATTCACACCACTGTCGATGTGGTCCCACAAAACATCTTCGGTAATTTAAATGCTGCCCGGACAAAGATGATCCAGCGACCCCTGCAAGAAGGTGACATTCGCTTCAAAAGGATGCGACCGTCATCGATAAAATGGCTAGCCGGCCCACAATTATTACCTCGAATTCAGCCGCTGAGAAAAAGAGTCTCACTCCAGACATGAGTGAAATCAAGTCTCTTGTCGTCGCGCCATTTTTCCGGTCATGGTTCGTTTGACGAGTCCCATAGCGCGAGCGTTTCTGGCTGGCAGCTCAAGGGCTCGACCTGGGGATGCGTCAACCGGAGGCGACGCTCCAACAGGGACGCCGGCGGTGAAGCTGCTCGCCCCTATGACTGCAAGTAAGAAGAAGACCCAGAACGGGTGCAACATCCGGAAGCCGGCTTCAGTGATGTTATAGGTTGTCGCAGTAAAAACAAATGCCAGAAGCAGGCTGCCGAGTACCGGTTCACGGCGAAAAGCCTTGACAGCCCGGCGGTAGCCATCGATCAATATGAACGCAATCAAACTGACTCCCATCCATCCAAGATTAAGGTAGACCTCTAAGTACCCGTTATGAGCTTCGTTGAGAGGAAGACCCGGGAACACTTCCAATAGTCTTTGGTGTACGCGCGGGCTGAGCCAGAAGCTTTCAAATCCAGCCCCGACCCATGGGTTGGAGGCGAGTGGGATGATATTCGCCCAGATGTCCGTGCGTCCGGTGAGAGTCGCATTCCGACCCAAAGCACGAGTCACGCTCGCTGCAGCGCCGAACAGCATCAGACCAGCAATCAGGGTCAGCGACAGGACGAGCCAGTGCACTGCCGCAGGGTTCCGCTGAATGAACTGCCGCCTGGTGGCCCAGATCAGTCCAGCTCCCAAAACGAAACACACAAGAGAGGTGGCGGAATCGGCTAGGAACAATAGCCGTACTCCGAGGACAAGCAACGTCCCCTGGGCGATCAGATGCCTGCGGCGGCCGGGAGAGCTTTTCTTCGACTGCATGAGTCCAAGGACGCGCCAAAACGCTCCCAGCGAGAGAACAAATGCCACCACTCCAAGCATATTCTTGTCATATGTCACGCCGGTGTTTATCACTTCCCCGGACCAAACCCCGTAGTTCCTGCCAAGGGATGGATAATACTTGATAAACAGAAGGGAAACAGGCAGCAAGATAAAACCAAGGCGAGAGAAGAGGCGACGAAGAGCAGCGACCGGTTGCTCATCTGTTACAACTACCAAAATCATCAGCAGGTCTCCGCCTGCCTTGAACCATCGTTTGAGCGCCACGCCCGGGTAATTGGACCACATAACGCTAAACAGACAAAAAAGAAAATAGATCAAAACGGGGTAGTTTGCGTTAAGCAACCTCAGTATCTGAGACCCTCGATGGAGCAGGACAACTAAGGCTGCGATAAACAATATCCCGAAGAAAACCGCGTCGACTGGGCTGCCTTCAAGCTGGACGTCGGTCCCATTTGCAGGCACTATACCCAGCCAAGCCGAAATGGGCCTTGATCCAATAATCCACAGATAAGCAACCGATAGCCACAGCGCCTTCGAAGTCTTAACGGAATTGTCTCGATCAAGGTAGAATAGTCCTACGATTCCGCAGGCATAAACCAGGCTCGCAAATGACGGGTTCATTTTATGTCAGTTTAGAGGTCATTTTCAGTTTGACCGGAAAGCGATCTGAGGACTGCAGAAGCCAGGCGCAGCGACTGTTTCCGAAGGCTAGCAGGCAACACACCGGGGTGAGCATCCGAGACCGCTAAGGTCATCGAAGCCTCAGACTCCCTACCGCGATCCGTCGAGTGCTTTTCGGTACGCAGCGAGCAGCTCCGGAACGGAATATTCCCACGCAAGCTTTTCTTCGATTCTCTTTCTTCCAAATTCTCCCATTCTTCTTCGTTCCTCAGGCTTGTCCAGCAGCCAGATAATCTTGGCCGCGAAGTCCGCAACCCCTTTGTTTTTGTCCGCATAGAGAGATGCTTCTTGAGCGCTAAACCTGCCCTCCTTTGATTCAAACTGCACGATTGGCTTGCCAAGAGCCATATATTCCGTAATTTTGATCATTGTGGAGATGTCATTCATCTCACTCGGTCGGTCCGGATTCACGCAAATATCGGCTGTCGAGAGAATCTCCAATAAATCCTCGTCAGAAACCCTTCCCGTGAAATGTACCGTACCGAGCAAGTCCCGTTCTTCGACCATCTTTTTGAGCTTATTGAGTTCCGTGCCTCCACCGACACACGTGAAAAAGATATCGAGCCTGCCTGAGTTTTTGACGTGCTGTGCGACGTCCAGCAGGATGTCCAAACCATCTTGAATGCTCATGTTACCCACGTAACCGACCAGGTACTTTTTTCCCATCTTTCGGACGGGATTCGAGGGAACCGATTTAAATTTTTCCCTTTCCGGTCCGTTGCGAACAACGAATACATTTTGGGGAGCCAAACCTCCTCGGCTGACCGCTAATTCCCTGTAGCTGATGTTGGTTGCTATCACGACATCACTGAACCGGTACGTAAACTTTTCTAGCCACACCAAAATTTTGTACAGGGCTCCTTGTTTTCCGTATTTCGAAACATACAGTTCCGGATTGGCATCATGATGGTCAAAAATGTACTTCACTCCACGAAGTTTGAACGGCAGCGCAACTAGAAAAATATCGTCGGGCGGATTGCAACCTTGGATGATGTCAAATCCATGTCGCAAGTAGATCCATGTCGCGTACAAAAACTCCCAGAACAAGGAGCAACCGTACTCCCATACGTACCTCATGGGAGTGCTTCCTTCTGCCGGCGAGGGGTGTCGATAGACACGGATTCCGTTGATGACTTCGTACCCTTTGGCAGACGTTTTCCGCCGAGGGCATAACACCGTCACTTCATATCCATTCTCTTGAAGTGAACAAGCCTCCCTCCAAACACGTCGATCGAAAGGAACCGTTTGGTTCTCTACAATGATTAAGACCCGCTTTTTGGAGTCCCCGTGGCTCATCGTTTCAAATCTACTCGTCGTCGAGGTCTGAGGCACAGGTGACCTGCCGGCCTGAACATTTGTTGCCACAGAATTTGCACCTTGCCGAGGCTGGCAATCCTCACCAGCAGATGCCGCTGTACTCGCCATTCTTGCTCCTGGAGTTCAAAATACGCACAAAATCGACCAAGCACTGACCGGAGTGCAATCTCTGGGGAACGCTCTCAAACTCAGCTGATTTATTCCCGATCACAATTGTTTCCGCGTGCTGCAAGACTGTATCGATGCTGTCCACCATCAGTCTCGAAATATGCGGAATGCGGTTTAGAATGAAGTCGCGATTTGCGCCAACTAATCTTGCCACCTGTACGTTCTTGTCATAGATGCGTAAATCGTAACCCTTACCCGCAAGTCGTTCGATAATTTCGATCATGGGACTCTCGCGTAGATCGTCCGTTCCTTCTTTAAAACTAAAGCCCAAAATGCCAATTCGTTTGTGACCATTTTCAATAATCAACTGAAGTCCTCTCGAAATCTGTAACTCGTTGCTGGGGAGGATTGCATTTAGAATTGGCGATTCTAAATCGTGCAGCTTAGCCGAATAAGCCAGGGCTCGAAGGTCTTTCGGTAAACACGAGCCTCCGAACGCAAACCCGGGTTTAAGGTAGGCTGATGAGATGTTGAGTTTCTTGTCTTGGCAGAAAATGTCCATGGCCTTATGGGCATCAATTGAAAAAGACTTGCAAAGGTTCCCTATTTCATTCGCGAAGCCGATTTTTAAAGCGTGCCAACTGTTATCGATATACTTGATCATCTCGGCCGTTTGTATATCTGTTCTGATTAATGGCGCATTGAGTCTTGAATACAACTCAGCTACCAGATCCCCGCTGGCCCCGTCTATTTCGCCAATTACTGTTTTGGAAGGAAAAGCAAAGTCCATGACCGCCGTACCTTCGCGCAGAAACTCGGGATTGTTGCAGACACCGAAATCCTTGCCAGCTTTCTTCCCCGAGGTTTCTTCCAATACTGGTATCACCACCTTTCGCATTGTCCCGGGCAGAATCGTGCTGCGAATCACCACAGTGTGTCGTGCTGTTTTGTCTTTGAGTCCTTCTCCCAGCTGTTCACAAACGTGTCGGACGTGTGTCAAGTCCAGATTGCCGTTTATCTGGCTTGGAGTACCCACGCACACAAAAGACAAGTCCGTGTCCAAAATGGCTTGGACGGGGTCCTCGGTAGCACGCAGTCGGCCGCTCTTAACCGCTCCGGCAATGATCTCCTCAATGTCCGCTTCGATGATAGGAGATTTTCCGGCATTCACCATTTGCACTTTCGTGCGGACAGGGTCTACGCCAACGATCTCATGGCCGTCTTTTGCGAGGCATCCTGCGCAAACTGTACCGACATAACCAAGACCGAATATGCTAACTCTCAAGATAGCTCCTTCTCTGGCTTTTAAGATGTCAAGCGGTCGTGAGTCTTTGCGATTGGGCGGTTTGCGTACTCGCAAATTCCGTCATCGCAGGATCTCCAACAACGCACCCGGTGATCGTCCGCGCCCACACCGGGCCTGTGTTCGTTCTTGGGTACTCAGCTTTTGTGGCTAGCGGAGTCGCGATACATTAGGAAACACAAACTTCTGAACAATTGTGATTGAGCCCAGCGATGCATGGGTGTGTTATCCCAACCGAGAAGCAACTGCCGGCTGCGAAACGAGCCATCAGGCTTTTGCCACACAGTCAGGATGTCATTCAGGACGGCGGAGAGAAGAGTGTCCAATTTCGGAAAGCGGCCTTTCAGCAGCACAGCTAAATTGATGGCCTCTGCATAGTCATACAGCTCGCGCCGGTATATCGTCAGCCGCGGACGCCTGGAGAAAGGCTTCGGTAACCCGCCTTCGTCGAACAGATTAGTGACGTAGTACTCAACTCCGCGTTTAATGGCTTCGGTACACCGAGAATGGCCAGTCAGCGCTTCGATCTTTGCCAGCGCTTTCAACACAAAGCAAGTATGAAAGTGATCGACGAAATTTCGCTTTCCATCCTTCGCGTAATACCAGGAGCCGTCCCCATTTTGTGACTCAAGAACGAAATTCAGATTTCTTTCAGCTACTATCCAGTACTTCTCTTCTGAGAAATCGTGAGCGGCACTCGTAAGCAGGAACGCCCGATAGGCATTCGCATTTACCACCGCCACGGACTGTTCAGGATCGGGAGTGTAGGAACAGGTGGACGCGTTTGGAGAAGTTTGAATATCCTTATAGTCGAACAGAGCATGCTCGGCGACTGACTTCATTACCTGGTTCCATTCTTCGGCTTTGTCAATTTCCCAGACTTGTTTGAAGGCTTCGTACACATACGGAACGGTGGTGATGAGAGGAGTTCCTTCCCGGATTGTGCCGCGCAGCGTTTCCCAGTTGAACGGATACCCCCAACAATACCTAGTGTAGCCAGTACATCGAGTGGCCTTCAAAACCTCAAGAAAGTGAACTGCTTTCCTGTGGTGCTGTTCCTCCTTCGTGAGGTTCGCCAGGAGAGCAAAACCCATCGCGTAGTGCGCATCAGCTATCGGAAAGCGCTGGCGTTTCCAAAAAATGCCCCTAGCCGAGGGGACAAACGCTTCGGAAACCACCATCGGAGACACCGCCAAGATCCCCAACAGTGGCTTCCGGTAATACAAGGCCTTGGCTCTTCTCGCCAAATCGCTCGAATAGAAGCTCTGAAAGTCGTACGAGGTTTCTCCGTATCGCGCGAGCCATTCGGTGAACCGGAGAACAACACTTAGAATTCGTCCGGTCCCCACGCCAGATGGGTCAGAAACAGCTAGCGAGGAATGATATTCGGTTCCGACCGGTAAACTCATGCAATTCTCCGAACCGTTACGGTTTTTGTGATTGTTTACGGCGACTCTAAATGCCTTATGATGTCCTTCGCAAAAACGTAGCTCTTTGGCCGTTATTGGGGCCTATTTTGCCTCGAGGAAACTGGGGCTCTCGGCGAGTACACGAAGTTAGTTCCCATCAATGAAGAGACGGTGCGTCAATTCGAGTGTTAAGAGCCGGTGAATGTCGGTCGTGTAATTGTGATTGCCCTTAAGATGCCCTTGTACAATCCTTCGAACCGACTCCGCATGCACATACGGGCGCGCAAGCGAACGCCGATCCAACAGTATTTCCCG
>Ga0126378_10004046_pt1 | contig 11124 bp, 8 predicted proteins | sample PanSoiMetPlot_23_FD_92587 | JGI IMG/M metagenome (GOLD analysis project Ga0126378, IMG submission 92587) | Tropical forest soil microbial communities from Panama - MetaG Plot_23 | ecosystem: Environmental > Terrestrial > Soil > Tropical forest > Bulk soil | place: Panama | collected 2016-02-17
GAGGTACCGCTCGATCACGCCGATGACTTCAGGTACCGGATCGACGCCCTGCTGACATTCTCCGGCGGCCCGTTGTACGCCATGCTGCACGAAGCGTGCCACGCGCAACAAGCCGCGACGCACTGGTCCGCGCACCGGATCAGGGAGCAGTTCGCTGCGTTCAGCGCCGCGGCAGCGCTCGATAACGCCGATCCCGTCCTGTTTACCGGCGAGATGATCTACCCGTGGATGTTCCGGTCCGACCCGGTGCTCCGACCGCTGGCGGAGGTCGCCGAGATACTCGCAGAACACGATGCGTGGCCCAGGCTGTACGACCCAGCCGGGCTCGCCGCCAACGAGGTACCGGTCGCCGCAGCGGTTGTACTACGACGACATGTATGTGCCGCGGCAGTTTTCGGTCGAGACGGCCGCGCAGATCCGGGGCCTGCTCAGATCGGTGACTAGCGAGTACGAACACGACGGGCTGCGGCTCAGCCGCGGCGCGGTGCTCGACCGGCTCATCGGCATGGTTCGCGGGTACTGCTAAGTACCGCACGTACGCTTGGTTCGGTGACCGTGAGGACCTGCCTGTGCCTGCTCACCAGGCCCGCACCAGCTGGACCGCCCCGGGCCAAACCTGCGGCAATCGATCAAGGTGGCCGCGAGGTGCTGCTCGGCTACAAGAAGGCCGGGTTCGGAGCAGGACGGTGGGTCGGGCTCGGCGGTCACGTCGAGGACGGTGAGGAACCTGCTGAAGCTGCTGTCCGCGAGGTCGCCGAGGAGTCCGGCCTGAACGTGGCGGCCGCGGCGCTCACGCACATGGCCACGCTCACCTTCGTCTTTCCCGCGCGACCGGGCTGGGACCAGACGGCCGAAGTCTTCGCGGCGACTGACTTCTCCGGCGAGGCTGCCGAGTCAGACGAGCTGATCCCGCGCTGGTTCGGGGTTGACGAACTCCCGCTCGACGGCATGTGGGACGACGCCAGATACTGGCTGCCGCTGGTGCTCGCGGGCGAGCCGGTCAGCGCGACGATCACATTCGCTGACGACTGCGCAACGGTCGAGGCGATCAGCCCTGACCTGCCTGTGCTGGTCAACGCGCGCAGAAAGCGCCCGGTCTGAAGGGCCGCGACGCTCCCAAACGGTCGGGAATGGCTGCGGAACGGATGCTCTGCGGTCGCGGCCTAGATCTTTAGCCGTGCTAAGGTTCTTGCTGTGAGCGGAGGAGAGAGCGGCACTGGCGGCAGCTACAAGTGGATCGCTCTGTCTAACACGACGCTCAGCATGATGATGGCGACGATCGACACCTCGATCGTGATCATCGCGATGCCGGCGATCTTCCGCGGGATCCACCTCGACCCGACCAATCCTGGGAACATCAGCTATCTGCTGTGGATGATCATCGGCTACCTGCTGGTCACGGCAGTGCTCGTGGTCACGCTCGGCAGGCTTGGCGACATGTTCGGCCGAGTCAGGATCTACAACCTCGGGTTCGTGGTCTTCACGCTCGCCTCGATCGCGCTCTCGCTCGACCCGCTCACGGGTCCGGCCGGCGCGCTCTGGCTGATCTTGTGGCGGCTCGCACAGGCGTTCGGCGGCGCGATGCTGATGGCGAACGCAGCGGCGATCCTGACCGATGCGTTTCCTGCCAGGCAGCGCGGGATGGCCCTGGGCATCAACCAGATCTGCGGCATATCCGGACAGTTCATCGGGCTGGTACTCGGCGGTGTGCTCGCGGCGTGGGACTGGCGTGCCGTGTTCTGGGTGAACGTGCCGATCGGCGTGTTCGGCACGATCTGGTCGTACCTCAAGCTGCGCGAGATCGCCACCGTGAGCCGCGCGCGGGTTGACTGGTGGGGCAACCTCACCTTCGCGGTCGGGGCCGGCCTGCTGCTGGTCTCGATCACCTACGGCATCCAGCCTTACGGCGGTCATCCAACAGGCTGGACCAGCCCGCGAGTCATTGGCGGCCTCGTAACCGGCGTCGCGCTGCTTGCGATCTTCTGCCTGATCGAGACGAAGATCCGCGAACCAATGTTCCGCATGAGCCTGTTCCGGATCCGTGCTTACGCTGCCGGGAACCTGGCCAGCCTCATGAGCTCGGTGGCCAGGGGCGGCCTTCAGTTCATGCTGATCATCTGGCTGCAGGGAATCTGGCTTCCGCTGCACGGAGTCGACTTCTCGCAGACCCCGCTGCGAGCGGGCATCTACCTCTTGCCGCTCACGGCCGGATTCCTGATCGCCGGGCCGGTCTCCGGCTACCTGTCTGACCGGTTCGGGCCGCGGCCGTTCGCGACCACGGGGCTGCTCGTCTCGGCCTCCGCATTCGCGGGCCTTCTCTTGCTGCCGGTCAGTTTCGGGTACTGGGTCTTCGCACTGGTCATCCTTTGCAACGGGCTGGGCTCCGGGCTGTTCGCCTCGCCGAACACTTCCGCGATCATGAGCAGCGTCCCGGCCAGGTACCGGGGCGTGGCATCCGGGATGCGGGCGACCTTCCAGAACTCAGGGATGTCCCTGTCGATCGGCATCTTCTTCTCGCTGATGATCGCCGGGCTCGCGGCGACCCTGCCCAGCACCCTCAGTGCCGGGCTCCGGTCGCACGGCGTGCCCGCAGGGCTTGCCGCGCACGTCGCGAAGCTGCCGCCCGTGAGCACCCTGTTCGCGTCATTCCTCGGCTACAACCCCATCGGCAGCCTGCTGCGGCCGTCAGGCGTGCTCGCGCGCCTCCCACGCAGCGACGCCGCGCTGCTGACGAGCAAGGAGTACTTCCCGCACCTGATCTCAAGCCCGTTCCATCACGGCCTGGTGATCGTCTTCAGCGTCGCCATCGCGATGTCCGTGGCCGGGGCGGTCATCTCGCTGCTGCGCGGCGGGCAGTTCTACTACGACGCAAAGGAAGTTACGGACAGCCCGGCGCCCGCGCGCGAGGAAGCGATCAGTACCGGCCTGGCGTAGGATCGGTGACGTGCCCCGATACGAGTACCGCTGCCGCGCCTGCGGAGATACCTTCGAACGCTCCAGGCCCATGAGCGAGTCGTCGGCTCCGTGCGCCTGCCCGCAAGGCCACGACGACACCGTGCGGCTGCTCTCGACGATCTCGGTCGGTGGCCGCGCGAGCAGCGCAGAGGCCGGACCCGGTGGTGGCGGTGGTGGCGGCTGCTGCGGCGGGGCGTGCGGCTGCCGTTAACCCGAGTACGCTTGGGAGACTGGCTTGGGCTGACACGCGCTGGCGCGATGTGAGCCGGATGCCCGAATCCGCCCGGCCGCTATCGACACGATCGACGCGGATTTCGTGACTCCGCAGATCTCGTTGAATTGCGAGGGTGTGCTCGTTGCTGAATGCGGCGTGGGAATTCGTCCTTCACCCAGCCGATGATGCGCGCACCGCGGCCGACTACCTGGGCCAGGTCGCCGATCAGCGCTTCAGTATCGCCGCGGCCGGCCCGTCGCGGACGATGCGGCGGACCTGGCTGGACACCTTCGACTGGCGTCTATACCGCGCCGGGCTGAACCTCGAGCACGCATCAGGGCGGGGCATCTCGGAGCTCGTGCTGACAGCGAGGGACGGCGAGATCGTCGCGTCCGCAGCTCCAACACCTGCTCCCCGCTGGCCGGCGCTCCTCGACCAGCTGCCCGTTGGTCCGCTCCGCGAGCACCTCGGCGGGATCATCGGCGTCCGCGCACTGTTGCCGGTGGTGCGCGCGACCAGCGTCAGAACTCAGCGGCGGGCGCTGAACGCGGATGCGAAGACCATCGCGATGCTCAGCGTCGACCAGACGACGATCACCCAGCCGCGCCGCGCGGCTACGCGGGGAAGGATTACGGTCAGTGCGCTGCGCGGGTACCAAACGCAGGCGTCCAAGCTGGCCGACGCGCTCGCCAAGGCGCCTGGCGTCGCCCCAGCCGAGCGGTCCGCATTTGAGACGGCTGTCCGCGCTGCCGGGCTGGGGCCTGGCGATTACACCAGCAAGGTAGATGTCCGCCTGACCGCCCAGATGCCGGCCGGTCTCGCTGTGGCCATGGTGCTGACGAGGCTGTTCGACACCGCCGAGGCGAACGTGCCCGCCACGACCCGCGATGTAGATACCGAGTTCCTACACGACCTGCGGATCGCTGTCAGGCGCACGAGGTCCGTGCTGAAGCTCGCCGGGTCGGTACTCCCCGCTGGCATGTCGGCCCGTTACCGGCCTGAGTTCAAGTGGCTGGGCGACCTCACGACGCCGACCCGCGACCTGGACGTGTACCTGCTCGGCTATCCCGACATGGCCAGGAAGCTGGTCAGCGCCACCGAGCTTGACCTGAGCCCATTCCACGACCACCTCATGCGGCAGCGAGACGCCTCGCAGCGGCAGCTTGCGCGGGGGCTGCGTTCCGCGCGCTACCGTCGGCTCGCCAGCCGGTGGCGGCATGACCTTGAGCAAGTATCCGCGTCGCCGGGGCGCCGACCCTCGGCCGGTAAGTTCGCGGCGAGCCGGATTGCGCGAGCGCACCAGCGTGTGCTGGACGGTGGCCGCGCCATCGACGCGGCCTCGCCCCCGCAGGCACTGCACGACCTCCGCAAGTCCTGCAAGGAGCTGCGGTACGTGCTCGAGGTATTCGCGTCATTGCATGACCCCGCGGAGCAGTGGCGAGCCGTCAACGAGCTCAAAGCACTCCAGGATTGCCTTGGCGAATTTCAGGACACCGAGGTCCAGCGCGCCGAGCTCCGCGCCTTCGCCACGCAGATGATGGCCGACCGCAGCGCTCCCGCCGAGACTCTGCTGGCGATGGGCGAGATAGCTGCCGCGCTCGCCGTGCGCCAGCGGTCGGCAAGGAGCGAATTCGCTGGCCGGTTCTCCGAATTCGCCAGTGCCCGGGGGCAGGCCAAGATCACGGCGCTCACCTGGACCGCAGCATGAAAGTGATGGCGGCGTACAACATCAAGGGCGGCGTCGGCAAGACGGCCGCCGCCGTCAATCTCGCCTACCTGGCGGCGGCCGACGGCTTTCGCGTGCTGCTGTGGGACCTTGATCCGCAGGCGGCGGCTAGCTTCCTGTTCCGGGTCAGGCCGCGGGTGAAGGGAGGCGGCAAGGCGCTCATCGCGGGCAAGCGCCCAGTCGACGATGCAATCAAGGCCACTGACTTCGAGAACCTCGACCTGCTGCCGGCCGACTTCACCTACCGCAACCTCGATCTGCACCTGGATAGCGAGCGGAAATCGGCGACGAGGCTGCGCAGCCTGCTCGTCCCGCTGCGCCGGGAGTACGACCTCGTCGTACTTGACTGCCCGCCGAGCATCTCGCTGCTGTCGGAGAACGTGCTGCACGCGGCCGACCTGCTGCTCGTCCCGCTGATCCCGACCACGCTTTCGGTCCGCACACTTGATCAGCTCACGGAGTTCATCGAGGGTTTCGACCATAAGCAGCCAATGATCTTGGCGTTCATGTCGATGGTCGACCGACGCAAGCGCTTGCACCGCGAGATCGCCGAGGGTCTTCCCGCTCAGCGCGCAGACGTTGCTGCGACGGCGATACCCGCGATGTCCGCGATCGAGCGGATGTCCCTGCAGCGCGCGCCGGTCACCGCGTCGGCGCCCCGCGGTCAGGCGGCGCTTCACTACCGGAATCTCTGGCAGGAAGCGCGGGACCGGGCCGGCCTCAGGCTGAGAAGCCCTCAAGGCCGCGCAAGAACGTGAGCATCGTCTCGGTCACTTCGCTCGGACGTTCCTGCTGTATCCAGTGCCCGCAGCCTGGCAGCAGCCCGGCCGCACGCAGGTCGGGCACAACGCCCCTCAAGTTGTCGAGCATGGCAGCGCCGCCGAGGAAGCTGACGGTGACGTCCTTGTCCCCGGCCAGGAATGCGGCGGGAACCGTGATCGGTGCGTGATTCCAGGCACCCATCAGCTCCCAGCTCAGATCCATGCCCCGATACCAATTCAGCGGCCCGGTGAAACCAGAGTCGGCGAAGGATTCGACAAATACCTCGATATCGTCCTCGGTGAGCCAACCGGGCAGACCTGCAGGCTCCGGGCACAGATCGAGGAACCCGCCGCCTGCGGGGATGACCGGCATGCCAGTCGCGGCGCTATCCCCCGAAGCGGCGGTCAGCAGCCTGCGGAAGGTGGCACGGGGATCGCGGCTCAGCTCCGCCTCCGCAACGCCGGGCTGCTGGAAGTAGCAGATGTAAAAGCCGTCCCCAAATACCGCACGCAGCGTCTCGACCGGCCGTGCGCTGCCGCGCGGCGTGTAAGGCACGCTCAGCGCGATCACGCCCGAGATTCGGTCAGGCCGCAGGAGTGCCGTGTTCCAGGCGACCGGTGCGCCCCAATCGTGGCCAGCGACGACCCCTCGCTCCTCGCCGAGCGCGTCCATCAGCCCGACGACGTCACCGACAAGGTGGAGGGTTGAGTACTGGTCAGGATCTGATGGGCCCTTGGTCTTGCCGTATCCGCGCTGGTCGGGCGCCACGACGTGGTAGCCGGCCGCGGCCAGCGCGCCGAGCTGGTGCCGCCAGGAGTACCAGCACTCGGGGAAGCCGTGCAGCAACAGAACGAGCGGACCGCTGCCAGCCTCCGCGATATGCATCGAGAGTTCGCCGACGGCGACGGTGCGGTGACTGACGCCCTGGCCAGACTGATCAGCAGGCGGCGTCACCGAGGGCGGCGTGGCCGAGGGCGGTGAGCTTGGAGGCTGCATGGCAGGAGGATAGCCAAATCTTTAAACGAACCCGGGGTCGCCTGCCTTGCCCTGCGAGGATCACCCGGTTCCTTGGCACCTGAGCGGCGGCATCGTGGCCGCACACTGCGTGAGAGTGCCGGCGCCCCGCGGAATCCCGGCCTGGCGAGCTGACGACACCTGTGGTGCTGCGGTCGCGTCCTGACCTCCCGGCTGCTTACCCGGCTGTCGCGTTGCAGTGTGCGAAGGCGGCGCGGGACCCGGCGGCACTCCCGGCCTGAGCACGCTCATCAGATAGACCACCGCGGCGACAGCCGCGATGAGTACGAGCACCATCACCGACAGCGTCGCTCTCGCCCTTCTGGTTCGCAGGGCCTGGCCGAATCCCGGCTGGCCGAACGCGGCCAGCCGGGCCGCGAGCCTAGGATCGTCGGCGGCGAGCACGCGCTCCATCTCATCGAGGATGCGCTGCTCATCCATGGGAAGCGCCACGTACCACCTCCGCTGCCGCCCCCCGCCGCCTGACCAGGGCCGGCGGGGCCATTCCCTTACTATCCCCTGTTGGAAGATTATTTACCTACCGATGGCCCAAGACTAGTCATGTCCTTACTCTTATTAAGGTTTCGAATATACATTCGGGCCACGGTGCGAGAGCGGGCGCGTCCTGAGCCAGGCTGCGGCGCTGATGGTCGATACCCCCCGCATATCGCGGCTCGCCCTTCTATGAGCTGCGCGCGATGTCGATTGTCAAGCGCGGTTTCAGCCGCTGCGATCTTGCCATTTCTGATTCTCGATCAATCGGGCTGCCGGTGCCGGTGCTTAGAGCAACGGCAGCTGCACCGCCTCGGCAGCACTGCCCGCGCCGCCCAGCGTGCGCGCCGAGCTGCCCCGAGCCCGCCAGCGCGGGGAAATGTCCTGGCGTGACGCTGATTCGCTGGGCGCCGTCCTGGCGGGCCGCGGGCGACCGCTAGGCCAGGCGCGCCCTACGCCGTGCCGTTCAGCCAGCTCCCTGACCTGCGCAACGACCCGTTCCTGGTACGCCTTCGGCGCGTAGGCGCCGCGGCCGTAAAGCGCCAGGTAGCGCGGAACAAGCTCCGGGTAGTGCTCCCGCAGCCAGCCAAAGAACCACTCCCTTGCCCCGGTCCGCAGGTGCAGCACGATTGGGCTGACCGAGCGCGCGCCGGCCTGCGCGACCTGCCGGACCGTGGCCTCAAGCTGCGCGGGCGAGTCGGACAGGAACGGCACGACAGGTCCCATGAGCACGGCGCAGCCGAGCCCCTGGTCGCCAAGCGCGGCGCAAACTTCCAGCCGGGCGCGCGGGCTCGGCGTGCCTGACTCCAGCAGCCGCCACAAGTCGCGGTCCGTGCAGCCAACCGATACTGCCAGGCTCACATCGGTCACCTCGGCGGCCTGGATCAGCAATTCAAGGTCGCGCATGATGAGCGTGCCCTTGGTCAGAATCGAGAACGGGTTGGCGTAATCACGCAGGGCCGCGAGGATGCCCGGCATCAGCCGGTAACGACCCTCCGCGCGCTGGTAACAGTCGACGTTGGTGCCCATCGCGATGTGCTCGCCACTCCACCGCGCCGATCCCAGTTCCTTGCGTACTCGCTCAGGAGCGTTCACTTTCACGACGATCTTCGAGTTGAAGTCGTGCCCGGCGTCGAAATCAAGATATGTATGCGTATTACGTGCGAAACAGTACACACATGCGTGACTGCATCCTCGGTACGGGTTGATCGTCCAGCGAAATGGGACGCGGGAGGAGTCAGGTACCCGGTTGATGATGGAACGCGCGTTCACCTCGAAGAACGTCATCCCCCGGAATTCCGGTGTGTCGAAGGTGCGGGCGACCGCGTCGCGCTCGAACAGCGCCTGCGCGGTGGCGCCTGGCGGGTCCGAACCCTGCCCGTCCGCACGCAAGTCATCCCAGCGCATGGTCATGAACCTAGAACCTCAGTTCGATTTCGTCAAACACGTGTTCGATGAGATGAGCAATGTCGCCTGGGCGTCCAAGGGCGGCACCCCTGCGTGCGGCCTGCCTGCCAGGATCCTGTGCGCAGCCGCGCCATGGCGCGACGGTAGATTTGTCTGCCGTGGGACATCAGCACGACGAGGCTGCCGAGCGCTCGCCCAGTCGCCTCGTCGTGCGCACCGTATCGGTGCCTGATCCTGGCGATCTCATCGCCCGGCTGCCAACACCAAGGACGCTCGCCTGGGTCAGGCGCGGCGACGGCCTGGTCGGCTGGGGTATCGCGGCCAAGATCATCCTGCCGGCCGGCGAAGACAGGTTCGTAGCTGGGGAAAAGTGGCTGCGCGAGCTGTTCGACGGCGCGGACATCATCGACGAGGTCGCGGTTCCGGGCTCCGGTCCCGTTGCATTCGGCAGCTTCACATTCGATCCGACTTCTGACGGATCGGTGCTCGTGATCCCGCGCACCGTGCTGGGCCGCTCGGACGGCGCGGCCTGGCTCACCACGATCAGCCCAGACCCGCTGCCCGACACCCGCGCGACCTCAGGCACCCAGGCGCTGGCGTGCCTGCCTTTGCCCGCGCCGCTGACCACGCCGACCGGCGTGCGGTGGGCAGACGGGCGCCTGACCGCGCCGCAGTGGCAGCGCGCCGTCGCGACGGCCGTCGCCGCCATCAGGTCGGGTAGCTTGCGCAAGGTAGTGCTCGCGCTTGAGCTCAACGCGACCGCCGCGGAGGACATCGACTCGAGGGTCTTGCTGGCGCGGCTGGCCGACCGGTACCCGGACTGCTATACGTTCGGCTGCGATGGGCTGGTAGGCGCGACCCCGGAACTGCTGATCAAGCGAGCCGACAACACGCTCGACTCGCTGGTCCTTGCGGGGACGATGGCCAGGGGCGGCACGCCGGAGTCGGACGAAGCGCTCGGCGCAGCCCTGCTCGCTTCGGCTAAGGACCGCGATGAGCACCAATACGCGGTCGCAGACGTGCGCGCCGCGCTGCAGCCGCTCTGCGCGGACCTGGTGATCGATGAAGAGCCTTCGCTCTTGCGGCTCCCGAACGTCCAGCACCTCGCGACCTGGGTGCACGGCCGGCTCGCGGCCGGCCAGGCTGCCAGCTATTCCGCGCTCGCGCTGGCCGCTGCGCAACACCCGACCGCCGCCGTTTGCGGGACCCCAGCGGAGGCGGCGATGGAGTTGATCCGCGACTTGGAGAGCATGGAACGGGGCCGTTATGCGGGCCCAGTCGGCTGGGTGGATGCCAGAGGAAACGGCGAGTGGGGCATCGCGCTACGGTGCGCATTTGTCTCCGGACGGAACGCACGGCTCATCGCGGGATGTGGCATTGTCGCGGGCTCCGACCCGTACGCGGAGGTTGCTGAGGCGCAGGCTAAGTTCTGGCCGATGCGGTACGCGATAGAAGGCTGACAAAATCACCACCTGCCGTCACCGGCAAACAGACCTCTTTATCACCAAGGTCACGTGGTGACTGCGGTTGCGTAAATGCTCGCGGCAGAACTCCACCGCGGCCTGGACAGCCTCGCCGACTAAGGGTTAGTCACAGATGGTGATGGTACTACTACTTACAGTTGCCATCAGAGGCTGCAGATATCGCGACGACTGAGAAGCCTTCGCCGCGTATCAGGTCAGAAGGAGTTCGTTCATGACACGTCGAACCCAGCGCATTGCCGTGATGGCAGTAGCTGGCGTCGCAGCGGCAGGCCTCGCCGCCTGCAGTAGCCCATCCAGTTCGTCTTCCAGCTCCAAGCCGGTCAGGGGCGGAACGCTGAAGTTCGTCGCGGCGTCCGGCCCTGACCACATCGACACCGTCCCGGCGTACTACACCGCCGATTACATACTCGAGCGCGGCTACGCGCGCCAGTTGCTGACCTATCCAACGGCCCCAGGAAAGACGCTCAACTCAGCTGGATGGAAGAAGAACATCACGCCAGTGCCGGACGTCGCCACAAAGGTGCCGACGACGTCCAACGGCGGGGTGACCAACCGAGGCCTGACCTACACGTTCCACATCAAGAAGGGCGTCGACTGGAACACCAGCCCGCCGCGCCAAGTGACCGCTGAGGACTTCATCCGCGAGTTCAAGGCCTTCTGCAACCCGGTCAGCCCAGTCGGCAACCCGCTCTACTACACGGCGACGATCACGGGGTTGCAGCAGTACTGCAGCACGGAGAACGCCTATTTCGCCAGCAAGAGCCACAAGCCTACGGCTGCGAACATCGCCAACTTCCAGAACTCGCACACGATCTCGGGTATCACCGCGGTGAACTCGATGACGCTGAAGTTCACGCTGATCAAGCCGGCTGGCGACTTCATCTACATGATGGCGATGCCGTTCACCTCCGCGCGGCCGGTCGAGTACGACAAGTACGTGCCGAACAGCCTGCAGCTGGACCAGAACACGATCTCCGCCGGCCCGTACCGGATCACCACGTACACGCGGAGCCGGCTCATCGTGATGAAGCGGAACCCGGCGTGGAAGGGATCCACTGACCCGAACCGGC
>Ga0126378_10004047_pt1 | contig 11124 bp, 18 predicted proteins | sample PanSoiMetPlot_23_FD_92587 | JGI IMG/M metagenome (GOLD analysis project Ga0126378, IMG submission 92587) | Tropical forest soil microbial communities from Panama - MetaG Plot_23 | ecosystem: Environmental > Terrestrial > Soil > Tropical forest > Bulk soil | place: Panama | collected 2016-02-17
GAGTTGCCTGAGGAATCCGACATCGGCGTTGAGTTTGCTTGCGGCCCCAAGCCCACACATAACATCGTCGGCGCAAACGGAATGAATGAGCACGCGCTTTGCGTCGCTCTGGCTCAATTTCCCGTCGTCGATCAGTTTTGTCACGAAAGCGACGGCTCGCATCTCTCGCATAAGCGAGGAATTGAAGCTGATCTCATTCACGCGGTTCATGATTTCACGGGCGCTGGTCGGCTTGTCCGGTCGCTCGATCGGGTTAACGTGCACAATGAGAATGTCGCGCGACTGGCACGAATAGATCAGGGGGAATAGCGCCGGGTTTCCCATATAGCCTCCGTCCCAGTAGTGCTCCCCGTCAACCTCGACGGCTTGATAGAGGAACGGCAGACAGGCCGATGCAAGCACGCAATCAGCGGTGATCTCCTTGTCGGTGAAGACCTTGACCTTTCCCGTGCGCACATTCGTCGCGGATAGGAACAGCTTGACTGCCGAACCCTGCCTCAACCGATCGAAATCGATGACTCGCCGGATGAGCTGGCGCAGCGGGTTGTAGTTGAACGGATTAAGCTGATAGGGCGACAGGAACCGCGACATAACCTCGAACAACTGTAGCGCGCCAAATGGGGCACTGACGCGCGCGACGCCGTGCCAGAACTCTTCGAGCGCCTCGCGTGCGCCCTTTCGCCCACCGGTGGTCAACCCGTGGGCCATCACCGCCGCATTCATTGCGCCGGCGCTCGTAGCGCTTACTCCCTCCATCTCTATGCGTGGCTCTTCAAGCAGCCGGTCGAGCACACCCCAGGTGAACGCGCCATGGGCCCCGCCGCCCTGGAGAGCCAGGTTGACGCACTTCACCTCCGAAATCGCTGGCCCAAACTTCCGCGAGATCGGCTTTGGGGGAGTTTTCCCCGGATGCGAATCTAACGCCACGCTCATGAGTTTCCCTGCTCACGCTCGTTGTGGATTACTCGAGTGCGGCTAACTCGCAGTTCGGTGCGCGCCGGCACGAGAGCAATTCCGGCCACAACGAGGAAAATCTCCAATACGAATAGAAAGAAGTTCATGATCGCTCTCCTGCGTTTGCTTGCGGATCAAAGCGACTAATGGGTTAGGTTGGCCGCTAGCGATCCAAAAACGAACGCCACAACCATGATCAGAGCGACGGGCGATCTATTCCCCGCGGGTAGTTCCCCAGATCATGTTCCCGAATAGTGATCTGGAAGTTAAGTGGTGATCTTCGATTGGCGGGAATAATGTGAATTTGGCGCCGGCCGTGTGCCGCGATCACGCCAAACATATCTTGATCAGCAAATCGTGAAAGCCGGAATAATTCCGGCATTGGTCCAATCTTGCTCTCGGAAGCCGCAAACGATCATCGACTCGCGGCTGCAAATCTAAGGAGAGCAAAAGTGTTACGTCCGGTCGTTGCTTCTTTCGTGTTCGCCGCTGTTTTCGGCTCGGTGCTAGCGGCAGGCGTGGGGCCTGCGCGGGCCGAAGGGCCAGAGAACGCGATTTCGATCGATAACTTCAGCTTCACGCCAGCAACGCTTACCGTGAAGGCAGGCACCACCGTGACCTGGACCAACAAGGACGATATTCCGCACGGTATCGCCTCGTCGAATAACGCCTTCAAGAAATCGGGGGCGCTCGACACCGACGACGGCTATTCGTTGACCTTTACTACGCCGGGGACCTACCAGTATTTCTGCTATCTACATCCGCACATGGTGGGCTCGATTGTCGTCGAATCGACAACGGGCAGCAACGCTACGCCGTGATTCTACAATCAGCCACAGGAACGCTGACACTTTTCACGAAGGAAGGACGTTATGCCTGACGCAAGTCAACGTGAAATCGTAGAAAGTAGGTTCGAACGCAATCAGCGTCGTGAAGCCGAAATCAATAACGCACTTAAACACGAAGCGGCACGCCGTGAAGATGTTATTAGAAAATGCACCGCTTGAGGGCGCTGCGTTTGGCGCGAGATGAAAAACTAAACAGCGGGTAACCCGTCCACTCGATCAATGCCGGTGGCAAGATAGCAGCCTAGACGCATTGCCAATAGTGCTGACGAATGCCCGCTTTCGGCGGTAAAGCACACATCGACCTACCACCGCGCAATGTCCGCTAATGACCCAAAGCGGACGTGGGTGCCGCTGGCAAACTGACCCCAGAATCCCTCGATGACATCTTGCTTTTTCGGGACAAAAAGTTGTCGTCGTGAGCCAAGCGGGACGCGTTTTGATGTAAATCAATACGCTGATTGTGATCGTGTTGTTGAGGTTATGAACCGCACCGGACCATCCGCCGCGCGTTATGTCACACTCGATGATTGGGTGGATGTGCTACCTCGAACCGATCTTAGCGGGGTCTTTTGCGGGGGGACGGCATATGAGGCGGCGCGAATTTCTGGGTGCCCTTGGCTGGGCGGCTTGGCCGGTTGCATCGAAGGCACAAACGACTGAGCGCATACGCGTCATTGGCGTTCTCGAAATCCTTGGGGCTGACGATCCAGAGACAAAAACAAGAAGCGAAGCCTTTGCGCAAACGCTTCAGCAGTTGGGTTGGTCGGTTGGCCGCAATCTTAAGATTGAAACTCGAAACGTTGGCGGCGATCTCGACCTCCTTCGACGCTACGCGGCGGAATTGATCGCGCTCACGCCGGACGTAATTGTGAGTGTCGGCAGCGTGACGGTTGCGCCGTTGCAACAGGCCACTCGTACCATCCCAATTGTGTTCGTGAACGTTCCAGACCCAGTTGGCGCTGGCTTCGTAGAGAGTATGGCGCATCCGGGCGGCAATATCACCGGCTTCTTGAATTTCGAATACAGCATGAGTGGAAAATGGGCTGAGTTGCTCAAGCAAATTGCTCCGAATGTGACACGAGCGTTGGTGTTTCGCGACCCCAGCACTGCGGCGGGCATTGGGCAATTTGGCGCTATTCGATCAGTGGCGCAGCCCCTTGGGATCGAACTCACACCCTTAAATGTTCGTGACACGGATGAAATAGAGCGGACTGTCGCGGCGTTCGCCCGTTCGGGGAATGGCGGCATGATTGTTACCCCGGGCGGTGCGGCGGCTCATCGCGGGCTCATAATCAGTCTTGCAGCGCGCTACAAAATACCTGCGGTTTATCCCTATCACTATTACACCGCAGATGGCGGCCTGATCTCCTACGGACCTAACACCAATGATCCGCAACGGAGGGCCGCGATGTATGTCGATCGCATCCTTAAGGGCGAAAAGCCAGCCGATATGCCGGTGCAGGCGCCGACCAAATTCGAACTCGTCATCAATCTAAAGACTGCCAAAGCGCTTGGTATTGTTGTGCCGCAAAGTCTGGTCGTCGCTGCCGACGAGGTGATCGAATGAGGCGGCGCGAGTTCATGACGGTGCTTGGCGGCGCAGCAGTTGCGTGGCCCTTAGCCGCCCATGCGCAGCAGCCAGCACAGATGGGGCGGGTCGGCGTGCTCGAGAGCGCAGGAATTGAGACAGACCAGCAGGCCGGCGTCGCGGTGTTCAAGGAAGTTCTCCATCAGTTGGGTTGGGTCGATGGCCGCAATCAGTGTGCAGGGTTGAGCGGGGCCTTGCCACTGCTAAGCATTGTTTGAAAACTATGAACCGGTCCCTCCGCAATGCGCGTTTCGGTCATCATTCCATCAATATTGCGGCCCTCGCTTGAAGCCGCCGTACAATCGATACGTACTCAGACGACTGCGGACCGCATCGATCTGCAGATCATCGTCGGCATCGCTTCCGATGCTCAGGTGACAAGCGACCTCGCCAGCAAATTTGGCGTTCTGTTCCGAAAAAGCGCATCAGGACGTTCCGCAGCCGCGAATATTAATGCCGCAGCGCAAGCAATCGACGGCGAGTATGTGGCGCTCCTAGAGGATGATGATCGCTGGACGCCGCAGTTCCTCGAAATCGCCCTCAATGCACTTGAGGGCGCAGATTTCGCGTCATCGACGACGCTGCAGTTAACCGAGCAAAACGAAATCGTCTGCATCGGCGATTTTCCGGTTCCTTCGGGCTGGATAATGAAACGGTCAGCCTGGGAGACAATAGGAGGTTTTAATGAGGCCTATCGCTTGCATGGCGATAATGAGTGGCTGGGGCGCTTGGCAGAAAAACGGATACCGCGTATCCACCTGGTCGAAGCAACGGCGCCCATTACGCGCCTTGCTGTACAGGTGCATCGACCACAGCTTCTTAAGCTGCTCCAGTGTGGCGGCCCCGCTTTGCGTCTTGTCCGGCATGCATCGCCATTTCCACTGATCCTGCGTACCGTACACGCGAGCTCTATAATGGCGCGGATAGCGACCAATCGAGCCTCTGATGCGGAACACGCGCGCGAATACGAGACTCTGATGCGGCGTTTTAGGCGGATTCCTTGGTAGTGACCTTAAGTCATGATCGGCTGAATGTGTCGAAGGCAATAGGTCGGCTTTGTTGTCTAAGCTCAGCGCGGTGATCGAACGGCTGCGCGCGCTCACGGCCTGATCGCGGCGCCGCGTCAGCAGATTTTCTGGAAGCGCGCGCGCCAGCGCGGCACGTTGACCGGCGGCAGCACATAGCTTTTGCCCTCGGCCGAGATCGTCAACGGCCGCCTGGAGTCCAAAAGATCGAATACACGATTTTCCAGCGCGCCCCATTTATCTTGGTCAAGCTCGGGATGACCGAGGTTCGCCTGGTTGAAAAACGGCAGATCGGTCGGCATTTCGACTTCGGGGTGGGGGTAGATGTCGCCGGCAAAGTCCATTTGCGTCTTGCCGTTGGCGATCGTGATCGAGGCAGGGGTGTGTTCCTCTTTCGGCGCCGCGCCCGGATAGACCGCATTCATCTCGAAATGCACCCCGCAAGCGATGCCGAATATTCTCCTGCCACTGGTGTCGTAATAGCTCAGCGCCGGCTGATCCTGTCGGTCGAGCTCGAATTTCCAGGATCCTTTCCAGACATCGCCGGCGGCGAGTGCCTCGGACAGACCGAAGCCGAATACAACGGCAGAGATCCCAAGCAGCCGTGCATACATCGACATGGCGAGCCCCAACGCGTTTCCGCAAACATCCTAGCGCAAAGCAGGAGCGACGATCGTCGGCAAGATGCGCGCGTCAAGCATTCTATCCCTTTAAGTTGCCGATTTCCGCTTCTGGCACAAAGCGGACATCATGACCGTGCCGATCCATGGCCGCTTTTCGCGGGTAAAGCGAACTTCGGGAGAAGTCTGCTTTTGACCCAAAATGGACATACAAATAGCGCCAGCTGATTACCGCTTCGGACCCACTGGCTGGTCTTCGTTTAACCGACATTTTGTGCGCTGGTACTGGATGGGGACGCACCAAAATGCAATTCGATCAATCGACGCGACGCCGGTTTCTTCTCGGCTTAGGAGTGACCGCGTCGGTACTTTCAGCATGCACGCAACAGACGCTAATGCCGGCGGTCGAATTCAAGGGCGCCACCAAGCCTAGTGACGTTGTGACTGATTCACTTCTACAACAGGCTCAAGTTCTCGGCGCTCCCACGGCTGCTGTTGAGCGGGCCGTTCAGATCTCGCGACAGCCGATCTTTCCCAAAAAAGACGCGCTCGCGGTCTTTGACATTTCACAGCCCTCGGCAAAGAAAAGATTCTATGTCTTGGATTTCAAATCTGGTCAGGTCACCGCACACTACGCGGCTCATGGAAGAGACAATGGACCGCAAGCAAAAGCCATCAAATTTAAAGGCTTCCAGACGGATTTGGACATGGTGCCCTTGGGCCCGCTTAAGACCGCTCATTCCGAGGTGATGGATCCCTATAAGACGATTGTGGACAGGTACGACGGAACCGTTTATCCAAATATGATAGTTGTAGTGCTCGATGGCGTCACCTCGTACAACAGTTACATCAGCCACACTCCGCCGTTCAAATGGATCATCCACCCGAACTGGTACACCACTGCCGCTTTTCGCGCCAAAAATAATGGCGTGCTCGGGAGGAGCACCGGTTGCATCACCCTCGATCCGGTCGAAAACAACGAGCTCATCACGCGGCTTGAGGATGGAGCTCTGGTTTACGTGACGGTTGGAGATGCCCCGATCGAGCAATACCTGTAATTCGAGGCTGCCAAAGCTCTGGTTCAATGTAGCCCTCGCATTGATAACGCTCATCTCATTCGCGCACGCGGGCGAGCAAAACGCCAGCGCGCAGACTGACACTGCGACGCCAATCGAGAACCCCCCGCTGCCGCGTCCGAAACCGTCAATACATGACGTTACTGCAGAAAATCCTACAATCCTGATCTCTGCATTTCGTCATCAGCACGGCGAACAATCAGTCGCCATCAGCCCAGTACTCACTCGCATTGCGCAGGAGCAGGCGAACGCCATGGCGGCGCGAGACTTGCTCGATCACAATGCACTGGCCCCGTTCTCAAGCCGAATTGGCCGCAGCGGTTTCAGTCGCGCGGCTGAAAATATCGCATACGGTCATGCTGATTTCGCTGCTACCCTAGAGCAGTGGACCAATTCGGCTATGCATCGCGCAAATCTGCTGCTGCACGGGGCGAAGTGGATCGGCGTCGCACATGCACAAAATAGCCGCCGAATCTATTGGGCAATGGTCATCGGGACGAAATGAACGTAGCCCCGGACAGGTGCACACGTTCTAGCGAATACTGAGTACGAAATCGTACCGACCGGCGAGACCGTCACCAGCGTCCGCTACCCGCATCAGCAATTCGCGCTGGAAGAGGCTGTCACGCAGATTCGCCGGCTCGTTGGGAAAATACAATTGCGTGGTCAGTAGACGGCTGCCCGGCGCTTGAACCTTGACGTGGTAGTGCCTCGTTCGGCCGGAGTAGAGCGCCGGCACGATCGTGCGAAAACGGAACGCGCCGTCGGCCCCGCTGATGACGTGGCCACGATATCGGAAACCGACGTTGTCGTATTCGCCCTTCTCATCCGCATGCCAGAGATCGACCACCGCTCCGCGAAGCGGGCGGCAGCTCCTTGACAGCACAACACCAGAAAGCTCGAACTGACGGCCTCGAGCGCCAGCCTCGCGCAGCTCGCTGCGCGCTGGCGATCTTGGCTTGAAAAACGGTCCCTCGGTCTCGCTGACGGTCGGTTCATCACCATCATGACAGGAAGGTGTGGGCGCAAGCTCTTGGGTCAGGGCAGTGTCCGCACGGGACAGTTCCCACGCCGCGGCAAGCATGCCGCTCTTCAGCAGAAATCGACGGCGATCCGGTTTCGATAGTCTGCTCATGAGCATGACCACTGTGATCAGACCAGCGCCCCACCTGAGCCGAAGATATTACTGCCGATCGTTCAGCCCAACAATTAATGCCCTTTGGTGCCGCCGAATGTCCGCATTCGGGGGAATAGCAGACATTCATCAATCACGGCGAAATGTCCGCTTTTGACCCAAAGCGGACATTCGGGCAGCGGGGCGTTGGCGTAAACCAAAGATAAATCCTGCCTATTGGAGAATCAGATAATCGTTCACGACCCCCGCGCCCCGGTGCGCTGTCATGGATATAGCTAGCTTAAGGGAAAAGGCGGCCCTCTGCTTGCGAATTTCCAGAGGCTTGTCGTGGAATAATCCGGCTCGACTTCAGCTCCTGGAATTAGCCGAGCGCCTAGAGCGGCAGGCAAGAGAATTTGAACTGCAAAATCACCCGGCGGAAAGGGTGGCATGAGTCATCGATTGGCGCGCGTGGTAGAGAAATTCCGCAGTTTTTTGTAGCCAAGCGTCAGGGCGGCGTAGTTCGATCCGCGTCGATGCCGCGCCCTGGGTCAATTCGATAATAGTCCCAGTAGTGGGCGGTAGGATCAACGCCATAGTAGGCGGGACTAGCTGGCGGCGGCGTATAAGGGCTTGCGTAGTAATAATATCCCGGCTCATGACCGTAGGGTGCATTCGGGAAGCCCTCGTTTTGTGCCCACGCGGTTGAAGTTGCAATCGCAATGGATCCGACTGCAAAGACCAACTCTTTCAAACCGTACTCTCCATGTTCGATGCCCAAGCTCGACGTCCACTCTTCACGCGCAGTCTTTGCCGTCGCCCACTGCGGCTCACCCCTTCAAATGCGATACACCATGCATTGTGTACGGTATTGCTCGATCTGCGGCACCGAGCACCAAGCAGGCATGATGAACCTAACCGGTGGCAGCCGTAACTGTTCGACGTCTCGCTCTGGCAACTTGTGTTGTTTGCTAGAGTGATGAGAAGCAATCAACAACAAAACAATCAGCACTTTCATTGCAGCCATCCAAGGCGGCGCTCGCAATCGTCGAGGTGCCGCTTATTAAAGCTCTCCATTGCTGGCCGTTCCTAAGTGCGAATGCCGACTCGACTCTTTGGGCTCAGGTTTCTATTAAACCCGCAGATCATTGCGTGAACGTACCCGTACCGCCCTGGGCATTGTCGAACCGAGTTTGCAGCAATGACCAAACCTAGCTTGCGCGACACACTAATTTTCGTCGTGATCCTTTCCCTAATCGTCGCGGCGATGTTCGCGTTGGTTTTCGGCGTCCCTTAACGGCCCAATAAGCACACCGAAGCCGGAGCTCGCATGGTGCTGATCATCACGTTGCCCGTCCTTGTGGGATTGGCCGCCATTTTTGTCCGGGTAGCGGATCGGGCATGTCGGCGAACTTCGCAATCGGCGTCTTGCCTGCGGCAGGGCCGAGTATGAGAATTGGTGGTAATGACGAGCCGGGATCGAGCAGAGTTACTAGTCGCGGCTGTAATCGGACCTGTGCTCGGCGGCGTTACTGGCTACCTTATTAGCTACCTGGCCGAAAGCGGCGGATGGCCCAAAATACTTATCTGGGCGCTCATTGGGGCGGTCGTCGTAAGTGGGATGGTTTATTGTATTCGGGCTTTTCGTTCGTAAATGCCTCCCTTCGTTGCTTCCCACCACCATGCTCTTTCGAAGACCAGGCAGCCTGCTTTATGATCGCAATCGAGGAGTCATTCATGAAACTAGAGTTCGTTGCCGCGATTTTTGCTCTTGCAATACCGGCGCTTGCTCACGCGCAACAGAGTGGGCCAAACGTACCGAAGCCAACAAAGGCGGATGCTCAAAACGTCGTCCAGATAATCACCAGCGATAAAGTGAAAACGCAGGCCTATTGCGATTTAGACAAGCTTGAAGGTCGGGTTAAAGCGGCTGAGCAAAAGAACGATGCCAAGACGCTCGAAGCGCTCAGCGAACAAGCTCAGTCGCTGATCGACAAGCTTGGTCCCGAATACTTCAAATTGATGGACGGATTGGAGAAGGTCGATCCCAATTCCAGTGAAGCCAAGGAATTTATGTCCATACTTTCAGAGCTTGATAAGAGATGCACCAACTAAGGCATTTCGAGGATGAGCCCGGGCGGCGATCAACGGCGAAGTTGCTGACGAAGGATAAGGCGCGAAGGATTGCGGTGAACTTTGCTAAACTGCCGGGGCTGTTACTAATAGAGAACGCCAGGGAGAAGAAGTATGACGAAATTTGCCATATTGCTAACCGTGATTTTCGTGACCGCTGGATCGGCTCAAGCAAGAGTCAGCTCCTCCCGCACCTTCGCCCATTTCCCGACCTGCACTGACGGTTTAGTCAAAAAAATGTGCGTATGCCGCAGCATGGCAAATCCCCTCGGACCTCCTCATCAGCTTTGTCCGTCTGGATGGTATTGCCACACATTCGACGGCGCGTGCCGACAGTAAGAAGCGAATCGCGTTGAACAATGGCGAAGCCGCTCGAAGCTCCCCCAGATTAATCGCTTTGTCGAACGCTTGTTACTAAAGCGGCGTCATAATCCTCCTTCCAAGGTAGCTTGCCGTAATCTGGCTCGTACCCGAAGTGACGGTATTCCTCCTCGCGGACTTGGAACGACATAGTCCCGTTTGCTACGTAAGCCCAAGATACAGTGCGGTAGAGCCCGCAAAATGGCTGTGCATCCATAGCGGCCATCATCATAGGCGCGGTACACTGCAAGCAAACATCGGGAAGCGGCCGCCCTCACTACGTCGAGAGTGATACGGCCAGTTCCGATGTCCGCTTTCGGGGGTAAGGCGGACAGAGGTACCAACGCTCCAATGTCCGCTAATAACCTTCACTCGTTAGGTTACGAGCCGCGCGCGCAGTCGCGTAAATTCGGCGTCGCTGATCGAACCTGCCTTTTTAAGCCGTTCGAGCTTTTCGATCTCATCTGCGGGGCTGAAGCCAACCACGCGCCTAAGCTCGTCACGCGCCAGCTGAGCTTGGTGCGCATTGCGGTCTGCCATGCCTCGTCCCTGAAAGATCAAATAGGCAAGGACGGCGATGTACGGAAAGACAATCACAGCTATTACCCAGATAGCCTTGATCCAACCTGAAATGTCGTGGCGACGAAAAAGATCGGCAAAAACGATAATCAATAACCAGAACCACACGACGAAGACGAATATCGCAAGGGCGTCCATCAGAAAATTGCGATAGGTGAAACCTTCCTGAAAGAAGAACATTGCGATCCTCCTTTACTTTGTGAGGCCTCCTCACCCAATTTCCCCACTATGATAGCTTAAATCGATATTCCTCAATCGCGACTCTGCTATTCTCCAAACGGTCAAACTCGCCTGCTTTACGCAAGTGCCAGCTTTGCTGCGAAACAGTTGATTGAATACCGCGGTGCTTGTTGCACTGCATGAGTCCGCTTTCGGCACTTAGCGGACATCGCACGCACGCACACGAATGTCAGCTTTTGGGCGAAAAGCAGACATCGGTAAGTGGGCGATCTCCCAGTAGCGTAGATAAGCCCAGGTATTAACCATAGATTAACGATTTTCATTTTGCCGCCAAAGCTATGTATTTGAATAGCACCGTGCGGATCGGAACCAGATAGTCTCGGTTCGGTTTTGCTTTTGCCGAGTAAGAGCAGGAGGCCTGTCATGCGTTTGCTTGTGCGCGGCGCCGCAACAGCAATCGCTACAATGGTATCCGTTGGTGCGAACGCTGCCGACTTAGACTACCCACCTCCGCCAGTCGGGCGGCCCCAATATGGAATGCCTTCGCTACCGCCCGTTCAGCCGCCGCAAGTCATTATCGTTCCGGGACCAATCGTGCCGCCGCAATACCCAAGCGCGGCAGTTCCGCCCGCTCCGGTTGGGCCTTA
>Ga0126378_10004048_pt1 | contig 11122 bp, 11 predicted proteins | sample PanSoiMetPlot_23_FD_92587 | JGI IMG/M metagenome (GOLD analysis project Ga0126378, IMG submission 92587) | Tropical forest soil microbial communities from Panama - MetaG Plot_23 | ecosystem: Environmental > Terrestrial > Soil > Tropical forest > Bulk soil | place: Panama | collected 2016-02-17
GCCCCTGCCCCACCCGTTCGCCCGAACAGCGCTCCAAGACCAGGCAGTTCGCCCGGCGCCGCTCTCAATGCCTCCTTGGCGCGTCACCCCTGGCGCTGGCTCACCGCCCGCGCTCCGCACCCCACGCCAGGCCGGTCGCTCAGCCCGGCACCTCCCAGATCAGAAACGCCGGTCTCTCCTGGCGCTGCCCCCAATCGTCGACGGAGCTGACGGTCACCCGCTCCAGGAGCCTGGCGTTGGGGAGCCGCACGCCAGGAGTGGTGATCACGACGCCCGCGTCGAACGGCTGCCCGGTCGGGACGATCCGTGCGTTCACCCCCGCAATGCCCGCCGTCCGGTACAGGGGGACGGGCTCGCCCGCGAAAAACGCAAACGGCACTGCCGCCGTCTCAGGATCGGTGGCCTCGGCACCGAATAGATCGGGCGCAAGCTCGATCGTGCGGCCGTGTGAGAGCCTCGTCGCGTCCCGAACGGCCTGCTCGAAGCCGGCCACCTGCCAGTAGCTCATTCGGCCCTCCACGCGCGTGAAGTAGTCAGACAGAAACCAGATCGACTGAGCGGCCAGCAGGCCGGCCAGCGCCGCCGCAGCCACGCGCTCCCGTGTGAGCAGCGGGGTCACCCGCCACACTCCCAGCGCCATGATCGCGAAGTAGAACGGCAGCGCGTCCAGGTTCCGCACCTCGTGTGAGAAGTCCCCGGTCAGCGCCCCTGGTACAGGTGCGAGCAGCAGACCAAAGAAGCAGAAGCGCCAGAAACGTTCGTGACGGACGCTCCAAAGCGCTACCAGCCCGATCGCGAGCGCGGCAGCCAGGATGGAGAAGAACTCGCCGCCCTGGATGAAGGAGGTCTGCCCGAAAAGGTAACCGGGGCTGAACCCGCTGGTGTAGACGCGCCAGACGCGCCCCATGTTCTCGACCAGGGGATGACCGGGCTGCCAGACCTGGATGACGTGATATCGCGCCGTCAGAACATCGGGCCGGTCATGCAGGAACAACGCCAGCGGAAGCACGGCTGCGACCGCGCCTGCGCCGGTGGCCAGCATCAACCGCCAGCGGATACGCGGCAGCTCGGAGAGTGCCAGGGCTGCGCAGAGCAGCGGAGCGTACAGCCAGGCCGAGATGTACGCATAGACGGACAGGCCCAGCACAGTGCCTGCGACATAGCCCCAGCGCCAGCTGCCGGGGGAGCCGGCGCGATGCCAGGCCACCAGGAATGCAGCCAGCACCAGCGGCAGGCTTACGGGCTCGAAGGCGGATCGACCGAAGGTGAAGAGCCACGGCGTCACCGAGGCCACCAGGAAGGTGCCGACGGCCAGCCAGCGGGCTGAGAAGAGCCGCCAGGTCAGGACGCCCAGCAGCGCTGCCGTTGCCAGAGAGAGGGTCGTGGCCACCGCTCTCGCCTGACCGACACCGGGGCCCGCCAGCTTGAATGCCAGAGCCTCGGCGTAGACGAACAGCGAGCAGCGCCAGGTCCCGAAGCTCTGGAAGACCACAGGCCATGCCGCCCCGTGCTCGTCGCGGCCGTCGGTGGCGATGCCCCAGGCGTCGTAGGCAACTGAGGCCTCGTCGGCGAAGAAGCCTGGCGGCACCTCGTGCAGGGCCGCGTAGTGCAGCACCACGGTGAGGCCGACCAGACAGGTGGCGACCAGGGCGGGGGCACGCACCCGGAGTTGCGCCAGCGCCCGGCTCGATGGGCGGGCCGCAACGATCACCGGCGCACGATAGCAGGCCGTGCACCAGGGGCGCCTCGCCTGCGCCGAACGATTATTCGTGCGGTGGCGGCTATCCTGGGGCCGCCCATGGCACGCCCGAGCCTCGGTTCCGTGCTGCGCCTGGCCACGGTCGACACCCGGCCGCTGCGGCGCCGTGACTTCAGCCTGCTCTTCGCGGGTCAGCTCGTCTCCCGCCTCGGCACGATGGTCACCGCCGTTGCCGTGCCCTTCCAGCTCTATCAGCTGACGCACTCTTCGCTGGCGGTCGGCCTCCTCGGCCTCGTGCTGCTCGGGCCGGTCCTGGCCTTGGCTTTCCTCGGCGGTGCCCTCGCCGACGCCCGCGACCGCCGCCTCATGGTCCTTCTTACCGAGCTCGTCTTCATGCTGTGCTCGGCGCTGCTGCTGGTAAACGCGCTGCTTGGACAGCCGCTGCTCTGGGCCATCTACGCCCTGGCCGCCGTCCAGGGAGGGCTATACGCCCTGCAGCGGCCGTCACTGGAGGCGGTGCTGCCGCGGCTGGTGCCCGACGACGAGGTGACTGCGGCCGGCTCCCTGACAATTCTGCGCGGCACAGTCGGAGCCGTCGCCGGCCCAGCCCTCGCCGGGATCCTGATCGCCGCTGCCGGCCTCCCGATCGCCTACGGCGTGGACGTGCTCACGTTCGCTGTCTCCCTTGTCGCGCTGGCGCTCATGCGGGCGACACCTCCGCCACCCGACGCCGAGAGGCCGAGCCTGCGCCGAGTTGCGGAAGGCCTCCGCTACGCCTGGAGCCGGCCCGACCTGCGCGGCACCTATGCGGTTGACATGGTTGCGATGTTCTTCGGCATGCCGGAAGCGCTGTTCCCGGCGGTTGCGTCCGGACTGGGTGGGCCTGCCGCGCTCGGCCTGCTGTTCTCCGCGCCAGCGTTCGGTGCGATGGCAGCCTTCGCGACCAGCGGCTGGACCGGTCATGTCCACAGGCAGGGCTGGGGCGTCATCGTGGCGGCGACTGCATGGGGCCTGGCCATCGTCGGCTTCGGCTTCGCGGCTTCGCTGCCGCTCGCGATCCTGTGCCTGGCCGTGGGTGGGGCGGCCGATGCGGTCAGCGGCATATTCCGGATGGCGATCTGGAACCGCACCATTCCCGATTCGCTTCGTGGCCGTCTGGCCTCGATCGAGCTGCTGAGCTACACGACCGGCCCGCTGCTCGGCAACGCCGAGTCGGGGGTGGTGGCTGGGCTGGGTGGGGTCCGGATCTCGATCGTCTCGGGGGGCGTGCTCTGCGTGGCCGGATGCGTGGTCTGCGCTCTCCTGCTGCCGGGGTTTCGAGCATTCGATGCTCGGGACTGGACTTCGGGCGGCCGGGGTGCTATCAGCAAGTCATGAACGTTCGGGACGCCATGACCCCGGTGGTGCTGACGGCACCGGCCAGCACGACCATTGCGGAGGCGGCGAGCCTGATGGCACAGCGCCGGGTCGGCTCAGCGCTGGTCGTGGAGGGAGAGCACGTGGTGGGCATCTTCACGGAAAGGGACATCGTGAAGGCGCTCTCGCAGGACGGCATGGCCTCGCAGCAGCCAATCGGACACTGGATGACCCGCGACCCCCAGTGCATCTCGCCCGAGGCGAGCCTGGAGGAGGCTCTGCAGCGTATGCTCGACGGTCACTTCCGACACCTGCCCGTGATGGAAGCGGGCAGGCTGGTCGGGATGCTGTCGATGCGCGACGTCTCACGACGGACGGTCATCGGCGACACCTGAGCCCTTAGATCTCGCGGCGGCGGAAGCTCCAGAGCGTGAGCCCGATGACGCCTGCAAACCATACCGCGACCCACACCAGGAAGGCCGGCGGAGGACCGTCCGTCGCAGCAAAAGGCACCGCCGCGACGGCCGAGCCTGCCGCTCGATACGTCGCAACCAGGGAGGCGGGCTCCATGGCGTACACCGCGGCGCGCCATAGGCCGTCGGTCGGCAGCAGGAGCTTGCTGACCACGCCGGTGACGATCAGCCCCTGGTTGCCGATGGCCTCGCCGGCGCCGCCCAGGATGCCGCCGACCCAGGCCATGAAGTAGCAGGCCAGCGGGATGAATCCCGCCGCCATGCCGGCCAGTCGGGTCGACAGCACAAGCGCCAGCGTGAGCAGGATCAGGCCCACCCCAGAGACGTAGGCGATCAGCTCGATGGGGCGTGGCGGAACGTAGCCGGTCGTCCAGTCGACCACGATCAGCTCCAGGATGGACGAGCCGGCGGCGTACAGCACGATCAGCGCGGCCAGCCCAAGCCATTTGCCGAGCACGTACTCGCTGCGCCTGACCGGCCGGGCGAGCAGGCCCAACGCCAGGTTGGACTCCAGGTCGCCAGAGATGCTGGGGGCCGCCACCAGCACGGACATCAGCGCCAGCACGGCGGTGAACAGGAACGCCACAAAGATCAACACCTGCGCGGCGAGGAGTCGCAGCGCGACTTCGCCGATCTGCGCTCCTCCGCCCGGGCCCTTCGAGTAACGGAGCTGAAAGAAGCCCCAGCCGGTGGCACCGACCACGACCACCGTCAGCACCAGCACGGCGATCAGCAGCTTTCGGCGCGACGCCTCCCACATGGTCAGCTTGGCGATCGTGACGATGGGCGCGAGCTCCGGCAAATCAGCCGCCGCCTTCTCCGAGGAGCTGCAGGAAGCGGTCCTCCAGGGTCTGATGGCGCGGCTCGACGGCATAGAGCCGGCCGCCCATGCGCACTATCTCCTGGACCACGTCGGGGACGCGCTCACCGGGCAGGCTGCGAAGGACGATCCATTCGCCGTCGTCGCCCAGCTCGCCAAACGACGACAGGGATGCACGCTGCCGGGGATCCAGGCCGGTGACCCGGAAGCGGCAGGCGCTGCCACTGAGCAGCTCATCGAGCGTGCCCGTTGCGATCACTCTACCCTGGTCGATCATCGCGACCCGGTCGCAGACCATCTCGACCTCGGTCAACAGGTGGGAGTTCAGGAACACGGACGTCCCGCGCTCGCGCAGGTGATGGATGATCTGGCGGACGTCGTGGCGGCCGATCGGGTCGAGGGCGCTGGTCGGCTCGTCCAGGAACACCAGGTCCGGTGACCCGAGCAATGCAACGCCCAGGCCGAGGCGCTGCTGCATCCCCTTCGAGTAAGTCCGAACCCTGTCGCGTCCGCGGTCGGCCAGACCCACCAGGCGGAGGGCCCTGTCGACCTCCTCAGACCACGTCGAGCGACGAAGGCGAGCCAGCTCGCAGTGGACCCGCATCACCTCCGCGCCACTCAGCCAGGGCTGGTAGCGGAAGAGCTCGGGCAGGTAGCCGACCCGGCGTCGGACCGGCACGTCGCCGACCGGCTTGCCCAGCACCCAGCCCTCGCCGCCTGTTGGTTCGACCAGGCCAAGCAGCAGCTTGACCGCCGTCGTCTTGCCGGCGCCGTTGGGGCCGAGGAAGCCGAACACCTCGCCGCGGGGCATGGTCATGGTCAGGCCGGCCAGCGCCACGGTCCGGCCGTAGTGCTTCGAGAGCTCGACGCAGTGGATGGCAGGCGAGGCGGCGGCTGTCGCTGCCGCCGCCTGCCTTTCCTGCAGATCTACCAACGGTTCTTAGTTTGTACGGTGCGCCCGCGCCTCCGGTTACGACAAGCTGTTGGCGACGGCCAGCAGCTCGGTCTCGGTAAGCGTGCCGGCCACGCCGTACACGCGGCCGTTCTTTATCCAGATGACCGCGGCGCCCAGGCCGGTGTTGTCACCCAGTGCGGTGCCGTCCACATTCTGGACCTTGACCGTCTGGGCGTTCACATAGCCGGAGGGGATCGGCAGAGGCAAGGTGCCCTTGGGGTCGTCGATGCTCTGGATGGCCGCCCGCACAGTGGGGCTCAGGCCCGGCTGCGCCAGGAGCGCCTTCTTGATGTCGGCCACGCTGGCGCCGGTCGAGGACACCTGGGGCGCGCGCATCTCAGCGATGGCCATGATCGGCCCGGCCGCGGCAAGCGCATCCTTGACGGTGTCAGCTGCCGGCCCCCTAGGGCCGGAGCTGCCCTCCGGCTTGCTGCCTTCGGCGCCCGCACCGCCCGAGGCCGAGGTGCCTGCTGACTTCGCCAGCTTGTTCAGGTCTCCGTAGACGGCGGTCTCCGCAGGCCCGACCACGACGGTCAGCGTGCTGCCCTGGAGCCTGCTCGGCGCGTTAGCGTTGAAGGTGACGGAGCCGCTCGCCTGGCCCGCCGCGGCATAGGTCACCGGGGCGTTGGCGAGACTTTTCGGCAGCTTCCGGGTGTCCACGCGGATCGCCGGCAGGCCGGAGATCTGGGCGGCCTCGGCTGCCGAGCCGGCGTCCTTCAGCTCCGGCAGCCTCGTCCACTTCACATCACCCCAACTGGCAAAGGCGTCCAGCCCGGTCAGGTCGCCCTGCTCGATGGACACAGGCTGGATCTTGCTGGGCTGGAAGATCTGGATCAGGTTGGCACCCAGCGGAGTCAGCGCTGTCGTGACCACCAGGCCGGCGGCAACGATGGCCGCCGCCAGGCCCCCGACGACCGGTCGCCGCCAGCTGCCCCTGAGCACGATCACACTTGAGTGCCTGGAGGCCTTCGTCTCACGGGTCCTGGCTTTGATTCTGGCGAGCGCGCCCGCCGGGTCGACGGTCGCCGCAGGCACGGCCATCAGGCCGAGGGCCTGCCGGGCATCGTCGGCGACGGCGGTGAATTGCATCTGACACTGCTGGCAGCCGTTGTAGTGAGCCCGCGTCTCTTCGTCGAGCGCGTACGGCTCGTCGTACAGGCGACGGAGAGCTCCGTCAGAAAGATGTCGCACGGCTCATCTCCTTCCTAAGCGCTTGCTCTGCACGCCGTAGGAGCGTGCCCACCTGGCCGGCGCCCACCCCCAACGCGGCGCCTACCTCTATGTAGCTGAGTCCGCTGTAGCGCAGCGTCAGGACCGCGGCGGCCCTGGTCGGCAGTCGCTCGAGAGCCTCGCGCACCTGGCGGCGGTCTTCCCCAACTTCCACCACGCTCTGAGGGTCGACCACCGCCTGGTCCCGGTTCTGGGCGTCCATCAGCTCTCGACGCTCCCTCCGCTTTCGCCCGCGGATCTGGTTGAGCGACGTGTGCACTGCGGCCCGGTGCAACCAGGCCGGCGCGTAGCTGGCGTCGGGGCGGTGCTTCCGGTGGAACTCTAAGAAGACCTCCTGGGCCACGTCCTCCGCCTCGGTGCGGTCGGCGAGGACGCGGTTGGCAACGGCCACCACCTTGCCGTACTCCGCCATGAAGAGGCGATCGAAGGGTTCCATGGGAACCGGCGACCGGTAACCGTCGGGCTCGGGGTCCTCGGGCATTGTCTGAGCAGACTTGGCTACCACATTGGTAAACGCACCGTGCGCTCCCCGATTGTGACAGCACGGCCAGGGCACGCGGTGGATACACGCCCCCTCCCCCGGCTTCGCGGTCGACTATGCGGAGGGCGGAAGACGCCGCTCCCGCGGCTTCGCCGGGGGTGCCGCGGGGACCGTGACCCTGATCAGGGTGCCCCGGCCGCGAGTGCTTTTGACTTCGAGCGACCCGCCGACTGCGAGCACGCGCTCATGCATCGAGCGCAGTCCCAGGTGTCCCGGGAAGGGCTGGCTGGGATCGAAGCCGACCCCGTCGTCGGCGATCTCCATCACCACGATGCCGCGCCGCGCCTTCAGGCGAACGTCCACGTGACGGGCGCGGGCGTGAATGCCCGTGTTTCGCAGGGCCTCCTGGGCGATCCGGTACAGCACCTGCTTCACCTCGATGGGTACCCTGGGCTCGTCCCTGACGGCGGTCTGGCCGGCGATTCCGTGCCGTGCCCGGACCGCCTCGATCTGCCTTACGAGGTTGGCCACGAGGCCCTCGGTCTCCAGCGGGTCTGAGCGCAGCTCGAAGACCAGAGCTCCCATCTCGGCCTGGGCTGCCTCAGCCAGGCGCATGACGTGGTCGATCGGCCGCGCCAGCCCGGCCGGGTCGTGATCCAAACGATCGCGGGCGACCCTCGCCCCGAGCTGGATCCCGTAGAGCGTCTGCGAGACGGAGTCGTGCAGCTCCCTTGCCAACCGCTGCCGTTCCTCTAGCGCAGCCTTCTTGCGGGCGCCTGCCACCAGCCGTGCCTGTTCGGCGGCCATCGTCGCCTGGTCAGCCAGCGTGGCCAGGAATGTAGTCTCGGCCTCGGATGGAAGCTCGTCCTCTCGGTAGATGGCAGTCAGCAGCCCGACGATCGCGCCCCGGTACATGATCGGCGCGCAGGCGGACGCCTGCCACAGGAGCGACTTCAGCGCCTCGGCCAGGTAAGGCATTCTCAGCTCCACTTCTCGCCGCGCGTTTGCGTAGACGATGACTCGCTGCGCCAACAGGGCCTGTACGAATATCGATGAGGCGGCGCCTGCGCGGGCCGCCGGTGGTACCTGCTCTCGAACCCCGGGCGGCACCCCGGCGGCCCCGACCCAGGCGGCGATCTGGTCTTCAGTGTCCAGCGTCATCCATGCGGCTAGAGCACGTGTGCCGCTGAGTGCGCACTCTGCGAACGCCTCGACGGTCGCTTCGATCGACTCGCTCGCCGCGATGCTGGCGGCAGCCCGAGCTAGTGCGGCCGCCTGCCTTGCCTGGCGACCCCGCTCGGTCACATTTCGCAGAGCGGCCACAACGAACTGCTTGCTCCGGAGGTCGAGCACAGCGGTCGTCCATTCGATCTCCAAGCTGGAACCGTTCGCCCGGTAGGCGGCGGCGGCCACCGCTTCGGACCTGCCACAGCGAGCGTTGGCGAAGAATGCCCGGGCGGTTGGCCTGTCCCATTCAGGGACGAACGTGAGAAAGTCGTTGCCCAGCAGCCGGTCGAGGGGGTACCCGAGCAGCTCACAAGCGGCTGGGTTCGCGTAGACGATCCGACGATCGGTGTCCAGGACCGTGATGCCATCGACCGAAGTCCTGACCACCGCAGCCAGGACCTCGAGGTTCATTCCGTCCCAATCCCTCGCTGACCGCGCGGTGTCTGGGACGTCGCTCATCAGCTCCTCGCCCACACCCATCGACGGCTCCCTCCGCAACGGTAACTGCCAATGTCTGGCCTACGCGACTTCCAAATGCCCAACTTTCGACTCGTTCGTTTGGAGGACGACAGGACTCAGACGAGACCTCGATCGCCCGGTCGTCGTCAGTAGAAGATCGTGCGCGTCCGATGGTGCGGCCGAACCGGGAACAGCCTTTGCGACAGATCCCAGAGAATCCAATCGAGCTCGACCGACATCAGCGGCCGGCCGCGGTCGGCGAGCGCCTCCTTGAGCCGCTCTACTGCAACAACGGTGGCTGAGCGGATCTCAATCTCGGCGGGCTCGCCGGCCTGCAGCTCCTCCCAGCTGTCGATGCGGCGGGCCAGCTCGGCCGAATACTCGAATACCCCGAAGTGACGCAGCACCTGTGGGAGTTTGTAGTCCGGGAAGCAGGTGAGAATCTCCAGATCCGGGAAGCGCAGTGCGCCGGCGGCGTGGAGGTCCGCGGGCAGGATCTGAGCCCGCTTGAGGAAGGGCACCCGACGTGTCCCGTAGGTGGCGACGTCGGCGTACGACTCCAGCTCGACGGCGAGGGTTTCAGCGGTGCGGGCCGCCGTGTCCTTGACCAGCCCCTCGAAGCCGTGCTTCCCCAGCTCACGAAGCGCAGCCGCCCGCTCTTCGAGCATCGGGAATGCGCCGATCAGCTCGCGAAGACGGCCTGCGGTGATCGTGGCAAGTCGCGCTGGCTCGGTCAGCTCGCGGCCCAGCGCGAAGGCATTGTGTAGCCGCTCTGCGAGCTGCCAGTAACCCCCGGCGTCGCCGCCCCAAAAGGAGAAGTTGATCGTGTCCAGGACCAGCAGGTAGCGCAGCGTGCGCTCCGGCGATCCCGAGTAATGGCGCCGGCCGTCCCAGGCCGGTACGGGTCGCCTGGCGACTGCCTCGAGCAGACGGTCCAGTGATCCCAGGCGCACGTCCATCGCCTCGTCGACGACCGATGCGCAGGCCGTACGCACGCCCAGGGGATCAGCTCGCGACAGGGCGGGCGCGCTCCAGGCGGCGGATCTCGTCCTCGATCAGTTTGAAGTCTTTCTGAGGGAGCTGGTGGACGTGGCCCTGGAAGGCGAGCGTCCAGTGCTCCGGCGGCCACTTGCGCACGTAGTCCAACCGGTAGGCGAGGTCCTTGGCCGGCAGCCACTCACTGTCCTCGAGCACAGCGGCGGGCTTGATGCGGACGCGCCACGGGTACTCCTCATCACGGCGGGTGCTGCGCCAGATGTACGTGTGGTCCTCGAAGACGCCGGAGGTGAGCGTGCAGGTGGCAGTGAAGACCATCCGGCCGGTCACGTAGAAGAGCAGGCGGTCACCGGGCTTCATCACCTCGGCCCGCTTGCGATGGCGGCTCTTGATGCCCTGGACGGTGAACCCCCGCTCCTGCGTCTTGCGGTAGTTCTCGAGCGAGCTGACGATCATCCAGTACTGGGGGGTACGAGCCGGGCGCGCGGACTTCTTCTTGCGGTTCTTACCCGTGCGACCGCCCCGCTCAGGCGCATCGGACATGGGGAGATGCTAACCGCCTCCGGGGCTGAGCTGCCCTGAGCCGGAGATAGTGCCTGATCCGCCGCAAATCGTGTGTCAACTCGGACACCCGGTCGCCCCGCCAGGCGGGCGTACCGTGGTGCAAAAGAGCGACGGATTCAAGTGAGGAGGACCGTCATGGCTGACACGGTGCGACGCGTCGAGTACTACTACGTGACCGTTCCAGACACGGCCGGCGAAGGCGACCGGATCCTGTCGGCGCTGAAAGAACGCGGTGTAAACCTGCTGGCCTACCTCGGCTTCCCGGCCGGAGGCGGTAAGTCCCAGGTAGATCTGGTGCCGGAAGACTCCGCCTCCTTCCGGCAAGCGGCCGAGCGGGCCGGATTGACGCACAGCGAGGCCAAACGGGCGTTTCTCATCCAGGGCGACGATCGCGTAGGCGCGGTCACGGACACGACGGCCAAGCTCGCCGAAGCAAACATCAACATCACCGCCGCGGCAGCGACGAGTGCGGGATCGGGGCGCTATGGAATGATCCTCTGGGTCGCTCCCGCCGACTTTGAGCGGGCGGCCGGCGTGCTGGGGGCCTGACCGGAGGCGGCCACTCACCCCATGCAGTGTGGGCAGGCCGGCTTGCCCTTGCCCAGCAAACCCGCCAGCACGTAACCTTATACCCGGGCGGCCATTTAACCGGCCGATATTGGCTAGCTTTTAGGCACCAGTGGGAGGGGAGAAAGTGGGGGCGAAATACAAAAAAGCGCTATCCAGACGCTGGCGGCGATGCCGGTCGGAATCGTGATTCCACACGCGGCTCGCAAATCATCAGGTGGGACCTGCAGACCCTGCTCTTGACGCCACCAGCGCTCCTGCCGTCAACCGCAGGGAGGACCTGAGTCATGCGAGA
>Ga0126378_10004049_pt1 | contig 11119 bp, 7 predicted proteins | sample PanSoiMetPlot_23_FD_92587 | JGI IMG/M metagenome (GOLD analysis project Ga0126378, IMG submission 92587) | Tropical forest soil microbial communities from Panama - MetaG Plot_23 | ecosystem: Environmental > Terrestrial > Soil > Tropical forest > Bulk soil | place: Panama | collected 2016-02-17
AAAGATTCGGTTTTCCCGTTGTCCCAGCCAAAGCGCCCGAACGCAGCAAAGTTGCGCGCGAGATTCTGCTCCAGGTTGATGCCGAAGCCATATTTGCGCGTGATGTGCCACGGATGACGGGTGATGTCAGGAATCGTAACAAGATGCTGTTGAAATTGAGCGATCGCATCGCGATAAATCCCCATATTTGCGTAGTTCGTGAAGGCCAGCACATGGACCACTCCGGCCTTCCTCGGGATGAAACCGTGGCGCAATTCATATTCGAAGTTTTCTGCGTGCGCCTGCCACGGCTTCCACACAAGGTCGATTCCATTGGCGACCTTCGGCATGAGCGCCTCGGCAAAACGGAAGCCCCAACTGCGGTCTTCGTAGTCCGCGGTGAAACCAACGGTGTAGCCGCGCGTGTCGGCCGCGTAGTCATAAGCGCCGTTGTTATCGACGGTCCAGTTCGCGAACTGGAAGTGGGTATCCGAGCCGACAGAATTCTGATCGAAAAAATCAGGGATACTGAACTTGCCGAAGCGAATTTCCACGCGGCGGCGCGGAAGCTCCTTGAACAGCGACAGTGCATTGCGGCTGTTCTCCACTTTGTCTGCGCTCAAAGCAAACACTTTGTGAATCATGCCGCGGCCGAGATAAGGCGCTTTGCTGAGCGACGGGTTGCGCACAATGTCCAAGTCTGTATTGCCGGCTAGCCCTAGGCCCGTGCTTAGCGCAGCGCCACCGGCCTCTTCAATGTCAACGAGAAATTCCGTGGAATCGTTCAGCCGCACGCCGGTGTAAAGGGTCAGCACACGTGACGTCGCTTTCTCATAATTGGGACTCAGGCTGTTTTTTCCTCTGTAGGCGGCGTGAAATGGGGGATGAGTCTGGAAGATGAAATTCGCCTGGCCAGACAGCCAAAAGCGGTCGGTTTCCAGGTGCGGTAGCATCGACGGAGGATCCGCATCCGGAGCTGAGTCCGCACTTGTGGCTTGCTCGGTGCCCGCTCGAGAATCTTGTGCCAGGGCGTTTCCGCCAGTTGCCAGAAACACGCCTAGCACAAGAAGCCCTAAACTGAATTGTTCAATCCATCGCCGCATCATTATTTGTCCGGACTTTATTTGTAACGCCGCAAGACATACCAACCATCTGCTCCTAAAATAGACGCCTTTTCATGAACAAATGATGAACGGAGCCACCAGTCTGCGATTAACTATGTTTAATATATAACATAAACTACAGTTAATTCATTGTGATGTCAAATCAATTCATGCGGGCGGCTCCACGCGTTTCAGAAATGATGCAGGGGAAGCTCGCCTTTGGCGTCGTTTTTCTATATCTTCTCTGCATCCGAACCTAGCGTCCCGGAATCGAATCTGACGAAGGAGACTCTTCGTTGCGAAAAACGCTCTTCGCTCTTATCTCCATGGCGCTCTTCCAGTGCGTCCCCATAGCGCGCGCTCAAGCGGGTCCTGTCGAAGGCGAACATGAAATCCAGGTCTGGACAGGCGGAGGGCATGGCACCAACGGAAGCCAATCCAGCGACGGGGTTTGGAATCTCGGTTTTCGCTACGGACTGATCCTCACATCGCCACACGGTCCGGGCTTTTTGCGCGGCCGTTTGGAATATGCCTTCGATGTGGTGCCCGCATTTGTCGTTGTGCAAAAACAAAACACCGCCTACGGCGCAGGCGTAAATCCTTTCGCGTTCAAATGGCTACTGGCCACGCATGGCAGCGTCGTTCCCTACTTTGAACTTGGCGGCGGCACCCTCTTCACAAACAAGCAGGTGCCTTTCGGAACTTCACGCGTGAATTTCACCACCAGTGGCGCGCTTGGCCTTCATTTTCTGCGCAGCAAGCACAATGTCAGCGCAGAGCTTCGCTTCATGCACATTTCGAATGCTGGGCTTGCAACACCCAATCCTGGCATCAATACCGTCCAGTTGCGTCTTGGGTTTGGCTGGTTTACTCAGAAGGAATAACCGAACATGAAGCTGTCCTTCATCTTGGTAGTGATCGTTCTCTTGTTCACGCTGCTTGTCGCGGTGATGGCCCAGCGCAGGGGCGAAAAAGCACCCGGATCTGGAACGCCGGCGCCCGACTTCACGCTAAACGCTCAGGATGGGAAGCCAGTCAGCCTTCACGATTTCCGTGGCAAGTGGGTTGTCCTGTATTTTTACCCCAAGGATTTCACCAGCGGTTGCACGCGAGAGGCTCACAACTTCCAGCACGACCTTGCGCAGTACGAACAAAAGAACGCCGTCATTCTCGGCGTCAGCGGCCAGAATGAACTTTCGCACGGAAAGTTCTGCGCCGCGGAAGGGCTCCATTTCAAGCTGCTTGCCGACGTCAACCACGAACTTTCTACGCGTTACGATTCCGTTGTAAACCTCGGCGTAGCTAAACTCTCGGCTCGCCATACGTTTCTCATCGATCCTTCAGGCGTAATTCGAAAGGTCTATCTGAAAGTTGATCCCGGCAGTCACAGCGCGCAGGTTTTAGCGGACCTGACGGAACTTCAAAAGCCTTCGTCTTGAACCCCGGAACGCAAGGTAACCCTGCTCGATTGCTCAATTGCTACAGGTAACTTCGGCCGCGACAGCCGGCATAGTGGATAAATGTGCAGCATTATTCTTCCCGAGCGAGGCGCTGAATGCCTCGACATCCTTATTCTTTAACAGCTCCCACGCGCTAAGCTGCTCCTTCCATCCTTTGCACACGCGCTGGAACGCCGCGAAGGATTCTTCTGACGGCGCGAAGTCCGCCCCATCCACCAGCGCCATCAGGTTGACCAGGCTGTCGTTCACGGCCATGAAGCTCACCGCTTTCGGCGTTGCCAGAATTGGTGTGGCTTCGCCTTCCATCGCGGCCACCTTTTCGTCCAACGCGTGGGCCGCCACAGCTACGGGATCTTCCTTCGGCCGTTTCTTGAATTCGTCCAGCCGCGTGCGCAATTGTTTCACCTGCTGGATCGCTTCATAATTCCGCTCGAGGACCGCTGACATTTTGAGTTGCAAATCTAAGGCACTCTGCAGCTCGTTTCGCTTTGCGTTCACACGAGGGTCCATCTCCACTTCCAACTGTTGGCGTAGAACCTGGCTCCCCGCCTTCAATTGCACCTCGTACCTCCCGGGAAGCACGAGCGGCCCCTCTGGAGGCAAGGGCGTCGCGTTTACAATCGCTGCGATCGGGTAGTTGTAAGGAGACTGAACGTGCACCGCCGCAGGATCTTTGTAACGCAAGTTCCACACAAACCGGTGCATCCCTGGCGATTTTGCGAGCACTTGCGGATGCGCAATCCAATAGTCTGCTACATAAGGCTGCTCTTCGTCTTTCGCAGGCGACGCATCCGAATATTTCCAGACGAGCTTCCCATTCTCATCATGAATTTCTAGCGCAAGATCGCCAGAGAGGTTCGCAGACAGGTAGTAGTCGATAATCGCGCCATCCGGCGGATTTTTCCCTGCCGGAACTTCCGGGGGCAGCGGCGTGTCCTGATTCTCATCGCGGCGCACGCGAATTGCCGGGCGCGGCGCAAAAAGATGGGTTCCGCCAGACGCTAGGCGGGAATCGGCCTGCCGCAACGGCGTCACATCGTCCAAAATCCAGAACGAGCGCCCATAGGTCGCGGCAACCAAGTCTCCTTGCTCGACTGCCAAATCAGTGATCGCAACAACGGGCATGTTAAGCCGCAGCGATTGCCAGTTGCTGCCGTCATCGAAAGAAGCGTAAACTCCCCTCTCCGTTCCTGCGTACAGCAGGCCTTTGCGTTCAGGATCCTCACGAACCACGCGCACAAAATCCTTCTCAGCAATTCCTGAGACGATCTCTTGCCACGTTTCTCCGTAGTCTCGCGTTCGCAAAATGTGCGGGCGCAAATCATCCAGGCTGTTGCGATTCACAGCCGCATAGGCGGTGCCCGCGTCGAAATGCGATGCTTCGATAATGCTAACGATGCTCCATTCCGTCACCGGGGGCGGCGCCACGTTTTTCCACGTTTTTCCCCCGTCCTTTGTGAGCTCGATGTTTCCGTCCTGCGTTCCCACCCAGATCACCCCTTCTTTCACGGTGGATGGAGCAATCGTAAGGATGGTCCCAAGTCTTCTTTTGGAGTCTTTTTCTTCAGCGCGAATTCGTGTCAGATCGGGGCTAATTTCATCCCAACTTGTGCCCCCGTTTGTGGTTTTCAGTAGAAATTGCGCGCCCAGGTAGAGCACATGCGGATCTTGAGGCGAAAACGCCATTGGAATCGTCCAGTTGAAACGATACTTGCTGCCCTGAGAAATCGGCGCAGGAGAAACGTCACGAACTTGTCCCGTGGTCTTGGACAGCCGAATAACGCTCCCGCCGGGCCCGGCGTTGTAAATCACGTCGGGGTCAAGCGGGTCAGGAATCGTGTATCCGCTTTCTCCCGGTCCAACCGGATGCCAATCACGCTCGGTAATCTGACCGTTGTTCCCGCGGCTCGCCACGCCCGCCGTGCCGCTGTCTTGCTGCGGTCCGTACACCCAATACGGAAACCGATGGTCGGTCGCAACGCGGTAAAATTCACCCGTGGGCTGGTTGTACCAGGGGCTCCAGGTTTCAGCTCCATTTACTGTGATCGTTGCTCCTTGGTCCGTGCCCAGGATCATTCTTGCTGGATTCGTCGGATCAATCCACATCGTGTGGTAATCGTCGCCGCCGGGCGCGCCTTTGATGGCCGTAAAATTCTTTGCTCCATCGGTAGAGCGATAAAAGTTAGCCTCCGGGACATAAACCACCTCGGGATTCTTAGGATCCACAAAAATCTCGCTCATGTACCAAGTACCGTTGATTCGCGGATCTTCCGTCGCCTTCTTCCAAGTTGCTCCGCCATCGTCAGACCGAAACAGCCCGCCACCTTTTTCCTTCAATTCAACAATCAGGTAAACGCGTTGGCCGCGCATTCCTGGCGCGACCGCCACGCCTGACCGTCCCCAATTCGCCGTCGGAAGTCCGTTCCCCGTGATTTGCGTCCAAGTAACTCCCCCATCCTTCGATTTGTAGAGTCCGCTGCCCGGTTCAAAAGGCGGATTTTGCACTTCCGGCTTCCATGTGGCATGCCACAGCGTCGCGTACACGACGCTCGGATTTCCTGGCTCGAAACAGAGATCGATCGCACCGGTCCTGTTGTCCTTGAACAAGACTTTCTTCCAGTTCTTTCCTCCGTCCGCGGAACGAAAAACGCCGCGCTCCTCGTTTGGTCCATAGGGATGGCCCATTGCGGCCACTAAGACAACATCTGGATTCCGGGGATCGACGAGGACCCGCCCGATGTGCCGCGTATCTTCCAATCCCAAGTGTTGCCACGTATCCCCGCTGTTCGTCGATTTGTACACGCCGTTCCCATAGCTGATGTCGCCAAAAACGCTGTTGACTCCGGTTCCGACGTAAATGATCTTTGGATTGGAGGGCGCCACGGTCAGCGCACCAATCGGCGCCGTTGATTCACTGTCAAAAATCGGTTTCCAGGTCACGCCGCCGTCTGTTGTTTTCCAGACGCCGCCGCCGTCCGCACCCATGTAATAAATGGCCGGATTCCCCGGGATGCCCGCGACACTGTTCACTTTCCCGGCGCGAAACGGCCCGATCATTCGCCATTTCATTTCCGAATACAACGATGGCAGAATGTCGTCACCCTTCACAGGCCTGCTCGCGCAGAAAAACAGCAGCATCGCCTGAGCAAAAAGGATGGCTGCGCCACTCCAACGAATTGAATTCAGCACAAATCCCTCCACGATTTCTTTGACGGGTGAATCAAGGATTCGCTAACGGTTGGCCAAAACGCGAACACCCGGCACGCTCATTAGACGCTCGTCCGCAGTAACGAGCGTCAAATCATATACCTTCGCGGTCGCCACCAGAAACCGGTCTGCCGGGTCTCGATGCGACAGCATGGTGAATCGCAGTTCATGTGCTACTTCCCAGTTCACTGGAACTTCGAGCAGACTCAATTCTTCCTTAGATTCCTTGAAAGCCTGCCCGAAATCCGTTCCCATTCGAATTCGCCTCTTTTCTAGAAGCATGACCGCTTCCCAAATGCTCACCGCTGAAAGATACCGCTCATTACTTGGATCAGTAATTGCCCGTGTGACTTGGGATGACAGTTTGTGTGTTTCCGAATAGGACCAAATCCAAATATGTGTGTCGAGGAGCAGTTTCATTTCTTCTCGCTAGCTTTTTCGGAAGCTTCGCCACCGAGGGCCTCACCATCTTGAGCCGCTTCCCACTCCGAGATGTCGCTGATCGGCCCGACAATGTCTCCCAGAATCTCCATGGTGCCGGCTCCAGTTCCCAAGCGAATTTGCTTCTTTGCACCGACCGGACTGATTTCGGCGACCGGTTGTCCGAAGCGTGTGACGAGGATAGGCTCGCCAGTCTTGCGGACTTTTTCGAGAACCGCCAGGCAGGTGGCTTTGAACTTAGAGATAGGGATTTCCTTCATGACAGGACTCCTTCTCGAGTAGGTTAAAATAAGCTCAGACCATAGTCAACCTATGGTCTGACCATGGTCGCTCTGCAGAACATTTGCCTTCGCCAGACGCTCGCCACCATATTCCCTCACGTTCTTCTTGAGTCTCTTAAGGCTGGTCGTCCCCATCGGGGTCAGCCGATGGATTTTCAGGTAAGAGTTTGTTCGGATCCAATCCGGCTAGCCTGGCCTTCTCTAGCTCCTTGTTCGCGGCGGGAATATCCTCCGCTTTTATCTTATTCCATCGAGATTGCAGCGACCCCAGGGCGTCTCTCAATTCCTTGAAGACAGCGGTGGCCTGGGTCGTCGGAGCGGCATCCGCGCTGTCCGCAACGGCGAGAATTCCGTTGAAGTGTTGGTTGAGCGTGGAGAAATTCTCGGCTTGCTTTCCGCTGAGTGGCAAGCCGAAAAAGCTGCTTTGCGCCGCGCCTTCCAGTTCAGCGGCCTGTTTGTCCAAGGCTGCGATGGCATCGGCGAGCGCGCCCTTCCCTGCTTTCGCGGCTCGCTCCTTCAATTGCGCGCGCACAGAGCGCAATTGCGCCAAAGCCTCGTAGCTCTGATTCATTCCTTCGACGGAGCCAGATTCCACAGCGAACTGCTTTCGCAGATCCGCCAAAGAAGTCGTGATTCGCGGATCCATTTTTACTGTTAGAGTTTGCATGTAGCTCTTGCCATCTACCGCGAGCTTCACGGTGTAGTTTCCTGCCAAGGCCCGTGCCCCCAAGGGATATTTCACCGTGTCGTGCACGATCGCCGAAATCGGGAATTCATGCTCGAGGGACTCCGGCGGCGGGTAATGCAAATCCCACACAAAGCGATGCATCCCTGCTTGGGCTGAGACCATTTGCGCCGGCCGCACCCAGTACATCGGGATAGGGTGTTCTTGTGCGATCTTTTCGATCGGCTCAGGCTTGTCAGTGCTGGAGTAACGCCGCACCAAGCCCTGTTGCCCGTCCAAAATTTCCAGGATGACAGGACCGTTTGACCGGGAAGCCAAGTAATAATCGATGATTGCACCATCCGGCGGATTCTTGCCCGCCGGAATCTCCGGAGGCAGCGGCGTGTCGGGGTTGCGGTTCCATCGGAAGCGAATCGCCTCTTGTGGCGCAAAAAGGTGAACCACCTCTTTCGCGAGGTCAGCATTCAATTGCCGCAATGGCGTGATGTCATCCAGAATCCAGAACGAGCGCCCGTGCGTGGCCACAATCAGGTCATCGCCGTGAATCGTCAGGTCGCGCATCGACGTGTGCGGCAGATTGAGCTGCAGTGGCTGCCAGTTATCTCCATCATTGAACGACACGTAGACGGAGCCTTCGGTCCCCGCAAACAGTAATCCCTTCCGAAGCGGATCTTCGCGCACCACGTTGCTCGCGCCACCATCGGGAATGCCTTTAGTGATTTCCGTCCACGTTTTTCCAAAATCGCGCGTGCGGTAAATATGCGCTCGCAAATCATCCAAGCGAAACGAATTGATCGCTGCGTACGCAGTGCCCGCATCGAAGTGCGAGGCTTCAATAATGGACACTTTGCTCCACGGCTTCAGTTGAGGTGGCGTTACGTTTTGCCACGATTTTCCGCCGTCCCGGGTGAGGTGAATCAGTCCGTCATCGGTTCCGGCCCAAATCGTGTTCGCTTCCTTGAACGAAGGTGCAACCGCATAAATCACGCCGCGATGCTTTCCTTTTTCCGGGTCGCTCGCCGTAAAAACGCCAAGATTCGCGGGAATTTCATACGACTCGCGCGTGAGGTCCGGGCTGATGGTCTGCCAACTGTTGCCCGCATCCGTGGTTTTGAAAAGCACATTTGTCCCAAAGTAAAGCGTGTGGGGCTCCAGCGGCGAAAAAACGATGGGCAGCGTCCGCACATACCGATATTCGCCGCGGCGAATCGGTTCGGGTGTGACCTTTGCGTATTCGCCGATGTCCTGTTTGGTGCGAGTAAGCCAATCGCCGTAAAGAATGTTGGGATCGAGCGGATCGACAGCAACGTATCCGTACTCAAAGATGCCGATGAGATGCCAGTCCCGAAACGTAATTTCCCCAAAATCGCTACGGCTCAAGGTTGCGACCGCGCCGCTCTCCTGCTGCGAGCCATACACCCAGTAGGGAAAGCGATTGTCGGTCGCGACATGATAGAGCTGCGCTGTCGGTTGGTTGTACCAACTGCTCCAGGTTGCGCCGCCATTTACGCTGATCACTGCGCCTTGATCGCTGCTTAGCGCAATGACTTGCGAATTCTCAGGGCTGATCCAGACGCGCTGGTAATCGTCTCCGCCCGGCGCTCCCTTGAAACCAACAAAAGTCTTTCCGCCATCGGTCGACTTCCACGTCGTGGTGTTAGTAACGTAGAGAACGTCCGGATTAACTGGCGCGACCGCAATCCCCAGCGCTCCCGGTCCGCGACCGCCGATGCGTCGATCCGGATTCACCAATCTCCACGTTTCGCCTGCATCATTCGAAACATACACGCCCCCGTTCTTGCTGGCTTCCACGGAAGCATAGATGCGGCTCGGCTCGCTTTGTGCCACCGCAATGCCGATGCGTGCTAGCCCTTCAGCAGAGCTTGGCAATCCCTTTGTGAGCGGACGCCAATTCGTTCCGCCGTCCGTAGATTTGAAAACACCGCTCCCGGTCGTGGTAAATGATGCGCCGCTGCGAACTTCCCAGGGCGCCACGCGCGCGGCCCAAAGCGTGGCATAAACCGTTTGTGGGTTCGCGGGGTCGAACGCCAAGTCTGCAGCTCCGGTATTCTCGTCTTTGTACAAAACCTTCTGAAATGTCTGGCCTCCGTCGGTGGAGCGAAAAACACCACGCTCCGCGTTCGGTCCGTAAGCATGTCCCACCGCGGCGACGAAAACGCGATTCGTGTCCTTGGGATCGACGAGAATCGCGGCAATCTGCTGCGCATCGCGTAATCCGAGATGCGTCCAGGTTTTTCCCGCATCCGTGGATTTGTAAACACCGTCGCCCGTAGAAAGGTCCGGGCGCTGCAAACCTTCCCCGCTACCCACATAGATGACGTTCGGGTCCGAAGGCGCGACAGCAAGCGCGCCAACGGAGCCGGTCGGTTGATCATCAAAGATAGGATTCCAGGTGTTGCCAAAGTCTGTTGTCTTCCAGACGCCACCGTTGACCGCTGCGATATAGAAGACATTCGGCTGATGTGGCACACCGGAAATCGCCACCGTGCGTCCGCCGCGGAATGGTCCAATGCAGCGCCAGCGCATCTCGGCAAAGAGTTTCTGATCGAGTGGGCCGCCATTGGCACCGGCCTGGGGATCGGCTTCGGCGGCAGAGCGCGGGAGCTTAGCCGTCGTGTTGAGCACCAAGGCGAGAAGAATCCCAATTCCGACCACGACGAAAATCCCGTACCTTGCTGCGCGAAGCCATAATGGTCGACCCATTCTGCACCTCCTCGAAAACGGAGAGGATACTCTGCGAAACGCAAGAGAGCAAACGCCACACCAGGGACACGAATAGATAGCTTTGTTGAGCAACAAGGAAGGAACAGGTCTGTGGCCCAACTTCGCAACTGACTGAAAACAATGTGTCTAGTTAGCTATTCCGAATCTCGCCCGACGGTACCGAATGCCTATGGACAGGGTCGAAGGCCGCCGTCAAATTTGAAACTAGGGGAAGAGCCTTCTCGATGGGCGTGCAAAGGTGAGGTCCAATTTCGCGCGCGAATGCTCGCACTATCCCCTGATCGAACCCCAGGAGGTTACCGGTGAATCGCGTGGTGTCCATTCTTCTGCTGCTTTTGGCTGGGGCTTTGCCGTCTTTGGCGGAAGAGATTTCGATGAAAGACGGCACGAAAATTGTTGGGCACATGACCGCGGTCACAACTGACAAGATCGAGGTCGAGACCGCATACGGGAAAATGCAACTCAAGCGCAGCGAAATCCTGACCATCAGCTTTCCTGAAAATAATCCGAATGCCCCGCCTGAGGCGGTGACTGCAAAAAAAGAGCTACCAAGAATCGATGAAGCTCTGACCGGCGCGCGGTACATCAACAGGACCGGCAAATTCTCGCTCACGGTCCCCACGGATTGGGTCATCAATCCGGATTTGCGGCGGGCCCCCGAGACGCTGGCGGCTCTCAGCTCGCAGGACAAAATGCGCTTCGTGATGGTCATCCAGGAGGAATACCCAGGGTCTCTCCAGAGCTACAAGGAGATAAGCATGCTGGCGGTTCGAAGGAACCTTGGAAGCTTTGAGGAACTTTCGGAGTCCCCGGTAACGATCGATGGCAAAGCAGGGCTATTGATTTTCTATCGGGGCACGCTAACAAAAACGAATAACCTGCCCGTAGAATTTCTTACTGCAATTATCCCGTCAGGAAATTCCTATACCAAAGTGACCGCGTGGTGCGTGGAACCTTTGTTCCACGACATGCAGCCTACATTCGAGAAAATCGTGAGCTCTTATCGCAGCACGGGGCAATCAACCGCGGTTGCCGGCTCGCTGAAGCCATAAGTTTGTCGGTTGCAGAACTAGCAGGTCTACGGAAGCAAGAGGCCAAAAAAATTGAGGGCGCAACTGCCTTGCGGCTGCTGCGCCCTCGTTCAATTGTGCCGCAAAGTTTTTAAGGCTTCCCGGCTCAATCTGGCAGCGACGATAAATCTCAAACGTGCGCTTGGCA
>Ga0126378_10004050_pt1 | contig 11119 bp, 11 predicted proteins | sample PanSoiMetPlot_23_FD_92587 | JGI IMG/M metagenome (GOLD analysis project Ga0126378, IMG submission 92587) | Tropical forest soil microbial communities from Panama - MetaG Plot_23 | ecosystem: Environmental > Terrestrial > Soil > Tropical forest > Bulk soil | place: Panama | collected 2016-02-17
TATCACACACCTCCGTGACCCACGTCCTATCCATTCCCCATCGCTTGTCCTACGCTCCCCACGGAAAGGATGAGGGAGAAGTGTCGGCCCACGAAACACCAACTGAGTCATTCCCCATCCTCACTAGGTGATTCGACCCCATGTTGGGTCTTGTGTGTCTTCGCACTGGTCTGCGTCTTTCCCCTTCGGTCTCACTTTCCGCCCTCAAGAATCCCTCGCTACCCTTTATTTAAGAGGAATTTGCCTCTAAGTCTCACGGGCAGAAGAATTTGCGTGGAATTCCCCTATGTTAATGAAAACAAGGAATTTCAATAGGGGGGTAGCGGAGGTACGGGTACAGACCGGGTGGATGCCGTTCCCGTCACGCTACTCTCGTAAGGACCGACAGCCGGCAACTGACCACAGACCACTGCTTTTCGGATGCTATAATCCGCAGGTTTTCGGAGGCATCACTCGTGCGCAAAATCCTCTTTGCTGCTGTGCTGTGCTTCACCAGTCACGCCCTCGCCCAGGATCAGGACTTCAGCAAAGTTCAGATCAAGGTAACCAAGGTCTCGGGCAACATCTACATGCTCGAAGGCGCAGGCGGAAACATCGCCGCCTCGGTTGGAGAGGATGGAATTGTCATCGTTGACGATCAGTACGCTCCACTGGCTGACAAGATCGCTGCCGCGCTCAAGAGTATCGGCGTAACCGACAAGCCGGTGCGATTCGTGATCAACACGCATTATCACGGCGATCACACTGGCGGAAATGCTCCATTTGCTACTGGCGGTTCGACGGTCATTGCCCAAGACAACGTCCGAAAACGGCTGCAGACCGGTGGGCAAGCGGGTATTGGACCTTCGATGACCCGAGAGCAGAAGCCCGCTCCCAAGGAAGGGCTGCCGATCATAACCTTTGATCACGACGTGACGGTGCACCTGAACGGAGAAGATATTCGGGCGCTGCACTTCCCTTCAGGGCATACCGATGGTGATGTAATTGTGTTCTTCCCCAAGGCGAACGTTGTGCACATGGGCGATGACTTTGTGCGTTATGGATATCCGTTTGTAGACTTGCTTGCCGGCGGTAGCGTACAGGGGATTATCGAGGCTTGCGACAAGGTCGCTGCAACTGTGCCGGCCGATGTTAAGGTGATTCCCGGACACGGGCAGCTCTCAACCATCAGCGATGTACGCCAATACTCGGTGATGCTGAAGGAGACAAGTGCGGCGGTGCAGGCGGCGATCAAGCAGGGCAAAACTGTCGATCAGATGAAGAAAGAGAAGATCCTCGCGAAGTGGGACGACAAGTATGCGAGCAAGTCCATCACGTCAGACTTGTTTATTGAGACGCTCTACAACTCGCTGACGAATCAGAAGGCTGGCCCGTTTGTGAAGCACAACTAACGTCACGAACGATGGTGCTGCGGCTCCTTTCGCGGCACGACAACAGCCATGCGACGGCTGCAGCACGAGCAATAGGGATTCTGTTTCTGTTACTAACCGGCGGTTTTGTTTATTGGGGATTCAGGCCGCCAACTCGTCACGCTCATTGAGCGATTCATCTTCTATTAATGGGCAAGGCGGCAAAGGGCGCAAAAGCCCCTTATTTTATTTGAGTCCTCGAGTTGACCTCTGCATCCCATGGATGTAGAGTCGTTAAATCATGGTGTTCGGGCGCCAAAACGTGTGTTGCATCTGTTGTTGTTGTTGTGCAGCCACATGTTCTGGCGCTGAGAGGAATACCACCTAAAGCAGTCATCTTAAGTAAGGTCTTATCTCCAACCCACGCGTCAGATGCATATCTGACACGTGGGTTTTGCTTTTTACGGCGAAAAGCGAACTTCGTTATGGACCCGAGGCAGACGATGAGCACCGAAGTGAAAGAGACCAAAGCCCAACGCATTGAGCGGCTGAAACGCGAGAAGAACGCTTGGGAGTGTCTCGACGAGATTCGCGCGTTCGCACGTAACGGTCATGCCTCGATTCCGCCGGAATGGCTGGGAACGTACTTCCGCTTTTGGGGCGTATATACGCAAGGCGACGGTATCGGCGCCGTCGGAGGTGTTGGCGGCGAAGGACGGGCGCTTCCCTACTTCATGGTGCGTATACGCATTCCGAATGGCCTTCTCCTCTCGCATCAGGTGCGCACCATTGCCGAGGTCACGAAGAAGTACGCGCGCGACACTGCCGATATCACGGTGCGGCAGAACATCCAGTTGCACTGGGTGAAAATCGAAGACTTGCCCGACGTGCTGGAGAGCCTGTGGCGAGCCGGCCTAACCACCATGGGTTCCTGCGGCGACGATGTACGCAACATCGTGGGATGCCCGCTTGCCGGGGTTGATGGCGATGAGGTGTTCGACGCGTCTCGGCTGGTGGAGGCCGCGACCAGACAGTTCGTCGGCAACAGCGAGTTCTACAACCTGCCGCGCAAATTCAAAGTGTGCATTACCGGTTGCAGCGAGTGGTGCTCGTATCCGGAGATCAACGACGTTGGCTTGACCGCTGGGCGCCGCAGTGATGGCGAAGTGGGATTTTCGCTGCGGGTCGGGGGTGGGCTCTCAACAGATCCGCACCTGGGCCAGCGGCTGAATGCTTTTGTGCTGCCAAACCAGGTGCTGCCGGTGCTCACGGGAGTGGCGAGCATCTTTCGCGACAGCGAAGTGCTGCGCGAGAACCGCGAGCGGGCACGACTGAAGTTCTTGTTCCTGAAGCATGGTTGGACGGCTAAGCGGTTCCTGGATGAACTACAGCGCCGCATTGGTTTCGAGCTGGCGCCGGCGGTGCCGGAAATTGTCCCTGACGATGTTTACCGCGACCACGTAGGCGTTCATGCACAGAAGCAGCCAGGATACTTCTACGTCGGCGCGTCGGTGTTGCGAGGGCGCATCAACTCACAGCAACTGCAAACAGCAGCAGAGCTCGCCGAGCGCTATGCGGGCGGTGAAGTTCGCACCACGAACATGCAGAACCTGCTGATCGTGAATCTGCCTGAACGCCACGTATCGCGTGCATCCGATGGGCTCACACTTGCGGGGCTGCCGGTGCAGGGTTCGCCGTTTCGGCGGGGCATCATCGCGTGCACGGGAACGGAATTCTGCAAGGTTGCGATCACCGAAACGAAGTCGTTTGCGCGCTGGCTGGCGGAAGAATTGGACGACCGGCTACCGGGATTCGAGCAGCACCTGAAGTTGCACGTCACCGGTTGCCCGAATAGTTGCGGACAACACTGGATCGCCGACGTTGGTCTTGAAGGCAAGAAGATCAAACAAGAAGGCAAGCTGGTGGATGCGTATTACTTCTGCGTGGGCGGCGCGGTGGGCAAGCATCAGGCGATTGCCCGGCCTGTGGGATATCGCTGCGTTGCGCGGGAAGTGCCGGACGCGATTGAGCGGCTGCTGCGGCACTACATGATCGTGCGCGAGCCCGGCGAGAATTTGCGGCAGTTTTTCTCGAGGCAGTCGAACGAAGAGATTCGTGCCCTACTCGCCGGGGGATTCGTCCCGGCGGAGGCGCGGGATGCAGCAAGCGCACCCGTACCGCATGGAGTGGAAGGATGAACACATCTGCTCCAGCGCTGTTTCCGATGTTCGTGAAGCTTCTGGGCCGCAAGTGCGTGGTCGTGGGCGGCGGCACGGTTGCAGAATCGAAGATTGAGAGTCTGCTGCAGGCGGGAGCGAACATTACCGTTGTTTCGCCGGAACTCACGGACAAGCTGGAGCAATTGGAGCGCCGAGGGAATTTCACGTGGGTTCGTAGCAAGTTTTACCCGTCGCAACTGGACGGAGCATTTCTGGTCATTGCAGCAACTTCGGACAATGCCACAAATGAAGCCGTGTTTCGCCAAGCCGACGGTCGCGGCATTCTATGCAACGCCGTAGATCAGCCGCCACGGTGCCACTTCTATTTCCCGGCAGTAGTGCGTCGCGGCGACTTGCAGATCGCCATTTCTACCAACGGGCTCAGCCCTTCACTGGCGCAACGGCTGCGCAAGCAATTCGAGCGCGAATTCGGTCCAGAGTATGAAGACTGGCTGCGCTGGCTCGGTGTGGTGCGGGAGTCGCTCATGCAACGAAACCTGAGCTTCGCAACGCGCAAGCGGCTGTTGGCATACATTGCGAGCCGTGAGGCCTTTGAACATTGGCTCTCTACGAAGGCGGGAGAATCCGTATTGCAGGAGGCTGCATGAAGGGCAAGGTATTCCTGGTTGGCGCCGGCCCTGGCGATGTTGAGTTGCTGACGCTGAAAGCCGTACGGATTCTAAAGTCAGCAAGTGTCGTTTTGCATGACGCGCTGGTCGGAGAGGGCATCCTGGCGATGGTACGACCACACGCACTGCTTGTCGATGTGGGCAAGCGCGTGGGAGATAAGCGCATCTCGCAAGAGGGAATCAACCGCATGCTGATGCAGTTTGCGGCATCAGCAAACGTCGTAGTGCGGCTCAAGGGTGGCGATCCATCGATCTTCGGCAGGGCGGCAGAAGAAATGGCTGCCCTGCGCGCTGCAGGAATCGAGTTCGAGATTGTCCCCGGCGTCACCGCAGCCACGGCAGCCGCGGCGCAAGCGCAGATTCCGCTTACCGATCGTGAAAGCGCTTCGGCTGTGGTGTTTCTTACGGCACAGCAGGCTAACTGTCCCGCCTCGATCGAGCCTTTCGTCAGAACGGGAGCCACGCTCGCCATTTACATGCCCAACCGGCAGCATCGCGAGATTGCATTGCAGCTGAGCGCCGCCGGCTTGGCGAATGACACGCCATGCCTGATTGTCTCCAACGCGAGCCGGCAGAATCAGGAACAGCACTGGACAGACCTCGCGGGATTAACGCTGGTGTCACAGCCCGAGACACCTGCACTGCTGATAATTGGAGAAGTAGCGAGGCATCGTGAGGCGGGCATAACGGCAGCTGCGCTTTATGCCGTGGCCGAGGCCGACAGAGTTGGGTTTCGAGTTTCCCATGGGAGGTAGTTGCGATGGCAGAAACACAAGAACAGCCGAAGAGCTTTCAACTCTCGCTTGACTGGTTGGCGGTGCTGACCGCGGTGGCATTAGCTCTGGTCGTGAAGTTGGGGCTGATCCACAAGGTGCCCTGGTGAGCGAAACCATCAACCGCAAGTCGCGCCAAACACGAAGGAGCAAAAAGGATGGCTGAAGGAGCACTCGCACTACCGCAGGTACGGACGGCCAGTCCGGTCAGCCGCTTTATCAAGCTGATTCCGGGAGTTCTCATGCTTGCCGCAATTGGCTATCTCGGCAAGTTCATTGAGCAATCGATTTCGGCGTATGCCAAGGCGAGCCACCTGCACATCCCGAACATTGAATATGTGTTGTGGGCGATCCTGATTGGCTTGGCAGTGTCGAACACCATTGGAATACCCGCCGTGTTCCGTCCCGGAGTTGCGACGTACGAGTTTTGGTTGAAGGCGGGGATCGTTTTGCTGGGCTCCCGCTTTCTGCTGGGTGATGTACTGAGGCTCGGTGGACTAAGCCTGACGCTGGTAGTGCTGGAGCTAGCGATCGCATTTACGCTTATGACACTGCTGGGACGATGGTTCAAGCTGAAGCCAAAGCTCACGAGCCTGCTGGCAGTGGGCTCGTCAGTGTGCGGCGTGTCAGCAATTATCGCTACCAAGGGTGCGATTGACGCCGACGACGAGGATTCATCCTACGCAATCGCCGCTATTCTGGCGATTGGTGCCATCAGCCTGTTTACGTTTCCGCTGATTGGACACTGGCTGCACATGAGCGACCGCGCCTTCGGCATGTGGGCCGGCCTTGCCGTGGACAACACCGCTGAGGCAACGGCTGCGGGTGCGCTGTATTCGGATGCGGCAGCGAAAATCGCGGTTCTGGCGAAGACCACGCGTAATGCGATGATCGGCTTTGTCGTGCTTGGCTATGCAATCTATTGGGCGAGCCGTGGACAGGCGCAAGCCGTAGGCAACAAGGCAGCATTTCTCTGGCAGAAATTTCCCAAGTTCGTACTGGGGTTCCTGCTGGTCTCGATACTAGCGACAGCGGCAGTCTTCAACAAAGAGCAACTGGGCAGCCTCGCAAATCTGTCGCGCTGGGCGTTCCTACTGACCTTCGCGGGCGTGGGGTTGAAGACGAACATTCGCGAGTTGAAGGCACAGGGGCTGCGGCCGTTCGCGGTCGGAGCCATTGGAGAGGGCGCGATTGCCCTGGTCACGCTGGGAATGGTGATGGTCGCAGCAACAGCCTTCAACTTGTGAGGATGACGGCCGCATCAGCTTGTCAAGAGTGACGCGGCCTGAAGTTACGACCCGTTCGTCTTGTCGCGGCTCTCGATCTTCGCCCACGTATCGCGAAGCGGTACAGTGCGGTTGAAGACCAGGCGTTCCGATGTGGTATCGGGATCGACGCAGAAATACCCCAGGCGCTCGAACTGGAAGCGATTTCCTGCTTCGGCACTCGCCAATGAACGTTCCAGTTTGCAGTCCTGCAGCACTTCTAACGACTTTGGATTCAGGTTGTCGAGAAACGTCTTCCCTTCCTCGGAGGCGTTCGGGTCTGCCTTTAGAAACAGGTTCTCGTATAGCCGTACCTCTGCATCAATGGCATGATCGGCGGAAACCCAATGGATGGTGGCCTTCACTTTACGGCCATCAGGAGCGTTGCCACTTCGGGTCTCCGGATCGTACGTGCAGTGCACTTCCGTGATCGCGCCCGTTGCGTCCTTCGCTACGTGTGTGCACTTGATGAAGTACCCGCCACGCAAGCGAACCTCGCGTCCTGGTGCGAGGCGGAAGAACTTTTTAGGCGGATCTTCGCGGAAGTCGTTCTGCTCGATGTACAGCTCGCGCGAGAAGATGACGTCGCGAGTTCCGGCAGCGGAATCCTCGGGATTGTTGACGACTTCGAGATGCTCGACTTCCCCCTTAGGATAGTTGTCAATAATGACCTTCAGCGGACGCAGGACGGCCATCGCGCGTTGCGCACGCTTGTTGAGATCTTCGCGGACGTAGTGCTCGAGCATGGCGAGCTCGATGATGCCGCTGGTCTTCGATGCTCCAATGGCAGCGCAGAAGCTGCGCAGTGCTTCGGGAGTGTAACCACGACGGCGAATGCCTGAGATCGTCGGCATGCGCGGGTCATCCCAGCCGCTCACGTGGCCTTCATTCACCAGTTGCAGGAGTTTGCGCTTGCTGAGCAGCGTGTAAGTGACGTTGAGACGGTCGAACTCGATCTGCTGCGAGGGAAAGATCCCGAGCTGCTCGATGAACCAGTTGTAGAGCGGGCGATGGTCTTCGAACTCCAGTGTGCAGATAGAGTGGGTGATGTGCTCGATGGAGTCGGATTGACCGTGTGCGTAATCGTACATCGGGTAGATGCACCACTTGTCGCCAGTACGGTGGTGCGTAGCATGCAAGATGCGATACATCACCGGATCGCGCATGTTCAGATTCGGCGAGGCCATGTCGATTTTTGCGCGAAGCGTGCGCGCACCGTCGGGAAATTCGCCGGCTCGCATGCGCTCGAATAAGTCCAGGTTCTCCTCGATGCTGCGGTTGCGGTACGGACTCTCTTTCCCGGGCTGGGTGAGCGAGCCGCGATACTGACGAACCTCTTCGGCGCTCAAGTCGCAGACATAAGCCCTTTCCGCCTTAATGAGCTGAATCGCCCATTCGTAGAGTTGGTCAAAGTAGTCGGAAGCGTAGTAGAGACCGTCCCATTTCCAACCCAGCCACTCGACATCGCGAATGATGGAGTCGACGTACTCTTGCTCTTCCTTTTCGGGATTGGTGTCGTCGAAGCGCAAATTCGTTTTGCCGCCAAATTCGGCAGCCAGCCCGAAGTTCAGGTACGTTGACTTGGCATGGCCGAGGTGCAGGTAGCCGTTAGGCTCAGGAGGAAAACGGGTTTGCACACGTCCATTGAACTTGTTGGACTCTAGATCGGCGATGATGATGTCGCGGATAAAGTTCGAAGCTTTCGGGGTCGACTCAGACGAAGAGCCAACGCTGCTCGTCTGAATTTCACTGTTGGTTGAATTCATGAGTGCTTGAGTCCTCACGGCTGAACGCCCCATGTGACGCGCGCCGTTGATTGGGCCAAACTCTATTTTAATTGTTCGGGCGCACTCGGAGCGGAGTTGTGCAAGCCGCCGCTTGCATTCGGCTTGCCCAATTTTGGCAGGGTTGCACTTCGGTGTTCTTGACGCGAAGGTGTTCTTGACACGAACTCGCTGGGTTAATTAGTATCCGCTCACTTACCGGGACGCGTTGGCGTACCCGGTCACGAATAACGATCAGTTTGCTAGAAACTCAAGGGTGAGAGCATTGGTCTGTCGGCCCTATTCTGCTATTACGCATATAGGTTTCTTCCGTCCGATTGAGCGCCAGAAATATCTTCGTTTAATGCCCCCTCGGCCAAGCCTCGAAACACATTTACCGCCTGGATGAGCCCGCGTGATCAACGCCTCAAGGCGTAATCCATAACAACTTTCATGCAGGAGTAAAGGTGAAGAATTGTCACCGCGCTATCCGCTACGCGCTTGTGATGGATTCCTCCCCCCGCGCCACCGGAGCCCCGCGGGTAATCCCTTCGGGGCTCTTTTCTATTTGGGTCAGTATGCCCGGCGAGGGCCACTCAGCACTCGTGCTGGCAGGAGGATGATGGCTTTGATCAGTCCAAGTACACCTTCGACCGCAAATCCCAGGATGCGAAAGGGCAGCAACAGTAGCCAAACGAACGGATACAGAATGAGTGCGAGTAGCGCCAGCGGCCAGCAGAAGAAGAGAAGAACAAGCCACAAGAGGAACGTAAACATAACTCCTCCTTGGTCAATGATACGGTGAATCTGGCTGGCAAGTTCCAGTTTGCCGGAGCAGCTAATCCGACGGCGGTTTCGCTGCAGTCTTCATGAGCAATATGGCATGGCTGCGGCGGATGACCGGCCGCTCGACCACCATGAATCCGGCCTTCGCGGCTGCCTGGAGCCCGGCGTCGAAGTGGCTTTGCCTGACGTGGCCTTTGGGTTCGGCAAACAGCACGGTTGCTCCGGGTTTGCAGGCGACGGCTACCTCGACAAAGAACCTGCCAGCATCGGGAAATTCGTGCACCACCGCAAAAGCCAGCGTGAAATCGACCGCACCTTTGATGTCAGATAGGCCATCGAATCGGCGCGTGCGAGGCGTGCGTCGACTCGGTTAGCGAGGCCCAGCTTTGCCAGACGCCGTTTCAGCTTGTCGATCATCTTTGGCTGCAAGTCAACGCAGATGACTCACCAGACGCTCCGACTAACCATGCCAGCTCGGGAGTGAAGAACCCCATGCCTGGACCGGGTTCCAATATCGTCATGTTCTCACGAACGTAGGGCGGGAGAATGACGTGCGGATTTTGACGCTGCTTGCGAAATGGGTTCAGTAGGAAATAGCCGGCCCACCAGGGCAAGTACGATGAGACATGGGTCCTTCCCATTCTCGGCCGACGAATGACCGACCACGATATGCGAATCGTTTCCATTATCGATGACGGATTTGGCCAGCGGAATATTGCGAGGATCAGAACATTTCTTGCTACTCGCCAATGATCTTTACCAGCACCCGTTTGCGGCGGCCGCCATCGAACTCGCCATAGAAAATCTGCTCCCATGGACCGAAGTCGAGCTTGCCATTGGTAACAGCCACCACCACTTCGCGTCCCATGATCTGGCGCTTCATGTGGGCGTCGGCGTTGTCTTCGCCAGTGCGATTATGCAGATAAGCGGACACCGGCTCGTGAGGAGCGAGCTTTTCCAACCAGAGGTGATAGTCCTTGTGCAGTCCAGACTCATCGTCGTTAATGAACACCGAAGCGGTAATGTGCATGGCATTTACGAGCACGAGTCCTTCGGCGATGCCGCTTTCGCGCAAACACGACTCAACCTGAGGCGTGATGTTCACCAGCCCAAAGCGCGAAGGAATTTCAAACCACAACTCTTTGCGGAAGCTCTTCATGCCTTCAGTGTAAGACGGAGCACTTGAATGCGCGCGGGCCACCGCCGAAACGCCCTCTGACGTATACTCCACCGGAGAATTGCAGGAGGCTGTAATGGTTCGGGGTGGCTTTTTCATCGTTCTTAAAATTCTTCTTTTCAGCATTCTTGCATACGGGCAGACGAGTGCGCCCGCTACTTCGCCCTCCTTGCCAACCGCGAACCAAGCTGCGGGCCCTGCGTTCGACGTCAATACAGCCGTCGAAAGGTATCTGGCCAAGATGCCGCCCGCCCAGCGAGCACGTTCTGATGCCTATTTCAAAGGCGGCTATTGGCTGATTTTGTGGGAATTCCTTGGTACGGTCATCGTGATGTGGCTGCTCCTCCATTTCCGATGGTCGGCGCGCATGCGCGATCTGGCGGAACGTATAACGCGCTTCCGTCCCATCCAGACGGCAATCTACTGGGTCCAATTCTTCGTCGTTGTTTCGGTGCTCACTTTCCCACTGAGTCTGTACGAAGGATACTTTCGCGAGCACAAGTATGGGCTGCTGAACCAGACCTTTGGCCCGTGGATGCGCGATCAGTTGGTTGGGCTCGGGGTTGGCTTGGTGCTGGGCGCGATCCTCATGGTGCCGCTGTTCGGACTGGTGCGACGCCTGGGAAAGAACTGGTGGATATGGGGCTCAGTGCTGATGATCGCGTTTCTGGCCTTCGTCGTTCTGATCTCTCCGGTCTACATCTTTCCCCTCTTTAACAAGTACACAACGCTGAAGGACGCAGGAATCCGAGATCCGATTCTCAGCATGGCTCGTGCGAGTGGGATTCCAGCCAGCGACGTATATGAGTTCGACGCGTCGCGGCAGTCGAACCGGGTAAGCGCGAATGTCAGCGGGTTCGCCGGAACCTTACGGATTTCGCTGAACGACAACCTGCTCAAGCGCTGCACGTTGCCCGAGATTGAGACCACCATGGGGCACGAGATGGGGCACTACGTCCTTAACCACGCTTACAAAGGACTGGTGATGTACGGCGTGGTGATCGTGATCGGCTTCGCCTTCGTGAATTGGGGAATCAACTACGGACTCACGCGCTGGGGCGAGCAATGGGGCGTGCGAGGAATTACCGATGTCGCGGTGCTGCCGCTGGCGGTGATCGTGTTCTCGGCGTACCTGTTTCTGATGACGCCGGTAACCAA
>Ga0126378_10004051_pt1 | contig 11119 bp, 9 predicted proteins | sample PanSoiMetPlot_23_FD_92587 | JGI IMG/M metagenome (GOLD analysis project Ga0126378, IMG submission 92587) | Tropical forest soil microbial communities from Panama - MetaG Plot_23 | ecosystem: Environmental > Terrestrial > Soil > Tropical forest > Bulk soil | place: Panama | collected 2016-02-17
GCCGCCTCGCAATCGCGGTCTCCGTACCAGGAGGACAAGAAGCCAGCGGCGAACGCGTCGCCCGCCCCGATCGGGTCCGCGACTGTGACCGGGTGGGCGGGGCACGCCCAGGATTGCCGCCCGTCCGTGGCGCGCGCGCCGTCGGGTCCGAGCCTTGTCACCACGAGAGTCGCACCGTGATCGAGGAACCACCGCTCTGCGGCAGGCAGGTCGCGCTCCTGCGAAACGGCAACGGCTTCGTCGGCACTCACGAAGATCATGGTGGCCAGAGAGATCAGGCCCGCGAATGCCGCCCGCGCGCCTGCAATGGTGCTGAGTCGCCGTCGTAGGTTCGGATCGAACGACACCTCGCCGTTGGCGCCCCGGCTTACCGCAGCCGCGTGCTCGGCAGCTGCCCGGGCCGCTGGGCTGATCACCGCCGTGATCCCGGATACATGCAGGTGCTGGCAGCCGGCCACGACCTCATCCGGGATGTCAGCTGGCTCTAGCGCCGCACCCGCCGAGTCACGCCGGTAATAGGCGACCTCGGAGGGCCGGACGCTGGAGGAGTCGCGGATGATCAACCCGGTCGGCTTGGCTGGGTCGCGGCGCACGAAACTGACGTCGACATTCTCTGCCCGCAATCGTCGCATCACCATTTCGCCGAGTGCGTCGGCGCCAACCTTGCCGAGGAACACCGCCCGGTGGCCCAGCCGTGCCAGGCCGACGGCGACGTTGCTCTCCGCGCCCGCTACCGTGCACTGGAACCGCGAGGCGGCCGCCAGGGGTGCGGGCGGGTCCGCGATGAACACGGCGAGCGCCTCGCCCAGCGTGGCGAATTCGGCCGGGCTGTGGCTGGCCCGGCTCACCGGGCCAGCCACACTCGTCGGATCAGTAACGTCGTCATGCACTCTCGGTAGCGATCCGCAGCTCATCGGCGCTTTCGTCCGCCGACAGCGCTGCCGCCGGCGGCCCCGCTTTGCCGGTTCTGATCTGACGGTACAGATACAGAGCCCACCAGAGCACGCCCAGGATGAGGGCATAGATCGTGTACTCGCCCGCGACCTTGTTGCCCTTCGGCAAGGTCAGGTAGGCGCAGATGAACAGCGCGAAGACGATGCCGAAGACCGCGATCGGGGTGAACCACTTTCCGAGATTGACGTAGCCGGGACCATCGGGTGCCTTCGGCATGCTGCCGCGCCGCGCCGCGTAGATCGCCGAGCCCATCGTCAGGACGTAGGTGAGGTAGTACGTCACCGCGACGATCGACACGATCCGCGTGACGATGCCGGCCGACAGGAAGTTCAGGATCAGTGAGAACGCTGCTACGACGCCGATGACGTAGAGCGGGGTCCTGGTTCGGGGGTTCACCCTGCTCAGGACGCCGGACGCTGGAAGCATCTTGTCGCGCGACAGTGAGTAGATCAGCCGGGTGCACACCGCCACGTTCGCGATCAGCGCAGAAAGGAACGCGATGAACGCGACCACGGTCATCAAGTCGCCGACAAAGCTGCCGAAGTGGTATTTGAAGATGAAGATGATCGGCGAATCGTGGCTGCTGAGCGCAGCACTCACGCCGGTCGGGATGGCCATCGAGAAGACAGCGAAAATGAAGAAGCCGCCAATCGTGGAGATCAGCACGGTCCGGATCATTGCCCTCGGCGCGGTGCGCCGCGGGTCGCGAGTCTCCTCGGCCAGGTCTGCGGAGCCCTCCCACCCGATCAGGGTGTACACGGGCAGCAGCACCGCGAGCATCACCCCGGTGAATGTCACCGGCGCCCCGCTGACGGTGCCGACCTGCGTCAAGATCGACGGGCCGGCCTCCTGGTGGAAGAAGAGCAGGCCGAAGGCCAGCACAATGGCAAGGCCCACCGTGCCGATCAGCTCGACTCCGGCGCCGAGGTTGTTCACCCAGGTGGCGGCCCGCACGCCGACCGCGTTCAAGATCGTGCCGACCGCGATCATGGCCACGCCGAAGAGCTGCACGTCCGTGTGCGTCGGGTTGGTCCAGACGTACGGGGCGAAGACCGTCCCCATCGCGATGGACAACCCAGCGGTCCCGGCCGTGAATGCCAGCATCGCGCACCAGCCTGTGAACCAGCCGGCGTGGCCGTTCACCAGTCGAGCCGACCACTGGTAGGCATAACCGGTCAGCGGCAGCCGTGCTGACAGATGGCCGTAGATCATGGTGATGGCAAGTACGCCGATGAGCACCGGGAACCAGAGCCAGATCGAGGCGCCGCCCATGAATGTGAATCCGGTGGAGAATGTAGTAAAGACCGCGGCAGTGATCGAGACCATCGCGAAGCCGAGCGCGAACGACGTGAAACTCCCGATCGTTCGCCGCAGGCTCTGGCGGTAACCCAGTGCGTGCAGATCCCTGATATCGCGGTCGGCCTGTTCTGATATTGCTGGGGCTGCTTGGCCAGCGCTCATCGCGCCCTCCTAATTCGCCGTGCCGTAGTTGCTTCTGGAAATCCTTTCGATGGCCTTACAAGGCTGTGTTACGACCGAAGTTGGCGAAGCTAGGTCACGGCTGCCTCCTCACTCGGCGCGGCGTTGTGCTGGCTGCCCGCCGATCCCGGTCCGGCGCCCTTCGCGATGCGGTACCCGAGCCGTACCAGGGCGCTGCGGTCTGGCGCCGCGGGCTCGAGCGGAGGCAGTACCTCGGCCGACGAGAACAGGCCCATTTCTTGCAGGACCGATTTCGAGGTAGCGATCTCATCGCCGATGCCATAGACGTGGATGAGCGGCAAGATCCGCGCGACAAAGACCTCGTAGGCGCCGCTGACGTCACCGCCGCGGACCAGGTCCCAGACGGTGCGGAACGCCTCGGGGAAGATGCATGGCGCGATCATCATGGCGCCGTCGGCGCCCGCCGCGAGGTAACGGAACGCGATGGGGTCGTCGCCTGCCAGCACCTTCAGGCCGGCCTCGTGCCAGGGCGGGATCTTGCCAAGATCGTGGTCGGTGAGCTTCACAGTGTGCAGGTGCGCGAGCTGGCTGGCCCATTCGCAGACGACCTGTGCCGGCATGCGGAAGCCGCTCGGGGCTGGATTGTCGTAGAGCACGAGCTCGATGTCCAGGGCCTCGTCCACGCCTTGTAGGAATCGAAGCACCCCGTCCGCGGTATTCGCGAAGTAGTAAGGAGCCGCGCACAGCACGCCCTGCGCGCCGATGCTTTTGGCGTGCCGCGCCAGCGCGATGCTGTCGGCGAGGCTGGTGTGAGTCACCCCGATGACGACCGTCTTGTCCGGCGGCGTACGGCCCATCGCGATCTCGGCGATCCGCATCCGCTCCTGGGTCGGCAGCGACGGGGCTTCGCCGGTACTGCCAAGCAGGGTGTAGCCGTCAAGCCAGGGCAGGAAATGGTCCAGGAAGCGCCCCAGGCTCCCTTCATCAAAGCGGCCGTCGAGAAACGGCGTCGGGATGACCGGCAGCAGTCCCTGGATGCCTTGGCTGTTGTTGGCAGTTGGCTGACTGCTCGCAGGGTCAGTGACTGGCTGGTTCATCGCGCCTCTCAGTAGCAGCTCGCGGTCAGCCCGCCATCGACCATGTAGGCGGCCCCGGTCACAAATGACGCAGCGTCGGACAGCAGGAATGCGACGACGGCCGCGGCCTCGGCCGGTTGCCCGATCCGCCGCATCGGGTAAGCGGCCTCCATCATCGGCCGTGCCTGCGGATTTCGGTCGAACGTGCGCTGCAGCATCGGTGTCAGGATGTCGCCAGGGCACACGCAGTTGCACCGGATGTTGTCCGCCGCATAATCGACGGCGATGACCCTGGTCAGGCCAAGGACGGCGTGCTTAGTAGCGGCGTAGACCGGCAGTATCGGGTCCCCGGTAACGCTGACGATGGAGCCGGTGTTCACGATGCTGCCGCCACCTGATTCGCGCATCGCCATGACCGCCTGCTTGCACGCGAAGAACGTCCCCTTGAGGTTCACCGAGACGACCAAATCGAAGTCATCCTCCGTGGTTTCGTGCAGGTGCTTCTCGATGGCGACAGCCGCGTTGTTGTTGATGATGTTGAAGCGCCCGTATTCGCGCTGGCATCGATCGATTGCTCGGCTGACGTCGGCCCCGCTGCGGATATCTCCGGGCTCGAATACAGCGACTCCGCCTGCGGCGACCGCGTCGTCTGCTGTTCGTCTCCCGCCCTCGGCATCGACGTCGATCCCCACGACCTGCGCCCCACAGGCGGTCAGCGTCAGCACCACGTCGCGGCCAAGCCCGCTCGCCGATCCAGTGACGATGCCCGCCTTTCCGTCCAGCCGCGGGAGCGCGGGGGCCGCCGTGGCGGCTGCTACCTCACCAGGCACTGCGCCAGCACCTCCTCGTCGATCCGCACGCCAAGTCCCGGCCCTTGCGGAACAGCGACATCGCCGTCGGTGACCGGGAACTTCTCCGCTACGAGCCGCTGGTTGAGCTCTGTGGTCTGCACGCAGTACTCGAAGTACTCGGCGTGCTCCAGCGCGGCGAGCACGTGCAGGCTGGCCGCCTTGATGACCCCGGTGCTCCAGGAGTGGGTGACCGGGCGTTTGCCGCGCGCGAGCGCCATTTCGCAGACGCGCATGGTCTCGGTGATCCCGCCCGCCCGCGTCACATCCGGCTGCACGATCGTGACGCTGCCCGCGTCGATCAGCCGCTCGAAATCCAGCAGTGTGGACTCTTCCTCGCCCGCGGCGATCGGCACGGCCACCGATCGCGCGAGCTCGCTGTAACTGCTGTAGTCGTCTGGCATGAAGGGCTCTTCGATCCAGTACGGACGCAGGGCTGTCAGCTTCCTGGCCCGGTCGATCGCGTCAGGCCGGTCCGCCCAGCCCTTGCCTATGTCGATCATGAGGTCCCGGTCGTCCCCCAGCGCTGCCCGGGCGGCGGTGACGAGCTCAAGGTCGCGCTCGGCGTCTTGTCCCAACGGCCCCCAGCCGAGCTTGACTGCCTGGAAGCCGTCGTCGAGCTGCTTGCCGACCACATGCTTGACCTCAGCGGGGGTCTCAGGCATCAGAGTGCTGGCATATGCCTTGACCCGGTCCCGCCTGGCCCCTCCGAGCAGGTCGTGGATGGGCTTCCCGGCGACCTGCCCGGCGATGTCCCAGAGGGCGATGTCGACGCCGCTGATCGCGTGCACAGCGGCGCCGCGTCTGCCGTAGTACAGCGACCCCCGGTACATGCGCTGCCAGAGCCCGGAGATGTCAGATGGATCCTGGCCGATCAGCAGCGACCGCAGCCCGCAGGCGGTCTTGTGTGACGGCGGAGCTTCAATAATGGATTTGATCACCGTCGGGTTCGAGTCGACCTCGCCGAGGCCGGTAATGCCGGCATCGGTGCTGACCCGGACGATCAGCGCGTCCTGGCTCCCGTCCGCGATCGTGGTGTCGACCGCGCCGGGCTGGCGCAGCAGCAGCGCCTCGACATCGGTGATGATCATTGGCCTTTCATGCTTCCGTGCGCGTGCTTCCAGTAGGACTCGTAGAGCTCCTCGCATGACTCACTGCACACCCGCAGCAGGCCATCCCCGCCGTCGAACTGCCAGGCCTTGCGCAAGATCAGCCGTCCGCAGACCGGGCAGTTCAGCACGCGCGTTTCGTGCCATACGTAGCTCATCTCGATCCACTCGCCGGTGCTCATGTGCCACCTTCAAGCTGGTCGGCGGAGACGCCGTAATCGCGCAATGCGGCGTCCCGGCTCACGCAGCCATCACGGACGTCGGCAAGTACGAGTCGCGGGTCGCGCTCGGCAGGCGGGCCATAACCGCCGCCGCCGGCGGTCCGGTAATACAGCTCGTCGCCGCGGTAGAGCACCACGTTGGTGAACTTGGTGGGCGAAGCGACGCCGAAGGCCTCGTCGAACCGCCGGAACGTGCTCTCGCCCGCGCGCCGGACGAGGATCTCCGAGCCCATGCCGTCCATGCCGTCGGCCAGGCCGTGCGGCCTGATCTTGCACCGGTCGAACAGGGCGCTGAACGTGACCTCGTCCGACGTCACCTTGAGCGTGCGGTAGGTCGCCAGGCCGCCACGGTGCCGGCCGGGCCCGCCTGAGTCTGGCACCAGGCCGTGGTTGATTGTCAGCAAGGGGTAGCGCTGCTCAAAGACTTCGATCGGCGTGTTCCGGCAGTTCGAGTGGCGAGTGGTCTCGGCGTCGTTGCCGTCTTTGGACAGAGTCGCGCCAGTGCCCATCCCGTCGTAGTGGTAGTTCGAGAAGAACTGGCCAGTCTCTGGGTGGATGCCGCCGAAGAGCAGGTTGGAGCTTGAGCCTCCGGTCGAGGCGGCCACCATGTCGGGCGCGGCCGGGGCCAGCGCCTCAAGCAGCAGGTCGATCAGCTTGGGCTGCAGGTCGGTATTACCGCCGACTGAGGGTGCGGGGTGCTCGCAGTTCACCACTGTCCCCGGCGGCGCGATGATCCTGATCGGCCGGTAGCAGCCGGAGTTGCGCGGGATCAGCGTCATTGGGTCCGTGACGCAGAAGACGGCGTTGTAGACGGCGGAAGCGGCAACGACGTAGACGGCGTTCATCGGACCCTTGACCTGGCGGGAGGATCCGGTGAAGTCGGCTATCACTTCATCGCCACGGATCACGACGGCGACCTTTACCTGGAAGGGGTCCGTGGAGACGCCGTCGTCTTCGACCCACATCTCCGCCGAGTACTCGCCGTCTGGCAGTTCGGCGATTTCTGCCCTGAGGCGCCGTTCTGAGTACTCGATGAGCCTGGCCGATCCTTCCCTGATGACGTCGCGGCCGTAGCGGTCAAAGAGGGCGGCCATCCTGCGCTCGCCGACGTTCAGCGCCCCGATCATGGCGTGGAAGTCACCCCATGTGTTGCGCGGCGTGCGGTGATTCGCAAGCACGATCCGCCAGACCTGCTCGTTGTAACGGCCCCGCTCGAAGAGCTTGACCGGCGGGAGCCGCAGGCCCTCTTGATAACAGTCGGTCGCGTCCGAGGCGAAGCTGCCGACGGCCTTTCCGCCGATCTCGGCGACGTGGCCGATGCAACCGGCGAAAGCCACCAGTTCGCCGTCCCGGAAAATGGGCTTCATCATCATGTGCTCGGGCATGTGGCAGTTGCCGCGATACGGATCGTTGTGGACAACGACATCGCCAGGCTCGAAGAAGCCCTCGCCGAGTTCTTCGAGCGCCCACCGAACTGTGTTCGGTACGGCGCCCATCATCGATGGCGTGTAGTTCTTCTCCGCGATCAGGTTGCCCTCTCGATCGAGCAGGACAGTGGAGAAGTCGAGGCCCTCGTTGAAGATCGTCGAGTACGCGGTCTTCATCATCACCAGGGCCATCTCGGCCGCGACATTGGCCAGGGCGTTGTGCAGCACGTGCAGACCGACGCTGTCGAGCTTGAGGGTCTCAGGCATGACTGCCTCCGAGCTTCAGGATCAGGACGCCGCTCTCGTCCGCCCGGAAGGTGTCGCCCGCGAACACAACCGTCGTCGAGTCGGCATCTTCGACAATGGCGGGCCCGGCCAGCTCCAATCCCGCTGGAATCTGCTCACGCCGGTAGACCGCGCAGTTCTCAGGACCGTCATCGCCGAACCAGACTGGGCGATATCCGGGCTCGCCGCCTACCGCGGGGAAACTCCAGAGGCGCGGCGGCTTTTCTTCCCGCATCGCGGTCGCACGCAGGTGGATCAGCTCCACGGCCTCGCCGGGCAGAGCGAATCCGTACTGCCGCTCATGCTCGGCCTCGAACCGCCTGAGCAGTTCCTGCCAGCCTTCGCCGTCAAGATCCCGGTCGGGCAGCCGCACTTCGAGTTCGTAATTCTGGCCCGAGTAGCGCAGCGCCGCGCTTCGGATGACGTGCGGCTCGCTGACCTCGACGCTACGCCGCAGTTCGCGCACGGCGTCATCGACTACTTCGCGCTCAACATCGGCGAGCTGTGGTCGGTATGGCTGGTCCGAGCGGAAATAGTATGACCGGACGCGGTCGACCCGCGCCTGGGCGATCGCCGCGCCGAAGGCGGAGCACAGGCCGGGGTGCGGCGGGATCAGCACTGTGCCGATGTCGAGGCGTTCCGCGACCATCCTGGCATGGAGCGGGCCGGCGCCGCCGAACGCGACCAGCGCGAAGTCCCGCTGGTCCAGGCCGCGGTCCACAGCGATCAGCCTGACTGCGTTCGCCATGTTCTCGTCGGCGGTCCTGACGGCGGCCAGTGCCAGTTCGGACGCGGATAGCCCCAGCCCGGTACCGAGCTCACCGAGCACCCGCAGGCTCGCCTCCGCGTCGACCTGCATGGCGCCGCCGAGGAAGTAACCCGGGTCAAGCCGGCCCAGGGCGAGGTTCGCGTCCGTCAGCGTAGGCTGCGTGCCGCCCTTGCCGTAGGCGACAGGACCCGGCTCGGCGCCCGCGCTCTGCGGGCCCACTCGCAGCAGACCTCCTTTATCTCGCCAGATGATGGAGCCGCCGCCGGCCCCGATGGTGTCCACAGCGACGCACGGCAGGCTGACCGGAACGCCCCAGGCGACCTGGAATTGTTGGGCGTACTGCTGTTCGCCATCGAGGATCACCCCGATGTCGCAGCTGGTTCCGCCCATGTCGAGCGTGAACACTGAGGGGTGACCGGCCGCCCTTGCGAAGAAGCTCGCGCCGATCACCCCGCCCGCGAGGCCTGACAGCAACAGCCTGACCGGCCTGCGGCTGGCTTCCTCCGCCCGCAGGTATCCGCCGTTGGACGCGAGCAGGTTCCATTCGCCAGCACGCACACGCTGACGCAGTTCGGCACCGACCCCGTCGACGTACTGGTCCACCACGGGCTTGATGAATGCATCGGTGATCGTGGTGCTGGCCCGCTCGTACTCTCGCCACACCGGCGAAACCTCATGCGAGAGCGAGATGACAGCGTCTGGCCGGACTGAGCGGACGAACTCCGCGATCGCCTGCTCATGATTGGCGCGCAGGTAGGAGAACAGGCAGCAGATGGCGACGACCGGCGGTTCCTCGCCGGCCTGAGTCAGCAGCCAGGCCTGTATTGCCTCCAGGCTGGAGTGATCGAGCGGCTCGACCTCGCGGCCCTGGTGATCGATCCGGCCGCGCACGCCGACGCTGTCGCGGCGCAGAACAAGCGGCCGGGGTCGGCTCCAGTTGAGGTCGTAGAGCCTCTCCTTATCGAGGCGGGCGATGAATGGGACGTCGGTGAAGCCGTCGTTGGTAATGAGCAGCACGCGCGGGCCCTGCCGCTGAATCACCGCGTTTGTCGCCACCGTCGTGCCCACGACGATCTGATCGACTGAGTCAGCGCTGGCAAGATTCGAGAGCCCGGCCCTGATCGCGTCCGGGGGGTTCGACGGCGTAGACGGCACTTTGGCCGTGCGAATCTCACCTGAGGACTCATCGATCACGATGAAGTCAGAGAAGGTGCCCCCGGTGTCGACGCCCAGTCGCATGGGACCTTCACCGCCCGATCTGGGTGAGCTGGGCGGCCTGGCCGCGTTCTGTGCCTTCGCCAAACCAGCCGAGCCGACGGGAAATGGCGGCCGCCGCACTGATGATCCGGGGAGCTAGGCTCAGCGCATCGTCCCGCGCGAGCCGATCGGACGGGCTCGACAGGCTGATCCCGGCTACGACTCTTCCGGTGGCGTCCTTGATGGCAGCCGCGACGCAGCGCAGGCCAATGGCAGATTCCTCGTCGTCGATAGCGAATCCCGCGGAACGGACCACTTCGAGGGCTGCTGCCAGCTCAGGCGCCGTTCGGACTGTTCGGTCGGTCAGTGCCGGAAGACCACGCTCGCGGATAGCTTCGGATACGACATCAGGTTCGCTCCACGCGAGCAATACCTTGCCGAGACCCGAGCAGTGACAGTATGTCCACTCGCCGACCTGCACAGCCATCTTCACCGGGTGCGTGCTCGGCACGACCTCGACGTGGATGACTTCGCCGCGAGCCAGGACCCCCAGGTTGACGGTCTCATTGAATTCGTCACGCAGCGCGACCATCACTGGGTGCGCGATGTCGGCGAGCTTCATCTGGCCGCGGGCGGCGATCCCCAGGTAGATGAGGCGCGGCCCGAGCACGTATCGCTTTGAGTCATTTGAGGTCGCGACGTAGCCCAGCGCTTCGAGCGCCTTGAGATGGCGGAACACCCCGGCGCGAGGAGCGCCGAGCGACCTGGAGATCTCTGCGAGGTTGCGACCGGGAGACTCGGCGATCTCCTCGAGGAGGCGCAGCGCCTTCTCGAGGCTGCCGATCTTGTAAATGCTGTCAGACACGCGGTTGTCTCACAATAGGAAACAATGTCTCGCACTGCTGACACAAATGTGTCCTAGCTCGCCCAGGCAGTCAAGATGCAGCTGTCTCGGCCGTGATCATCATCACAGCCATTTGGGGCATGACCTGGGCTAACGCCCGGTTAGACAACTGTGATGGCGTCCCCGCGAGATGCAAATAGGGTCACTCGCCAGATAGGCCGCGAAACCCCCGGGCAAGTAGGGCAAACCTGGCTGGACACTCGAACCATCTTGCGCCGCCATCGCTAGTCGCTGCGCGACCCATCAGCAGCTGGAGACGGGCCCGGGCTCGACGCAGAACTCGTTGCCTTCCGGATCGGCCATCACAACATGGCTCTGATCGCGGCTGGCCACAACGGCGCCGAGCCGTTCGAGCCGGGTCACTTCGTCGTCTAGCGCACCCGGGGCGCGCAGGTCGAAGTGCACCCGGTTTTTCGCCATCTTGGGTTCGGGGACCCGGGCGAACCAGATGTTCGGGCCGCCCCATCCTGCCGCCTCGACGAACGCCTTATCGGCGGTGGAATCCTCGTCCACGTCCGAGCCGAATACCGCCGCCCAGAACCTGGCCAGCGCAAGCGCGTCGGCGGCATCGAATGACACAGACTTAATCACGCTGGGCACGCCTCGCAGGCTATCCTCCGCAATCCCGGCCAGTCATCTCGATTTGTATCCGCGTCGACCCGGTCGCGGGCATGCCCAACGACCACCGCAGCGGGACGCGCGAGCCACTACGCGATCCCGCAGCACCTGGGAAACAATAGTGCACAAAAGCCCCCCGACAATCGCCCGGTGACGGTCACGCTCCCGCGGCTGCCCGTCCGGAGCGAGGTTGCCGTGTTGCTGGGGTGCAGCCGGTTGCCGCCTCGAATCGATGCGCCGTTGGCCGCGATGAACTGCTTGTGCGATTGGA
>Ga0126378_10004052_pt1 | contig 11118 bp, 11 predicted proteins | sample PanSoiMetPlot_23_FD_92587 | JGI IMG/M metagenome (GOLD analysis project Ga0126378, IMG submission 92587) | Tropical forest soil microbial communities from Panama - MetaG Plot_23 | ecosystem: Environmental > Terrestrial > Soil > Tropical forest > Bulk soil | place: Panama | collected 2016-02-17
TCTTGATATAGCGCTGAAACTTTCGGATTCTTCTGCAGGCAGGTCAACGCTGGGTTAAGCGGAGATGCTTGTACTGCGAGGAACTCTAAAGTCAAACGCAATACCATTGTACGTTAGAGTGCACAGAAAAGGCTACAAAATTCGTGAGATGCCAGGCTTAAACAGCTGATTACCAAGCGCTTAGACTTATCATGTCGGGCATCCGCACTAGCAACTTTCAGGGAAAGACGGTTCACCGACGCGGGATTTGAGCCATAGAAGTTTGTAGCGTAGCCCTGCTGCCCCATTTGCCACCTTCGCACAAATTGCTCATCATATGAAGGACATGCGTTCGCGAATTGTGCTTATCTCCGTCTTGTTGTGCGCGCGTGCGTCGTGGGCAGGGATCGTGGAGTCGGTCCGCTACGCGCTGGCGCAGAATAACTTCGCAGCGGCCGAAGCCCAGCTGAATTCTTACCGGAGCCAGCGCGGGACGGACGCGGAATATCTCGAGGCATACTCATGGCTTGGGCGCGCGGCGCTCGATCAGCGGCAATACGATCAGGCCGCCGCGTATGCCAAAGAGACGAAGTCCCTGGCGGTTGAGCAACTGAAGGTCCGCGCCCTTGATGCAGAACCTCATTTGCCCTTGGCACTCGGGGCTGCTTTGGAAGTGCAGTCGCAGGTTCTGGCGGCTCAAGGCCAGAAGGCGCAGGCCATTGCGCTGCTGCAGTCGGCGCTGCGGACCTATGGCAACACCTCCATGCATGATCGAATTCAAAAGAACCTGAACCTGCTCTCGTTTCAGGGGAAGATCGCTCCGGCCTTGAAGTCGGATCAGTACTTAGGCGCGCCACTACCGGCGGCAGCTTCGAGCAAAGGATCTCCGGTGTTGCTGTTCTTCTGGGCGCATTGGTGTGCAGACTGCAAAGCCGAGGCGCCAATCATTACGCAGCTACGCTCGGAGTACGCGGCGAAGGGGCTGAAGGTTGTTGGTCCGACGCGCTACTACGGATATACGGCCCAGATCGAGCATGCGCGGCCGAGTGACGAGTTGCCGTACATCGACGCAGTAAGGCATCGGTTCTACAGCGGACTGCTCGACATGCCGGTGCCGATCAGCAAGTACAACTTCGAAATGTATGGGGCTTCAACTACGCCTACGCTCGTATTGCTGGATCGCGCGGGGAAGGTAGCTTGGTACCATCCGGGCGCCGTGCCCTATGGGGAATTGCGGGGGGAGATTGAGAAGGTGGTGCGGTAACTCAATTTTTGCCTGACAAAGGTGCCGGCACCGATGTTTATCACCGGGTCTGTACTGTCGTATTCGCTTCGAAGCACAAGCGTTTGATCTCCCTTGCTGCCGGTCAAACACCAAGGCTCCAATCTCATATAAAACAATGAAGCGATCGCCCCACTCTCCGGGAATAAACTCATAAAAAGGTGCAATGACAGCGCGCACCGCTATTATTCGGGTATTGGCCACATCGATGATGCTGAACTTCGTATCGTGACCAACTGCCAAGACCCTGTTCTTTGGGGAGGCCTTCCACGAGGGCAGGATTCCGTGACAATCGGCCATTATGCCGACCTTTCACACTCCACGAAAAGCATTGAAGTCAAAACAGAAATAGCGCCTTGGGTGCTCAGCCTCTTTCCCAAATATCAAATGAGGTTTTCCGCCGGCAGCAAGGTAATCGTGAAGGGTTGCCGCAGACTCGCATTCCTTAAGATCTGTACGCGTTAATTCACTTCTTTGAGTCTTCCTGTTTTCACGTCGTAAATGAATCCGCGCACCGGAATGTTCTTCGGGATCCACGGGTGTGATTTCACTTTACGCACCTGCTCGCGTACATTTTCTTCGAGGTCGTCGAATGCGTAGAAGTGGGCCGGTTCCGCGGCGACGGTGCCCATCTTTTCGGCTAATTTCGAGCGTAATTCATATTCCTTCACTTTCAGCAGTCCGCAATCGGTGTGGTTGATGATGATGAACTCCTTAGTATCGAGCAGGTGATGGGAGACGATGAGCGAGCGAATCGCGTCATCGGTTGCGATGCCGCCGGCGTTCCGGATCATGTGGGCGTCGCCGGGGCGGAGTCCCAGGCAATGCTCGAAGAGGATGCGGGAGTCCATGCAGGCGAGCACGGCGGCATGGCGGCGTGGTCGCACGGCGAGATCGCCCAGGTTGAAGTTGCGCGCGAAAATTTCGTTGGCGGCTAAGAGTTCGTCGGCTACGGACAATGTTTGGCTCCCGTCGTTAGTCGTTAGTCGTTCGCGAAGGCTAGCTGATTTTGGCCAACTTCCGGCGACAAACGACCAACGACGATTAAACCAACCAGTTTACAATCGGCGCGTGAATCTGGATGACACCATCGTCGCGATCGCGACTCCGCCGGGGCACGGAGGAATTGGGGTAATCCGGATCGCGGGACCCGACGCGAGGCGGATTGCGGCTCCGATGCTGCGCTTGAAGCATGCAATGGAATCGGGCCGCGCGATCTTGGGCGAATTGGTCGAGCCGGATTCGTCGAGCGAAGGCAACACCCCCGCCCCTTCGGCTTCGCTCAGGGCAGGCCTAAACGTCGCAAAAGGCGCAACATTTAGGATGGGGCACCTTCTGGATCCTTCTTTCCAGGAAGAGGGGCGCATCGACGAAGTTGTCGTAACTTACTTCGCGAAACCTCATTCCTACACGACCGACGACATCGTGGAGATTTCTGCGCATGGCTCTCCCGTTGTGCTGCGGCACATTGTCGAGTTGTGCGTGGCGGCTGGGGCTCGGCTGGCGGAGCCTGGCGAATTTACGATGCGCGCATTCCTCAATGGGCGGATCGACTTGACGCAGGCCGAGGCGGTGCGCGACCTGATTGAATCGCAGACTCTGTATCAGGCGAAAGTGGCGGCACAGCAGCTTGAGGGAGCGCTATCGCGCCGTCTGCATCCTATCAAGCAGAAACTGGTGGAACTTATAGCTCTGCTCGAGGCGGGGATCGACTTTGCGGAAGACGACGTTTCCGTCCTTCCGGATTCGAAGATTCTCGAACATATCGCGGCAGTGCGTGCCCCGCTGGAGCAACTCCATGCTAGTTTTGCTTACGGGAAGATCGTTCATGAAGGCTTAACGCTGGCCATTGTCGGCAGGCCAAATGTGGGGAAGTCTTCGTTGTTTAACCGACTGGTGGAACGGGAACGGGCCATCGTGACCGCGAGTCCGGGCACCACGCGAGATCTGGTTACCGAGACGGTCGCAGTCGGCGGCATTCCGGTACGGCTCGTTGACACGGCCGGAATTCGTCAGGCACTAGACGAGGCCGAATCTATCGGGATTCGGAAATCAATGGAGGTACTGGCCGATGCCGATCTGGTGCTGGGGGTTGTGGATGCTTCGGCTGAGCGATCAAGCGAAGACGATGAACTGCTGGAGCAAGCCACACAACGGCCTGCGATTGTGGTGGAAAACAAATGCGATCTGATGAAGGGACGGCCCAAAGTTCCCACTTCTGGCAAATTCGGCCAGAAGTGGGGCACCCCAATTTTTACTTCGGCGGTGACCGGCGAAGGGTTAACAGAACTTCGCACAGAAATACTTAAGCACCTGGGCGGCAATACCGGTGCTCAGGAAGCAGGATTTCTGACGAATGTCCGACATGCGGGGTTGATCAAGGATTCGCTGGCTGCTTTCGACGCGGCGCACACAGCGGTCTCCAACAGAGTTCCGCACGAGATGCTGCTGCTCGACCTCTACCATGCGCTATGCCCGCTGGACTCGATCACAGGAGCGACCACCACTGATGACATTCTGAATTTGATCTTCAGCACCTTCTGTATCGGGAAGTAGAGAACTCAGAACCGTGACGATTTCATCCTTCAATACAGGCGTGGACGAGCGTTGCCATCATTAGACTCGTCCGCGGATCGCTATCACGATCAGTGTCGTAACGGTGAGCGCGAGATATCCGAAAGAAAAAAAGAAGAGATGCAATACAACCACTTTACCTTTGGCCCGATGAACGCCGGCCACTTATCTGCCAGTTTGGCGAAGAAGGTGTCTCCTAACCGAGGGGGCAGGGCGGCCGCTTCAGAGTCGGGCTTCCATCCGGACGCAATCCACGTTGCACGGAGATTTGATAACAACAGCGCGATAACGATTACCTTCACTACGCCAATTCCGGGAGAAGTGGCAAACAGCAAAACGAGCGACGCGAGAAAATCGATCACGTAATAAATCAATACGATTGCCGCAGCGTAGGGGTTGTGCTCGCGAACTCCGACGCCCCCGAGGTGAACGAGAAGCAACATTAGAAAGCCGATGATGGGTTGACCTGCAAGAACTCCCGCAAACATGAATGACATCCGGCCCACAATCGTGCACCCAGAAACCTTGTACTGCCAGATCATCAACATCGGCTCCGCTTTGGATGGAGGGGCAGAACGGGCTCTTCAGGCGGCTCTCGCTACTGTGGTCGAATCCGACAAGCCTAGCGTTTGCATGTGCAGGATTAAATCCCAGGCGGAGAGTCTTGTCGAGTGAAAATCGGCCTTCGGCTGGGCGGCAACCAGCGCTTACCGCTGCGGCCACAGTTTCTGGTCGCCATGCCGAATTTGATCCTCAGCACGCTGGATACCCGTAACTCGTAGTAAGCTTCCCGGGATGAAAGTTGCCAATTTGTTCCTCGTTTCAATCCTTTTCTGCCTATCGGGCCTGAGCTCGCTTTCGGCGCAGAAGGCGGTTTCAAAGCCGAAACCTCTGCCGATGCGCGAGGCCTTCACATTGCGCCTCAAGATCGACAAGGAGCACTTTTCCGATATCCACTATGACCGCCAACCTTACGTTAAAGAAAACGAGGTTTACCTGTTCTCGGGCGATAAGTTTGGAGTGAACCTCGTCGTGAAAGATGGCCGCGTGGTGGGAGTTCGCTATCAACCTGACGCGACTAAAGCTGACGTTTGGTTTGGCTTCGAACAGCCAAAAGAATTGCAGGATGGGATCGGGATGGCGCTCACGATCGACAACAAGATGAAGCGGAGTGTGAGCATGGAAGCGCTGATGAGCATCCCCGGCAAGAAGGATGTGTTCAAGACCAGCATTCTTCCCGTCAAGCCAGGAAAAAGCGGGCTGGAATCCTGGCCACATCCGATTTCGCAGCTGGTAGTCGGAAATCTGCAGCTCACCCCGGAAGGCGCTGACCAGCCCAAGAAGTGAAATTTCCTCTATTTCGATAGCGCGCCCAGAGTCGCTCGAAAGAGCGCATCGAACGAGCCGCCCTTGCCATTCTTCATGCTGGCTTCTAATGCCTTTTCAGCGGCGAGGCGCTGATATCCGAGATTTACGAGTGCGGAAACAACGTCTTCTTCTGTCGCGCTCATCGGCGCGGTGGCGGCGGGGGTCGTCGGGGGCGCTTGCGGAAGCTTATCGCGCAGTTCCAGCACCATGCGCTCTGCGGTTTTCCTTCCAATGCCGGGGATGCGGGTAAGGCGCGCCACGTCGTTGCCGCGGATCGCGCCCACCATTTCTTCGGCGGGCATACCGCTCAGGATCGTGATCGCCAATTTCGGGCCAATGCCGCTGACGGTTATCAGTTTCTCGAAAAGCAGTTTCTCTGCCGAGCGCAAAAATCCGTAGAGTGCGATTGCATCTTCCCGGACGTGCGTGTGGATATGCAACGAGACTTCGGCTCCCACGGCCGAAAGTTCGGAGAAGGTGGGCACGCTGATGGTGACGTCGTAGCCGACGCCTGCCGTCTCAACGATGGCCTGATTGGGATGCTTGGCCAAGAGCTTTCCGCGCAAGTGGGCAATCATTCGAGGACATTGTAACCGCGCTTTGTGCTCTAATTTCGGTATGAAACGGCGGTTTGTTTTGTGGCGCCTGGGCTGCGGCGCTGGACTTCTTGTTGCCCTTTGCTCCATGGGTGTTTCCCAGCAAGCGGGGCCGCCTGAAACTCCCGCAAACTCAGGCGCGACTGCTCCAGACTTCTCCAATGCTCGCCAGTTGATGCAGCAGGGCAAGTCCGATGAAGCGATCGCCGCGCTGCAAACAATGGAAGCCCGCAACCCGGGTGCAAAGGGACTCGCGTTCGAGATTGGCACGGCTTACTACAGGAAAAGTGACTATCCCAAGGCAGTCGAATACCTCAAAAAAGCAACAACGGCCGACCCCACAAATAACGAGGCCACTCAACTTTTGGGACTGTCGTATTACCTGATGGGACACCCTGCGGATGCCATACCGATCCTGGAGAAGGTGCAGGGGTGGTATCCGAGGGCGAACGTCGACGCAGCCTACATTCTCGGAATCTGTTACATCCAGCTAAAGAACTACGACCAGGCGCGCAAGGCTTTTGGAAAGATGTTCGATGTTCCCGGAGATTCCGCCGCGGCTTATCTTTTTACGGCGCGGATGCTATTCCGCCAGGAATACGACCCAATCGCGGAAGAGTACGCGCAGAAGGCGGCCGCACTTGATCCGAAGCTGCCGCTGGTCCACTTTCTGCTGGGCGAACTTTACACCTACAAATCGCGAATACCAGAGGCACTTGCGGAATTTCAGAAGGAGTTGGTGATCAACCCCGCGAACGCGGCCACCTACTACAAATTGGCCGACGCGTATTCCCGCGTGCAGAAATATGATGAGGCGGAGCGGCTTCTGCAGCGCTCCATCTGGCTGGATTCCACGGCTACTGGGCCTTACATTCTGATGGGAAAGGTGCTCGAGAAGAAGGGCGATTTCGACCTGGCTGTGCGCGCGCTGCAGCGCGCCGTTACCATGGACCCGAATAATGCGACCACGCATCATCTGCTAGGACAGACTTACCGCGACATGGGACGAAAAGCAGAAGCGGAGAACGAATTGAAGGTTGCCGAGGAGTTGCGAAACCGGAGTAACCACTAAAGCGCGGCGGCCTGTTCACGACGGCGGGCCTGGATCTCGATGTAAACATTCACCAGCGAGACCGCGGCTGGAGTCACGCCGGGAATACGCGACGCCTGGCCGATCGTGCGTGGGCGGAGCTTCGACAACTTCTCTTGCATTTCGCGTGAGAGGCCGCTGACTGACTTGTAGTCGAACCAGTCGGGAATGGAGTGCTGCTCGGCCTTCTTCATGCGATCCATGGCGCGCCGTTGCTGCAGCAAGTAGCCTTCGTACTTGATCTCGGTTTCGAGGGACTTCAGTTCGTTGCGGACTCCCGAGGAAACACTCAGCACAGGGGGAATAGAGGGTTCTCTTTGGAAAAACTCGGGCGCCAGCTTGGCAATGGTCGGTGACAGTTGCTCAATGGTGACTTCAGGACGTTTGAGTAGTTGGGCTAGGGTTTGGCCTATGGATGAGGACAGATCGACAGCTTCCTTTGAACCCGCTGCAACCCAAGGTTCCTCGACTCCGTTCGGTTTCGCCTCACTGCGCTCGGGATGGCAGGGGATTGGAGCTTCGGTCAGCATAAGCAGCATTTCTGGCGTAACTCGAGCCGACTCCATCAGCTTCTTTAGGTGGCTTAGCCGTTGCTGCTTGGCGTTGAAATCGGCCCACGCCTGGTCGGAGATGAGCCCCACGCGGCGGCCGTGAGGCGTCAGGCGGCGGTCGGCGTTGTCGATGCGCAGGTGCAGGCGGAACTCCGCCCGCGAAGTGAACATGCGGTACGGTTCGTTGGTGCCCTTAGAAATCAGGTCGTCGATCAGGATCGCGGTGTAGGCCTCGGTACGGTCGAGGATGAGCGGCGCGTCTTGCTTCACCTGCAGTGCGGCGTTGATCCCCGCCATGAGGCCCTGACAGGCTGCCTCTTCGTAGCCGGAGGTTCCGTTGATCTGGCCGCCGAGGAATAAGCCCTGGATCTTGCGCGTTTCCAGCGTGCGTTCCAGTTCTGTGGGATCGATCGAGTCGTATTCAATCGCGTAGCCGGGACGCAGCATCTCGGCATTTTCGAGGCCGGGGATCGACTTCAGCATTGACAACTGGACTTCTACCGGCAGCGATGTGCTCATCCCGTTGACGTAAATCTCGTACGTATTCAGGCCCTCTGGCTCCAGGAACAGCTGGTGCATCTCCTTGTCGGGGAACTTGACGATCTTGTCTTCGATCGAAGGGCAGTACCGGGGACCGATGGATTGAATCTGGCCGCTATACATCGGGGAGCGGTGAACATTCTCGCGAATGATGCGATGCGTCTCGGGCGTCGTCCAAGCGATGTAGCAGGGCACCTGGGAATCGCGATGGGCGACGCGCTTTGTACGAAAGCTGAAAGGCGTCGGATCCTCGTCGCCGGGTTGCACCGGGAACTTCGACCAATCGATGGTGCGTCCGTCGAGACGTGGAGGAGTGCCCGTCTTGAGGCGGCAGCCGCGAAGGCCAAGTCTCTTCAGAGCCTCGCCCAACAACACGGCAGGTGGCTCTCCTGAGCGTCCTGCGGGATATTGTTCTTCGCCGCAGTGGATCAGGCCGTTGAGGAACGTCCCTGTCGTGATGATCACGGCCTTCGCGCCGACCGTACGTCCGTCGCGCAGCTTGATGCCGAGGACCCGGCATTCGGCTTCCGGCATTCGGCTTTCGGACTCGTGTCCGACGAGTATTGGAGTTCCGGAAGCCGGCCCGACTATCAGATCCGCAACTTCGGCCTGCTTGATTTGGAGATTCGGTTGCGACTCGAGGACTTCGCGCATTTTCACGCGGTATGCCTGCTTGTCGCATTGGGCACGCGGCGACCACACAGCAGGGCCGCGGGATGTGTTCAGAAGCCGGAACTGGATGCCGACCGCGTCGGTCACTTCGCCCATGATGCCGCCGAGGGCGTCGACCTCGCGGACGAGATGTCCCTTGGCGATTCCGCCAACAGCCGGATTGCACGACATCTGTGCGATCAGGTCGAGATTCAGCGTATAGAGAGCTGCCTTCAGGCCCATGCGTGCGGCGGCCACCGCGGCCTCGCATCCGGCGTGGCCGGCGCCGACAACGACTACGTCGAAATGTTCGCTGAACTGCAAGCTTTCAGAATTTCAAGGTTTCAAATGCCAACGTCTCACGGTTCGCGGTGGTTGAAACCTTGAAACCTTGAGACTTTGAAACCTGAGGTTTCTTTCATTCTAGCAACTTGGACGAAACTCGGTGATCTCGATCACTTGCGGGAAAGCCACTCGGCCCGTATATTGGGCAGTCCCACCTTGTCAGGAGAGTTATGAACACCATCGAATTCTTTCAGCAACTCGAGGCTCGTGTGTCTCCCTATGACCTGCTCTGCCATCCGTTTTATAGGGCGTGGTCCGCGGGGCGTCTGACGCGTGAGGATCTGCGCGCCTATGCGCAGGACTACTATCACCACGTGGAGGCGTTTCCCTCTTACCTGGCTGCCCTTGGGTTACGGCTGGAGGACGGCGAAGTGCGCCGCTCGGTTCTGGCCAATATGTGCGACGAGAAGGGCGTCGAGGGCAGTACAGGCAGTCAGGCTGTTCCGCATTCTGATCTGTGGCTGGATTTCGCGGAAGGGATGGGATCGTCCCGCAACCTCGAGTGGCATAATCCGGTGCCCGAGGTCCGGCTGTTGATCCGCTATTTCCAGCGTCTCGCCAATGAGGCACTTCCGGTGGAGGCCTTGGCTGCTTTGTACGCCTATGAGTCGCAGGTTCCCCGCATCGCAGGCGAGAAAGAACGCGGGCTGCGGGCTATGTACGGGGCTGACGACAAGACCTGCGGCTATTTTTCTGTGCACGCCGAGGCCGATATTCACCACGCGCGCGTGTGGCGGAGCCTTCTCGAAAAGCAGATTACCGAGCACCCCGAAGCTGCGGATGCAGCTTTGGACGCGGCGGAAAATGCCGCCCGCTTGCTGTGGCTTGCCCTCGACGGGATTGACGCACGGCGCACCGCGATGGCGATTGCCTAGGCCTTCATGCACTCGAATTCGGGCCAATGATTCCTTAGAATCATTGGCTCTTCGTTTTGGGAGAGCCACGATGGCGAAACAAATTCCTGTGGGAGCGCGAGGGCAGGCTGGCGAAACCGTCGAATTCAAGCACACGCTTGCATCACATCATCCCGAGTTGCCGCCCGTGTATTCCACGCCTGACATGATTCGCCTGATGGAGACGGCGGCTTTTCATGCGCTGCAAACCTACTGCGAGGGCGACGAGATCACCGTAGGGACGTCGATCAACATCGAGCATCGGGCGGCGCGCGGCATCGGCGCGCATGTGAGCGCTGAGGCGGTACTTGAATCATTCGACGGACGCTTCTACAGCATGCGCGTCACCGCTCGAGACAACGTGCAAGAGATTGGACGTGGCACGGTAGGCCGGGCCGTCGTGAGCATCAACAAGTTCCTCGAAAAGATGAAGAGCAACGGCCGTTAGCGCATCCAATGCGGGTATGTCGAATCTCGATCAGAGGAAGCAAGCGGAGGCTTTTGGCGCCATGCATCGGGGAGACGTTCCGCTGCTGCTGGCCAATGCCTGGGACGCGGCCAGTGCCCGGATCGTTGAAGACGCCGGACTGCCCGCGATCGCAACAACCAGCGCAGGGATTGCTTTTGCCTGCGGATATCCTGACGGTCAGAAGATTAGTGCGGGAGAGATGTTCGCTGCGATCCGACGAATCGTGGAGGCGGTGAGCGTGCCGGTAACGGCCGACGTCGAAGCAGGCTATGGCTACCAGCCGGAGGAGGCGGGCCGGACGGCCGCGAATGTGATTCAAGCCGGAGCCATCGGAATGAATTTCGAGGATGCCACCGGCGACCCTGAGCATCCTTTGACAGAATTGTCTTTGCAATTGGACAGAATTCACGCTATCCGGGAGACTGCCGCAACGCTGGCTGTACCGCTCGTGCTGAATGCCCGAACAGATGTGTACCTTCTGCAGGGGGGCGAGCCTGCCAAGCGCTATGACGAGGTATTGCGGCGGCTGGCTGCCTTTCGGGACGCAGGCGCCGACTGCGTATTTGTTCCAGGAATTCGGGATGCGGAAACCATCAAGCGCGTCGTTGCCGATCTCAACTGCCCCGTGAACATTCTTGCTGTACCCGGCTCACCCTCGGTTCGTGAATTGGTGGCACTTGGCGTGAAAAGAATCAGCCTTGGTTCAGGGCCGATGCGGGCAGCTATGGGGCTGCTGCGCAGAGTGGCAGAGGAATTGAAGACCGCGGGCACCTATCAACA
>Ga0126378_10004053_pt1 | contig 11118 bp, 9 predicted proteins | sample PanSoiMetPlot_23_FD_92587 | JGI IMG/M metagenome (GOLD analysis project Ga0126378, IMG submission 92587) | Tropical forest soil microbial communities from Panama - MetaG Plot_23 | ecosystem: Environmental > Terrestrial > Soil > Tropical forest > Bulk soil | place: Panama | collected 2016-02-17
GGCTTCGATCGTGAACTGGATCAGCCGCAGCACGGCCGGATGCAGCGGGTTGTAGAGATGCGCGACCTGCTCGTCGTTGCGGTAGATCGCGAGCGTGTATAGGATCAGATCGTTGGTGCCGATCGCAAAGAAATCGGCTTCAGCGGCGAGCGAGTCGGCGGCGAGCGCCGCTCCGGGCACCTCGATCATTGCACCCAATGGCGGGAGGCTCTTGGGGAGACGCACGCCGCGCCGCCTCAGGCGCCGCGCGACTTGCTCCAGCGCTTCCCGCACCCGGCGGATCTCGCCCGCCGTCGAGATCATCGGCAAGAGAATGCGCAGCGGTCCGTCGCCGGCCGCCCGCAGCATCGCCGCGAGCTGCGGATCGAGCAGCCGGCGGTGCTTCAGCGATAGCCGGATCGCTCTGAGGCCGAGCGCCGGATTGTCCGGCTCCGCGTCGTGCTCGGCAAGCGAGCGGGCGAGTTTTTCGCCGCCGAGGTCGAAGGTGCGCACGGTGACCGGCTTGCCGTCCATGCCGCGCAGCAGCGCCGAATAGACCGCGTATTGCTCCTCCTCGCCCGGCAGATCGTCGCGGTTCATGTAAAGGAACTCGGAGCGCACGAGGCCGAGGCCCATCGCGCCATTGGCCAAGGCCTGTTCGAGCTCGATCGGCAGTTCGAGATTGGCCTCGAGCGTGATCTCGACCCTGTCGCGGGTGACCGCAGGAAGCCTGCGCAGCCGCGCCAGGCCCCGCCGCTCGCGCGCGAAGGCGTCGCGCCGCGCTTCATATTCGCGAACCGTGTCCGGCGTGGGCCCGATGATGACGGAACCCTCGGTCCCGTCGATCACCACGGTATCTCCCGCCCGTGCATGGTCGAGCAGGCCCGGCACCGCGAGAACCGCGGGCAGGCCGAGTGCCCGCGCCACGATCGCGGTATGGCTTTCGGCGCCGCCAAAGACAGTGACGAACCCGCCGATGCGCTGCGGATCCATCAGCGCGGTGTCGGCCGGGCTCAGCTCCTCGGCGAGGATGACGGCGCCGGCCGGGACCCCTGAATAGGCGGCATAGGGCTTCTTGATCAGATTGCGGATGAGCCGCGTGCCGACGACCCGGATGTCCTCGATCCGCGCCGCGAGATACGGATCGCGCATCGCCGCGAAACTCTCGCCGATCTCATGTATCTCAATTTGGACAGCGCGCTCGGCATTGATCCGCGATCGCGCGATCCGTTCGCCGGCGCCGCGCACCAGGCGCGAGTTCGACAGCATCGCGAGATGCGCATCGAGCAAATATCCGACTTCCTCGGCGGCCGAGGCGGGCAGGGTCGAGGTTTTGGCCTTCAGCTTGCGCAGCTGTTTCAGCGAGACCGCCACCGCCTCGGCGAAGCGGCCCTGTTCGGCCTCCACTTCGCTCTCGAGTATGTGGCTCTCGGCAACGGGAAGATCACCGTCCTCGGCGATGTGAGCCGGTCCGATGGCAATCCCCGGCGAGACCGCGAGACCCGACAATCTCTGTTCGGCGCTGCGGCACTGCGGTCCAACCCCGGTGAGCGGTTCAGTCCTCATCGAATTTGCATTCGACCAGCTTGGCGAGAGCTGTGACCGCCGCCTCGGCTTCGCGTCCGGTGGCAGTGAGCTCGATGACCGTCCCCGGCGCGGCCGCCAGCATCATCAGTCCCATGATCGAGCGGCCGGAGACTTCGGTGCCGTTCTTCCGTACCCAGATCTCGGCATCGAACTGCCCCGCGGTTTTGACGAAGCGGGCGGCAGCGCGGGCATGGAGCCCCTTCTGGTTGCAAATCGTCGCGCTCCGGCAAACAAAGCCGGGCGGCGGCTCCGGTTCACCAACAAACCTCTCATCCATTGGTTCAGCGCTCATCGGCGCGCATCAGTCAGCAGCTGCGAGGCGACGTTGATATATTTCCGGCCGGCTTCTTGCGCCCCGAGAACGGTCCGCTCGAGGCTCTCGCTCTGCCGCAGGCTGGCGAGCTTGATCAGCATCGGGAGATTGACGCCGGCGACGACCTCGATTTTGGCGCGGTCCATCACCGAAATCGCGAGGTTGGACGGGGTGCCGCCAAACATGTCGGTCAGCAATACGGCCCCGTCGCCGGTGTCGACTGCGGCAATGGAGCGCAGGATATCCTGCCGGCGCTCCTCCATGTCGTCATCGGGACCGATACAGATGGCGGCGATTTGCGTTTGCGCGCCGACGACGTGCTCGAGCGCTGCAACGAACTCGGCTGCGAGCCGTCCATGGGTCACCAAAACCACACCGATCATTGGGTTCCTCTGCTGGGCGGCCTCCTGATTTCAGCTCGCAAGTACCGGCGCCCTCATTGGGATCGGCGCAAGCGAGCCGGATATTGCAAGATCGCGATGCGACAACTCGACGCGCGATCCGGCGGCGCGCAACTCTGCGGCGAGCCGCTCGGCGACATAAACCGAGCGGTGCCGGCCACCGGTGCAGCCGATGCCGATCGTCAGATAGGTCTTGCCTTCCTTCTCGTAGCGCGGCAGCAGCGGCTGCAGCAGCTGTAAAAGCCCGGAGAAGAAGGCCGGGAAGCCCGGATCTTGCTCGATACGTGCGGCAACCGCAGCGTCGCGGCCGGTCAGCTGACGCAGTTCGGGAACATAATGGGGGTTGTCAAGGAAACGCACGTCGAAGATCAGGTCGGCATCTCGCGGTAGGCCGTGACGGTACGCAAAAGAAGTGATGAAAACACGAAGACCCGGGGTGTCCTGAGCGAAATGTCCGGTTAGCAATCGTTTCAATTCGGCGGCAGTCAAGTGGGAGGTGTCGATCACGAGGTCAGCGCGGTCACGCAGGGCACAGAGCGCTCGGCGTTCCAGCCGGATGCCGTCCATGACCGGCCGGTCTCCGGCGAGCGGATGAGGCCGACGCGTTTCCCTATAGCGCCGTTCGAGTCGCTCGTCATCACAATCGACAAAAATCACCTGCAGCTCGCGAGCGGTGCGGGCGACGACATCATCGAGGGTTTCGAGCATACTTTCGATGGCAAAGCCCCGCGTCCGCAAATCGACACCAACTGCAATTGCCGGCGCATCTGCGGCCGCTTTTTCGATCAGCGCCGGCACAAGGGAAAGCGGCAGGTTATCGAAGGCCTCATAGCCCAGATCCTCAAGTATCCTCAACGCCGTCGATCTGCCCGCTCCGGACATTCCGGTAACCAACAAGACGCGGTTATGCGGAGCGGTGCTTGTTGACGCTGCGTGCCTCCGAGCACTTTTGGTCATCATCGCCCGGTTACGGTCACAGGAAAACCCGAAGTTCACGGACGGCGAGCCGGACCTTCGCCGCCGCTGAAGCGTCGAAAGCCGCGAGGGCGATAAGCGGAATGGCCTGTCCCAATACCTCCTCGAAATGCCTGTCGGGAAGACGCTCTATTTCCTCGCGCGGCACGAGATCGACGAGCAGCACGAGCGGCGCCTCCCGGAGAGCATCGAGGCGCACGATCCCGATGCCGCGGACTTCCAGTAGACCGGCAATCGAGGCGGGTGCGCGCACCGAGATGTGCCGTCCTGTGCGCTTCAGCTCGGCCTGATCATCGGCGACCAAGCGAGCTCCATCATCGATCAGACGCAGTGCGAGATCCGATTTTCCAGCGCCCGGCCGACCGCGGATTAGAACGGCATTTCCCTCGATCGCGATCGCAGTGGCATGAAGCAGCAGCGATTTGGTCACAACTCCGCCAGCAGTCTGATACAGAAGCGGGCGCCGATAGTGGCGCCTGTCGCATCCTTGCGGTTCTCGGCCCAGATCATGCCGCGATGCGCCTCGACAATCTGCTTCGAAATCGAGAGCCCGAGCCCGGAATGAGTGCCGAACTTCTCACCGGCCGGACGCTCGCTATAGAAGCGGTCAAAGATCGCCGTCAATTTCTCCTCGGGAATACCGGGCCCCTCATCGTCGACCGTAACGAGAACCGCCCTGCCGTCATGTCGTGCCGTCAGCCGAATTTCGCTAGGCAGCGGGCTGAAAGAGACCGCGTTATCGATAACGTTGCGGAAAACTTGAGACAGCCGCGTTTCGATCCCCGGCACGATCAGCTCACGATCATCATTGCTGATCGCGAGCACCAGTCGCGGCGAGGCACCTGTCCGGGTTGCTTCGTCAACGTCGACAAGCGCCTGCAGCATCGCCGCGACGTCAATCGGGCCCAACTCGAGGCGGCCGAGTTCGGCATCGAGCCGGGACGCGTCGGAAATATCGGTGATCAAGCGGTCGAGCCGCTCCACGTCATCGAGGATGATCGCCATCAGCCGCCGCTGCTTAGCAGCATCGTCCAGCCGGGTGGCCGTCTCCACGGCGCTGCGCAGCGAGCTCAGCGGGTTCTTGATCTCGTGCGCGACATCGGCGGCAAATCTCTCGGTTGCGCTCATTCGCTGCCAAAGCGCGTCAGTCATTTCCCGCAAGGAACCAGACAGATCGCCGATCTCGTCGCCGCGTCTGGTGAAATCCGGTATCTCCACTCGTGCGCGGCGACCCTGAGCGCGCTCGGCGGCAGCAGCGAGGCGGCGAATAGGACGCGCGATTGTACCGGCGAGGTAGAACGACAGCGCCACTGTAACCAGCAGAGCAACACCAAAGATCCGCAGCAGCTCGAGGCGCACAGTTCGGAGCTCTTCCTCGATCTCGCCGCTGCCCGTCGACAGCATGACCGCTCCGAGGACCTGCTTATAACGCTGGATCGGGATGGCGACGCTAAGGACCAGACCGCCGCCTGCCAGATCGCTCCTGATCGCCGAGCCGGTCTCGCCGCCCAGTGCCCCCATTACTTCAGGATAATCTTCAGCGCGCGGCTGGGCACTTTCCCGGTAGACCGGGTAGCGCGTATGGCGCGGGAGCATATTGACGATCCAGTCATAAAGCTGATCTCCAAAGTGGAGAAACCCGCTGTTGTGCCCTGGGGCTTCCAGTTCGAACACTTGGACGGTATCGCCCGGTCCGCGCAAGACCCTGCTGTCGCCAATAATCTCTCCCTTTATGTCAAACAGCCGGGCACGGGTTCGTGTCGGTGCCACCAGGCGGCGCATCATCTGGCGGGCGAGATCGGGAAGCAGGATTTCGCCCTCATCGACGGAGTCGAGAACAGCACCTTCCCCAAGTGCGGCAGAAAAGACTTCGCCCTGGGTCTTCAACGCCTCGATTTGCTGCCCGATCAGGCTCGCCTGGTATTTCCCGAGGTAAAGGAAACCGCCCGCGAGAAGCGCGAGCGCCAACACATTGACGGCAAGGATGCGGCGAGTGAGCGGTGAGACCGGCCAGCGTTTCCCGCGGGAACTCGGCTGGAGTTCGACGTTTGGCCCGGGGCTGCGCGAGACTCTTTCGGACGATCCGGAGCCGGACGGTGCAGCCTTGTCTAGTACCGTCGCCGAAGATGAGGCGGATGTGGGGGCGGCCTCAACGGTCGCGGTATCGATACCCGACGCCATAGAGAGTTTCAATTTGGGCGAAATCCGTGTCGACCGCCTTGAACTTTTTCCGCAAGCGCTTGATGTGGCTGTCGATCGTACGATCATCGACATAAATGTGCTCGCCATAGGCCGCGTCCATCAGCTGGTCGCGATTTTTGACGTGCCCCGGCCGGTGGGCTAGCGATTTGAGGATCAGGAACTCTGTCACAGTGAGCTCGACCGGCCCGCCTTTCCACGTGCACAGATGCCGGGCCGGGTCGAGGATCAGATGGCCGCGCACGATTACCGGTTCGCCTTGCGGATCGTCGCGCTCGCGGGCGAGCTCGCCGCGGCGGATCAGCGCTCGGATGCGCTCGATCAAGAGCCTCTGGGAAAACGGTTTCTTGATGTAGTCGTCGGCGCCCATCCGCAGGCCGAGCAGTTCGTCGACTTCATCATCCTTCGACGTCAGAAAGATCACCGGTATCGCACTCTGCCGCCGCAGCTGGCCGAGCAGCTCCATGCCGTCCATGCGCGGCATCTTGATGTCCAGAACGGCGATATCGACCGGCTGTGCGCTCAACCCCTTGAGAGCTTCGGCGCCATCGCTATAACAGCGCACCGAGAAACCTTCGGCCTCCAGCGCCATTGAAACGGAGGTCAGGATATTCCGGTCATCATCTACGAGAGCAATCGTATTCGGCACTTCGGTCCCCCTTAAGTCGTCCCGCATACCGGGCGCTTGCGGCAATTCGCTGTCACTGACGAATATGGGCTGAGCATGGCGAAAACAAAGCCAGTATGCCTTATTTTAGATGCGGGGTGGTATCTTTATCCCCGGCAATATTGGGACGCGAAACGAGGGAGGATGATGGCGGTCATTTTAACGTGCAAGCCGCTTGGGGGGTCCCCCTTGACGGCGCCACGCCGAGAAGGCTCACTCGTTTGGTGAGTGAAAGCAGGACAGACGACAATCCCGCCGCTTTTAGTCGGCGTCTGTTGCGCACGCGCGAGCGCGCGGCACTAGCGACGAGTTTGCGAGGCGTTCCCTACGCTTCGCTCGTCCTGTTCGCTGCCGATCTCGATGCGAGCCCGCTCCTGTTGCTATCCGATCTCGCCCAGCACAGCCGCAATATCGGTTTCGACCCGCGGATCTCTTTGCTGCTCGACGCCACGGAGGGTCACGCCGACCCGCTGACCGGGCCTCGACTGACGCTGATCGGGCGGGCTGAAGCGATCGATGAACCGCGTCGCTTCGCCCGGTTTATCGCGCATCATCCGATGAGTTCGATCTACTCCGGTTTTGGCGACTTCCGCCTTTACCGGCTTATCGTTGAACGCGCCCATCTCGTCGCCGGTTTTGGGCAGATCCGGTGGATCGAGGGCCGTGACCTGTTGTTCGCCGGCGATGCCAGCGAACTTGCGGCGGCGGAGCCGGAAATACTCGAGCACATGAACGAGGATCATGCAGATGTTATCGCGAATTGCGCTCGGCACCTGCTCGGCCGCGAAGGCACTGAGTGGCGAATGACCGGAATCGATCCGGAAGGGATCGACCTGCACCGCGACGGCGAAACCGCTCGGCTAGATTTCGCGACACCGGTGCTCACTGCAGAGGCAGCGCGAGCTGCGCTCGTACAACTCGCCGCCAACGCGCGCAAATAACGCAGTCGTTGAGGTGGCTCCAATGTGGTCGCCCATGTATGATAACGTCAAAGAGGAGGAACCGATCGATGAAGAGGACGATCCGATGACCGGTGTGAAGAGCCGTTTCGGGCTCGATCGGCAAGGCATGTATCACCTCGGGAACGTGCATTGGAACGAGTCGATGCCGGTCCTTTACGAGCATGCAGTCCGGCGCGGCGAAGGCGAAGTCGTGCTGGGAGGCGCCTTCTCGGTGCGCACCGGCCGGTTTACCGGTCGGACCCCCCGCGACAAATACATCGTCGAGGAGTCTGGAACGAAAGACACCGTATGGTGGGGCAAGATCAACCAGCCGGTCGATCCGGAGCGCTTCAATAGCTTGCACCAGCGCATGCTGGCTAATCTCCAGGGACGCGAGCTGTTTATACAAGACCTTTACGCCGGCGCCGATCCGACTTACCGGCTTCCCGTGCGGGTAGTGACGGACAGCGCCTGGCACAGCCTCTTTTCGCGCAACATGTTCGTGCGCCCGCCGGTTGCCGAACTCGAGGAATTCGAGCCGGCGTTTACGATCCTGCATGCGCCGAATTTCTGCGCGATTCCGGAGCTCGATCGGATCAATTCCGAGACGTTTATTTTTGTCAATTTCGCCAAGGGACTAGTGCTGATCGGCGGGACCGCTTACGCCGGCGAAATCAAGAAATCCGTCTTTGGCTATCTCAACTTCGTTTTGCCGGCCCGCAATGTGCTGCCGATGCACGCTTCGGCCAATGTCGGCCCGAACGGCGACTGCGCAATATTTTTCGGTCTTTCGGGCACCGGCAAGACGACGCTATCGGCCGACAGTTCGCGCACCCTGATCGGTGATGATGAGCATGGCTGGGGTCCCAACGGGGTCTTCAATTTCGAGGGCGGCTGCTACGCCAAGGTCATCAATCTGTCGCCAACGGCGGAACCCGAGATTTATTCGACGATAACCCGGTTCGGGACCGTGCTCGAGAATGTCATCCTCGATCCCGCGACGCGGATGCCCGATGTCGACGACGACAGCCTGACCGAGAACACCCGCGCCTGCTATCCGATCGATTTCATCCCGAACGCGGACGTCCGAGGTATCGGGCCGCATCCGAACAACGTTGTGATGCTGACCGCCGATGCGTTCGGGGTCATGCCGCCGATCGCTAAATTGACCGCCGAACAGGCGATGTACCATTTCCTTTCGGGCTACACCGCACGAGTCGCCGGCACCGAAACCGGGCTCAGCAACTCGCCCGAGGCGACCTTCTCGACCTGTTTCGGTGCCCCTTTCATGCCACGCCACCCGGCGGTTTACGCCAAGCTGCTGGGCGCACTCATCCGGGAGCACGGTGCGCAGTGCTGGCTCGTCAACACCGGCTGGTCCGGCGGCACATACGGGGTAGGCAAGCGCATGCCGATCGCTTACACCCGCGCGCTGCTGCGCGCCGCGCTCGACGGCCGCCTTGCTCCGGCGCCGGTGCGCCGGGACGCCAATTTCGGACTTTTCGTGCCCGAGAGCTGCCCCGAGGTGCCGAACGAGGTGCTCGACCCGCGCGGCACCTGGTCCGACAAGAAGGCCTATGACGAGACCGCGCGCGAGCTCACTCGCCGCTTCGAGGCGAATTTCCTGGAATACGAGCCGTTCGTCGGCCGCGAGGTCAAAGAAGCCGCAATCCGCGCCGCGGCTTAATGCGGACAACCCCTCTCCCCCTTAAGCGGCGGAGAGGAGCAAATATCAATGCCGCATGAAATAGACGCGGTAGAGCTGGTCGCGGAAACTTTGGCTGGTGGCGAGCGCGGTCTGGAAATCGGTTTTACCGAGCACATAGGTATCGAGCTCGCCGATCGCGACAACAGTCGCATTGCGCGGCTCACCGCTGATCAGCGCGACCTCGCCGAAGAAATCGCCCGGCCCTAGGCGCGCTACCTCGTGATCGGCGCGGATCACATCGACCTCGCCCTCGGAAATCAGAAAGAACTCTTCGCCGGGCTCGCCCTCCCGGATAATCGTCTCACCATCAGCAAAATGGCGCTTCGTCATCCTTTCTGCGACGTCGGTGAGCTGCCGCGGCGTTAGCGCCTTGAACAGCTCGATCGGCCGTAGGAACTCGCAAATTCGCAGCGCGTCGTGCAGGACCACATCCGACATGATCCTGCCATCGACCATGTGAACCAGCCGATCGGCAGAATCGATGATCCGGTGATCATGGGTGACCATCATCACCGCAGCGCCATGTTCGACCGTCTGCTGCTTCAGCAGCTTGATGACGTTGATTGTCGAATCCTTGTCGAGCGCTGCGGTCGGTTCGTCGGCGAGCACCAGCCTCGGCTGGTTGACGAGGGCCCGGCCGATCGCGACCCGCTGGCGTTCGCCGCCCGAGAGGTGTCTTGGCTTGTAGTCGATCCGATGACCGAGGCCGAGGCGCTCGAGAATCCCGCAGCCGCGCTGCCGCATTTCGGCGGCCGGCATATCGCCGAGCTGAGCGGCCATCTTGACGTTCTCGTAGGCGGAAAGCGCCTCGAACAGATTGTGCATTTGAAAAATGAAACCGATATCGCGCCGCACCTCGACGAGCCCGCCACCCCCGAGCCGCGATAAATCGCGGCCGAGTACCTGGATCCTCCCCTCCTGGCGGGATCGCAGAGCGCCAATCAGGGTCAACAGCGTGGTCTTGCCGGCTCCCGAAGGACCAGTCATCACGACGAGCTGCCCGGCGGGGATCTCGATCCGATTGTCGAACAGAACCTGATTTCGCGCTTCGCCCTCGCCGTAATAGTGGTTGAGCCCTTCGACCACGACGACGGGCTGCGAGCTGGCAGCCTTTGCCGCTGCCAGCGCCTCTGCCCGTTCGGCTACCATTGCGGCGCACATCAGAACACCTCCGCCGGGTCGGCCTGTATCACCCGCTTAACGGCGAATACAGCCGAGATCAGGCACATCCCGACGGTCAAACCAAGGCTCACAAGCGTCACGTTCACACTCATACGCAACGGCAACAGCGCGAGTCGGCCAATAAAGTAATATAGTACGATGCTGACTAGCCAGGCGGGAACCCAACCCGCCAAGGCGTTGCAGGCTGCCTGTTCGAGGACGACCCTCAGCAAATAGCCGGTACGGTATCCGATCGCCTTTAGTGTCGCATATTGCGGTAATTGATCGGCGAGGTCGGTATAGGTGACTTGGTACGAAATCAGCATTCCGACGACAAAGCCGACGATCGTTCCCATCCAAAAGATCGGCCCGGCCGAGGAGACATCCGCCTGAAACTTGCGCTCGAACTCAATGAGCTGCGGTTTGGTAAATATTGCGACTGTGTTGGGCAATGCCTTGCTCAGTGCCTGTCTGACGGCGGCCACATCCTCGCCGGAGCTGATCTCGATCACCCCCAGATCGACTTCGGACAGGTTTCCGGCAGGGCCGCGGAGCAGGCTCGCAAAGGTGCGATCGCTCATAATGACCGTTCCGTCGCTCTGAAAGTCGGGGCCGAGGGCAAAGCTGCCGGCGATTTTGACTTTGGTGCCGTTCAGTTCGGCTTCCGCCGGATCGCGGTCCATTCCGAGAAAACGGCGGGCCCGGCGGTCGATCAGCACAGTATTCGCGTCCTTCAATTTCTCGCGGTTTGCGTTGACTTCGGGAAACGAGAAGACCGGCTGATCCGGGTCGAAGCCGAAGGCGCGGACAAGGAAGACTTTGCCATCGAACGGGTTCTTCCAGAAAAAGTCGAACCAGTCGACGTAGAGGGGCCGAACGCTCGTAACCCCCGGCACTTTACCTGCCGTATCGAGGACGGCCCGGGGAAAGGGGTCTCTGGTGGCAAACTGGTATTTGTGGATGCTTTGGACGAGGATGTCGCCGTCCAGCCCGCGGATAACTTCGAGCGAGCTGTCGAAAAACGCCTGCTCGAAACCGAGCTGCATCAGCATCAGTAGCACCGCGAAACCGATACCGCTCGCCGAGCGGAAGAGACGGGGCTTGTTCGCGAGAAGGTTACGCCAGGCGAGCGGAACCGACTTCGGCTGGAGGCCGGCGGCGAGACCTGGCCGATGCCGCTGCGGAGA
>Ga0126378_10004054_pt1 | contig 11117 bp, 11 predicted proteins | sample PanSoiMetPlot_23_FD_92587 | JGI IMG/M metagenome (GOLD analysis project Ga0126378, IMG submission 92587) | Tropical forest soil microbial communities from Panama - MetaG Plot_23 | ecosystem: Environmental > Terrestrial > Soil > Tropical forest > Bulk soil | place: Panama | collected 2016-02-17
CCCAGCGCCGGCGATGACGCCGCCGGCGTGTTGTTCAGGATCTGCGACAGGTAGCCGGGAAAGGCAGACCACGTGCCCGGCCCCGACACACCGAGAGTGCTCGGCTGGCCGGGGCCGGCGAAACCGAACCCGGCGAGCTGCGACCCACCCTGCGACCCGCTCAAGCCCCGGCTGATCGCCTGGCTCCAACTGAGCGCCGCGAGGGCGAGCTGCCCGTCCACCGGCTCCGCCAGGGGGTCGAAGGTCAGCGCCAGGACCCGTCCTCCGCCGTACGCTCCCTCTACGATCAGGGGTTGGCCCTCGGGCGATGCCACCGCCACCCTGGCCCAGCTCGCCACCTCTCCCGTGACCACCTGGACGGCGGTTGTTGAGGAGAGGCCCGCCATCTCGCCGAGAGTCGCCAGCGACGCGGTCGCCGTTGCGGTGGGCCGCAGCGGCAGCAGGTCCTGGCCCAGCGGCGTCAGAGTGCGACGCCAGGAGCTGCCACCGACCAGGATCAGCGTACCTCCCAGCCCGACGAAGTCCTTTAGCGCCTGCACCTGGGCATGGTCGAGGGCACCGCTGTCGAACTGATCGATGATGAGCCCGTTGAGAGCGCTCAGATACACCACGCTGTTCGGAAAAGCCTGCGTGGATGCGAACTGTGAGATGCCGACTTCGATGCGGCTCAAGGACTTCAGCGGCGCACTGATTCTCTGCTCCGCCTGCGGCAGATCGCTGAGGATGGCGACCGCCGCGCCGGTGGGCACCGCGAAGTTGGGAGCAGCGGTGGCGACGATGCGACCTTGCTCGTCGCGGAGCTCGGCGTGGTAACCGCCGGGCGCCTCGATGACGTAGATCTGCGCCGTGCGCTCAGCCCCGCCGGGCACGATGACGGGGCTCCGGTACTGCGGGAACTCGACCGGGAAAGGCCCGCTGCGGGACGCGTTTGGTACCAGGAAGACGTCACCGTTGAATGCGCCGGGGCCGTCGTAGCGCACGGTGGCCGTGTAGGGCGTCCAAGCGCCGACGCTGCCGGCCACCTTCCAGCGCTGGGCGAGAGTGACGGTCATCCGTCCGGCGGGGGCAGCCCCGGCTGGCGGCGCCCAGGCGATGAGCAGGAGGCCGGCCAGACACGCAGAGCCAAGCGCGGCGAGAGGGCGGGTGGCGGCGGTCATCATGGCGGCTCGACAATGTTGACGCCAAACCGCGCCAGCCGTCAGAAGACCGGGTCCCGTCGCAGCTCCTTGAACTCGTGGAAGCGAGTCTCCAGCTCATCCGGCGCGATCATGCCGCGCCCGACAAGCAGTGACTCCAGGGCGCTGAGCCAGCTCTCGTAGTAGGGCCCGGAAGCATCCGAGATCTGCTCGACCAGCCGGTCGCGGAAATCGCCCCACCGGTAGGCGCCCCGGTCGTGCATGACCACGGCCATGCCGAAGGCCCGGCCTTCCCAGGGCGCCTCGAAGACGAGCTCGCCATTCTTGCGCGGCAGGGAGTCGGCGATGGCGCGGTCGATCATGATCTGGCCGTCGCCGGCGTCTGCGGCCTGGCCACGCCGATCATGCAGTCGCGGGTGACCAGCGCCGCCAGCTCGTCTTCGCTCCAGCCCTCGGTCCCCGCGGGCCGTTCCGGCAGGACCATGTAGCGCAGGTCGGAGCTGCTGTCCCATACGTTCACGCGGACCCCCTCAGGCAGATCCAGCCCGAATTCGTGGAGGACCTCGCGGGGCTCGCTGACCGCCCGCGAGCGGTAGGCAGGCGACTTGTACCAGCTAGGTGGCAGGCCAAGCACGGCCCATGGGTAGCACGAGCAGAGTGTGCAGACCACCAGGTTGTGCACCTCGGGCGTGTTGGCGATCACGGTCAGGTTCGTTGCGGGAGGCCCGCCCAGGCCCAGCTCGGACACCGTGGTAGCCGGATCGGCCAGGAGGCGGCGGCGATACCCTGGATCCGTCCAGGCCCGCGCCACCACGCGTGCGCCGATCATGGGGCCGATGTCGTGCTCGTAGGCGGACACGATCCGGTCGATCTCCTCTCCCGAGACCAGGCCCTTCTCACGCAGCAGGGACTCGAGCGCAAGCGCTCGCGCCTCGATGTCCGACGGCGGCTCAGGATGATGCCCGTGGTCGTGGTCGTGGTCATGGGTATGGTGGTCGCTCACACGTCTGCCTCCAGGAGGCTGTTGAGGAATGGCGCCGAGAGATCGGGCGGCCAGGTGGTCCGAATGCACCCGGTCCGCCGAGCACCGGAGCACGCGTATTCGTGCAATACGCACGCGAGGAGCGCAGAAGGCCCGGGTGCAGGCGGGCCACATGGGCGTTCGAGATCCGGCGACACTTCTTCAACAGCCTCCTAAATAGGTCTCCCAGAGGTCTACGCAGATCACGTCGTTGCCGTTCCGTCCCCAGAGCTCGAGGGCCGAGAACTCGACCGCGTAGACCGGCTCCCAGTCGCGGCCGCCAAGGTGGTTGGTGTCCGGCAGCAGGTAGGGGCCGTTGACCGATCGCACCACCCCGTGCCGGCCCCGCACGTACCTCGGCATCCGCGTGTGGCGGCGTGGGTGCATGTTGCGCGCCACGACGCGGTCTCCGGTGTTGAACCGCGGGCGCAGGGGCGGCCTGTCGGCGGGCGGTCGCGGCGGCGCGGCCGGCGCCGGAGTCATGGCCTGGCCGGTGATCAGCTCTGCCGGCGTCACCACGCCCTTCTCGACCAGCAGGGTCTCGAGTGCGGTCAGCCAGCGCTCGTAGTAGCCGGCATCCAGGTAGCGCGCTGCGGGCATCCGCTCGATCGCGTTGCGGAACTCGTCCAGGTGATACCACCTTCCGCGCGTCCGGAGCTGCAGGGCCAGCACCCGCCCCTCCCAGGGCGCATGGAAGGCCGGCTCGTCCGTCTCGATCGGAACCCGGCCAAACCCGTGCATGCCGCCCATGTCATGGACGCCGTTCACCGTTCGATTATCAGCTCGCGGGCCTCCTCACGGATGCCGAGGACGGCCACCGCGCCGAGCAGGAAGAAGACGGCGGCGGCGATGAACACCCCCTGGTAGCCGGCTTCGGTGCGGCCCAAGGAGGCACCGGCCCCGATGATCAGGCTGCCCAATGCCGGCGCGGCCATGCCAGGCACCGTGCTGGCCAAGCTCCAGAGGCCGAGGTCGCGCCCGGCGGCCCGGATTGACGGCAGCGAGTCGACCGCCAGCGCCCAGTCGACGCTCCAGTAGGCGCCGTAGCCCAGCCCGAAGACCCCTCCCAGCCACCAGAGCGGGATGTTCCCCCCGCCGACCCAGAACAGCACGGCCGCCAGGGCCATTACCAGGGTGGAGGCGAAGGCCAGGGGCACGCGCGGAATCCGGTCCGACAACCGCCCCAGCCCGACCGCCCCGAACACGGCGACGAGCAGCGCGATGAGCGCCACGGCAGCAGTCGCCTGGACGAAGTTGGTCACGTGGGCGACCCGCGCGAAGTAGTACTCGATGAAGGTCATGAACAGCGTCAGGCCCATGATGACCAGAAGCCGGGCCACGAACACCCATGTGTAGTTGCGGCTCCGCCAGGGCTCGAGCCATGCCCTCAGCGCGGTACTCAAGCTCTGCATGGCTTTCCTCCGCGGACCGCTGGCCGGGGGTTCGGCGATGCCGGCTACGGTGACCCCGCACGCCAGCGCCAGACCTGCGATCGTGATCGTGTAGTAGGCCGCGGCTCCGGAAGTGATCACTGCCGGCCGGCCGGCGGTGGCCTCGCCCAGCAGCAGCGCCGCCAGGCCCAGGCTCGCTGCGTTGCCGAGGATCGTCATCAGGCCCAGGAAGCCGGAGGCCGAGCCCCGCTGCCTGCGCGGCACCAGGTCCGGCAGCAGCCCCTGATAGGCGGCGATGGCAGCGCTGTTGCCGGCCTGCAGGACGAGGAACGCCGCAGCGAACGACCAGGGGTCAGAGGCTCGTGTCAGCCCCGCGGCTCCCAGGAGCATGATCGCGGTGCCCCAGACGATGTGTGGCCGGCGCCGGCCCCAGGCCGTGCGAGTGCGGTCAGAGAGGAGGCCGACCAGCGGCTGCAGGAAGACGGCGATCACCGCGGCCACAGCGGCAAGCCGGCCCAGGTAGGCCGCCTGCTCGGCGCTCCCGACCGATCCCGACGCCACGATCAGCAGGACCTGGGCGGGGACCACGACGGGGAGCAGGGCGGCGGTCTGGAAGTTGAAGGCGAACCACAGCAGGTTCAGTACAAGTTGGCGCTGCGTGGTCAGCTCGGCCGCGAGCACGGCGCATATCGTGTCATGCTCTGGCGGGTGACGATCTCTGACTTCACCGGGCAGCCGGGCCCGGTTGAGACGCGGGGCGAACCTTCGCGCGCCTTGGGCGGCAGGCTCGCAGCCGAGGCACTCAAGACCGCCGGCGTGGAAACCATCTTCACACTGGCCGGCGGTCACATCATGAAGCTGCTCGACGCCTGCGTCCCGCTCGGCATCCGGGTCATCGACCACCGTCATGAGGGTGCCGCCGCATTTGCGGCCGAGGGCTGGGCGCTGGCGACCGGCCGGACCGGCTTCGCCGCGGCGACCGCCGGCCCTGGGTTCACCAACGCGCTGAGCGGACTCTTCGACGCGGGTCTCTGGAACGTGCCGATGGTCCTGCTCGGCGGCCGCAGCGGTCTGAAGGTGGCCGGGCAGGGCGCCGTGGCAGACCTGGACCAGCGGGCCATCGCCGCACCGGGAGTCAAGTGGGCCGCGACCTGCTACGAGAGCGCGCGCATCCCGCGCTACTTCGCCGAGGCGCTGTACCGGGCTCGCGCAGGCCGTCCGGGCGCGGCCTATCTGGAGGTCCCACAGGACGTCCTGGCCGCAGAAGTGGCCGCCCCGGCGCCGTCTTCGGAAGGCTTTCCGGAGGAGCCCCCGCGGTCGACCGCGCGGGCCGCCGACCTGGACCGAGCCTGCCAGCTGCTGCGTGCGGCGGAGCAGCCATTGATCGTCGCTGGGGGAGGGGCGTTCTGGTCAGGCGCCCATGAGGCCCTCGGGCGGCTCTGCGAAGCGGCCGGCATCCCGGTGACGACGACCAGCTCAGCCCGCGGGCTGGTGCCGGACAGCCACCCCTGGTGCCTTGGCACGCTGGTCCACGGCGGGATCGCCCTGATCATGGCCGACGTGGTGCTGGTCCTCGGCAGCGCCTTCAACGCCAACCTGGCTTACGGCAGGCCGCCGCTCTTCGGTACGCACCAGCGGGTGATCCAGGTGGACGTCATCGCAGACGGCCTCGGTGGCAACCGTCGACCCGAGCTGGGACTGGTCGGGGACGTCGCCAGCGTCGTCGACGATCTGGCCGACCGGCTGGGGTCTAGCAGAGCATCCGAGGCGCGCCGCCAGTGGCTGGGTGAAGCCAGGCGGCTCGTCGCCACGTCGCAGATGGGCTGGGACCAGCAGATCGACGAATACGAGGGCAGCATGGTGCACGCGGGGGCCGCCGCGCGTGAGGTGGCCCGGTTTGCGAGTGACGTTGCCGGGGGCGCCGCCACACTTGTCGCGGATGGCGGCGACGCCCTGGCCTGGGCCCTCGCCTATTTCCCGGCCGAGCGACCGGGGCACTTCCTGTCCACGACCACGGCCCTAGGCACACTTGGTGTCGGCATGCCGTTCGCGATCGCGGCCAAGGCGGCGCGGCCTGATGAGCCCGTCTTTCTGTTCGCCGGTGACGGGTCGTTTGGGCTCTCCGCCATGGAGGTCGACACCGCAGTCCGCCACGGCTTGCCTATCGTCGTGGTCGTCTCCAACAACGCCGGCTGGGGCGACGTGCGGCACGAGTTCGAGGGCGGCCTCGGTTACGAAGGGCCCCGGGTAGCGGCCGAGCTGGGCTTCACGCGGTACGACCTGATGGCCGCGGGCCTGGGCGCCCACGGCGAGCACGTGACCCGGCTGGACGAGCTGCGCCCTGCGCTGACCCGGGCACTGGAGAGCGGCCGGACCGCTGTGGTCAACGTCCAGACCGATCCCGAGGTCGAGTGTGCGCTGCTCCGGATCGTGTCTGAGATGAGCCTGATGTAGCAGTGCGTGCAGTCAGCCTGGTCGAAGCCGAGCGGCTTGAAGTTGTGGACATCCCCACGCCGGAGCCCGGAGCGGGCGAGCTGCTGATCCGCGTCTCAGCCTGCGGCATCTGCGGCTCGGACCTGACGTCTTACAAACGAGGCCTTTTCCTCGGCGTGCCGGGTCACGAGGTGGCCGGCGTCGTCGAGGCAGTCGGTGCCGGTGTGGAGAGGTGGCAGCGCGGGGATGCCGCCGTCCTTCAGCCCAGCGGCGGCTGCCGCGAGTGTGACCAGTGCCTGGCCGGCGACTACCACCGCTGCATCGAGTCGCTGACCGGCAGCGGGACGACGAGGCCGGGGGGCTATGCAGAGCTGATGGCCGCGCGCGCCGACCGTCTGCGAAGGCTGCCGGAAGGTTTGGTGCCGGAGGTCGGGTGCCTGGCCGAGCCGCTGTCGGTAGCCATCCATGGAATCAAGCGTGTGGGCCTGAAGGCGGGCGAGGACGCCATCGTGCTGGGGTTGGGTTCGATCGGTCTGCTGTCGGTGGCGGGACTGCGCTGGCTCGGCGCCGGACGTGTCTATGGCGTCGACCCTGTCGAGATCCGGCGTGAGCTGGCTTCGGGCCTGGGAGCGGACGCAGTGTTCGGGCGGTCGACCGATGCTCGAGCTGCCGTCGACGGGGCTCCCGTGGTGCTCGAGTGCTCGGGCCGGCCGGAAGCGATCCAGCAGGCGCTCGACCTGGCCCGTCATGGCGGGCGGGTCGTGCTCCTGGGCATAGCGGTGGCAGAAGTCACGCTGGTGCCCGTTTTCTGGATCACGCGTGAGATCACCGTCACCGGGAGCATCAATTCGCAGTTCGAGGACTTCGAAGAAGCGCTCCGGCTGCTCGCCGCACGTCGTGAGGTGGCGAGCATCGTCACCACGCGAATTGGGCTGACCGAGGTCCCCGCCACGTTTCAGGAGATGCTGCACCCGAGCCGGGTGGGCAAGGTGGTGATCGACCCGAGGCTCACCGCCGAGGTGAAATAGAGACGCTGGTCCGCAGGTTGCACGCAGCGTGAGCGAGCCAGGACTCGAGCTGCCGATGTTCGACGTGACGGCCCGCAAGGTGCACCAGTGGGCGATGGTGGCGCTCGTCGCGATTGGATTCCTTCTGGGTGGGTCCTCAGCAGTCGTCCTGCTTGCGCTGGCCGGCGCGGTGATGCTGGCCGGCCGGTTCTGGTGGCCGGCAGACATATTCAGGCAGGTGACCTGGCGCTTCCTGGAGCCCGTCGGCCTGCTGCGACGTCGGGAGGTCCACGAGGACAATGAGACGCGCCGCATCGCCCGGGTGATCGGCGGTGCGGCCTGGCTGCTCTCGGCGGGCTTGCTGCTGCTTCACCTTCCCATCGTGGCCTGGGCGATCGCCTTCGCGATAGCCATCATGGTCGCGCTGGACGCGGCCGCCGACTTCTGCGTGCTCTGCTTCGTGGTCGCGCTGGCGCGTCGCTGACCTGCGATGGACCTGGAGCGTGCCCTGATCCTGGCCGTGCTGGCCGCAATGGTCCCGGCTCTTGTGCTCTCTGGCCGCCGGCTGGCCGGGCGCAGCTTTGAGCGCACACGCGGCACGAGCGGCGACCCCCTCTGGGCGTCGCTGGGGACGGCACCGGACGGTCGCCCGACAGTGGTCGCTTTCTCAACGCCAGGCTGTACGGCCTGCTGGACGGCCCAGAAGCCCGCCCTCGCCGCCCTGCTGCAGCGTGCGCGCAACGGCGTGCGCGTCATCGAGGTGGACGCGGCCGAACAGCCTCAGGTGGCACGGACATTTGGCGTGCTGACGGTGCCCGCGACGGTCGTTCTCGATCAGTCGGGAGGGATCCTCGCCGCCAACCAGGGGTTCGCGACGACCGACCGGCTCGCCGCTCAGCTCGGCCTGAAATAGAGAGCGATCGGGCGATTTGCCGGCGGTTGGCCCACTGCGGCCCACCGCCAGCGGTCATTTTGCCGGCAGTTCGACCAATCAAGGCTTGGCGGAAGCCAGCAGGGCGGGGCTCAGGCGGCTGACGGCTCCACGTACATCGCCTGGCCGACCACCCCGGGGCCGACGTGGACCGCCATCGCCGAGGTCATCTCCGACAGCGACAGGTCCGCCTCTGGAAACGATTGGAGCAGCCTGTGGTACAGCTGTTCCGCCAGCTGCAGGGCATCCCCGTGAAAGACTGTGCAGACGAGGCGCTCCCCGCGTGGTCCTGCCCCCTGGCGCCGGGCGTTCTCGTGGACGAGCTTCTCGAGCTCGCCGATTCCCCTCAGTGGGCTGCGGACCAGGGTGACGAGGCTGCCTTTTCCACCCAGAAAGCGGATCACCGGCCGCACGCGCAGTACGCTGCTGCCCCAGTGGGCCACCTCCGGCACCCGGCCGCTTCGGGCCAGGAACTCCACAGTCTCCAGCATGCCGGCCATCTCCACCCTGGAAGAAATCTCACGGACGCGGCTGCTCAGCTCGTGCAGCCCCATTCCCGTCGCCGCCAAACGCGCTGCCGCAAGTGCGACCAGACGCAGGCCGCCGGCAGCAGTGCCGGTCTCCACTATCTCGACCGGCCCCCTGCCGGCAGCCTCGGCGGCCAGTCCCGCGGCCTGATCCATGGCCGAGATCCGGCTGCCGACGGTCAGGCACAGCACCGGCCCTGGCGCCGCCTCGAATGCCGTCTTGTAGTCGCCCAGGGACGGTGACGCTGTGGTGGGGATTACTCGGCGCCGGAGAAGCTGGTACACCTCGCCCGGGCTGATGTCGATCATGTCGCGGTAGTCCTTGCCGTTCACGCTGAGCCGCAGCGGCACCAGCGTGATGCCCAGCTCCTGAGCCTGCTCCCGAGTAAGGCAGGTGCTGCTCGCGACCACCACGCGTACCCGCTGGCCCTTTGAGGGGGGAGTCCCCCCTTGAGGCGAGCGGTCCGGGAGACCCGGCCCACTCGCACCCCCCTGTTCTGAGGGGGGAATCCCCCCTTGAGCCGAGCGGTCCGGGAGACCCGGCCCACTCGGACCCCCCTGGCCGTCCTCAGTCATTCCGACCTACGAGTCGCTGCCCCGGGCGCCGATCGAACACCAGCCGGCTGAAGAGGATCTCAGCCGGCCGCCCAGACTCAGTGCGCAGGTCGGCGCCGACACCGTCCAGCCGCTTGATGACGACTGCCAGCACGATGGCCGCCGCGGCCGCCATCAGCTCCACCGGATGAGGCCACAACCGCAAATAGGCGAGGTAAGCGATCAAGCCGAGCAGAACCCCGGGAGCCGGCTGCCTGAAAAGGCTGCCGAGTGCATACATCCCCAGCAGCGGCACCAGGCCGGTCGGGGAGATCGCCGCCAGCGCGCCGGTCGCGGTGGCCACCGCTCTCCCGCCGCGAAAGTGGAGCAGGTACGACCAGCCGTACCCGACCACCGAGCCAAGGCCGGCTGCGCCCAGCAGCAGGGGCGAGGCGGTCAGCGCCCACGCCGCCCAGGCCGGCACGCAGCCCTGCAGGAAAGACGTCACGCCGACGACGGCCGCCGGCAGAAGGCCGACGTTACGCATGACGTTCGAGGCCCCGATGTTGCCTGTGCCGTAGCGGCGGACGTCGATACCCGCGGCCCACCCGACCAGTAGCCCGACAGGCACCGATCCAACCAGATATCCGGCGGCAAACCAGAAACCGACAGCGGCCATTGCTTTCATAGTCTGCTTCAGCGACAGATCCGATGTAACCTCGCCCCGATTCTGTAGGTAGATGGGGTTGATCGAAGCCGCCCTTGGTGGGGTTGTAAGGTCCCGACCGTGGTCAGTGTGCGGGGCCTGAATCACCGGTACGGGGAGGGGCCCACAGCACTGACGGTGCTGTGTGGCCTGGACATGGAGCTGGAGCCCGGCGGCTATGCGGCCGTGACCGGCGTTTCCGGCGCCGGCAAGAGCACACTGCTGGCTATCCTGGGCGGGCTCGAACCGGTACAGCAGGGGCGTGTGCTGATCACCGGCGTGGACGTGTCCCGGCTCGTTGGGGCCGAGCTGGCCCGCTTCCGAAGGGAGCGAATCGGCTTCGTCTTCCAGGACTTCGGACTGCTGACGATGCTCTCTGCGCGTGAGAACGTCGAGGTCGCCCTGGCGCTGGCCAGGGTGCCGCGCCGCGACCGGCGCAAACAGGCGGACAGCCTGCTGGCGGAGGTCGGTCTTGCGGATCGCGCCAGCCACCGGCCGGCTCACCTCAGCGGCGGCGAGCTGCAGAGGGTGGCGATGGCGCGAGCGCTCGCCAACCATCCTCAGGTCCTCCTGGCCGACGAACCGACCGGCAACCTGGACGAGGGCTCGGCCGGGCGGGTCATGGACCTCCTGGAACGGCTCCGTGAGGAGCGCGGCTGCACACTGGTGGTGATCACCCACAACCCCGAGCTGGCGGCCCGCGCCGACCACCGCCTTCGGCTCAGCCGGGGCCGCCTCACGAGCCTGTGAGCTGGGACGACGCCACCCTGTTCGCGCTGCGCAGCCTCTTCCGGCGCGGTGCACGAAGCCTGCTCGCAGGGCTGGGTGTAGCGCTCGGGACGACGCTGCTGGTCGCCCTCCTGGGCATCGCCGGCACGGCCGACAGCCGGGTCGTGAGCCAGCTCAGCCACGGAGGACCGGCCGCGGCCATCCACGTCCGCGACGCCTTGCCCGACCCGGCGGGCTACGACAGTGACAGTCTGATGTCGGGGCCTCATCGTGACCTGGGCGATGAAGCCGTCGCTGCCATCCACCAGGCCCCGCATGTGACCTCCGTCGTGCCGTTCCTGTCGTCCTCGGCACTGGTCGTGCCCTGCCCAGGCGTCGCGCCCGGCTCGCCGGACGCGCCGCTCCCGTGCCGGCAGCCGGTGGAGGACTACTTCGGAGCCCTGGTCGGCACCGATCTGACACGGTCTCGAGACCTCCCGATCACCCTGCTGGCCGGGCGGCTGCCGGCGCCAGGCTCGATGACCGAGGTTGCAGTCACAGAGGCATACGTTCAGCGGGTGCACCTCGACGTGACCCATCGGGCGGCCGTGCTGGGCTCGGAGATCGAGTTTGCGACGCCTCAGCTGCTGCCGGGCAGCCCAACCCGCTTCCGGGGTCGTTGGTACAGGGCGGAGGTTGTCGGCGTGGTCGCCCAGACAGTCG
>Ga0126378_10004055_pt1 | contig 11116 bp, 8 predicted proteins | sample PanSoiMetPlot_23_FD_92587 | JGI IMG/M metagenome (GOLD analysis project Ga0126378, IMG submission 92587) | Tropical forest soil microbial communities from Panama - MetaG Plot_23 | ecosystem: Environmental > Terrestrial > Soil > Tropical forest > Bulk soil | place: Panama | collected 2016-02-17
ACGGCGCTCAGGTCGACAAAGTCGGCGCTGTCGGGGAATCGGCTCCGACGCGGCCGCGGCAACCTCAATCGCCAGCCGCGTTTCGCCGACCCCTCCCCGGCCAACGAGGGTGAAGCGCGAGGGACTGACGCCTGGTTCACGCCTTAACTGGGAATGACACCCCTGGCAGGGACGAGAACGTCTTAGCGTCACCGGGCCCCGTCAGGTCGCCAGGACCAACACGCCGGTCAGGTTCGCTATGATGATTATGGTTTAAGCCGCCCTATATGGGGGTTCCGATGCCGCAGACGCATCGTTCCTGCCGCCTGGTCGTAGCCATTCTGGGCGCTACCCTGATCGCCACCGCTTTGGCCGCGCTTGCCGGGTGCACCGGCGCGAACACTTCGGAAGGCTCGCGCACGCTCACCCTGCCTCGTTCGGTTGACGGGTACGTCCTGCAGACCGGGCATGGGCTCACCGCAGTGCTGTCTGGCATACGAAGGAGTACACAGAGATCGCTCCCGCCACGAAGCGTGCTGGCAATTGCCTTGCCGAAGGCGAAGTTCGCGATGTACCTCAGCCGCGCACAGGGCCGATGGTTCACCTTCATCGGCACGACTGCCGCCAGCAACCCGCGCATCGCGGTCGCGTTGTCTTCACCCACCCGGGCAATGGCGGATCTCATGAGCACCTGGAGCATGAGCGCCATCAGTGCCGCGCCTGCAGGACGGCTTGGCGGGTTGGTGCGGTGCGGCGTGTACCTGTCATCCTCCTCCGGTCGGGTAGCTGTGTGCGCCTGGGTCGACCATTCGACCATGGGCGCCGTGGTGCTTCCCGATGTCCACATGACCGGCAGGCAACTGGAGCCCTTGGCGCTGGCGTTCCGCAGCGCCGCCGAGCACTGATCGCGCTACGTCGGGAAGCGCCCCAGTCCGCCGATCATGCGCATCGCGGCTTGCCGTTGGAACGCCTCCAGAATCCACCGCCGCACTTCGAGGGGGCGAAAGTGCAGGTCATACCAGGTGAAGTGGACGACCTCAAACCCCGCCGCACGCAATTCCGCATCGCGCTCGAGCTGCCTGATCGCGCGCTTGGGGTCGGCATATTTGGCCGCGCCGTCGGCCTCCGCGATCGTGTTGTGCTCGGCCCACAGGAAGTCGGCGCGGCCGACAACGAACTCACCGCCCACGTCGACCTGCAGCTGCGGCTTCGGAAGGCCCCATTCGTCAAATGCCACCCTGGCGACCGACTCGAACGGCGACTCGGCCAGGCCGTCGGCGAATTCGACCACGCGCCGCGCCTTATCGATGCCCGGCCAGCGGGTCATGATGCCGATGACTGCGTGGAGCTCGGCCTTGGTGGTCTTCCTGGCGTGCAGCGCCGAGTCAGCGGTCACGACGCCTGCCTTGAAGGGCACCGTCCTGGCCAGGTCAATCACGGTCCTGGCCACAGTCGTGACTGGGATCTTGTTCCCGATGGTGGTATGCGCATCCAGAAGCGACGCGCCATGAAGGAGAACCCCAGGCCGGCCGGTTTTGCTGCCAGCGGAGGGCGGGCGGGTGACGGAAACGGCGCGAGGTAGCCGGTCAAGCAATGCGATTTGGTGAATCACCGCCGCGTCCTGGTGGCTGGCCACGGCCTCGACACCGCAACTGGCCACAACGGCGGCGGCGAGCAGCAGCCGCTCTCCGTTCGGGCCGCTCGCGACCATGGCGGCCGACTCTGTGCACGCGTAGACGCCTCGGACGATTGGCATGAGGACGCCGCGCCGGACCAGCGACGTGATGGAGGTATCGTCAAGGCCAGCGACCAGCAACTCGCCCGTCGTAGCAATACCCGCTAACCGCCCAGAATTGGGCAATTTTGGCTCGCGCATGGAGCCCAGCTTGCCACGCACCTCGGACATCCCACGGATTACCCGCATTCCGCCGACCGAATTAGGGTATTTGTCTGTGGGAAATTCGTGGGAAGTCAGTGGATGTGGCTGGTGGGGCGCATGTGGCCTACTAGCGCGCCGCGGGCGCCCCATCCGCCGTACACCGCAGCCTTCTCGGCGCGCCGCGGACGCGCGGGGGCTCAGAAGGCGGCTTCTGGCAGGTCCATCAGGTCCAGGGAGGTCGACTCGGCGATCTCGCGCTCGGCCGCCAGCCTGGGCAGCACCGTCTCGGCGAAGAACACCGCGGCGGCGATCTTGCCCTGGTAGAACGCCGCGTCACCGGGCCGCCCCGGTCCGGTGCCACGCGGCCCAGACCCCCCAGGCTCAGCCGTGCCGGCGTCGAGCGCGTCGGTCGCCACCTCGGCCTGCCGGATGAGGAGCCATCCGATGATCAGGTCCCCGAGGGCGAGCAGCAGGCGGTTTGTGTTCAGGCCAACCCGGTTGATCTCGGCCGGCTGATCCAGGCTGCGGCCGAGGTAGCCGTTCATGGCGTTGACGATCGCGGTCACGTTGTCCGCCGCCCTGGCCAGGGCCAGCCGTTCCCGCTTAAGCCGACCGTTGCCGCTCTCGGCGTCGGCGGTCTTCGCGATCTCGCCCATCAGGTAGGCCAGCGCCGCGCCCTGGTCCCGCGCGATCTTACGGAAGTACAGGTCCATGGCCTGGATCCCCGTCGTGCCCTCGTAGACGCTGTCGATCTTGGCGTCCCTGATGTACTGCTCGATCGGGTAGTCCTGCAGGTAGCCGGATCCGCCCAGGGTCTGCAGGGACAAGGTCAGCATCTCGTAGGCGCGCTCGGAACCGACGCCCTTGACCACGGGAAGCAGCAGGTCGTTCACCGATGCCGCCAGCGGATCGGCCTGGCCCGCCGCCTCGGCCACCTGCAGCGTGTCTTGGAAGGTAGCCGTGAAGAGCACGAGCGCCCGCATCCCCTCGGCATACGCCTTCTGCAGCATTAGCATCCGGCGCACGTCAGGGTGATGGACGATGGTGACCCGCGGCGCGGTCTTGTCGGTCATCCGGGCCAGCTCGCCGCCCTGCACGCGGGTCCTGGCGTACTCAAGGGCATTGAGGTACCCGGTGGACAGGGTGGCGATCGCCTTCGTCCCCACCAGCATGCGGGCGTGCTCGATGATCGTGAACATCTGCCTGATGCCGTCGTGAACGCCGCCAACCAGGGTGCCGATGGCCGGATGCTCGGCGCCAAAGGTGAGCTCGCACGTGGTGGAGGCCTTCAGGCCCATCTTGTGCTCAACGTTGGTGGCGTAGACGCCGTTTCTGGCGCCGAGCGAGCCGTCGTCGTTGACCAGGTATTTGGGAACGAGGAACATCGACAGGCCCTTCGTGCCCGGCCGCGCCCCCACCGGCCTGGCCAGGACCAGGTGGAAAATGTTCTCGGTCATGTCCTGCTCGCCGCTGGTGATGAACCGCTTGACGCCCTCGATGTGCCAGGTCCCGTCGGGCTGCTCGATCGCCTTGGCGTGCCCTGCGCCCACGTCGGAGCCGGCGTCGGCCTCGGTGAGCACCATCGTGGCCGACCAATTGCGCTCCACGGCGAACTCGGCGAAGCGCCTCTGCTCCGGGGTGCCCAGCAGGTGCAGGGCCTTAGCGAAGGTCGGGCCGCTTGAGTACATCCAGATCGCTGGGTTGGCGCCCAGGATCAGCTCCGCCACCGCCCAGCACAGCGAGTTAGGGGCCGCGTTGCCGCCCAGCTCGGGCGGGAGCACCAGCCGGAACCACTGCGCGTCAATGAACGTATGGAACGACCTCTCGAACGACTCGGGCATCCGAACTGAATGTGTCGCAGGGTCGAATACGGGCGGATTCCGATCAGCGTCGGCGAAGGATTCGGCGAGGGGTCCGGACGACAGCCGCTCGACCTCGTCGAGTATGCCGCGCACGGTCTCGGTATCCAGGTCTTCGTGCGGGGGCGAGCCAAGCAGCTCCTGCCGGTTCAGCACCTCGAACAGGTTGAATTCGATGTCACGCAGGTTGCTCTTGAAGTGGCTCATGTCGGCACGCCCCCTAGCGTCTCCGGTGGCTCCAGCGGGTCCGGCTCTCTGTATGTTACTCGTTAGTAATATCAGTATACTACCCAGTGGGAACTATGCCAAGCGGCATCGGGCAGCCGGATGTCCGCCAGCGCGCGCAGCTCCCAGGGCCGCCGGTCAAGCCGTTCCCTAGAACACGGTCTCGATCTACAGTGTCCGCATCGGCACGTCGTGACCCGGACCAGCGAGGTGACCCTATGGCCCTTGGCCTCACTCCCGAACACTCCGAACTTGCCGCCGCGGTACGCGGCTGGGCGCAGCGGCACTGCCCGCCCGAGGTCGTCAGGGACGCCGCCGAATCGGCCGACAGCGGCGCGGCCCGCTACCGGGACGCACTGGTGTCAGGCCTGGCCGAGCAAGGGCTCTTCGGGCTGCACCTGGCAGAGGCCGAAGGCGGACAGGGTTTCGGGCTGCCCGAGCTGGCCATCGCGATCGAGGAGCTGGGCCGGGCGCTGCTGCCCGGCGCTTTCGTCCCTACCGTGCTCGCATCCGCCGTGCTCGCCCAGGCCCACGGGGCCGCACCGGAATTGCTCGCCAAGCTCGCCGACGGCACGCTCACCGGAGCGGTCTGCCTCGCCACGGGGCTGCGCGGCGAGCCGGGCCGGGACGGGGCGCTCACGTTGAGCGGCGAGGCAGGCCCGGTCCTGGCCGGCTCGATGGCCGACGTCATCGTCGCGGAGGTGCAGACCCCGCAGGGCGCTGCCTGGGCCGTGATAGACGCGGCGGACCTGCGCCTGACTCCCGTCGCCGGGGTCGACCTGACCAGGCCGCTGGCCCGGATCGAAGCCGACGGCCTGCACCTGCCGTCGGACCGGCTGCTTGCCGCGCTGGACCGGATCACCGTCACCAGCCTGGCTGCAACCCTGCTCGGCGCTGAAGCCTGCGGCATCGCCGACTGGGCGGTGCACACGGCCGCGGAGTACGCGAAGATCAGGCACCAGTTCGGCCGGCCGATCGGTCAGTTCCAGGGGGTCAAGCACCGCTGCGCGCGGATGCTGACCAGGGCCGAGCTCGCCGCGGCCGCGGTCTGGGATGCCGCACGGGTGGCGGGTCCGGAACGGGAGTTCGCCGCCGCTGTTGCCGCCGTCGTGGCATCCGACGCGGCGGTCGACGCGGTCCACGACTGCATCCAGACGCTCGGCGGCATCGGCTACACCTGGGAGCATGACGCACACCTGTACTACCGCCGGGCGATGTCGCTGCGCGCCCTGCTCGGCCCGTCGGCCGACCAGCGGGAGCAGGTCGCTGAGCTCGCCATGACGGGGGCGATCACAGCGGTCAGGGTTGAGCTCCCGGAGGGCGATGCGGACTTCCGCGCCTCGGTGCGAGCAGAGCTGGCGGAGATCGGCGCGCTCAGCGGCGCCGAGCGAACGCGCAGGCTGGCCGAGGCCGGCTGGGTCACGCCGCACCTGGCCAGGCCGTGGGGGCGTGCCGCCACTCCGCTCGAGCAGCTCGTCATCGACGCCGAGATGCGCGCCGCCGGGATCAGGGCTCCGGCCCTGGCGATCGGCGCCTGGGTCATTCCCGCGCTCATCCAGTACGGCACGCCCGAGCAGCAAGAACGCTTCCTGCCCGCTACTTTGCGTGGCGACTACATGTGGTGCCAGCTGTTCAGCGAGCCAGGCGCGGGCTCCGATCTGGCCGGGCTGACCACGCGCGCTGAGCGAGTCGACGGAGGCTGGCGCATCACCGGCCAGAAGATCTGGACCTCGCTGGCCAGACAGGCATCCTGGGCGATCTGCATCGCGCGGACCGACCCGGCCGCTCCCAGGCACGACGGGATCAGTTACTTCCTGCTCGACATGCACTCTCCGGGCGTGCAGGTCAGGCCGCTGCGCGAGATCACCGGCGACGCTGTGTTCAACGAGGTGTTCCTGGACGGCGTCTTCGTGCCGGACGACTGCCTCGTCGGCGAGGTCAGCGGCGGCTGGAAGATCGCCAGGACCACGCTCGCCAACGAGCGGGTCTCGCTCTCGCAGTCGTGGACGTTCGGCTCCGGGGTGCCTGAGCTCATCGAGGTGGCTAAGGCCGCCGACCGGCCACCGCTGGCCGATGTCGGCGGGCTTGTCAGCGAGGGCAGGGCGATCGACCTGCTCGGGCTGCGGGCGACGCTGAAGCGGGTATCGGGAACCGAGCCCGGCGCGACCGGCAGCGTCAGGAAACTGCTCGGCATGCGGCATGCTCAGCAGGTCAGCGAGCTCTGCTGGGCGATGTCGGGCAGCGGCGGCGCGCTTGGGGCGAGCGGCGGGCCCGCCGTCGGCACCGATGGCCAGCCCAATGGCGCGCAGTGGGCCAGGCAAGTGCTTCTCACCAGGGCGCTCACCATTGGCGGCGGCACGACGGACGTTCAGCTCAATATCATCGCCGAGCGCATGCTCGGCTTGCCGCGCGACCCGGAGCCGCCGGCGAACTGAGTGCCCGGCCCACGCCCATAGTCAGCCGTCCGATGCCGGCGGGAATGCCGTCGCGCCGCCCGCAGGCGGGAATCCCGTCTCCAGCTGATCTGCGGCGGCCTCTTCGGCCGGAACCGGCTCGGGGAACCCAGCCACTGGCGCCGCAGCGGGGAACGCCGTCGCGGGCGCGGCTTCGGGGAATCCGGTTTCCGGGGCCGGCTCAGGAAACGCCGTCGCCGGTGTGGCACCTGGGAAGCTGGTGGGGTCCGCCTGCTGGGGGAACGACGTTGGCGCGGCACCGGGGAATGCCGTCGCGGGCTCAGCGCCGGGGAACCCGGACGCGGCACCGGGGAACCCGGACGCGGCACCCGCCGGTGCGCTCGGCATGGTTGCCTGCAGGTTCGGGTCGTACGGGGCCGGCGAGCTGGACAGGTACTGACCGCCCATCTGGGCCTGCTGCGCGGCCTGCTGCGCGGCTTGCCGCGCCTGGGCAACGAGGTCGACGTTGTTCTGCGCCTCGTGCTGGGTCAGGCTGGCGATCAGCTGGTCGATCTGCGCTGCGTTGTCAGGCGCGGCCCGGCCGGTGCGCTCGGCCAGGACCGCCAGCCCGAGGCTGCGCAGCATCGGGTCGGACTTGCGGGCCAGCTGCGCCGAATCGAACTTGGCCATGCCGGTGTTCGCGGTTTCCTGCGCCTTCTGCGCAAGCGTGCTCGCCTGCTGCTTGACCTTGTCCATCAGTCCCATAGAAATGCCGCCCTCCGTGCCAGTGACCAAACCTCGGTCCGCCGCTTGGGCAAAGCCTAGCCGTGGCGCGCTTGACCTACGAGGAAAGTCTCGCGGAATGGCTACGCCTGGGCGGCGGCCAACTCGGCTGCCATGGATCGCCCGATGGCGAGCACATCGGAGGCGACATTGACGAGCCGACAGCCGTTCTCGCGGTAAATCCTGGCGGTGGCGCCGTCGGATGCGTGCACCCCGACTGGCGCCCCGGCGGCGGCGCACGTCGCCCAGATCCGCTCGAGCGCCGGCCGCAGCACGGGGTCATTCGGGTCGAGTTCGCCGCCGAGCGAGTAGGAAAGGTCCCTCGGCCCGACGTAGATCCCGTCCACCCCAGGCACCTCAAGTGTCGCGGGAAGCTCAGCCATCGCGGCGGCGCTCTCCACCATGATCAGACAGAACGGGCCGTCCGCGCCGGCCAGCACGCCGCCCGCACTCCGGTAGCCCGCTGGTGGGTAATGGCACGCTCCCACGACGGCCCTGGCTTGCTCGGCCGACTCGACGTTGGGCACGATCACGCCCGCGCAGCCCAGATCGAGCGCCCGGCAGATATCGGCGGGGTGCGCGTACCTGACCCGGCCCACCGAGGTGGCGCCCGCTTTTGTGATCGCGGTGGTCAGGGCCGGCAGGTCGCGTTCGGTGGCGGCTCCGTGCTGCAGGTCGATAGCCACGTAGTCGAGGCCCGATGCAGCCATCGCCCCGGCCGCGAGCACGTGGGGGATCGAGAGCCAGCCGCCGTACAGGGTCTCGGTGCCGCGCAGGCGGGCCGCGAACGATTCGTTCCGCATGGCGCAAAACGATACGCGACGCCCGACAATGCCGCGATGCCGGATTAGCCGCGGGCTACGGGATCCGGCCCGATGCCAGCGGCGCACCCGCTGCCGAGTAGGCGGTCCACCTCGCCGCAGTCTTGCCATGCGCCACGGCGAACGCGCAAATCTGTTCGCCCGCCACGTTCACTGATCGCCCCAGGGCGGGCGGGCGCGCGGCGCCGCGCAGTCTTCGCGGCAACCCCAGTCGGGGCCCCCAACTGGGGTTCGCTGCGCGTGGCTTAGATCTGAAGCGGTAGTTCCCTGCGGTGGCGCAAGAAGAACGAGCCAATCAGGCCAATCAGCCCGCCGCCGATCACGAGCCAGGCGCCAAGGCGCAGGTCAGAGTAGGGCAAGTCGCTGCTGTGGTAGTGGTTCGCGTCCAGGCCGATCCAGAGCCCGGCCGCGGCCAGCGCAGCGAACGCGAACAACCCCGCCAGAACCCTGGACGCGACGAGCCCGCCCAGGAAGACGAGCACCCCGATCGCGGCAACGACGACGGCGAGGGAGAGGAGCAGCCTGGAGTGCTGGTAGGACCAGTGGAACAGGCCCGTGATAGACGTGTGAGTGATACCGGACGCTGGGCGTGCTCCCCTGGCATTGACCCACGAAAGAAATGCCCCCGCCGCGATCGCTATTCCGCAGAGCATCACCAGCAGTGATGCTCCAATCCGGCGTTGTCTTCTCATATTGAGCACCCTAGTCCGTTCGCCAGCGCTCGGGAATGACTCAAGTGGCCCGCGAGCTTCCAGGGGCTGGCGTGGCATGGGACCGACGGGTAAGCAGCTAGCCGGAGCTAAGGCGCCTGGCTGCGGCGCGGCATCAAAACCGCGGCGAGCAGGCCGATCAGCGAGAAGCCAAGCAGGACGATGACCGCGGCGGCGAACGGCTTTCCCGCGGGCAGCCGCACCGCGACAACGATCGAGCCGGCCAGGGCTGTCCCGAGCGAGGAACCGAGGTTCGAGACGCTGCGTGACAGCCCCGAGATGTCACCCTGGTCGTGTTCGGGGAACGCCGACTGGACAACGTCCACCGAGAACGTGAGCATCACACCCACGCCGAGGCCCATGAGCACCAGGCCAGGCACGAAGCTGGCGGGGCTCGAGTGCTGCCGGACCAGCGCGAGCAGGAGAACCATCCCCGCCGATGTGGTGATGAAGCCGGCGATGATCAGCCGTCGCTGCGGGTGACGCCGCGCGAGCCGGCCAGCCGCCGCAGAGGCGAGGAGAATCCCGACCGTGGCTGGCGTCAGGATGAGGCCTGTCTCGATGGCGTTCTTGCCCTGCACCTCCTGGACGTAGACCGAGATCACGAAGAACGACCCCTGCAGCACCAGCCATTGCGCGAGCTGGGTGCCGAGCCCCAGGTTCGCCGTCTTGTCGCGGAACAGCCGCAGGTGCAGCAGGGGCTCCTTCCCCAGCTGCTGGCACCGCCTGAGGTGCAGGAAGAACCACAGCAAGATCAGCGCGCCGACGGCGACGAACAGCCAGACCGGGGAGATCCCGCCCTTGGCGATCACGACCGTACCGGCAACCTTGAAGTCCTTGCGCGCGGTGATCCAGCCGTACTGACTTGACAGCAAGATCCCCAGCACCACGAAGAACAGCCCGGCCGCGGACAGCGCCGCGCCCTCGATGTCGAACCGCGGCCTGGGCGGCGCCGGCGGTGCGTCAGAGATCCTGCGCGCCAGCACGATGATGCAGGCCACCACGACGACCTGCAATCCGAACGAGGCGCGCCAGCTGGTCGAGCTCGTGATCAGCCCGCCGATCAGCGGACCCGCGGCCGCGCCAAGGCCGGCGGCGCCGCTCACCACGCCGAAGTACTTCGCCCTGGACTTGACGTCCCTGAACGCCACCGTGATCAGGATGTAGACCGGGGGGATCAGCAGGGCCGACCCCGTTCCCTCGAGCAGGGAGTACCCGCCGATCAGGACGCCCAGCCTGGGCGCGAGGGCGGCGATCAGGCCGCCGATGCCGTAGACGATCAGGCCGGCGACGAAGCAGCGCTTCCGGCCCCAGATGTCGGTGAGCTTGCTGCCGGGGATCATCAGCGACGCCATCGTCAGCGTGAACAAGGTGATCGCGGTCTGCAAGCCGATCACCGTCGTGTGCAGGTCCGCGGCAATCGCGCCGATAGCCACGTTCATGTTCGTGGCCGCGTAGCTGGCGATGAACTGGGCGAGCGCCAGCGGCAGGACGATCGCCGACGCGCTCGTGCCTGGACTACTGTCGCTCGACGACGTGGGCGAGGCGCCGGTCATGATCGATTCTTCGCAGGTCAGGCTCGAGGCCGTCGTCACCCGGCCGGGGTGAGGCTGTTAAGCGTAGGGAATCGCGCGATCGGGAAAGCCGCCCATTGACTGGCCGACCCCCGCCCTTCACCATCTGGTTTACCCTGCGGGTTTGCAGAGTGAAAGGAGCGCACATGCACCCTGGCCTGCGCAAGCCATCCCGCCTACTGCCACTGCTCGCATTGAGCGCGCTGCTAGCCGCTGCCGTGCCGGGGGCGGCGAACGCGAGCACGACGGTCCGCTACGTCTCGCTCGGCGACTCTTACACCGCAGGCCCAGTGATCCCTGATCCGACCGGTGTTCCGCTCGGCTGCCTGCGGTCCACGCACAACTACCCCACGCTGACGTCGCCGGTAATCGGCGCATCCTCCTTCACCGATATCAGCTGCTCGGGAGCGACGACCGTCAATATGACGCAGCCTCAGCCGGTGACCCTGGGCACCAATCCTCCGCAGCTATCGGCGCTCTCAGCCAGCACCACCGTCGTCACGCTTGGCATCGGCGGCAATGACATCGGCTTCTCCAGCATCATCAGCACCTGCACCAGAATGTCGGTCACCGATCCGCTCGGCGACCCGTGCGCCGACCATTACACCGCGGGCGGCACCGACCAGATTGCCGCGGCGATCAGCGCGACGGGGCCAAAGGTAGCGAGGGTGCTGACGGAGATCCACGCGGATTCGCCGAACGCCAGGGTCTTCGTCGTGGGCTACCCGGACCTCCTGCCGAACACCGGCGACGGCTGCTTCCCGATCCAGCCGATCGCCTTCGGCGACGTTCCGTTCCTTCGGGGCGAGGAGAAGAATCTGAACCACATGCTCAGCAACGAGGCCGCGGCGAAAGCCGCCGTCTATGTGGACACCTACACGCCGACGATCGGC
>Ga0126378_10004057_pt1 | contig 11113 bp, 10 predicted proteins | sample PanSoiMetPlot_23_FD_92587 | JGI IMG/M metagenome (GOLD analysis project Ga0126378, IMG submission 92587) | Tropical forest soil microbial communities from Panama - MetaG Plot_23 | ecosystem: Environmental > Terrestrial > Soil > Tropical forest > Bulk soil | place: Panama | collected 2016-02-17
AGTTTTACGCACTTCACGGATGCTCGCCATCAGTGCCTGCCTTCCATACTCGCCAATGCGCCAGCGCTTGCAGTTTTTCCCGTACTCCCGCCACCGGTTTTCTGATCAGCTGTCTGTTCCGGAGCTGTCTCGTTCTCCTCAACGAAGGGAATATACACAGCTGCGATATCAAACTGAATGTTGCTGCCTGCCAGTCCGCCCGCCCCCTCTCCGAGCACGTTCTCCGCGTCCACCTGCGGGGCGCGAAAGTGCGGCGACTTCTCCATGCGCTGTACCAGTTCGACGGCTTTGTCGCGCGCACTGGTAGCCACCACAACGTGCAACACAAGCTGGTTGTCGCGATTGAACTCCGGTTTCATCGACACCACGTGGATGTTCGGCGGCATCATCTTTTCCATGTCGGCAAACACCCGTGTCCACGACAGCGCCTTACGGGCGAACAAGTTGTTGAGGAACTGCGATTGCTCGGCGACATCGCGGTTCTGCGGCTGATTCAGAATGGCTACAGCCTTGGCTTTCTCGATATCCAGGGCTGCTAGCTCCTGACGTGCCGTCGCGATCTGCCGATCTACATCGCGCGTCTGCGCCCGTTGATGCAGGATGTATCCCACCAGGACCGCCGTCAACAAGGCAAGTCCCGCGACCACCAAAGTCATTCGTCGCGCGTACTCCCGTGCGACTTCATACGGATTGGTCGCGAGATTGATGTTGATACGCATCAGGACACCAGCGCTCCCGCCACTCCTGCTACGGCCGAACGCGATACGCTCCCGGCAGCAGCGGTGGCAAGGCTGCTCGAGACTAATTCTTCCACGCGAATATTGCTCGCGCTAAATGCTGCGTGCAGACTCTGAGCCGACTGCACTCCAGTAACCAACAGGCGCTCTACGGAAATTCCGTAGCGGTCTTCGAAATACACCAGGGAAGTATTCACATCATCGACCAGCGAATCGCCCGTCACTGCCACGCCGCCGTTCTCCAGCGATCGATAGAGCAGCAACTGGTTCTGGTCCACAATGGCGAATGTCGTTGTGCCTGTTTCTACCTTGATCACCATCGTGGGACGCGCACCGTCGACCACGCCCAGCGCGGCGATCATCGACGGCAAGACCGCGCCTGGATTGTAGCCGGCATCCCGCGCCGCCGCCTCAAATTCCTCGAGCACAGTCCGCGGGGTCACAGCTGCAACCACCCGCACACCGTTGGCCACCGCATAGCGGTCGAACGACACTGCCGACGCATCCACGTCGAAGGGCAGAGACTTTTTCAGACGGAACCGCACGACCGAATCGGCATCCTGGACCTTGTCGGGGAGCGTGTCGAAATCGAGCAGCAAAATTCGTGTGCTCGCATCGGGAATCACCAGAGTGATGTCGTGCGAGCGAAGAGTTACTGACGACAGTACGTCGCGCACGGCCGTCACCAGTGCATCACGGACCGCAACATTCGCGTGCTGCAAGCCCGGCGTCACTGTCCCCGGCGCCAGGTTTCGTGTGCTCACGGCCTCCAGTACTCGCGCGCTCTCGGCGGCACGCGCGGCGACGACGCGCTCGGCCGACACCTCGCAAGCGATGCGCGGTCTCGAATTGTTGTTCCCTATCATGTCTCAAGTCAAGCATTCGCCGGCCGTTAGCCATTAGCTCTTGCTAAGGGCTAAAAAGCTAAATGCTGGTCGCTCCGCGGCCTACCTCGTCGTCTCAATAAACGTGACCTTATTGATCTCTTTTAGGGTCGTCAATCCTCGCTTCACTCTATCAAGGGCTGACTCGCGAAGGAAATGCATTCCTTCCTCCCGCGCTGCCCGACGCACCTCGCTGCTGGGACGCTTTGCCAGGATCATCTCGCGCACGTTGTCGGTCAACTCAAGAAGCTCATGGATCGCGGTTCGCCCACGAAAGCCAGTTCCCGAGCACTCAATGCAGCCTTCACCTTCATAGAACGGCACGGGGCGCCATTCTTGCGGATCGAGCCCGCTCAGCTCCAGATCCGCATCCGGGTAATGCTTTTCCTTCTTGCAGAATTCGCAGATCAGTCGCACCAGCCGCTGTGCCAGGATGCAGTTTAGCGAGGAGACGAAGTTGTACGGCTCCACCCCCATGTTCAGGAAGCGCCCGATTACATCCACCACGTTGTTGGCGTGTACCGTGGTGAATACCAGGTGCCCTGTCAACGCGGCGTTGATGGCAATCTGCGCAGTTTCCGTGTCACGAATTTCGCCCACCATGATCTTGTCGGGATCGTGCCGGAGAATCGACCGCAGTCCACGCGCGAACGTCAGACCTTTCTTCTCGTTTACCGGAATCTGCGTGATGCCGACAATCTGATACTCGACGGGATCTTCGATGGTGACGAATTTGTCCTCATCCGTCTTGACTTCGTTCAGCGCTGCGTACAACGTCGTGGTCTTACCCGATCCCGTAGGGCCCGTGACCAAAACCATCCCGTATGGTTCTTTGATGTACTGGCGGAATTTGTGTAGGTCCTCGTCATTGAACCCCACAACATCCAGCGTGAGCTTGTGAAACTTTTCGCTCATCGATTCTTTATCGAGCACGCGCAGCACCGCGTCTTCGCCATGAATGGAAGGCATGATCGAGACGCGAAAGTCGATCGATCGTCCGTTGTAGCGCACGCGAAAACGGCCGTCCTGCGGCACCCGGCGCTCCGAAATATCCAGCTCGCTCATCACCTTGATACGGGAAATGATGGTCGAGTGATGTTCCTTGGCGATGGGCTGCATCGCCTGCTGGAGGACGCCATCGATGCGGTACTTGATGACCACCGAATCGTCGCGCGACTCGATGTGAATATCGCTCGCCCTGCGTTGCAGGGCCGTAAAGATCGTCGTGTCCACCAACCGGATGATCGGGCTGATGTCGCTCTCTGCTGTCAGCTTTTCGATCGAGATCGTCTCGTCGGCGTTCTCATCCTCGTGGATCACGTCGAGTGCGAAGTTTTCGCCAGCTTCTTCCAGCACGCGCTGCGACTGCTCCGTCTTCTTCAGCACGTCGCAAATCTGGGTGAGCGTCGCAACCTTGATGACGATGCGGCGGCCGAGATGACCTCGGATCTCGTCAATCAGAGGCAAGTCGCTCGGATCCGCCATGGCGATGACCATGCGCCCGTCCTGCGTCTCCTGCAGCGGCACGAAGTTGTAGCGAAACATCAAATCCACTTTGATTTTGCGGAACAGTTCGTGCTGGATATGGAAGTTCTTCAGGTCCACAAACTCACAGCGGTAACGCCGTGCCAGCTCCTGCGCGTGGGCCAGCTCGTCGGCAACCGAAACATTGCCATTCCCGCCATTGACGAAGATCGATTTCTTATCAGCCATGCAAAACTGCCTTCCTAACCCAACTTGCCCCAGGACTTGTCAGACAACCCACGACGGGATAACCCCAGCGATAACTAGTGAATTCCCCCCGCCCCCAAACTGAAGATCGGCAGGTACAGGGAGATCAAGACAAACGCCACCACCACGCCCATGACCACCAGGATGATTGGCTCAATCAGTGCCATCGCCGTAGCCAGCGCGTTGGTCACATCTTCTTCATAAAACTCCGCCACTGAGTTCAGCATGGCAGGCAACGATCCGGTGGACTCACCTACCTCAATCATCTCGACCGACATTTCTGGAAACACCTCTGATGCCTCCAGGCTGCGCGCCAGCGGCTGACCTTCACGAACTTTCACCGTTGCGCCTTCTATGCCGTGCGCAATCAAGCGACTTTGCATCGACTCTCCAGCGGTTTCCAGGGCAGGAACCAGCGGCAAACCGCCCGAAAGCAGAGTTGAAAGCATGCGTGAGAACACCGCCACTTGGTACTTCAGCCAGATGTCTCCCAGCAATGGCGTTTTCAATTTAATGCGATCCACGTACGTCGCACCTGCGTCGCTTTTCATCCAGCGCCACACCAGGAAGCCGACTATGACCAGCGCAACCGCCACGTACGAAGCATAATGCTGTGCATTAGTGCCAATTGCCAGCATTACGGTGGTGAGTGGCGGCAACTCCACCCCGAGCTGGCTATATAGGTTGGCGAACTGGGGCACCACAAAGGTGATGAGGAAGATCAGCATCACGACCAGCATTACGACCAGCAAGACCGGATACACCAGCGACGACACCAGTTTCTTGCGGAAACTCAGGGCTAGCCGCTGGAAAGAGATATAGCGGCCCATCACCTCTTCCAAATTGCCCGACTTTTCACCCGCCAGCAGCGTGGTCGTGTAAACCTTCGGAAAAATGTTTTGCGCCGCAAATGCTTCCGACAAGAGCTCGCCGCCTCGCACTCTGTCACGCACGTCCTGCAGGATTGTGCGGAAGAATGGATTGCGCTGACGTTTCATCAGCAGTTCGAGCGCTTGAATGATGGGCAGCCCGGCGTGGATCAGCGTCACAAACTGCTGATTGAAAATTACGAACTGGTCCTGCTTGATTTTGCGCCGGCGGGGCAGTCGGAGATCGGCCGAGAGCAGACCCTTGGGCTTGACCCAGTAGACGAGAAAGCCCTGTTGGGCGAAGCGCTCGCGTACCTCGCCTTCCGAGCCCCCCAACTCTACCTGCTCCAACACATGGCCACGGTCGTCGGCCATCCGGATCATATACTCGGCCATGGGTCAGGTTCCTCGGGGTCAGACAAAAGCGGCATGAGCACAACGTAGTCTAACATTCTGTATTGCCACAGTTTACGCCTTCTTTGGACGCTACCACTGGAGTGGCATGCCCGGGGCGTAACTCGTAACTCGCGACTCGTTACTCGTGAATCCTGCTATAGCGTTGCAACGAAGCGGAATGATGAGTTCCGAAGCAGGGTTGCGAGTTACAGATTACGAGCTACGAGCTACGTGGCTACTCCACCAACTCCGTCCCCTGCACCACCTCCACACCTGCCGGTGGCACGAACTTGAACCGCGCGTCGGCTATTTGGACGTTCTCCTTCTGCTGAAGAAAGCGGAACTCCGTTACCGAGCCGTCCATCTCTTCCACCACGATGCGGTTGATGGTTCCCTCCGGCGTGACTTCCAGCAGCGTCTGCGAAATCCGCTCCTGCATTCCTTTGGGGACGCCGCGCAGCACAACATCGCCCGAATTCAGCGGCTTGGCGTTCGAATCGATCGTCAGTCCGATAAACTCCTTCTCCAGCTTGCTTTTCCCCAGCAAATACCGCAACGGAGAGCGCAAGTCGTCGATCTGTTTCACAGCCGCCCGACGCGCCTGCTTTTCCCCTGGAACATAGAACCATGCTGTGCTTCCGTCCGTCAGAAAGGTCTTCGGGCGCGGTTCCGTATAGTCCCAACGCATGCGGCCAGGCTTCTTCAGCTCGAGTGTGCCGCGCTCGTGCCGCGTCATTCCAGCGCCGGAGTAAGTCTCGACAAACTGTGCCTGCATTGACTGCATGCGGTTGTATCGCTGGTCAACCCTTTCGGCAATGGAGTGGACATCAGTCTGGGCGCAAAGCTCCGGCGCGACAGTCAGTGAAAAAAGAAGAATAGAGACAAGAGCGAAGTGAATGGCAAAATGACGCATGTCTTCCATCAATTGTAGAACACTTGTTTAGCGGACAAAGTCGTTCTCCCGCGTGGGGTGCTGTCGAATTCGCATGTGGCAAAGGTTTATCTGAAAACTGACAACCGGCCACCGACAACTGACAACGGGCTAGATCTGGTAGTCCATTTCGATCGCCGCTTCCAGCGACTTGCTCTCAACGTGTTCGCGGCCTTCCAGCTGCGACACCTTTTCGCGCAGGATCTTCACTTCCGTCGCCACAGCCGACAACGCTTCCGACAACGGATCATTAATCTGCTTCGGATCGATAATCACCACGCGCTTGCCATTGCGGAAAATGATGTGGCCGGGTACGCCAACTACCGTGGAATTGTCCGGCACATCGCGCAATACCACCGATCCCGCTCCAATCCGGCAGTTCTCGCCGACCACGATATTGCCCAGAATCTTCGCTCCCCCGCCAATGACGACACCGTCGCGAATCGTGGGGTGACGCTTTCCCGGATTCAAACTGGTTCCACCCAGCGTCACGCCCTGGTAGATCGTGACGTCATCGCCAACTTCCGCCGTCTCCCCAATCACCACGCCCATGCCATGGTCGATGAAAAAACGGTGTCCAAGCTTGGCACCCGGATGAATCTCGATTCCCGTGAGCCATCGCGCGAACTGCGATAATGCTCGCGCCACAAAAAGCCAACCATGCTTCCAGAACCAGTGATGAATGCGGTACCACCACAACGCATGCAAACCTGAATACAGCAGTACGACTTCTAACCAAGAACGCGCGGCGGGATCGCGCTCCAGCACGGCCGCAATGTCCTCACGCATGTTGCGGAAGTAGGAAATCATGAGTTGCCGATGGAGCTGATCAAAACTCCTGCGGGTTCAATTATGTTTGACTCGCCATCCGAGAATTGGATGTGAAAAAGTCTAGCAGGAGGGAACCATTGGAACTTGTAAAGAGCCGTCGAAAACAGATGGTGTCCCATTAAATCAGCCCGAAACCGGTTCGTGTCAGGGCACGGCTTCACCGGCTGCGGAAAAAGTCTCGCCAATGATAGTTTCGTCTCAGGGCATGACTTCAGTCAGGCCGTAAGCGACTGAAAATACGCATGGGGCTTTAGAGACTGTGTCGCAAACGACAGAACAAATTTCATGGTGGACCAAGTAATCGAATCGAGGCCAGAGAAGTCGCGAAGCCAGGGTCCCTGCTGAGCGCTGCTTTTGGGCTGGGTGGAGGGTGGAGCGGCGGCTTTGAAGTGAGCCCGGGGGGAGCCCCGGGTTGAAATGGGCTTTGGCCCTGGGGGGACGCGCCTTCAGCTACTTGGTCAACGGCGATCCACCTTGCGCTTGCAGTCGCTGCAGGGAGTCCTGATAAATCGTGTTTCCTGCCGGGTCTGACGTTTCCGACAGTTTCCGGCTGATCCACTGCATTGCTGCCGCTTTAGAAGGGTGAGGAAAATTCGGCTCGGCATCCGTGATGCGCCACTCGCCATTGACCTCTGACACCGTGAAGCGAACGTCCTCAACCTGGTTTGCAGAATCCACCGAGTAGCCCTCTGCCAAATCGAACTTTCCCAGCAACCGGTATTTCACCAAGACTTCGTACTTCCCGTTGCGCTCCGAGCCGATATCCTGGCTCACGTCAAAGCGCGATATCACCATAAAAAGCGAGTACTCGGGATTCTCACGCCACGCGACCGTCGGCTGAATCTTTGGCCAGTCTGCAGCATTCAGCCGCGCGCCTACGTAGTCTGTTCGACAATAGCGCGCCACCAGCTCGCGTACCTGGGCTGGCTCCAATTTCGGGTCATAGCGCTGTCCCAACGGAACGCCACCCAGCTGTGCAGACGCGCACGCGACAGCTACTGCCAACAATACTCCAGAAAGAAAAGCCGACCGCAATCCCAACCTCACTTTGAAAGATTCCTTACCCAGAATAACGCGGTTCCACAAAAAGCAACCGCCCGGCGCAATACCGGGCGGCATCGTAAACCGGTTGCGAGGTCTAGGCTCTTGCAGTCTTCTGATCGCTGAACACCCTACCGTCTTTGATGTGAATGATGCGATGCGCATACTCAGCAATGTCATGCTCGTGCGTCACTAGCACGATCGTATTGCCCTGCTGATGCAGACGATCGAAGAGTGCCATGATCTCCAGGCCCGTCTGCGAGTCCAGGTTTCCGGTCGGCTCGTCGGCCAGAATGATCGACGGATTGTTGACCAACGCACGCGCAATCGCCACTCTCTGCCGCTGTCCACCGGAGAGCTCGTTTGGCTTGTGATTCATGCGCGATTCCATGCCTACCGAGGTCAGCGATTCTTTCGCCCGCTCAATACGCTCAGCAGCCGGGATGCCCGCATAAATGAGCGGCAGCTCGACGTTGTGAAGTGACGTCGCTCTCGCCAGCAGGTTAAATGTCTGGAAGACGAACCCGATTTCCTTGTTGCGGATGCGCGCCAGCTCGTCGTCGTCGAGCTCGCTGACCAGTTGTCCATTCAGCCAGTACTTACCCTTGCTGGGAGTATCGAGACACCCGATCAGATTCATCAGCGTGGACTTACCCGACCCCGACGGACCCATGATCGCAACATACTCATTGCGTCGTATCCGCACGTTCACGCCCCTGAGGGCATGCACCTGCTGCTCCGAGCCCATGTCGTACGTTTTCCAAAGGTCCTCGGTACAGATGATGCAGGATTCCGGCGGCACGCTTGTGATCGGCTCCGTCAGACTCACCAGTTCGGTTGCCATCGCGTTGTTCTCCTCGATCGGTGGCTGGTTGGCATCGCTCATTGCGGCCGATTCGTGCCTTCCTGCCGGTGCTCCGGCGTTAGCTGCTGTTACGACTCTTCCTTCTTGGTTCCGGTGGAATTGTCGATCTTTACGTTAGCCCCATTTCGCAACGTGCGGAGCACTTTGTAGCTACCGGTCACGATTTCGTCGCCTTCTTTGAGACCGCCGGTCACTTCAATATCCGTAGGGCCGCTAATGCCCGTAGTCACTGGTACGAACACCGCTTCCTTTTTGTTCTGAAGTACGAACACTCCCTGTAACTCTTCCTTCGGATTGCCCTTGGTCAGTGAGGCTGCCTGTACCTCGGCAATCTTGGACTTCTTCTCCGGTGTAAGCTCCGCGCGCTGCCGTATGGTGAGCGCCTGAATCGGAATTGCCAGCGAGCTATTCTTGGATGCCGTGGTGATTCGAGCTGTTGTCGAGAGTCCAGGCAGCAGGTTTGGCGGTGGGTCCTGAATCGTTACCACAACCTTGAAATCCTTAGCCTCCTGGCTGCTCGATGTAGACTGCGCCGTCGACACGCCCGTAGAGCGAATGACCGCATTATTCCCAATCTCGGTTACGGTGCCTTTGAACCGCTGCTTCGGCAGTGCATCGATGGTCACTTCCGCCGGCTGGCCCATCTTTACGTTGACGATGTCCGTCTCGTCCACCTTCACTTCCGCCGTAATGACGGACGTGTCCGCAATGGTCATGAGGGTACTGCCGGGCGCATTCTGAATCCCGATAACCACCGTTTCACCTTCGCGCACAGGCAGGTTTGTGATCACTCCATCGAAAGGGGCACGATATTCCGTCTTGCTCAAGACGTCGTTCGCATGCCGCAGGTTAGCGTCCATTTGCCCAATGCGACGTTGCGAAGAATCCATCTGCGCCTTGGCTTGCACCAGTTTAGCCTTGGCCTGATTCAATTGTGCGCTGGAAGTACCGTAGGCGGCTTTCTTCGTGTCGTATTCGGCCTTGGCAATTAGTTGTGCCTGATACAGGGCTTCTGCGCGGTCATAGTCCAGCTTCGCGCGCTCGTATTCGGCCTCCATCTGATGCTGATCAGCGGTGGCGGTGTTCACCGCTGCCTTCGCGGCTTCGTAGTCGGTTCTGGCCACGTTCAGTGCTGCCTGATTAGCCGAGACATCGGCTGCCGGCTGCACGTTTTCGATGGTGGCGAGCATTTGCCCTTCCTTTACCCTGTCGCCTTCTTTAACGTACAGCTTGGTGATTTTTCCGAATGCGTTGGCGCCAATGTTCACATACAGCTTGGGCTTGATCTCGCCCGACGCAGTTACTACGGCAGACAGGTCCTCACGGACGACCTTGCCAGTTTGAACCGTTACTACACCTTTCCGGCTCTGCTGAACGGTGAAGCCCACAATGGCCAGCAATGCGATCACAGCGCCGGCGATGAGAGCGACTTTCTTCCAGTTTTTCATCGATCCTCAGTTAGACGTAACTGATCCCTTCCATTACTCGAATCTGCAACTTAATACGAACATCGCGGAATTAATGTTTCGCAGCACCCGGGGACGTACAGGGCAACACTCTCAGTGCGCGTCCTGCAGACACCGCTTCCCAGTAGGTTGTCAACAGACAGGAGTTCGGAGGCCCTTTCCGAAGCTTTCATTATAGCCTCAGTTCGTCGCTGAATCGATATTGTTCGACTGGCAAAAGGGGGCCTTTTCTTCTCCGGCGTAGCGACTCGTCACTCATAACCGGGTTCAAAATCAGTAAGCTCAGGGGCGCTTTGGGGGGTGCCGTGAAGTCTTGCGTTCGCTGCCTGCAAACCATACAATTTAGCAATGAGAAGTGCTCTGTCAGGAGTCTGCTCGCGTACATGACATTGCGTAATTCCCGCCTGTTGTTTTTATCGATTTTTCTGTTCTTGCTAGCCTCTTCCGGGATGTTTGCCCAGTCGTCGGCTGCAGCTGCCGATGAATCCACCTCCAAGCCTACCGCGGCCACCTCAGCTCAGCCGGCTACAGACTCAACTGCCAAGCCCGCCAGCGTTTCGCCCGCGGCTTCGCCGGGCACGTCGGCTCAGGATCCCCTGAAGAGACCTCTCTCCGACAAGCAGAAAAAGGCCAATGCCAAGGCGTTGAAGCAGGAGTTGGGTCAGACTTACAAGAAATGGCTGGACGAGGACGTTCGCTGGATTATCACTCCCGAAGAGCTCAGTGCCTTCAAGCAACTTTCGAATGACGAGGAGCGCGATAACTTCATCGAGCAGTTCTGGCTGCGTCGCGATCCGACTCCCGATACCCCCGAGAATGAGTACAAGGAAGAGCATTATCGGCGTATCGCCTATGCCAACGAGCACTTCGCAGCCGGCAAAGCGGGTTGGAGGACGGATCGAGGCCGCACCTACATTGTGTTTGGTCCTCCCGATGAAATCGACGCCCATCCTTCGGGCGGACAGTACAACCGGCCGATGGAGGAAGGTGGTGGTGAGACCTCCACTTATCCCTTCGAAACCTGGCGCTACCGCTATATCGAAGGTCTGGGTTCGCACAGCCAGGAAGTCATGATTGAGTTCGTCGACACCTGTATGTGCGGCGACTATCACATGACCATCGACCCCAACGAGAAAGACGCTCTGCTGCATACGCCGAATGCCGGTCTCACCATGTATGAGCAGATGGGCTTGGCAAGCAAGGGGGATCGTATTGCCGGAATCACCAACAGCACCCTGGGCCCAAACTCGGGCATGGACACCACCAAGCAGTTCGACAAACTGGAGCAGTGGGCACTGTAGCAGCAAGCTCCTAAAGTCAAGTTCAAAGACTTGGAAGAGGTTGTCAGCCACAAGATCAACG
>Ga0126378_10004059_pt1 | contig 11110 bp, 7 predicted proteins | sample PanSoiMetPlot_23_FD_92587 | JGI IMG/M metagenome (GOLD analysis project Ga0126378, IMG submission 92587) | Tropical forest soil microbial communities from Panama - MetaG Plot_23 | ecosystem: Environmental > Terrestrial > Soil > Tropical forest > Bulk soil | place: Panama | collected 2016-02-17
CGCCGCGGATCCAAGCACTGCGCTGCGCCTTTGATCGAGCCCAACGGATTGCGTATTTCGTGCGCCAATCCCGCTGCCATCTCGCCGAGCGCCGCCAGGCGGTCGCGCTCGCGCATCTTCTCGTAAAGCTTGGAGTTCTCGATCACCGTCGCGAAACGCTCCGCGATGTCGAGGATGAGCGCGATCTCGTCGGAGGCGTACGCTTCGGGCACGCGTTCATCCCAGAGATTGAGAAAACCGATCACCCGATCGTTGCCAACCAGCGGGACGCTGATGCCGGCCTTCATTTGCGAAAGTGCGCTGCGCGTGTCGTTGAGCCTTTTGAGCTCGTCCCTTCCCCGTCGGCGATCCGGTGCCCGGCTGCGCATCTCGGCGATTCGCCGCTCGATGTTCTCCAGAAGCAGCGCCTTTTGTCCCTCCGCCGCGGCATGGAGCAGCCCTCGAGCGGCGGCGGCATCCAAGAAAGGGGTCGGCTGGGGACCGCGAAAGTCGAGCAGTCGATAACCGGGACGGTCCTCGGCCAACAGGTATGCCGACGCGTGCGTCGCCCGGCGCGTCTCGTTGAACCCATCGAGTACCAGCGTGGCGACCTCTGCCACGTCGATCACGTTCGCCAGGCGCGCGCGCAGGTTGGCCAGGCTTCGCAGTAGCTCGAAGCGCTCGCGGAAGAATACCGCCACCACTCGCTCTTCGACCTTGGTTCGCAAAGGATCGAGAAGAATGATGAGCACGAAAGCGGCGACGATGGTGTTGAAGATAAACAGCGCGGTGTTCGCCTCGACCCACAAGGTGAGCGTCGCGAAGAGGGCGGCGAGGATGACGGCGAGCACCGTCTGCGAGGCGACCTTGCCCAAAAACTCGTGGAGGTCCATCAACCGAAGCCGAAGCAGCGTTTGGGCGAGGAAGAAAAGGTACAGGGTGGAGATGACCGGACCTAAGGTCGGGAAGGGGATGCCGTAGCGGGCGAGGAAATCGAGGGCGGCAAAGACGATGGATGCCGCCGCGCCGATCGCCAGGTAGGCCAAGCGGGCCCGCTCGATGCGCGAGTCGCTCTGGCGCATGCGGTAAAGCAAGAGCGACACAGAAGCGGACAGAGCAGAGAAGACCCAGGCAGCCAGGACGGCGCGAGCCCAAACGTTGTTCGCCAGCGGGCTTAGGCCGACAGCGACGCCGAAAATCGCCGAAAGCAGGGCGATCGGGCGTCCGTAGCGATAGGCGCTGGGGCGGACTCCCAGGAATTCGAGAAAGAAGCCCAGGGCGGCAGAGGGCACGAGGGCGCCGAGCACCAGCTTTGCTCCGGAGGCCGTCCGCAGCCACCACCCCGAGTGCGTGGACACCGCAAAGACGCCCTCGAAGAAATGGGCCAAGTAGAAGCCGCCCACCGTGAGTGCGAAAACGGAGAAGAGCGTCAGCACCCGCGGCCGTTCCGCCCGAAGCAACATGGACAAGCCCAGCGCAAGGCCTACGATGGCGGCGAGTAAGGTGCTCTGGGTTCGAATGTCCATCCGCGCTGCTCCAGTTTAACCCGGGATGCGGCCTCTTCTCCTTCTAAGCGCCGTCCTCGGCCTGTCTGCCTCGCCGGCGGATCCGCCCGGAGGTGACACTGGCAACCTAACGAACGGACCGGCGAAAGAACAGGAGCGGCACCCCGCGCCCCAGGCCCAGGTCGAAAATGCTCCGCCCGAGGTGCAGCTTAGCCCACCCCCAGAAGCCGAGAGGGTACAGGTTCCCCCGGGGTACATTGGCCTGGCCAATCCGGCTTTCCCGATGCCGGATGTGGCCGAGAGCTCGCTTCCTTTGGGTCGGCGGTACGACGCGAAGGACTTGGCCCCATACTTCGTTACCGGAAAAGCGGCCGAGGCGAAGCTGCAATTCGATCAGGGGCACTACGCCGCGGCTCGCGAGCTGTTGGCGGAAGAGGGCAATGGGCTGCCGGTGCGTTACCTTCGGGCGATCAGCGCGCTCAAGGCGGGCCTGTTCGAAGAGGCGGCGGCCGAGATGTCGGTGCTTGCCCAAGAGCACGGCGTTCTACGGGACTACTGCTTTTTCCATTCCGCGCAGGCGTTCGAGGAGCTCCACCTGTTCAGCGCCGCCGCAGACAAATACCGCCAGGTTGCGCCGGGGTCGAAGCTCCATGCCGATGCGCAGCTCGGACTGGCACGGGTGCTACGTCACCTGGGCAACCTGGAGGAGGCGCTCCAAGCACTCTCGAGTGTCTCCAAGCTCCTCGCACCCGCCTGGGGCCGAGACGTCGGGGCGGAGGCGCTGATCGCCATCGCCGACCTGCATCGGCAAGCGAAGAGGCCCGAGGCCGAGCGGGCGGCGTTGATTCGGTTGTGGACGCTGCACCCGCTTTCCCCCTTCTCCGCCGAGGTCGAAGCGCGGCTCAGAGCGGCGCCCTTGCCAGTAGAAGTGCGCATCGCACGCGCTGAGCAACTGATTGAAGCGCACCACAATCGGGCGGGGAGGGCGCTGTTGGAGCAGCTGGCGCCCAAGCTCAGGCTTCCTGATCCCCTCGCCTGCCGCGCCCAGTTCGCGTACGGAAAGGCACTTCGCAAGGAGCGCCTGCACACCCGCGCCATTCAAATCCTCGTTCCGGTCGTCGCGCGCTGTGCCGATCCCGAACTGCGCGCACGCGCCATGTACGTCCTTGGCTCGTCGCGCTCGATCGTCGATCCGGCGCGCGCGTCACAGACCTATGAGGCTCTGGCCAAGGAGTTTCCCACCCATTCCTTCGCCGACGACGCGCTTTTCTATGCGGCCGAACTTTACTTGCGCAATCAGCATCCAGAGTGGGGGATGGCTCTTTTGCGCAGGGTGGCCCACGAGTATCCGGACGGCGACTTTGCCGCCGAGGCGCTGTTCAAGTTGTTCTGGGCTCACCGCGCTCGCGGCGAGCGCCAGGCAGGCATCGAGGTGCTCGAAGAGATTGAGACTAAGTACGAAAGGACAGCCGACCGCTACGAGGTCGAGCGGGCCCAGTACTGGAGGGCGCGCTCGCTGGAGCAATACGGCGGTCGAGCGCGCGCGATCGAGTTGCTGGAACGACTCGCGGGCGAGCACCCGGCGACCTACTACGGTTTTCTGGCCCGCTTGCGATTGGCTCAGATCGATCCGGAAAGAGCCGATCGGCTCGTCCGGCGGATCGAGGTGCGACCGCAGCCGGATGCGATGTGGCCCATGTTCGCCGGGGCGATGGGCGATGATCCCCATTTTCTCGCCGCGGTCGAGCTGCTGCGCCTCGGCTTCTCCGATTCGGCCTCTTCCGAATTGCTGGCCGTCGACCGCGTTCCGCTCTCGCGGGCCGCGCTTCGCTTGTTGGTCGCGGTGCTCTCCGCCGCCGGCGACGCGAGGGCGTCGCATGCCGTCGCCCGCGCCTCGCTGCGATCCGAATTGTCCGGGAAAATCCAGGCAAGCAATCTGTTCGTCTGGCGGATTGCCTATCCGACCGCCTTTTACGAATCGGTCGCTCGCCATTGCCAGGTAGCGAACGTCGATCCGTTTCTTTTGCAAGCGCTGATTCGCGAGGAGAGCGCCTTCGACGCGAGGGCATTCTCCTGGGCGGGCGCGTTGGGCTTGTCTCAACTGATGCTGCCGACGGCGAGAAGCATTGCCCGGTCGTTGCTCATCCCCGGTCTCAATCAGGACGCGCTGCTGAGGCCAGACATGAACGTACGCCTCGGCGCTTGGTATCTGGGCGCTCTGCTCAAGCGCTTTGGGGGGAACAAGGCGCTGGCGCTCGCTTCGTACAACGCAGGGCCGGGCGCGGTGGCTCAATGGCCCTTCGCCGACCCGCCCGGCGAGCTAGACGCGTGGATCGAAGACATCCCGATCGCCGAGACGCGCGGCTACGTCAAACGGGTCATGCGCTCGTACAACAGCTACAAGCTCCTTTACGGAGACTCGCAAGCGATTGAGACAATTGGCTGGTCCGAGCGTCCGTAGCCTTCGTTCATCGTTGGCTGGCGCGGCCAGGCTAGGCAGAAGCGGCCGACACTGCCTAGACTGCGGCTACGCGACCATGAGACAGGCTGAGAAAAACGCGACGCTTCGCTCGCTCCCGTCGATTGACAGCCTTTTGCTGCAGCCGGCGCTCGCGTCGCTGTTGGCCAATCACCCGCGGGCGCGGAAGGTCGCCGCTCTTCGACTGGCGGTCAATCGAGTCCGGGACCGGTTGCTGCGCGGCGAGGACCGCGGTTTCGAAGAGGCGGACCTGGTGAACGCGCTCAAACAGCTGACCACTCCCGGTTTGCGATTGGTTCTCAACGCGACCGGGGTTGTGCTGCACACCAACTTGGGCCGCGCGCCGCTCCCACCGCTGGCCGCGGAGCGCGTAGCCCAAATCGCCGCCGGCTACTCCAATCTCGAGTACAGCCTGGACGAGGGTGAGCGGGGCAGCCGCTACGCTCCGCTCGTCCCACTGCTCAGGCAGCTCACCGGAGCGGAAGACGCTGTGGTGGTGAACAACAACGCCGCGGCGGTCCTGCTGGTTCTCGCCGCTCTCGCTCAAGGTCGCGAGGCGGTTGTTTCGCGCGGCGAGCTGATTGAGATCGGCGGCGGCTTTCGGATCCCCGAGGTGATGCTTCAATCCGGCGCCAGGTTGATCGAAGTGGGAACCACCAATCGCACGCGACTTGCCGATTACGAAAAGGCAGTCACCCCGAGCACTGGATTGCTGGTCAAGGTGCACAAGTCCAACTTCGCTCAGGTCGGCTTCACCGAAGAGGTCTCGGCCGAAGCAATCGTCGCCCTTGGCCGGCGGCTGAAGATCCCCGTATTCGAGGACCTCGGTTCGGGCGCTTTAGCGAGCGTCGAGGCTGAAGGCGTCACCCCCGAACCCACCGTGTCCGCAGCGGTGGCAGCTGGAGTTGATCTGGTGGCATTCTCGGGTGACAAGCTCCTCGGGGGCCCGCAGGCCGGCATCATCCTCGGACGGGCGGAGCTCATCTCCAGGGTCAAATCCCACCCGTTGAACCGTGCGCTTCGCGTAGACAAGATGACGGTTGCAGCCCTGGAGGCCACGCTGGAGCTCTACCGCGACGGGCGTGTCGAAGAAATTCCTGCTCATCGCCTGCTCCAGCAGTCCCCCGAACGGCTGCGCGAACGTGCAAAACGCCTCCAAGCGATGCTGGGCGATCGAGGCCTGACGTGCCAAGTGGAACGGACCGAGGGACAAGTGGGCGGCGGCGCGATGCCGCTGGCCTCTCCGATCTCGTTCGCCTGCGCCCTCGACGCGAAATCGCCAGAGCTCGTCCAGGATCGTCTGCGCGCGGGCGAGCCGCCGGTGATTGCCCGCATTGCCGATGGCCGATTGCTGCTCGATGTCCGTTGCTTGGGCGAGGAGGATCTCGAATCCGTCGCTGCGGCGCTCGCCGCGGTCGTATAAGGTACGCCCATGTTGAACACCAGCGTCCTGGTTCTCAATCGTATCTACCAGCCGGTGCACGTCACCTCGGTGAAGCGGGCGTTCTCCCTGCTGTACCAGGGAATCGCCAAGGCGATCGACGATCAGTACAAGCTCTACGAATTCTCGGACTGGGCGGAGCTGAGCGCCGCGGAGCACGACTCGGTGGGCACCATCAATCGGCGGATTCGCATCCCCCGCGTTTTGGTCCTCTCCGCCTACGAGCACCTGCCGAAAGGAAGGGTCCGTTTCTCCCGCCTCAACATCTACGCGCGGGATGGAGATACCTGTCAGTACTGCGGACGGAAGCTCGCCCGAAACGAGCTGAACCTCGATCACGTCATCCCGCGATCTCAGGGCGGCAAAACCAGCTGGGAGAACGTCGTGTGCTCGTGCGTGCCCTGCAACTTGAGAAAGGGCGGTCGCACCCCCGATCAGGCGCACATGACGCTGCTCAAGAGACCCTTGCGTCCCCGGTGGACGCCTTTCTTCCGAGGATCGGCCAGGCGCGTCACCTACCGAGAGTGGCTGCCATTCCTCACCCTGGCCGAAGCCTCCTACTGGAACGTCGAGCTGCTCGACGACTGACCTTCCTTCGAGCTGTCGGGCCGTATCGGCCCCGCCGCGCCGCGTAAGTCATGAAACCGTTTCGCGAGCGCACCTACTACGAGCTGTTGGAAGTGCCGACCGGTGCGTCCGAGGAGCAGATCCGCTCCGCCTACCAGCGGGCCCTGGAGCGAAGCGTCGCGGGAGCCGAGGCGGTCGAAGCCGGGCACCTCGAAGAGCTTCGAGATTTGCTGGGCAAGGCGATGGCCGAGCTCACCGATCCGGTCAAGCGGACGAACTACGATCGAACCCTCCAGATCGGCGCAGCTCCTCCAGCCGTCTTCGAGCCTGCGCCCGAGAAGCAGCTTGCGATGGATGAGCTGCTCGATTCGGCGGAGGGCCCGCGCCTGAGGCCTTCGGAGCGTCCGGGCGAGGGTACCCGGCGCATGCGGGGGCGGGAGGCACCGCGGTCCGTTTACGCCAGGCAGGTGGTACTGCGGAAGGCGGTGCCGGTGTCCAAACCGCATGCCCAGCTGCATCGCGCTCCCCAGCTTGCCGAAGAATCGGCGATCGCCAACGCTGAAGCGGCACTGATTTATGCCTCGGCACGCGGCGAGCACCTTCGAAACCGACCGGTGGACATCCCACCTGATGCCATTTTCAACGGCGATCTGCTCCGCCAGATTCGGCAAGGCCGAGGGCTGGCCGTCCACGAAGTGGCCGAAAGGACGCGCATTCCACTGAGGCACTTAGAAAACATCGAGGCGGGCCGGTACAATCAGCTGCCGGCGACAGTGTATCTGCGCGGGATCCTGACGAGCCTCTCCAAGGAGCTGGGACTCGATCCGGCGCGGGTGACCAAGGATTACATTCAGCTCATGTCGAAGGGATAGCGATGACCGACGAAGAAAAGATCAAAGCTCAACGCCTGGCCCGTGCGATCGCCTCCGACATTTCGCTCTACAACGAGCAGAAGATCATCAAGGGCATCGAGCAGGACAACCTGTTTAACGTGCTCCAAGACGAGCTGGAGGAGGGTCGCGAGCTCTACAAGAGCCGCGTCAGCCCGGAGCTGTACTCGAACACGAACTTCTTCGACCGTGCCGTGGTAGACATCGTGGTGCGTTCCAAGGGGCATGTGAAATCGAAGATTTGGTAGTAGAGCAGTCGCTCGCGCATCGCGTTCCCGCTCAAGCCCGCGGCAAGCGCCTCGACCAGCATCTGGCCGCGGCTTTTCCAGATCTCACCCGCGCCCGTCTGAAGTCGCTGATCGACGCGGGGCTGGCACGGGTCGACGGAAAGGCGGCGAAGCCGTCGCGCCGCTTGCGAGGCGGCGAAAGCATCGAGCTGACCGTCCCGGCCGCCGCGCCGGTTGAGATGGCCGCCGAGGATCTCCCGCTGGAGATTCTTTACGAGGACAGCGATCTCCTGGTCCTCAACAAGCAGGCCGGGATGGTGGTCCACCCCGGCGCCGGCCACGGCGCGGGCACGCTGGTCAATGCGCTGCTACACCGGGTTCGGGACTTGGCCGGGATCGGCGGGCGGCTTCGCCCTGGCCTGGTCCATCGGCTGGACAAGGACACCTCCGGCTGTCTGGTGGTGGCGAAGAACGAGCGCGCCCTGCTGGCGCTGCAGGCCGCATTCAAATCGCGGTCGGTGAGGAAAATTTACCTGGCGCTGGTCCACGGCAAGCCGAGCGAGCGGGGAAGGCTCGCCACCCTGTTCGGCCGCCATCCCGTGCACCGCAAGCGCTTTAGTGGGCGCGTGCAGTCGGGGAAGCCGGCCGAGACAGAATTTATGCTCCGCGAGCGATTCGATGGCGCCGCGTTGCTGGAGGTCGAGCTGAAGACCGGCCGGACCCATCAGATTCGCGTTCATCTCGCCGAGGCGGGACATCCTCTGCTCGGCGATTCGGTCTACGGCAGGCGCCGTGGAGCCAACGAGCGGGTGACCGCCGTTCAGCGGGAGCTTGGGCGCCAAGCGCTCCACGCCTGGAAGCTGGAGCTGGCTCATCCGATCTCCGGCGAGCCGGTTGGCTTCGAGTCGCCGGTTCCCGCTGACTTCCAACAGGCACTGGAAGCGCTTCGGGCCTAGAGGGGTCGCTGGGCGACGCGGTAGAGCGCAATCCCCATGGCTGCAAAGCAGGCGACCCCCAGCAGCTGAAAGCCGCCCGCGCCAAGCGCGGCTTTGAGTATGGGGCTTAGGTCGACGCTCTCCACAGCCTTGAGCACGGAGTCATTCACCGAAAGAATCGCCACCAGAACTCCGGCAATGGTTCCACCGGCAACGAGGCCGGTTGCAAATAAGCTGCCGGCTCCAAGGTCATCCGCGGCGGTGCGGCCTTGTTTGCGATCGACGATGCCTTTGATCGCACCACCGACGAAGATCGGCAGTGTGGTGGAGAGCGGGAGGTAGGCGCCGACGGCGAAGGAGAGGGGAGAGACCCCGCACAGCTCGATGGTGACCGCCAGGCCTACGCCGACGAGCACGAATTGCCAGTCCAGGTTGTGTGCCAGAAGCCCTCGGATAAGCGTCGCCATCAGGGTGCCCTGAGGGGCGGGGTACTTCTCCGATCCGATCGCGTGCTGTACCAGCCCTGTCGTCGGATCGACGACCGGATTGTCCAGCAACTTGATGGTCAGGCCGATCACCGCCGCCGCGGCGATAGCGCCGATCATCAGGCCGATCTGCTGGTAGCGCGGGGTCGCGCCGACCAGGAACCCCGTCTTCAAATCTTGGCTGGTGGCGCCCGCGTTGGCGGCGGCAATGCACACCATGCCGCCCACGCACAGAGCCATCGGCTGATAGACGTCGCCGGTCCACCCGATGGCCACGAACAGCAAGCAGGTGGCCATCAGCGTGGCGATCGTCATGCCTGAAATCGGGTTGGAGCTGCTGCCGATCAAGCCGACGATGCGCGAGGCCACGGTGACGAAAAAGAAACCAAAGATGACGATCAGGACGCCAAGCAGCAGGCGGCCACCAAAGGTGCCTGGGATGAAAGGGAGAAACGCGATGATGAACGCGAGGAGCAGACTGCCGCCCAGCACGACTGACATGGGCAGGTCGCGGCTGGTGCGCGATATCGAAGCGGCGCCGAGGCCACCTCGAAGCGACGCGACGCTTCCTTTGAAGCTAGAGATGATGGTCGGCAGCGTCTTGAGCAGCGTCAAGAAACCACCGGCGGCGACGGCGCCAGCGCCGATCTGACGAACGTAGGCAAAGTAGATCGCCCGGTTCAGCTGAGCGAAACTCTGCGAGACAGGATCCCAGCCGAATGGGCCCGGCCGCGCGACATCCGCCAGATACCCCAACTTGGCGAGCTGAACCGCGATGGTCTGCGCCGGGACCAGCGAGGCGAGCAGCGGAATCAAGCCGAGCCAGGCGAGCACACCGCCGGCAACGAGCACCCCGGCGATGCGCGGCCCGATGATGTAGCCGACGCCCATATACTCGGGCGTGATGGCGGCGTTCACCGTAGCGGCGGGAAAAATCTTGCTCGTGGCACGGGTGACGTACCCTGGCACCGCGTCGATGAAGTGGAAAACCTGCTGGAGGACGGCGTAGACGAGGGCGAAGCCGAGGCCCTGGTAGGCGGTGCGGGCCATCGTGCCTCCCCGCTCGCCGGCGATCAGCACCTGCGCGCAGGCCGCCCCCTCGGGGTAGGGAAGGTTGCCGTGCTCCTTGACGATGAGCGCCCGCCGCAGCGGCACCATCATCAGCACGCCGAGCATTCCTCCCAGCAAAGCGAGGGTAAAGATGGTGAGGTAGCTGAAGTACGGCGTCCCAATGCTTTGGCGGGTTGACGGATCGACCGCGAGGAAGAGGAAGCCCGGAAGGGTGAAGACCACCCCGGCGGCGATGCTTTCACCCGCCGAGCCAATCGTCTGAACGATGTTGTTTTCCAGGATGGTCGAGCCGCCCAATCGCTTGAGGAGCGAGATGGACAGGACGGCGATTGGTATCGAGGCGGAGACGGTGAGGCCGGCCTTCAGCGCCAAGTACACCGTGGAGGCCCCGAAGATGAGACCGAAGATGACGCCGGTGACGATCGCCTTGGGGGTGAACTCCGGGATGATTTCGCTATCGGGAATGTAGGGCTTGAACTCGACTGCATCTGCTTCGCCACTCGCCGGCGGCGCCGGCTTGGTCGCATCAGGCTTGCGATCGACCGCAACGCTTGGTTGTGCCATTGTTTCCCCGTCGAGTAGGCCAGTTGAGCTACTAACCTCCTCCTAGCGAGTCAATTCAGAACTGCAGCCCGCATGCGCTTCCGGCGTTTTCCGTGCTACGTGTCGTTCGCCCCGCATGGAGACTGAGGCAGCCGCCGAGGCGAGTTCGACGCGGGACGCGACGCCACCCGGCGGCGCGTTCAAACCGTTTATCTCACCAGACGAGAGCCCGCCCGAGCTGACCGTACTGCCCGTCGCCATTGGCACCGCGCTCGGAATCGTCTTCGCCTTCTCCTCCGTCTACTTGAGCCTCAAGGTGGGCCTGACCGTCTCCGCCTCGATACCGGTTGCCGTGATGTCGATCACCCTCTTTCGTTGGCTCGCGCGTGCCTTTCGGGTCCGCCGCGCCACCATCCTGGAGAACAACATCGCCCAGACGGCCGGCTCGGCGGGGGAGTCGCTGGCCGCCGGCGTGGCTTTTACGCTGCCGTCTCTTTTGCTGATGGGTTTTGAGCTCGAGTTTTCGCGAATCCTGCTCGTTGCGCTGCTCGGCGGGCTGATTGGCGTCCTGATGATGATTCCGCTCCGCCACGGGCTCATCGTCAAAGAGCACGGGAAGTTGACCTACCCGGAAGGGACTGCCTGCGCGGACGTGTTGATCGTCGGCGAGCAGGGGGGCACTCAGGCGAGGACGGTGTTCCTCGGATTCTTTGTGGGGTTTGCCTACGCCAGCCTAAACCTCATCGCCCGGCTGTGGAGCGAGACCGCGTCCTTCGCCGCCGACTTCTGGGGGAAGCTCAAGGGTGGACGAGTAGCATTCGACGTCTCCCCACCGATGCTCGGCGTCGGCTACATCATCGGCCCGCGAGTCGCCGCGAACATGATGGCCGGTGGTCTGCTGGCCTTCCTCGTCCTCGTCCCGCTGGTGCATTTGTTCGGCGACAGCATGCCGACTCCCATGTATCCGGAGACGCAGCTGCGGATCGCA
>Ga0126378_10004060_pt1 | contig 11108 bp, 12 predicted proteins | sample PanSoiMetPlot_23_FD_92587 | JGI IMG/M metagenome (GOLD analysis project Ga0126378, IMG submission 92587) | Tropical forest soil microbial communities from Panama - MetaG Plot_23 | ecosystem: Environmental > Terrestrial > Soil > Tropical forest > Bulk soil | place: Panama | collected 2016-02-17
GTCGCAATCCGTCGCGATGCTCGCGGAACTGCACAAGGCAGGATGCACCGACGCCGCCATCGTCGGCCGCGTCGAACCGCGTGGTGAGTTCCCGCTGGAGCTGGTCTAGACGGGTTGCGACTCAACGAGTCTGGCGGGCAGGACTGCTGTTCTGCCACGGCAGAGATGCGGGGTCACAGTCCTTCCGCGCTTGCCGATATGGAGGGAACCGGTCAGGGCGGACCTTTGAACCCAAGCGCCGCAACCGAGTGGCCTAGCCTCGGACCGGCAGCGTCTGTCAGGAGCCGAAATGGACTTCTTCGAAGTTGCTACCACGATGCCCACCGTCCGGCGGTTTTCGGATCGTCCACTCGATGCGACGACCATCGAACGAATTCTCGAAACCGCCAACATGGCGCCCTCGGGCTCCAACGCCCAGCCGTGGGAATTTGTAATCGTGCGCGATCCTAGTGCCCGTCGTGAGATTCAGAAGCTCTACGAGCTTGCCTGGGTGCCGTACAAAAACAGCGCGATCATCCGAGGGCGCGCCACGCTTTCAGCCCGCGCGCAGAAGGCGTTGCGTGTGGGGGATGAGCTTTCCTCATCGCTGGCGATTGTGCCGGTTCAGGTGGTGGTCTTCCTAGATCGCCCAAAGATGCGGGTGGTGCGCGGCAGTCAGGAAGACCTGACCAACTTCTGGGCCACCTATGGTTCGGTGTTTCCTGCGATCGAGCTGATGATGCTGGCGGCGCGTGCGCTTGGCGTGGGCACCGCAATGACCACGATGCTCCCGCCGCACGAAGCCGAAACCAGAGCGCTCCTCGGTGTCCCGGACCTCTACCAGCTTATCGCGCTCATCCCTATGGGCTATCCAGCCGAGGGCTTCAAGCGCCCATTGCGCAAGCCAGTCTGGCCTAGAGTCCACGACGGCCACTGGTCGCGTGGGTGGCAGCGGCGACCGTAAACCTGCGGAGTCCTTTACCGCAGGTAAACCTGAGTTACTCCGACGAACCGGCCCGGGTCACCAATATCTACACCCAGCGCAATGGCGTGGCGTTGGACTACGGCGGGCACTGATTGCGTGCTGGTCAGGTCGCCTCTCCGTGGTGAGGGGTATTGTGTAGATGGGAGGAGCGATCTCGGGCAGATGCTCGCTCACAAAGTCAGGCTAAGGGTGAACCGGGAATTTTTTGCGAACCGATTATCGCCGAACCACCGCGCGCTGCGGCGAAATGCCTTTACCTCATCCGACGCTTCCCTTGGACAAGGGGAGGGAAGCGGATGCTACAGTAGCCTGGATTCGATTGGAGGGTTCAACTATGCGTGCCGCCATAATGCGAAACAAACGGCTCGTCGTTGACGATGTTCCCGTCCCGACCCCCGGCCCGGGCGAGGTGCTGGCAAAAACCCTGGCCTGCGGAATTTGCGGCTCCGACCTGCACGCGCTCAAGTACGCGGAAAAGCTGGTCGAAGGTGCGCGGCGCTCCGGCGGTGCGTTCGTCATGGATTTGCAGCGCGACATCGTGATGGGCCACGAGTTCTGCGTCGAGATCGTTGACTTTGGACCCAACACCCAGAAACATTTCAAAGCCGGACAGCGTGCATGCGCGATGCCGGTGCTGATTCGCCCGACTGGCGTCGAGACGGTCGGCTACTCCAATGACAATCCCGGCGGCTACGGCGAGTTGATGCGCCTGACCGAGGGCCTGCTGCTCGAGGTTCCCAACGGCCTCTCCACCGAGCGGGCCGCGCTCACCGAGCCGATGGCGGTCGGCTACCACGCGGTCGAAAAAGCGCGCCTTCAAAAGGGTGACGTGCCGCTGGTGATCGGATGCGGCCCGGTCGGGCTCTCGGTGATCTCGGCGCTCAAGCTCACGGGCCAGCATCCGATCGTCGCCGCGGATTTCTCGCCGCGCCGGCGCGAGCTCGCGCAAAAGATGGGCGCCGACGTGGTGACCGATCCCAAACAGCGATCGCCCTTCGAGAGTTGGAGGGAGATGGCCGTATACAGCGATCCGAAGAGCGCGCCGCCACTGCCACCGTGGATGCCGGGGCCTGCGCGACGGCCGCAGGTGGTTTTCGAGTGCGTGGGGGTTCCAGGGGTAATTCACTCGATCATGGCCTCGAGTGCGCCCGCCGCGCGCGTGGTCGTGGTAGGGGTGTGTATGCAGCAGGACTCCTTCGAGCCGATGTTCGGCATTAACAAAGAGCTGAATATCCAATTCGTGCTTGGCTACTCGGCTACGGAATTCGCCGACACCCTACGCAATCTGGCGGAAGGCAAAATCAACGGCGACCCGCTCATTACGGGCAAAGTCGGCGTGGAAGGAGTAGCGCAAGCTTTCGAAGATCTAGGTTCCCCGGAGCACCATGCGAAAATTCTGGTAGAGCCCTGGCATAGCTAGAATTTAGCTGAATGATCTCCCCTCCTGCGCGGGCGGGGTGGGAATGCGCGGCTTGTTTCGCCTCGCAGAAGAGCTCTGAAAAACGTGGCGGGACCGCCTGCAGCGCGGACCTCTCTGGGCCGCATCTCACGAAGTCGCCCAAGCCATTTCACGAAAGTCCGCAAAGGTGCGTAACTCGAAGGTTCCTGGGGCGTAACCTTTTACCCGCCTGATGGTTTATATGGTTGGGACGATGGTGCGCAGGGCATCGGCATTGAAGGTAAGTCCGGCAGCGGCTGATGAACGCCGCCAAATCGAGGCGGCACAGCGCGACTCGCGCCGCTTCGCCGACCTTTACGAAAGCAACTTCGAACGGGTCTACGCCTTCATCGTCCGCCGCGTCGGAGACCGCCACGAAGCCGAAGATTTGACCGCCGAGGTATTCCATTTGGCCCTCAAGAATATCGGCCGTTTCGAATGGCGCGGGGTTCCGTTCGCGGCATGGCTCTACAAAATCGCAAGCAACGAGATCGTGGATCGGTCGCAAAAGACCGCGCGACAACCTCGCCTCGATCCCACCGATGGTCTTTCGGAGCCCTGTTGGGAGGAAATTGAAAACCGCGCGCGTCTGTTTCGGATGGTTGATCAGCTGCCCTCCGATCAGCGCCGCGTAATCACTCTGCGTTTCGCTGAGGAAAGGAGCATCCGCGAAATTGCTCAGCAACTTAAGCGCACCCAAGGCGCCGTGAAGCAGCTTCAATTTCGCGGGCTGCAGAATCTGCGCCTGCGGATGGGTGACAAGAATGGCTAAGCGAAGGCAAAGGGCCGCCCGCAGCCAAACGGCCAGACGAAGTCCGACCGAGCAGCTCGATCAGGCGGTGGAGGCGACCATGGCAGAAGCCACGCCCCCGCGCGTGAATCCGGGCATCACCGCGCTGCTCGAGATCGCGAGCGAGCTGCGCGGGCTGCCGCGCCAGGAGTTCAAGATGCAGCTAAAGGCCAGGCTTAAAAAGAGCGCCTTGCCGACCCCCTCCAAGGCCTCATCCCCGGCGCGTCGCCGACACGGTATCGCGACCCCCTACTTGATGATTCGCGACGCGTCGCGCGCGATTGATTTCTACAAGCGTGCGTTCGGTGCCACCGAGCTGTCGCGGATGGCGGATCCGAGCGGGCATATCGCGCATGCCGAAATCAAAATCGGCGAAGCGCCCATCATGATCGCGGAGGAGGAGCCGCGTTACTTCAACCTGAGTCCTGATGCGCTCGGCGGTTCTTCCGCATTTGTCCATGTGTACGTACCGGATGTCGATGCTTTCGCGCGGCGCGCACAGCGGGGCGGCGCCAAAGTGCTGGAAGCGCCGCAGGATTATCCGTATGGCGACCGGCGGGGCAAGTTCGTCGATCCGTTCGGTCACGTGTGGATGGTCGCGACGCACCGCCACGATGTCACCCCCGAACAGATGAAGGCGGATTGGGATCGCTCGGTCGCGGCCGAAAAAGCCAAATCCGTTCCAAAGCCTGAAGGCTATCACAGCATCACGCCATACCTGCAGGTGAATGGCGCCGCACGGCTCATCGACTTCCTCCAGCGCGCGTTTGGCGCGGAGGAAGTTATGCGGGTCAATCAGCCGGACGGGCCCGTCGGCCATGCGCAGATGAAAGTCTCGGGCTCGGTCGTGGAACTGGCCGACGCAAGCCAGCGATTCCAACCCAATCCGACCGCGATCTGGCTATTCGTCGACGATGTAGATGCCACTTACCAACGTGCCCTCGAGGCCGGCGCTGAGTCGATTCATGGTCCGGTGGACCAGGACTACGGGAATCGCGAGGCGAGCGTAAAAGACCCCTTCGGCAATCATTGGTATCTCGCAAAGCGCCTTGAAACGGCCGAACCGTGGTCTCCGGAACTGCGTTCGGTGACTCCATACCTCCACCCGAAGGGCGCAGCCAAGCTCATCGACTTCCTGAAGGAGGCTTTTGGTGCCGAAGAAGCAGAGGTCCATTCAGACGAGCAAGGGGTGGTACAGCATGCACAGCTCAGGATCGGCGACTCGATAGTCGCGATGGGCGAGGCGCACGGACAGTATCCGCCTATGCCGCCGGCGCTCCACCTTTATGTGGCCGATGCGGATGCTACCTATCAGAGCGCACTGCGAGCCGGCGCAGAATCGCTTTACGCCCCGCGCGATGAATCCTACGGTGATCGAGCCAGCGGCGTTACGGATCCCTTCGGCAACGTCTGGTACATCGCCACCCACCAGTATCCCGAGAAACGGGCGGCGCTGAGCGCGCAGACCGCGCCGCAAGCCGCACCCGCCTCACCGGCCGCGATTATGCCGTTCATGTACTGCGAAGATGCTGGAGCGGCCGCCGACTTTTACAAGAAGGTGTTCGAAGCGACCGAGCTGCATCGCGATGTCGAGCACGGCAAGGCAAGTCATGTCCAGCTTGCGATTGGTAGCACGCGCGTCATGCTGAGCGATGCAACCATGCCGCATGCCGCGGAGTACGTCGCCAAAGGCTACGTGCGCACTCCGCGTCAGCTCGGCGGCACCCCTTTGCATCTCTACGTGTATGTGCCCGATGCGGACGCAGCTTTCCGGCGCGCGCTCGACTCAGGGTCCGAGATGGTCGATCCGATCGCAGATAAACAATGGGGCGACCGCTGTGGCGGCGTAAAGGATCCGTTCGGCCACATCTGGTACATCGCCACGCCGCTCAAAGACCTGCGGCGTTAGAACGATGAAGAAGGCGAAGCGCAGACGGCCAGCTGCTTCTAAACGCCACAGGGCGCTGAGGGCAAAACCGGCGGCGAGAGCGTCTCAAACCGCGGGACCGGGCGGCTCGCGCGCGACGCCGTACCTGATCATCAAGCACGCGGCTCGCGCGGTCGACTTTTACCGCAACGCGTTCGACGCAATCGAAGTGGTGCGCCTGGAAGGCGCCGATGGCCGAATCGCGCACTGCGAAATCAAAATCGGTGACGCTTCGATACTCCTCGCCGACGAATGGGAAGGCGTCGGCGCGACCAGCCCCTCAGCACTGGGTGGCTCTCCGGTGATCATTCATCTGGAAGTCAACGACGTCGATGCGATCGCGAAGCGGGCAATTGAGGCAGGCGCGAAAGTAATCTTTCCGGTCCAGGACCAGTTCTACGGGGAACGCGCGGGCAGATTGCAGGATCCGTTCGGCCACCTCTGGTTGCTCTCAACCAAAATCGAGTCGGTACCGGCCCGGGAAATGCACCAGCGGGAGCGGTCCTGGTTCAAGGAAAACGCGGACCAGTAATGCGAGCGGTTGCACGGCGGTCGCGATGCGCGCCGTGTTTCGCAAAGGAGCAAATCATCATGGCAGCAAAACCAATTCCCGAGGGAGTCAACATGGTGACGCCATACCTGTGCGTCGCGAACGCGCCCAAGGCGCTCGAGTTCTACCAGCACGTCTTCGGCGCGAAGGAGACGATGCGCTTTGCCGAACCTGGAAGCGGCCGCATCGGTCACGCGGAACTCAAGCTCGGCAACGGCACCATAATGCTCTCCGATGAGTATCCGGAAATGGGCTACTTCGGTCCCAAGGGTGCGGACCGCCCACCCGTCTCGATTCATCTCCTTGTGGAAGACGTCGATGCGGTCTATCAGCGCGCCCTGGCCGCCGGCGCGACCTCACAGCGTGCGCCCGAAGATCAGTTCTACGGGGACCGCAGTGCGCAAATCCGCGATCCGTTCGGCCATTCGTGGTTCCTTGCGACGCGCATCGAGGAAGTGTCGGCCGACGAAATGAAGAAGCGGTTCGATAGTATCGCCAAGCAACAGAGCTAACCCTTGTCCTCCAGAGGAAGCAGTCATGTCGTCAACACCCAGCACGGTGGAATCCACACCACCGCCAATCCAGCTTTATCAGATGGCCACCGGTCACTACCTTTCGCGGGCGCTTGGCCTTGCCACCAAACTCTGCATTCCGGACTACCTGAGGAACGGTGCACGCCATTTTAGGGAGGTGGCCGCGGAGCTTGGTGTGCATCCACCCTCCCTCAATCGGGTGCTGCGCCTGCTCGCCAGCGCCGGTATTTTCGATGAGCAAGCGGGCGGAAAGTTTTCCCTCACCCCGCTCGGCGACCTGCTGCGCAGCGATGTGCCGGGTTCGATGCGCGCAGCGGTCCTGCTGTTTGCCGGCGAAACCATCCAGGCGTCCTGGGCCGAGTTGGAGTACTGCGTCAAAACTGGTGAGCCTGCCTTCCGCAAGCTTTCACCCGATGCCAAGAGCGCATTCGATGGGTTCAGAGATCCGCAGGCTGCTGCAAACTTCGATGAGGCGATGGCAGTCTTCAGCGCGCAAACGGCGCTGGCGTTGATTGCGGCATATGATTTTTCGAAGTTCGAGAAGGTCGCCGATATCGGCGGTGGCAACGGCGCCTTGCTGATCGGAATCCTGAACGGCAACCCCGCTCTCAAAGGAATCGTGTTCGACCAGCCCCCCAGCGCCGAGCGCGCTGCTAAACGGATCGCCGAGGCCGGCCTCGAGACTCGTTGCGAAGCAGTGGGCGGCGATTTCTTCAGGGAAGTGCCGCCAGGCGCGGACGCATACCTGCTGAAACACGTGATCCACGATTGGAACGATGACGATGCGATCGCGATCCTGAAAACCTGCCACTGCGGGATGGATGGCACCCACACAAAACTGCTGCTCGTAGAGGGCGTCTACCCCAAGCGAATCGACCAATCGCTCGAGAGCCGTGGCGCGGCTTTCAACGATGTCAACATGCTGGTGAGCACCGGCGGCCGGCAGAGGTCCGAAGCCGAGTTCCGTGCCCTTTACCAAAGTGCAGGATTTCGGTTAACCAACATCGTCCCGACCGCAGCCCGCGCCTCCATCATCGAGGGTGAACAAGCCTGAGCGTGGCGAGCCAACGGGACTGTCGTGGTTTCGAAAGGGGAGGGTGGCTCGCAAAGCGGGAGTGGACGGGGGTGTTCGAGGCGCACCTTGGGGTGTGACTAGATTAGGCCGCTGTACGCCTTTGCGCTTGTGGTCGCGATCTTGTTCCTGTTGGCCATCGCGCGGCTGGCACGACTTGATGCGGGCGGCCCCGCGCATCAATTCGTGAACCTGCCGGGGCAGGAACCCGCAACCCTCTATCTGCGGGGAGAAGGCAATCCGTTCTTTCGCGTTTTTCCACCGGCCAATCGACCGCCCGCTATCGTGATGGTGCACGGGTTTACCGCTGACCGCCAGTTCATGAGCACCCTCGCCCGGCGCATAGGTCGGCATCTTCCTGCGCGTGCTGCCGGGGGTGCCGATGCTCATCCTGCCCAACCTCGTCCTGATCTATGTGACGGTCGAAATCCTTGCGGTCTCGGCCTACAGCTCGTCGCGCAACCTGATGCTGATCGCGATGGTGGAATCGATGTCGTTCGCCTGGACCATCACGCCCACCGCCCCAATCACGTTCATGCTGTAACCAGGGAGATTCACTCATGGCACATCCGCGAATGTACGAAGACTCGAATCCCGCGATAAAAAAACTGCGCGCCGTTTGCTTCGCTCTCGGTGAGGTGGTCGAAAAGGAAGCGTGGGGCGAGTGCACCTTTCGCGTCGTCAACGGCCCGATGTTCGCGATGACCGACAACAACCATCACCAAAGCGGTCATGTGGCCGTGTGGGTGAAGGCGCCCGCCATGGCTCAGGAGATTCTGATCGGCTCCGACTCCAAGCGTTTCTTCAGGCCGCCCTACATGGGTCACAAGGGCTGGGTCGGCGTGCGGCTCGATAGCAAGCCCGACTGGGAGCAGCTGACCGCGATTCTCAAGGATGGGTACGAGATGTCGCTTCCGGTGAAGAAAGCTGCGCGCGCCGCGTCCCGCTCCAAGCGCATCGTTTCTCCGGTCAGCAAGGCACGACAAAGCATGAAGCCGCCTTCCACAGGCGGTGGCGACAGGCTGCGCTATGATCGCTGAGTTGACCGGCTAGTGTGCGGAATCGAGCAGCCTCTGCAGATTGCTCGTGTCCCCACGGTTGCCCGCGGTTTCGCCCGCCCGGTCGTAGATCAGATTGCCTTTGGAATCCAGCACCGCCACGGTGGGAATCGCACCCCGATAGTATCGGGAGACTAATCCCTGCTGTTCGGGAGCCACGTGGGTCAGATCGACCACGACAAAATCAATCTGGTTACGGTATTGCGGATAGAGTCTAACCAACCGCTCCGCTTCGCGCGCAGTGTTCCAGCAGTTAGATGTGCCAAAAAAGATGACCGTGGCTTTGCCGGCCACAGGGCCGGCAGCCAGGTCTGATCCGGTAATCGGAAAATTCCCGCTCGAGTCGTCACTAAAAGAGAGGTCCGGGGCCAGTTGAAGGTTTGCCGCCGCCTGCGCGCTGGTGATCGAGCACAGAAGCAGCGCGCCGAAGAGGGTTAAACTGGTTTCCAGTATTGTCCGCATCAGCAAAATAACCGACAGTTCATCACAAAAGTTCCCAGGGCCGGATGTCCTTGCAAGCCACGCTAGGGTCACTCGCCAAACAGGACTTTGCTTGCCAGGTCTGCGCCCGCGCGCATTGCCTTCAACTTTTCCCACACCACCTCTTCCGCCACCTCGCCGAGTCCGGTCGTGGTCTCAAACCCGCAATCCGTCCCCGCGATCACCCGCTGCGGATCGCCAACCGCATGGGCGGCGCGCTGGAGCCGCTCCGCAATCACCTCGGGATGTTCCACGTAGTTGGTCTTGGTGTCGATCACTCCAGTGACCAGCAGCATGTTATCGGGCAGCGGATTTGTCCGAAAGCATCGGTATTCGTGTTGATGGCGCGGATTCGCCGCTTCCAGCACCAACCCTCCCGCCTTCACCGCGTAGAGGTGCGGCAGGATTTCCTCGAGCGGGACATCCAGTTGATGCGGTGCCTCGTAATTTCCCCAGCACACATGCAGCCGCACGCGGTCCGATGCGAGTCCTTCGATGCCCTGGTTGATCGCGGCGATCGTCATATCGACGAAGTCGATAAATTCCGTCAGCGGACGATCGGCATATGAAGTGTGACGTTCCATTGCCAGGTCTGGAGCATCGATCTGCAGCACGAAACCGTTATCGACGATGTGCCGGTACTCAACGCGCAGCGCATCGGCAAGCGCGAACACGTATTTCTCGAGGCTGTCGTAGTATCGATTCTGCATCGCGGTAGCGATGATCCCCGGCGATGGGGCCGTCATGAACGGCTCCGCGAACGACCGTTTCTGCTCTGCCAGCACGCGCTTGAAGTCCGCGCATTCCCGCTCAAGGGGCTCGCGATCCTGGTAGCGAACCTCACCTACCGCCATTGGCGCGTGCATCAGATCGACCATCTGCCGGTCGCCGAGCTGCATCTTCTCCAGGTACGAGGGATACTGCACGATATCGCGCATGAGTTGGCGCTCGCTGCGCCCGCCGAACCCGCTCATCCGGTCATGGACGTAGGTGAAGAAACTCTCGCGTGGCTGCTCGCCGTTGTTGCCGATATCGATACCGGCCTCGAGCTGCTTTGCTATGACGCGGCGGGTCGATTGCTCGACCTCACGCGTGAGTTCCGCGGCGTCGATCTTCTCACCGCGGTTTCTTCGGACAAATAAATCTTTGAGCCTGGCGGTGCGCGGCAGGCTGCCGGCGTGGGTGGTCAGAATTCGCTTGTCACTTCGCGGCATACCTCACCGCTTTCTGTCTACTACTGCCCGGGGGGCGGAGCGTATTGCACCTGGCTGCCGTTGTAATAGGGCTGATAACCCTGGGACGGCGGCTGCTGATAGCCATATTGCGCCGGCCGATATTGGCCGCCATACCCCTGTGGTGGGTAGCCGCCGCCATAGCCATAGCTGGGCGGTGCGTAGCCACCACCGTAACTAGGCGGTGGATATGAGCCATATCCGGGAGGCGGAGCCGAGGCGTAGGGATTCTGCTGAGGTTTGTTCATCATCTCACCAAGCGCCATCCCACCGGTCATTCCCAACGCCGCCGCGCCCAGCGCTTCGCCGGTGCTCGAACTACCGCTGTTATTGTTGCCACCGTTCCAATCGCCGGCCGTGTTGTTGACCGTGTTCATGGTCGAGTTGTGCATCTGCTTCTCGGTCTGTTCCTGGTTCTCCTGCAGGGTGTTGGCCTCGTTGTAGCGCGACTGCTGCTCGGCCATCTGGTTCTGGTGGTAGGTGTTGTAGTCGTTGCTGGCATTTTGATGCTCCGAACTCGAATTCGATGACGATTCGCTGCTCGGCGGATGCCAGTTGTCTCCGCTGGAGGAGTGCTGCCCGTATTCTCCGCTAGAAGAGTGTTGCCCGTAATCGCCGCTGGACGAGTGTTGCCCATAATCACCGCCGGACCTGCCCGCGCCGAAACTGCCGCGATCGAAACCGTCACCGCCGCCCCCAAAGCGGCCGCCACCGCCGCCGAAGCGGCCGCGGGCGTGCACCACGGGAGCGTAGGCGAGACCCAGCGCGGCAATTATCAGGAGTGCCTTCGCCAGGAAACTGACGGAACTGCACTGCTTTTTAGTCCGATTCATGGCTTTGCCTCCTCGGCCTTCGCGAATGCTATCTGCTTGGCATCCTTGGGAAGCTGCGGCTGGAAGCGGCTTGACGCGATGTCTTTCGGGAATTTCCAGCCCGACAAGATCGCGATGTATTCGGGCGAACCCGGCTCGCTGCGATGGTTGATCACGATCTTGCGCGGCAGCGGCTTCCCCGTGTGATCGATCCATATCTGGAAATCGTCCTTGCTGGATGAAAGCGCAAGA
>Ga0126378_10004062_pt1 | contig 11107 bp, 11 predicted proteins | sample PanSoiMetPlot_23_FD_92587 | JGI IMG/M metagenome (GOLD analysis project Ga0126378, IMG submission 92587) | Tropical forest soil microbial communities from Panama - MetaG Plot_23 | ecosystem: Environmental > Terrestrial > Soil > Tropical forest > Bulk soil | place: Panama | collected 2016-02-17
CGGCGCGCAACAGGGCGCTCGACTCGCTGCGCAGAGACCGGACGCTGCGCGCCAAGCTGCCGCTGCTCGTCCCTGAGCCGGCGCAGGACCCGGACGCCGCGCAGGGCGGTGCGGTCGCCATCGGCGATGACAGGCTTCGGCTGATCTTCACCTGCTGCCACCCGGCGCTGGCCAGGGAGGCGCAGGTCGCGCTGACCCTGCGGCTGGTGTGCGGGTTGAGCACGGCCGAGATCGCCGAGGCCTTTGTCGTGTCCGAGCCGACCATGGCCGCGCGGGTCACCAGGGCGAAGAAGAAGATCGCGGCGGCCCGGATCGCCTACCGGGTACCTGAGCTCGCCGAGCTGCCTGACCGGCTGGACGCCGTGCTCACCGTGATTCACCTGCTGTACACCACGGGGCACACCGATCCGCACGGGGCAGGGCTGGTCCGGGCGGACCTCGTGGATCGCGCGACCGGGCTCGCGCGGATGCTGCGCGAGCTCATGCCGGACGAGCCCGAGGTGGCCGGGCTGCTTGCGTTGCTGCTGCTGACCGATGCCCGCCGGGCGACCAGGACCGACGAGCAGGGTCACCTGCTGCTGCTGGAGCAGCAGGATCGCTCGCGGTGGGACCAGGCGGCGATTGCCGAGGGAGCGGCGCTCGTCGTGCAAGCTCTGCGCCTCGGACGGCCGGGCCGGTTCGCGCTGCAGGCCGCGATCGCCGCCGTGCACGCCGAAGCGCCGAGTTATGACCAGACGGACTGGCCGCAGCTGCTCGAGCTCTATGACCGGCTGCTCGCCGCCTGGCCGTCGCCGGTCGTCGCGCTGAACCGGGCCGTCGTCGTGTCGATGGTCCGCGGGCCCGCGGCGGCGCTGGACGACATCGCCGAGCTGGAGCGGGACGGGCGGCTGGCCGGCTACCGCTACTTGCCAGCCGCCAAGGCGGACATGCTCCGCCGCCTGGGCCGCGCCGACGACGCGCGCCGGGCCTACGAGCAGGCGCTCGAGCTGGCTGACAACGCCGCAGAGCGCGCCTTCCTGGCCCGCCGCGCCGCCGCGCTGCAGCAGCCCGCCGAGCACTAGTGTCGTGGGCCTGGTTGCCTAACGATGCTCACGCAGCGTGACATCTGCCGATAGCCTGGGGCATCTGGGCCGGTCCCGTTACATTGATGTGCTGTGAGTCGACTTGGCAGGACGTCCAGGCCGCGGCTGGCGCTCGGGGTCACCATCGCGGTGCTCGTTCTCGCGGTGCTGCTGCGGCTGGCTGGCGTGCTGCACACCTCCGGGCAGCTGATCGCCTTCACGACGACCGTGCTGGCGCTCGGCGTGGCCGGGCTGGCGGCGTGGGCCGGCGGCATGTACGCGGAGCTGCAGCAGTCGGCCGCCGCGCAACGGCTGGCCGACATCGCCCAGATCGAAATCGAGCGCCTGACCGGCCCAGGCGAGATGCTGCAGGTCAACGTGCGCAACGGGAGCGCCAGGGCGATCAGGAACATATACGTCTGGGCCGAAGTGAGCGGCATGCCAGGGCACATCGCCGCGGGGATCCCGGTGGGCGACGCGCGGGTTCGGCGGATGTCCAACGTCCCGCATGACAGCGAACTGCACTGGCAGCTGCGCTCGCTGGGACCGGGCCAGCAGGCGCTGTTCGCCCAGATCGCGCACCTGGACCCGCATCCGGTCCAGGCCGTCGCCGACGACGACATCTGCGCTTACGCCGAGTTCCGCGATGTCGACGGCGCGTGGTGGCGCTGCGACGAGGATGGCAACATAACGAGGCGCCAGCCGGCTGAACCGGTGACCGCAGGCCCGGCCCGAGCGCTGGCGGCCGGTCCCGGCTCGCGGGGTGAGCGGCCGCCAGGCAACCTGATCGGCCGGGCGGCAAAAGTTCCTAGCCTCAGGCACTCCCGGCGGCGGGCGGATTCGTCCGGACCAGCGGCCAGGCCAGGCCCGCATCCCTTCAGTGACCTGCTGTGACCCGCCGGCCGCTGGCTGAGATCATCGATCCGGGCTGGGCGGAGGCGCTGCAGCCGGTCGCCGGCCGGATCGCTGAGGCCGGCGACTTCCTGCGGGCTGAAGTCGCGGCCGGGCGCTCCTACCTGCCCGCGGGCGACAAGGTGCTGCGTGCGTTCACACAGCCGTTCGAGCAGGTCCGGGTGCTGATCGTGGGACAGGATCCGTATCCGACGCCCGGTCATCCGGTCGGCCTCAGCTTTTCCGTCGGGCCGTCGGTCCGGCCGCTGCCGCGGAGCCTGGTCAACATCTTCCGCGAGTACAGCGCCGACCTAGGTCATCCCGCGCCCGCCACGGGCGATCTGACGCCATGGACCGAGCGCGGCGTGCTGCTGCTCAACAGGGTGCTGACCGTGCAGCCGGGCAAGCCGGGCTCGCACCGGGGGAAGGGCTGGGAGGCGGTCACCGAGCAGGCGATCAGGGCCCTCGCGGCGCGCCCCGCCCCGCTCGTCGCCATCTTGTGGGGCCGCGATGCGAGGAACCTGGCCCCGCTACTGACCGGGGCGGGCCTGGTGGAATCGGCGCACCCGAGTCCGATGTCAGCGGACCAGGGCTTCTTCGGTTCCCGGCCGTTCAGCAAGGCGAACCAGCTGCTCACCGCCCGCGGCGGCGAGGACATCGACTGGAAGCTCCCGTAACACGACCGCGGCGCGCTCGCCGTAAGTGCCTGAAACCGGGTGTGGCATACTGGTATGCGCAGATCACGCGTGCTCCGGGGTCGGTGTAACTCCGAACCGGCGGTGACAGTCCGCGACCTGGCCAGATGGCGGGGTGCCGGGGATCACCCCTCGGGACCTTCCGCCCAACGGCCGGCTGAACCGGTGCAATCCCGGTACCGACGGTGAAAGTCCGGATGGGAGGCGGCACGCGCGCCGTCGGCCGGCATCGCGACGAACGCGTTCCGGCGGCGGCCGAGCCTCCACGCGCCCCGGAGCCGCCCGAGCGGCCGGCGGGAGGCGCAGGTGTTCACCGGGATCATTTCCGACCTTGGCAAGGTCGCCTCCGTTGAGCGGCAGGACGGCTCGGCGCGGCTGACGATCGACGCGCCGTCCATCGCCGCGTCCGCCGCTCACGGCAGCTCCGTGGCGGTCAACGGAGTCTGCGTGACGGTTACCCGGGCCGGGAACGGCCAGTTCTCGGCCGACCTGATGGGTGAGACGCTGGCCAGGACCGGCCTGGGCGGGCTTGCACCCGGGACCCTGGTCAATCTCGAGCGCCCGGTCCCGGTCGGCGGGCGCCTCGATGGCCACTTCGTGCAGGGCCATGTCGACGGCACGGGCATGGTCACCGAGCGTCGGTCAGCCCCGAACTGGGTGGTATTGCGCATCTCGATCGGCCCCGAGCTCCTGCGTTATGTATCGGAAAAGGGCTCGGTCGCGGTCGACGGGGTGAGCCTGACCGTGTCGGCGCTCGGCACCGAATGGTTCGAGGTGAGCCTGATCCCGGAGACGCTCGCGCGGACCACGCTGGGCGGCCGGGATCCAGGGGACGAAGTGAACATCGAGGTGGACGTGCTCGCCAAGTACGTCGAGCGGCTGCTGGCCAGGGGTGAGCGGTAATGACCGGGGCGGTCGGCGCGATCGCGCTCGACGATGTCCCGCGGGCCATTGGGGACATCGCCGCGGGACGGCCGGTGGTGGTGGTCGATGACGCCGACCGGGAGAACGAGGGCGACATCATCTTCGCTGCCAGCAAGGCGACGCCCGCCTTGCTGGCCTTCACCATCAGGCACACCAGCGGCGTGATCTGCGTTCCCATGCTTGGGGAGGAGCTCGACAGGCTTCAGCTACCGCTGATGACCGCGCAGAACAACGAGCGGATGCGGACCGCGTTCACGGTCAGCGTGGACGCGCGGCACGGCGTTACGACCGGAATATCGGCGGCGGACCGGGCGCGGACGGTGCGGACCCTGGTGGACTCGGCAACGGAGCCATACGAGCTGGTCCGGCCCGGACATGTGTTCCCGCTCCGGTACACCGAGGGCGGCGTGCTGCGCCGTCCCGGGCACACCGAGGCCGCCGTGGACCTCGCCCGGCTGGCCGGGCTGCCCCCCGTGGGCGTGCTCGCCGAGGTGGTCAACGACGACGGAACCATGAAGCGACTGCCCGGTTTGCGGGCCTTCGCCGACGAGCACGGCCTGACGCTGATCTCGATCGCGCAGCTCATCGAGCATCGGCGGCGCTCGGAGCGGATGGTGAGCCGGGTAGTGCAGACCAGGGTGCCGAACGAGTACGGCGAGTGGCACGCGATCGGGTACCTGAACCTGCTGGACGGGACCGAGCACCTGGCGCTGGTGCTCGGCGACCTGGCGCCACCGGAGAGCTCCGGGGGATCCTCGCCCCCGGCCAGCACCACCGATGTGCTGGTGCGGATGCACTCGGAGTGCCTGACTGGCGACGTGTTCGGCTCGCAGCGGTGCGACTGCGGCACCCAGCTCAATGCGGCCATGGCGGCGATCGCCGGGGAGGGCCGCGGCATCGTGCTGTACCTGCGCGGCCATGAGGGCCGCGGCATCGGGCTGCTGTCCAAGCTGCGGGCCTATCAGCTCCAGGACGCCGGCGCCGACACGGTGGACGCGAACACCGAGCTCGGCCTGCCGGTGGACGCACGCGAGTACTCGACGGGCGCGCAGATCCTCGCCGACCTCGGCGTGAGCTCGCTGCGGCTGCTGACCAACAACCCCGCCAAGGTCAGGGGGCTGGCCGAGTTCGGGCTGAAGGTCACCGGCACGGTCTCGCTGCCGGTCAGCGCGACGCCGCACAACCTGCGGTACCTCGTCGCCAAGCGGGACAGGCTCGGGCACCTCATCGAGCTGGCCGACCTGGCCAACGCCGAAGGCGCGGGCCCACGGGATGCCTACTCGGCCGACCTGGCGAGTGAAGGGTGAGCGGTATCGGCAAGCCGGCGGCGGAGCCGGTGGACGCCAGCCAGCTGCGCCTGGCGATCGTCGCGACCAGGTGGAATGGCGAGATCACCGATGTGCTCGTGGAACGAGCCGTGGCCGCGGCCCGGGCGTGCGGGATCGCCTCGCCGCGCGTGGTCAGGGTGACCGGCGCGTTCGAGCTGCCGGTCGTCGCCGCAGCGCTGGCCCGCAGGCATGACGCGGTCGCCTGCCTCGGCGCGGTGATCAGAGGCGGCACGCTGCATTTCGAGTATGTCTGTGACGCCGTGACCTACGGACTGGCCCGCGTGGCGCTCGACACGGGCACGCCCGTGGCTAACGGGGTGCTGACCTGCGACACGGTCGAGCAGGCCAGGGAGCGCAGCGGCGCTCCTGGTGCGGTGGAGGACAAGGGCTGGGAAGCGGTGCTGGCCGCGCTCGACACGGCGCTCGTGCTGCGTGGCCTGGACAACGTAGGCTGAAACGACCCCACCCAGCAACGTCAGCCCAGAGGTGAGCGCCGTGCGGGACATCCTGGACCAGATCAGCAAGTGGTGGGATGCGGGGGACACGTTCGCCCTCGCCACCGTCGTGCAGACGTTCAGCAGCGCGCCGCGGGAGCCGGGGGCCGCCATGGCGGTCTCGCCCGGCGGAGATGTCGTGGGCAGCGTCTCGGGTGGTTGCGTCGAGGGCGCCGTCTACGACTTGGCGGGCGAAGTCGTGGCGAGTGGCCAGCCCGTGCTGCAGCGTTATGGCGTCAGCGACGAGGATGCCTTCAGCGTCGGTCTGACCTGCGGAGGGATCATCGACATCCTCGTCGAGCCGGTAAGCGCCGACCGGTTCGATGAGCTTGGCGAGATCGCCGCGGCGGTCCGCGCGGGCGAGCCGGTGGCCGTAGCCACCATCATCGCGGGGCCAGGGACCGTCGGGGCCCGCAGGGTGATCTGGCCCGTCGGCCATTCGGGGGGTCGCGGTGGATGGTCCGGGCCCGCGACCGCGGTACCCGCCGCCTTGGGCACCCTTGGGTCGGGCGACCGGCTGGACGAGGCGGTCGATGACGATGCCAGGGGCATGCTCGCTCAGGGGCTCACCGGCGTGCGCCGCTACGGCCCCGAGGGCGAGCGGAGGCGAGACGAGCTGTCGGTGTTCGTGCAGTCGTTCGCCCCGCCGCCACGGATGCTCGTCTTCGGGGCGATCGACTTCGCCGCGGCCGTGGCCAGGATCGGCAAGTTCCTGGGGTACCGGGTGACGGTGTGCGACGCGCGCCCGGTGTTCGCGACCGCGAGCAGGTTCCCCGAAGCTGACGAGGTGGTGACGGACTGGCCGCACCGCTTCCTGGCCAAGCTGAGCACCGATGAGCGGACGGTCATCTGCGTGCTGACCCACGACCCCAAGTTCGACGTTCCGCTGCTTGAGGTCGCGCTGCGGATGCCCGCCGCCTATATCGGCGCCATGGGCAGCCGCCGGACGCACGAGGACCGGCTCGCGCGGCTCCGCGAGGTGGGCGTGTCGGACGCGGAGCTGTCCAGGCTCAGGTCACCGGTCGGTCTCGATCTGGGCGCAAGGACGCCCGAGGAGACCGCGGTCGCGATCGCCGCCGAGTTGATCCAGCTGCGCTGGGGCGGCACCGGCAGGCCGCTGACCAGCACTACGGGCCGGATCCACCACGAGGTAAGCGACCTGCCTTGATGACAGTCGGCGGCGCTGGCGGGCCGGACAGCGCCGCGCGGCCTGCGACTGCTGCCAGAGTCGCCGGTCTCTTGCTTGCGGCAGGCCGGGGGAGCAGGCTGGGTCGGCCGAAGGCGCTTGTCCAGCTCGGCGCCCGCACGCTGGCCGAGCGCGGCGCGGCGCTGCTTCGCGACGGCGGCGCGGCGCCGGTGGTCGTGGTCACCGGCGCCGTCTCGCTCTCCCTGCCCGGCGCGTTCTGCGTGCCCAACCCGGACTGGCAGCTCGGGATGGGCTCGTCGCTGCGAGCCGGGCTCACGGCGCTGCCGGGCGACGCCGCCGCAGTCGTGATCGCGCTTGCCGACCAGCCGCTGGTGGGGCCGCAGTCGGTACGGCGGCTGATCGCCGCCTTCCAGGCCGGCGCCGTCGTGGCCGTCGCCTGTTACGACGGTCGGCCGCGCAACCCGGTGCTCCTGGCCAGGCAGCACTGGGACGAAGCTGGCGCCGCGGCGCGCGGAGATGTCGGCGCCCGGGCATTCTTGCGCTCCAGGCCCGAGCTGGTCGCCTGCGTCGAGTGCGGCGACACCGGCCGGCCCGACGACCTTGACACTGCCGCCGACCTGGCGCGGATAGCCGCCCTGCTCGAGCAGCGAACGGCAGCCTTTCCATGATCGCGGACCATTCGCAGTGGTATCTACCGAAGATGGCCCGCGATCATGAAAATGGCAGCGGCCGGGCAGCGCCGTTGCCATGACCGGCTACTGCCCGCGGGGCACAAGTGCGCCGGTTCTGAGTGCGTCGGCCACGAGCACCCCGAACAGGTAGAAGTACGCGGACTCCTCGTGTTCGAAGACGCGCACCTCGTGCCTGGCGCCCGCGGCCGAGTGGAACACCTCGAAGCCCTCGTCGGTCCGCAGCAGGCATAGCGCCCCGTCGACGTCCTCGCCAATCGCATAAGCCGTGGACGGGATCGCGGCAAGCGCGGCGAGGTCGGAGAAGATCCGTTGCGTCGGCATCCGCCGCTTGGTGGCGCGCCTCCTGCGGGCCGCAGGCGGCGCCTCGGCCTCGAGCAGTGGCGGGGCCGCCATCAGCGGCCCCACGCCGTCCAAAAGGGGCGCCGCGGCCTGAGCGGGCCCGGCGTCGGCCCGCGGCGCGGCTTCGGGCGCCACCGTGACCTGCCCCGCCGGCGCTGCCGTGCTGGCCGTGGCGGGCTGCGCCGCCGTAGCGGCCTGCGCCGGCATGGTTGCGTGCGGAGTCCATGAGGGCACGGTGCCCGCGGCCGCGTCCGTGTCGTCGCGCGCTGCGGGCGGCAGATCCGAGATGCCCGCGATCACCGCGGAAATGTCGGCCGGAGGCACCGCCGCCTCGGCGAGCGTCGACGACGGCTGGCCTGGCGGGACCGTCTGGCCCGGCTGGGTGAGCTGGCGGCCGGATTGGCGCGGTCGCGGCGCCTGGCGGCCTTCGTGCGCACGGCGCGAGGCCGCGGCCGCCCTCCGGGCTTCGGCCTCCAGCGGCAGCGGCGGATCGTCGACCGGTGGCACCGCGACCGTGGAGCCCTTCCCCGCCAGGACGGACGCTCCCGCGGCGCCCGGCCAGCCCTCGGTGGCGGGCGCCGCGCCGTCGGGAAGGGGGAGCGGCAGCCGCTGCTCGACAATCTCCGAGACCTCGTGCCGGGGCGTGATGAGCTCGAACACGCCGCGGTCGATCTCCCAGTAGCCGAGCTTGGCGGCCCGGAGGGCGTCGTGGCCGAGGTACGCGATGTGCAAGCGGTCGCCGAGGTCGTCGAGCACGACGCAGGTGTCTCCGCGGAACACCCCGACCGGCCGGGACTCGTGCAGTGTCTGCACCTCAGACCGGCCCACTCGCTTGCGCCAGTGGCCCGTCGCGGGCTCGAAGTGCAGGTCCTCGGGCGGCGGGCAAGCCGCGAACAGGACAACGTCGGTTTCGCTTGGGCCGACCCCGGCCTCGTAAGGGGCGCCCTGGTAACTCGCGAGCAAGCGGTATCGCATGTCAGACCCCCTCGGCGGGACGCAACCAGACCTGCCCGTCGTAGCGGGCGATGAACTCCGTGTGGCCGCTGGTGATCCGGTAGATCACGGTTCCTACCGGGATCGGCATCAAGTCGATGTAGAACTCGGGGATCGGCTTGCCAGCCCACGACGTGTAGCCAGTGCCCGTGAACGGAGGCTTGCCCGTCCAGTCGCCGCCATGATCGGCCGAGTAGGGGATCTGATACGCGCCCGGCGCGGTCGCCAGCCACCGCAGCACATAGATCTCGTCCAGGTCGGCGGTGAACTCCGAGCCCTCATAGCCGAGATCGAGCGCGGCATAGAAGTCGGCTGGCTCGGTGAACGCGATGTCGGCCGCACGGTAGACGAAGCCGGCTACGACCGCCCTGCGTCCGGTCAGGTAGGGCTCCACCAGGCGCGGCGGGATCGGCTTTTGCATCAGCGTTCCGGCCTCGACCCGTGTCGGTGGTCCAGGACTGTTCCGCACGCGCTCCCCTGTTGGTCATGCCCTGTCGGTCGCTTCAGAACCGGTCGGCCCAGGGTACTCGGGGCGAACCGGCACTGATCGCACGACCAGATTAAGATGCCAGGTTGCTCGGCGTCGCCGAACTCCGGCCAGAACCACCCCGCAGGCCCGAACTACAGTGAGGCAATGCCCGGCATCAGCGGGGGTGACCCTGCCTTCAGCGCCGACGACGGGTCGGCCGATCCTGGTGTGTCAGGCAGCCTCTCCGCCTTCGCGTCCGGTCAGGGATGCGAGCACGCGGCGCTGACCGCGCTGGCAGACAGCCGCCTGCTGGTACCGGTGCTGGCCGTGCTTGCCGGGCAGGCCAGCGAGATGGCCATGCCCACGTTGATCGGGCTGGACTCCAGGCGGGCGATACCCGCGTTCACCTGCGTGGACTCGATGCAGCGGTGGAAGACCGACGCCCGCCCTGTGCCCGTTGCCGCCCGGAACGTCTGGCAGGCGGCGATCGCCGACGACTGCGCCGTGGTGATCGATGTCGCCGGGCCGGTCCCGTTCGCGGTCGAGGGCGCCAGGCTGGCCGCGCTGGCTGACGGCGGGCGCGCTCCCGAGCCGTATGAGGACCCCGACGTGCGCGAGATCGTGGCTGCTGCGCTGGCCGGCCGGCTCGGTGTGGTGTCGTTCGAGTTGCGGCCCGGCGACGAGGGACGCGACCTGGATATCGTGCTTGCGCTGTCGGACCTGGGTCCCGGCGGCGACGCCGATGCGGGCGAGATCGGAACGGCGATCGCGGGCGAGGTCATGAGCAAGCTCGGCGGCAGGCTGCGGCGCGGCGTGGCGATCTGGTGCGAGCCGCCGCCATGACATCGCCGCGCTGGCCATGACAGCATCGTCAGCATGTTGCGCTGGCTGACCGCCGGGGAGTCGCACGGCCGTGCGCTCGTGGCTGTCTGCGAGGGCTTGCCTGCCGGTGTCGCGGTCACCACGAATGACGTCGCCGTCGCCCTGGCCCGGCGGCGAGGCGGGTATGGCCGGGGCGCCAGGATGAAGTTCGAGCAGGATGAGGTGGAGATCACCGCGGGCGTCAGGCATGGCCTGACGCTTGGCGGGCCGGTCGCCATCCGCGTCGCGAACTCGGAGTGGCCGAAATGGGAATCGGTGATGTCGGCCGACCCGGTGCCCGAAGCTGAGCTTGCCGACCAGGCGCGGAACGCTCCGCTCACCCGGCCCCGTCCGGGCCACGCCGACCTGGCTGGCATGCAGAAGTACGCGCACACCGATGCCCGCCCGGTTCTGGAGCGGGCCAGCGCCAGGGAGACCGCGGCCCGGGTCGCGCTCGGTGAGCTGGCCCGCAGGTTCCTGGCCCAGGCGCTCGGAGTGCGGATCGTCAGCCACGTCGTTGCGATTGGCACCGTGCGGGCGGCCGAGTCCGCGGTGCCGGGCCCCGATGACCTCGGCCGCGTCGACGCCGACCCGGTCCGCTGCCTCGACCCGGCCGCGAGCGCGGCGATGGTCGCGCAGATCGACCAGGCCCGCAGGGACGGCGATACCCTCGGGGGCGTGATCGAGGTGGTGGTGCACGGCGCGCCGCCCGGGCTGGGCAGCTACGCCCAGTGGGACCGCCGGCTCGATGGCAGGCTGGCGTCCGCGCTGATGAGCATCCAGGCCATCAAGGCCGTGGAGATCGGGGACGGGTTCGCGACCGCCGCCAGGCGCGGCTCGGCGGCTCATGACGAGATCGAGGCAGGCCCCGACGGGCTGCGCCGCACCACGAACCGGGCAGGCGGCATCGAGGGAGGGGTGAGCACCGGTGAGCCGATCCGGATGCGCGCGGCGATGAAGCCGATTTCCACCGTGCCGCGGGCGCTCGCGACGGTCGATGTCCGCACCGGTGAGCCAGCCCGGGCCATCAACCAGCGCAGCGATGTGACCGCCGTACCGGCGGCCGGGGTGGTCGCCGAGGCAATGGCGGCGCTCGTGCTGGCGGACGCGGCGCTGGAGAAGTTCGGCGGCGACAGCGTCGCCGAGACCCGCAGGAACCTCGCCGGTTACCTCGAATCCCTGGTGATCCGATGAGCACGCCGCAGCCAGTCCC
>Ga0126378_10004065_pt1 | contig 11101 bp, 13 predicted proteins | sample PanSoiMetPlot_23_FD_92587 | JGI IMG/M metagenome (GOLD analysis project Ga0126378, IMG submission 92587) | Tropical forest soil microbial communities from Panama - MetaG Plot_23 | ecosystem: Environmental > Terrestrial > Soil > Tropical forest > Bulk soil | place: Panama | collected 2016-02-17
GTCCGAAGGCGCGCCCCATGACGGCAGACGTCGACGCACATTGGATCAATGTTAATTTCACCGAGGAATTTTCAGCCATCACGGCCAGAAGGATGGAGACAGAGTATCGCGCCGTCGGAAGGGACCCTGCTGGCAAACGGAAAACCATATTCTCCTTCGGCTTTTCGGCCACCGCTGCGCGCAAGGTCAGATCCGGCTTCTCGGCAGGCGCTTTTCGTCGTCATCAAGGTCGAACAGTCTTGCCGCTCGATCCGCTTGCTCGGGACGCAGTTTCATTTGGCCGATCAGCGCTGCCGTTAGGTAAACCGCCGTCCCGCCGCCGATCTCATCGACGATCTCCTTCCAGGTCAAGCCCTTGGCAAGTTTGGCGGCAAGAATTTTGCGGGTCAATTCGTCACGGGTCATCGCCGGCCTCCGTTACAGGGAAACCCTTGCACGACAGCAATGCCTGTGCCAATCGCCCGGCACCCCTCCCGCCGATAAAGCCGGCGGTGCTCCTCCGTCCAAATTGCCATTCTCCATCATGGTAAGTCCTGTTACCCTGGGTCGCCTATGCGGCGCAATGCAACACGCTTTTGGGTCAGATGGGGTGATTGGGCATCATTGGACCATACACGCGGAGCTCCGAAGCTGCGCTACGAATTCGCAATGACTGTACCGCCATCGGTCATTGCTCCAGAATAAGCCGCGCTTCGCCGGTGTGCATGACCGACGTGTTCTCAACGGCATCTTCTTGTTGTTACTCGGGCGGGGCAGGCGGCACCGACAGCGAATCGCATTCAGCCTTCGTCGGCTTTATGGCTAGCTCGGTCAGGGTCCAGACGCGCGCGTCGAGTCGGTCCGGAGAACCTCTTGCCGTCCTTGATTGCGGCAGGCAGGAGCTCGAGCTGAAGGCAGAGACTTATTCTTTTAAGCCCGGCAGCGTGCGGCACGAGCCAAATGGCCGGCGTGGCAACAGCCAAAGCTGCCGGCCGGCAAGATGCTGATGCAGGCGTCGTCAGCCATGCCACCAACCTTGTCGAGCACCCGCAGCTCGTTGCCGACCGCATCTTACGCTACGCCGCGATCGTCGGCTGCGAGAACGGCATTGCCGGCACGGATTGCGGTCTCGGCGGCCGGGTCCACGCCGACCTTGCCTGGGTCAAGCTGAGGACGCTTGTCGAAGGGGCCCGCCTTACGTCGGCCTCTCTCTGGCCCTAGTTGAACATGCTCGCGGCCGTCACCGAGTTCTCAGGCCAGGCTGTCGCGTGCGCCTGCTAGGTTGCGAGCGATGTCGCATACAGCTTGCCATCTCGCTCCTGGATCCGTCCAGCGCGGAGATGGCGCTGCACTGCGATGCCAACGTGGTTCGGCCGATCGTTAGGGCACGCCACGTAAATTTCTTGTCAGGTCCTGCCGGTAGCCAGGGCCAGGACACGCTCGCCCCCTCGATCGCCTGCTCAACTCCACCGGTTCATCCCCGCGCCCGCGGGGAACACTTCGGGCAACCGATTGGCCCGCAACTAACTTTCGGTTCATCCCCGCGAGCGCGGGGAACACTCTTCTGGCAAACGCCTGATGCGACGCGACGATTCACACTTCAAATAACGCACCGCCGAGAACGTTTGTTCACCGTTCGCGGCGAAACTCCGGCCATGTCATCGGACCAGGCTTCCGCGGCAGCGCTGCTTCGGCCTCGGTTATTCCGTACAAGGCTGATGTTCCGGCAGATAGGCAACGATTCATTGTGTCGGCGGAATCCCAGTCGCCCGGATCGTATTCCCGGCCGTGCCATGCCACCCCATGAGGCGCGGCCAGGGCTTTGTACATCTCGCGAACCCACGCACCCTCGATCCCACGAAGCTGATCGATTGACCGTCGTGCTGGCGCTTCCTCTCTGAAGCGCATCGCGTACATCTTGCGGACAACCTTCAGGCGCGCGTCGTGGTCAAGCGCTAGCTTAGCCTGGTAAAGCAGCCGGTCCGCCCGCGCGCCGCCTCGCTGACCGGCGGCGTATAAGCGGACCCCTGCCTCGTCCACCCATATCAGTAGGGTACCGGCTCGTGCCGCCAATGCCATGGCCGCATGCTATACGCGAGTGCCTGGTTCGAGCGTCAAACAAACTACACCTCCAATCGGGATGTGCGCGCGCACGCCGGCTTCGTCCACTCACACGAAGCGCCATCCAACACGTCAAGCCGTCCCTTCTCCAGAAACAGGATCGAGGAGGGGTCCTTGATCGGGCTCGAGCGCGGGGGCGGTAAGCCTGGGATGGCGATGGTCATAACCCGGTTGCCCGATTAGCATCAATCCGCAGCCGTAGGCCTTCGCCGCCCCGAAGCCGCGCAACACGCTCGCGAGAAAAGTTGCGGGTTCTTGCACGGTCAAAACACCTTGGAAAGTGAGGGTGGAGAAGATGATCGCGAGCGCTTTTTTCCGTGGGATCCGCACTCGCTCGTATCGGTCGATATCAAGCCTCTCTGCGTCGATGCTAAATCCCGCCGCGGCGCCTTTGCCGGTGAGCCAAGCCGCGCCGGACTCTCGGATCGCCCTTTCCCGAGTCGTGGCCCGCTCGGCAAGCGCAGTCTTCGAGAGCGCGTGCATAACGACGTCGTGGCGCTTGCCGCGCTCGCTCGGTCCGGCCGCGATATTCACAACCGGGTTGGCCCGCAAATCGAAGCGGAGCGACTGGCCGGAACGAAGGGTGGGGGCAAACGGCTTGTGTTCTAGATCGAATAAGCCATGGGGATCGGCCGGGGGGCGGGCGGCAAGGATTAGAAATTCCGCCGGCCGGGTCTCGCGCCAAAGGAAGTCGCGGCGGCGATCGCGATCATCGGCAAACAACGCCCAGACCAGGTGATGAGCAGCTCGGGCCCGAGCACCGTGCTCTTGCGGGACCAACAGTCGGGCAAGTGCCTGTGCAGGAACATTCCGCCGCAGCCGAGCACGGGCGAGCACCGGTCCGGCATACGTGTCGGTCACGAGGATCCCACCAAAACAGCGTTTTCGCGCAGCCCAAACTGCCAGCGTCGTCTACTCGCCACCTGATCACGCCGCATTTCGACACGTTGGATCGGCAGCCCGAAGGCTCGGGCGTCAGCCGCTGTCATGGTTACGACGACCGCGCCCAATGCTCGAAGACTGTCCCGCTCCGGGTTCGGTCCGCTGGCAGCACGTGACGCAAGAGCAGCGCGAGGATCGGGTGCCTCTCCCCGCCGCGAGGCCAGAGGCAACATCAGCGGGCAGGATTTCCGGCCGAAATACGGCGCGTAATGTGGTGAATTGAGCGCGGTTTCGATCTCGTTGAGAGGCCACCGCGCACTGGAACGCGCCCATAGCGCAGCGAGAACCAGAATATCGGTGCGATAGTCACGCCGAGACAAAATCGTCTCCAAACCACCCGCGTTCACCTCCTCCGCCCGCGTGCCAAAGTGTCGGCCGCGTTGCTTCGGTGGAACTTGAGCAGTCTGATAGTCGGCAAGCAGCGGCCCAAGTCGTTGCCGCTGGAGCGCTAGGCCGTATCCGGTTTCAAGCGCGGCGTGCGCGGCCTCGTCCTCGCGCTCAAGCCCGAGGCAACCAGCGATAAGTCCGAGGATCGCCGAGCGGCCAGGGGAATCCCAGCCGCCACGGCGCTCTCCCACCGCGATCTCGCCCATGGCGGCAAGCGGCGCGGCGAGCGCGAAGGTCAAGAACTCAGGCATGGCCGGCGGCGTCCCGGCAGAACTCCACGACATCCGCCAGCGTGCCACGCTCCGCCGCGACATCCATCGTGACACTCGCCTCGGCCGCCGGACCGTAAGCCCGGTCGAGCTTGGCGCGCCACTCCTCGAGCTGCTTCACCGAAGCGCCAGCGAGATCAGCGCCTTCAACCGGCTTGATAAAGGCGCCAGCAAGCGTGCAGGGCTGCGCGCTGCCGAACTCGGCGAGCACATAATGGGCGCGGGCGCGAGCGGCAAACGAGGGCTGCTTGCCTTTTGGCGAGATCGTGGCAGCAGCTTCGGCGAGCACCGCACAAGCATCGGCGGCGAGCCCCTTTTCTCCGCCCAGATTGCGCAGTAGCAACCCGGTATCGATGCAGGCGTAGAGGTAAAAAATCCCTGAGCCAAACCCGAGCTCGCCGACGAAGCCGGCGCCGGCATCCTCATCCGGCGTCTTCAGATCGTCGATCGCCGTATAGTAATCGTCTTCGACCGTCACCCGGTGGGTGGTGATGGCGTGGGCCACCTGCACCGCCGCTTCGCGATTGTAGGCTGGATTGTCGGCAAGCATTCGGCCGAACATCGCAATATCGGCTGCGGTATCGGTATGCCGGAGCACCTGCTCGACAGTCGGCTCGATCGCCTCGCCTCCGGCGATGCGATCGGCTATCGCCAAAGCAGCAGCGCGCTCCTCGGGTGAGATGAAGGCGAGCTGTTCGGTGCGCGCGGGTGCCGAGCCACCCACGGGCTTCAATTTGCCGAAATGCTGGGCGATGTCGCGAGCGATTTGCAGCGCGCGTTCCGGCGCGAGGCCTCGCTCTCTGAGGTGTTTCTCGATGTCCTCGCCAAACCGTTGGGTACGCTGGCCGCGGTATTCGTGGAGCCGCTCGGCAAAGACTGGTGAGGTCCGCCAGGCGCGCTTTAGCGCCTGGCTGCTGATGCGCAGGCGCGGCACCCCGCCCACGGTCGCAGTTTTCGGCCGCCCTGTATCATCGCGATTGAGATTGGCGGGCGGGTAGAAGGTCAAAAGGTGCAGTTGCAGAAAGGCGGTCATGTTTGGCGACTCTCCAGGTTGCTGTCGGCTGAGGGGGCGGCGAGGCCGGCGGCGTAATATTCGAAGATCCATCGCCGCCGACGAAGTTCCGACCAATCGAGGCAGGCCGCGGCAAGCTCTCGGAGATTCAGCCGTCGATCAGCGAGCTGGACGGCGCGGCGTAGCGCAGTCAGCCGCTCCTCTCGCGCATCGGCCTCCATTAGCCGACGGAAGCGCAACTGTTTCATCACGGCATGCTCCGCCGCCTCCAACGAGGGCGGCCCGAGCGTGCGCGCCGGATGCTCTCCGTGTCGCGGTGGCGGCAGTTCGTCGCGCACCCCGGCAAGTATGGCTGCGCATAGTGCAACATCGGGCAGATCCTCAGGCCGGTGCCGCCCAAGCTCGCGAAACAGGCCGAAGGTCGCTGGGTCGGTCATTGCCGAAAGAAGATCGGCACGACGGAGACGGGCGAGTGCGGCCCGATCGGCTGTGGGGTTGCGCTGGCCAGTTTCGGTATACGGCTGCAGACCGCGCCACCAATGCGCGGCGGCGCTTACCTGTTCTTTGATCGATTTCATCCCGCCTTCCTCCCTTTGCGTTGCGCCGCTTGCTTGCCCTTCGTTTCAGGCAAGGACAGCAGTAGTTCCGCGAACAGCTTTTTCCCGTTCGCATCGTAGCCCTCGAGAGCGAAGAGCAGGTTGCGGCGCGCCCTGACGACGCGCCTTGGATCGAAGGACGCAGCGGTCGGATCAAGCGGTGCCGCCCTGTCGAAGAGGGCGAGAGCCGCGCTGCGGAGCGCTTTGCGCCAGTCCGGCGCGCGTGCTTTGAGCGTCGTTTCGCAATCACCTGGTACGTCGCCGAGCAATGCGAAAAACTGGTCGCGAGTCGCTTCCCAGAAAGCTTCGTAGACGGTAGCAAGTGGCGCACTGTCAGCCTTGGTGTCGCGGCTATAGAGCGCGTCGCGGACAGCGCGGCGCAAAGCCTGGGCGACGATCTCCGCGGCGGCAACAAGTGGGCGCGCAAGCTTGGCGAGCGTCTCGGCCCCTTCCCGGTCGGCGCCGGGCAGCCACATCTCGCTCTCGACAAAGCTGCGGGCCTTCATCTTGTCCATGTCATACCCGGCCGCGAGCAGCCGGGAGCGGCGCCCGCTCAGTTCAGCGATATTCTGGCATCGCGCGTACCAATCGGTGATGCAACGGGCACGGCGAGTGCCATCTGAATCACCCAAGGCGATGGCAACCCAATCCCGGTAGCCGATGCCGCCGGGCTGCGGGTGCACTGACAGCCACCTACCGCCCCTGGTGTCCTTGTAGCTCGGAGAGAGGGGGTGATCCCAAATTACGTACTTGACCCCGTTTGGCCGTTGGCGCCAGCCGGTCACGATGATTGGATCGATGACGCTCGTCAGGTCGCAGGGCAATCCCTCCGGGTTTTCTGCAAACTCAAGCCGGATGCGTCGCGGCATGCCCCAGAAAGCCTGAAGGGGATGCGCCGCCATGGGCGTGGTTGCCGGAAAACGGTCGGCCGTGCGCGTCGGCGCGAGCCAGGGGAAGACGCGCGGCAATTCTCCGGCTCCTGGCGGCTTTCCAGCCGGCACATTGGCCCAAACTAGGTGCCAGAGCGGACACGGATCGATCCCGGGTAACGCCAAGGTCGTCAGCGGGCCACCACCTCGCACCGATGTCAGATTGCCTCGCCCGCCGCTTGGGGCGTAGCACTGGAGCGTGAACAATGCCATTGCGGCGGCTGGCCGTGACAGGCGGGCAATCCGATCGGGCTTAACGAAAAGGGCTGTATTCTTTCGCCTAGTGTTCTCGCCGGGCGCTTCAATCAGCAACGTCTCAGGGGTGTCGGGGTCGCCGGGAAGGTCGTCGAGATCTTGAAGAAAGCGCGGTCCGCTCCCCTCGAGATCGAATGCATGCGCGAGCAGCGAAAAGGCGGCGTCGAGCGAACCTGGCGTTAGCGGGCTCTCCCAGCCCTCGATCCAGGCCTCTTCGTCGTCTGCCGGCGGGCAGGCGGTCGCCATCAAGCCGATTAGAAACTCGATGCAGGTCATCCGGAAATCGGCCCGCGCCCAATCGATGGCGACGACCGGGTTGTTAACGATATCGCTTGTAACTTCGGCTGGGCGGATCACCTCGGCATGCTCGTCGGCGCGCCTCACAGGGAGCCACCGGTCAGTTATGAGGTTCACGTAACTGCCCGGAGCCGCACGCGCCTCGGATCGTGAAGGGATGGTCCGGGGGGTGCGCCTGACGCGGGGTTAGCTGCTGTTAACCGGTTTATTAGGCACACGAGCTCACTTCCTTCTAGCCATTTCCCACGTTTCTACGATGATTGAAATAAACCTGTGCAGTCATCGGCAAGATGGTAAGTAATGATGTCTAACGAAGACGCTCTGGATACCCTGCCGGATTTACAATTCTTGCCGGGGAAGATGCAGGCACCGTCTTCATTTGTGCGGCTGCGTTAGGGACGGCATTGCAGGCCACGCTCCTAACCGCGCCAGTAAGCGTGCGCACCAAGCAGGGTACCGAGGGATTGAGATCTTTCAAAGCACATTTCCTCATTCTCACTCTCCTATCCAGTCTGCCACATTACGCGAACGATTATCTATCAGCGCTTATGTTGTCTCGTCGCGGCCTTCAAGTCACAGGGCGAGCAGGTGAGGCTGGCTTTACGGTTTGGGCGTGTGTTGCCCCGCAACAAGAAACATTAGCGCGCACGGTGAGGATCTCGCAGTCTAACCGATAGCCTGCATTCACGCGAGGCCCTGCGATTATTTTCTGAAATCATCGGGGAGCATCGAAATTGCTTTTTAGCTGCTGTGTAAACGTCAATGACGATCTGTCGGGGGAGACCCCAAAAAAGACCACTACATTGTGCGCTACGATGCATCGAATTCCATAACCAGATGGCTCGTTGTACACCGTATCGTTGCCGTCACGCTCGCCGCGATCGTCGCCGCTACGCCGGCCAGTGCGTCGCCGGTAATGGTTGTGACGTGCTTGGCACCGACAGGGTTAAATATTGCTTCGGAGCGACGATTTTGAGCGCGGCGGCGTCGATTTAGATTAGAATTCAGCTTCTTGTTGGGGAACGACTCGATTTCGACCATCGCTTGCCAATTTCGCGGCTCGGCGATCAGCTCCGATGCCGGATTGCTACCCTACCGCGAGTTGGATGATACGCTCGGCTTGACCAACACGGGTGCCAATACGCTCGCTGACGCACGCACCGGCAAGGAACGGTCGTCACCGACTGGCCGGCTTACTGCGTCAGTCGGTATTCGGGCGGCTGGCCGGCTATGAGGACGTGAACGACGCCGAGAGACTGTGCCGCGACCCGGCGATGCGCCGGGTGGTGGGCGATCGGGCGATCACTGGGTCTGCAGCATCGGCCAGCCAGATGGGCAGGTTCCTGGTCGGGCTCTCGCTCGAATCCATATCGAGGTATCCTCCGCGGCGAAATTCCTTCCAAGAAGGTTTACGAGGACGAGCATGTCCTGGCGTTCCACGACATCAGCCCGCAAGCTCCGACGCACGTTCTGGCGATCCCAAGGGTGAATACGTCTCGCTCGACGATTTCTCGGAGAGGGCCTCGGCGGCCGAAATCGCCGCATTCGTATGCGCCCTCGGGCATGTTGCGCGAGAGCAAGGGGTAGCCGAAACCGGCTATCGCATCCTTGCCAACAACGGGCCGCCGCTCATCAGGAAGTGCCGCATTTTCACGCGCACCTGTTCGGCGGCCGCAACCTCGGCGGCATGCCACCGCGAATCGTCCCAAGACGCAGGCCAGCTCGGTAATCCGGCACGCTTGAAAGTTACATCGTTCGCGTGTAGTCAAGTCGCGGGGGTAAACGTCGGGAGGCAGGAGATGACGGCATCTGTAAAGACCGTGGGTGGAGGGGTTCCTGCACGCACGATGAGTTTGCCGTGGATAATCGCCGCTTCCTCGGTCGGCACGCTAATCGAGTGGTACGACTTTTATCTCTACGGCGTGCTGGCACTCTTTTTCAGCAAGCAGTTCTTCTCGCCAGAGCTGAACCCGACGGTCGCCTTCATCGCGAGTCTCTTCGTGTTCTGGACCGGCTTTCTCGTTCGGCCGTTCGGGGCAATCCTCTTCGGCCATCTGGGCGATCTGATCGGCCGCAAATTCACCTTTATGCTCACGTTAGGATTGATGGGCGCGGCAACCTTCGTTGTTGGCCTGTTGCCTGGCTACGCGGTGATCGGGGCTCTAGCGCCGATATTGCTGGTCACGATGCGCGTTCTGCAAGGCCTCGCCTTGGGCGGCGAATACGGCGGTGCGGCGACTTACATCGGCGAGCACGCACCCGACGGCAAACGTGGCCTCTACACGAGTTGGATCCAGACGACAGCGACCATGGGCATCGTTCTGGCGCTGCTGGTGATTCTGGTCTGCCGGCTGGCGTTTGGCGATCAAGTGTTCGCCGAATGGGGTTGGCGCGTCCCGTTCCTGCTCTCCGCGATTCTTGTTCTGCTATCGGGCTACATCCGGCTCAAGCTCGATGAATCCCCACTATTCGCCCGCCTCAAGCAACAAGGAAAGGCGTCGACCAACCCGGCGGCCGATAGTTTTCTCCGCGGCGGCAGGAATTGGGGACTGATATTGGTCGCATTGTTCGGCGCAACGGCCCCGGAAGGCGTAGTCTGGTATACTAGCCAGTTCTTCGCACTCTTTTATTTATATACGGTTTTGAAGATCAATTACGTCACCGTGTACGTCATCATGATGATCGCACTGACCGTAGGCGCACCATTTTTTGTCGCGTTTGGCGCCCTATCAGACAGGATCGGCCGCCGCAACATCATGACCGCGGGATTCGCGCTGGCCGTGGTGACCTACTGGCCGGTGTTCACTTGGCTCGGTACCTTCAAGAACAATCCAGTGGTCCTGACACTTCTGGTTTTCTACATGGTGATCCTGGTAACGATGGTGTACGGCCCGATTGCGGCGTTCCTGGTCGAGCTGTTTCCTGCCCGCATCCGTTACACCTCGATGTCGCTGCCTTATCACGTCGGCAATGGCGTGTTTGGCGGCTTGGTCCCCGCCGCTGGAGCCTCGATCGCCGCGATTACCGGCATCGCCCTGAGCGGGCTGCTCTATCCGATGGCAATCGCCGCAATCGGGATCGTCGTCAGCCTCGTCTTTATCCGGGAGCCGACGCACAGGGTGAGAATCTGGGACGAAGTTGGCGGCGGCGCGCCACCACTCGTCCCCGACCAGCCTTAGACTTGGAGATCGGTTTGCTGGCTTAACTTTAGTTGCTCCCGCACGCGCTGCGGTATCGGTTCTTCGAGGACATAGTCATAGAGCTCGTGCAACAGATCTTCCCCGTGCGTTCTGCCGTCCTGCTACGATCACGTCGACGTTCCGGCCAACGAGGTCGGCGGCGAATGCAGGCAGCCGGTCATACGAAACTCTGCCCAGCGGTATTCGATAGTTACGTTTTGCCCCTCGACATAGCCGCTTTCGCCGAGCCCTTGGCGGAACGCGGCGATCAATGGAGGATTAGGAACAGGCGCAGTGCCGCTCAAAAAGCCGATCACCGGCATCGCCTTCCGCTGCGCGCGCAGGGTGCGTGCCGCGGTTAGACAACGGTGCATTCCATCCTCATGCAGCCACAACCGCGCGAAAACTAGCACAAAGCGACACGGCCGCGGGCCGATGGGTGCAGCATTGAAGACACGGTATCAATCGCCGGGCACCCATGCGGGAACGGCGGCTTTCGGGTCGAACCCCTGCCGTCCTGGGCGTGAGCTGGCGAATGGCAGAAATCGGCGCGTCTCGCCCGTTTACTTCCGTCCCGGCGAAGGTCCCTTCTCGGAACCCACAACGGCCGCCTAGCCCTGGCTGCGGGAACCAGCGTTCGTGCCCATCCGGACCTTTGCCGGTTGTATTAAGTCATCTCCGGGCCCGCGGAGAACCGCGGCAGCATTGTGTGAGAAAAACCGTGTACAACCAGATTTGATACCAGATATGGGACCAATGGCGATCGGGCTCATCCAACTTCGCGACAAGGTGCTCAGAAACATTGCTTTCCAGGGGGAGCCCGGAGCCTCCTGGCTCGAAGCGCTGCCGAGCCTGTTGGGCCGACTCGAGGCCGAATGGAGCATCAAGGCCGGCCGTCCCTTCCCGAACGCAACGGAAGCTTTCGTATCGGAAGCGGCGACAGCCGATGGTCAACCGGTCGCCCTCAAAATCCCGATCCCAGGGCTAGTGAAGGCGGAACGCGAACGAAGCCTGCTTCAGACTGCAAGCGGCCGTGGATATGTCCGCGTACTACGCCACGATACGAATAGCGGGGCGCTGTTGCTCGAGCGGCTTGGTCCGCAGCTGGCGATGCTGGGGCTTCCAATCGAAGAAC
>Ga0126378_10004066_pt1 | contig 11099 bp, 8 predicted proteins | sample PanSoiMetPlot_23_FD_92587 | JGI IMG/M metagenome (GOLD analysis project Ga0126378, IMG submission 92587) | Tropical forest soil microbial communities from Panama - MetaG Plot_23 | ecosystem: Environmental > Terrestrial > Soil > Tropical forest > Bulk soil | place: Panama | collected 2016-02-17
CTCTCGCCACGTCGAGGCCTTTCTGGAAATGCTGGTCGCGGAGCGTGGCGCCGCCGCGCTCACGCGCGAGGCCTACAGCCGAGACCTCGCCCACGCCGCCGCTCACCTCGCCAAGCGCGATACGAGTCTCGAGCGGGCGCGGGTCGCGGACCTCCGCGGCTATATCGCGGTCCTCGGCCGTGCCGAGATGAGCCCGCGTACCCTCGCGCGGCGGCTTTCGGCGCTGCGCCAGTTCTACCGCTTCCTGGTCGTCGACGGTGTGCGGCGCGACGATCCCACCGCCGGCCTCGACGGGCCGCGCCTGGGTCGCCCTCTGCCCAAGACGCTGGCGCAGGAGGATATGGCCCTGCTCATCGCAGCCGCCGAGCAAGACGAGACCGCCGAGGGCGTGCGGCTGCGCTGTCTGCTGGAGCTGCTCTACGCCACCGGCTTGCGCGTCTCCGAGCTCGTACGCCTGCCGCTGGCGGCGGCGAGGCCCGATGCGCGCGTGCTGATGGTGCGCGGCAAGGGCGGCAAGGAGCGGCTCGTGCCGCTGGGCGCGCCGGCGCGTGCGGCGCTCGCCGACTATCGTGCTCGGCGTGGCGACTTTCTTGCCGACGGCGCGACCTCGCCCTGGCTCTTCCCGTCGCGGAGCGCGCCCGCCCATCTCACCCGCGAGCGCGTGGGTCAGCTCCTGAAGACGCTCGCCGTCAAGGCGGGGCTCGATCCCGCGCGGCTCTCGCCCCATGTGCTGCGCCACGCGTTCGCGAGCCATCTGGTGGATCACGGCGCCGACCTTCGCAGCGTGCAGGAGATGCTGGGCCACGCGGACATCGCCACCACCCAGATCTATACCCACGTCGAGACCGAGCGCCTCAAGCGGCTGGTCGAGGCGCACCATCCGCTGGCGCGCCGGAAGAAATGAACCACAGTCCCGTGTTGACGCGCGACCTCGCACACTTTGAAATGGCGCCGCGCTCGGTCGGGAGAGACTCCTGATGCCCATTCTTGGACTCGCGGTGCTGGTCGCGCAGATCCTGTGCGCGGTTCACGTCGTCAAGACCGGACGGCCCTATTACTGGATCTACATCGTGATCTTCGCGCCGATGGTCGGCATGCTCGCCTATTTCGCGATCGAGGTCCTGCCGGATCTGCTGGGAACCCGCACGGCACGGAGCGCGGTCGCCGGTGTCGGCCGCGCGTTCGATCCCGGCCGCGCGGTGCGCGAGGCCGAGCGGAACCTCGCGATGACGCCGACCACCGAGAATAAGGCAGCGCTCGCCGGCGCCTATCTCGGCGCAGGCCGCGCCGAGGAGGCGGTGTCGCTCTACCGCGACACGCTGACGGGCGTGCACGCGAATGATCCCGCGCTGATGACCGGGCTGGCGCGGGCCGAGTTCGCGCGCGGCAATTTCGCCGAGGTGGAGCGGGTGCTCGACGCGCTCCGCGAGGCGAACCCGCATTTCCAGTCCGCAGAGTGCCACCTGCTCTACGCCCGGAGCCTCGAGGAGCAGGGCAAGGTCGAGGCGGCGCTCCACGAGTACCAGGCGCTGGCGCCCTACTATCCCGGCCAGGAGGCACGCTGCCGCTACGCCATGCTGCTGGAGAAGGCCGGCGACCTCCGGGAGTCCCAGCGGCTCTTCCGCGAGATCTGCCAGTCCATCGAGATGAGTCCGCGCCACGCGCGCCGCCTGCAGCGCGAGTGGTACGACATCGCCCGCCGCGCGCTGGCGACCTGAGCCGCTCCCGCGGGCTGGCATCCCTCATGGCCCTGTGCTAGGGAACGGCCCCCATGCGGCATTTTCTCGATTTCGAGAAGCCGATCGCGGAGCTCGAGGGAAAGATCGAGGAGCTCCGGCATCTCACGAACGGCTCCGATCTCAACATCGCGGAAGAGGTGACGCGGCTGGAAGCGAAGGTTGATCGCCAGCTGCGCCAGACCTACGCCAAGCTGACGGCATGGCAGAAGGTGCAGGTGGCCCGCCATCCCGAACGGCCGCACGCCTCCGATTTCGTGAAGGCGTTGATCACCGACTTCACGCCGCTCGCGGGCGATCGCGCCTTCAGCGAGGACCGCGCGATCTTGGGCGGCCTCGGCCGGTTTCGCGGCCTTTCCGCGGTCGTGATGGGCCAGGAGAAGGGCGCCGATACGGAATCACGCGTCAAGCACAACTTCGGCATGGCAAGGCCCGAGGGCTACCGAAAAGCGAAGCGCCTGATGGAGCTGGCCTCGCGATTCCGGATTCCCGTGCTGACCTTCGTCGACACCGCCGGCGCCTATCCCGGCATCGACGCGGAGGCGCGCGGCCAGGCCGAGGCGATTGCGCGCTCGATCGAGACTTGCCTCTCGCTCGAGGTGCCGCTCATCGCCGCCATCATCGGCGAGGGCGGCTCCGGCGGCGCGATCGCGCTCGCCGCCGGCAACCGGGTGCTGATGCTGGAACATGCGATCTATTCGGTGATCTCGCCGGAGGGCTGCGCCTCGATCCTCTGGCGGAGCGCCGAGAAGGCGCAGGACGCCGCGGAAGCGCTGAAGCTCACGGCGCAGGACCTGCAGCGCCTCGGCGTGGTGGACGAGGTGGTGCCGGAGCCTCTCGGCGGCGCGCACCGTGACCCCGCGAGCGCGATCACGGCGTTGGGAGCGAGCATGGAGGCGGCGCTCCGGCCGCTCATCGGCCTCGACGGCGAGAAACTCAGGCAGCAGCGGCGGGAAAAATATCTCGCCATGGGCACGCGCGGCCTTTGAAGCCGAGCGGCGATCCTCATGCCGAGTCGGGCACCCTCAGGCTGTAGCCCGCGCCGCGCACGGTCTGCAGAAGCTGCGGCGAGAAATCGCGGTCGATCTTCTGCCGCAGGCGGCTCACATGCACGTCGATCACGTTGGTCTGCGGGTCGAAATGATGATCCCAGACCTTCTCGAGCAGCATGGTGCGCGTCACGATGTGGCCGGCGTTCCGCATGAGGTACTCGAGCAGGCGGAACTCGCGCGGCAGCACGTCGATGACCCGGCCCGCCCGGCTCACCGTGCGCTTCAATAGATCCATCTCGAGGTCCGCGACCTTAAGCCGTGTCTCGGTCGCGGGGTGGCTGCGCCGCTGCAGGGCTTCGAGCCGGGCGAGCAGCTCGGAGAACGCGAAGGGCTTCGAGAGATAGTCGTCGCATCCGGCACGCAGGCCCTCGACGCGGTTGTCGACGTCGCCGAGCGCGCTCACGATCAGCACCGGGGTCTCGTTCTTGCGCGCGCGCAACTCCGACACGATGGCGAGGCCGTCGAGCTCCGGAAGCATGCGGTCGATGACGAGTGCATCGAACTCGCCGTTCGCCGCGGAGTCGAGACCCTGTCGGCCATCGACGGCGAGATCGACCTGGTGGCCGCTCTCGCTCAACCCCTTCACGAGATAGGTGGCCGCTTCGTCGTCGTCTTCGATCACCAGGATTTTCATGTGCTGCCCCACCAGACCGGGAGTGGCGCCGGCGGCCTCCGCCTCAAGAGGCCGCCGGCACCCCCGTCGTCCCGCTACCCGTTGTCCGATTGGTCGGACGACCAGGCAACGAAAGCGTTGACGCCGTGGCGATTGATCTGCAGCAGCACGCTCTTGTCGGCGCTCGACTGCGCCGCCTTGAGCTTCGCCACGGCTTCCTTGGGCGTCGTCACCGGCTCCTGGTTCACCGCGACGAGCACATCGCCCGCTTGCAGGTCCACGTCGACAAGCGGGCTCGAGTCCGCGATCTGCGAGACCACCACGCCCTTGACGCTCGCGGGCACCTTGAGCTGCTTGCGGAGCTCGGGCGTCAGCGGCGCCAGCTTGAGGCCGAGCGCGCTTGCGCGCTGCGGCGTCGCGGACGGCTGGTCCTCGCCGTTCCCGCTGTTGCTCGCGGCGAGGTCCATGTTGGCGGGCTGCTCGGCGATCATCGGCTCGAGCGTGGTCTCGCGGCCCTTGCGCCAGATCTTGACCTTGGCGCTCTGGCCGACGGGCGTCTCCGCGACGACGCGCGTGAGATCACGCAGTTTGGTGATGTCCTGGCCGGCGAAGCTCTCGATCACGTCGCCCTGCTGGATGCCCGCCTTCTCGGCAGGACCTCCCTTGCTCACGTCGGCGACCAGCGCGCCGTGATCGTTGGGCAGGCCGAGGTTCTTGGCGATCGCCGGCGACACCTCTTGGATCTGCACGCCGAGCCAGCCGCGGCTCACCTTGCCGTGCTCGCGCAGCTGCTGGATCACGGGCTTGGCGAGGTTCGACGGGATCGCGAAACCGATGCCGACGCTGCCGCCATTGGGCGAATAGATCGCCGTGTTGATGCCGATCACCTCGCCCTTGAGGTTGAAGGTGGGACCGCCGGAATTCCCGCGGTTGATCGGCGCGTCGATCTGCAGGAAGTCGTCATAGGGGCCGGAATGGATGTCGCGGCCGCGGGCCGAGACAATACCGGCGCTCACCGTGCCGCCGAGACCGAAGGGGTTGCCGACGGCGACCACCCAGTCTCCGACCTGCTCGACGCCACTGTCACCGAAGCTCACATAGGGCAGCGGCTTGCTGGTCTCGATCTTCAGGAGCGCGATATCCGTCTTGGAATCGCGGCCTAGGATCTTCGCGACGTGCTTGCTGTCGTCCTGGAATATCACGGTGACTTTGTTCGACTTGGCGTCGCCCACCACGTGATTGTTGGTGACCACCAGACCCGAGGGATCGATGATGAAGCCCGAGCCCAGCGCCATGCGCTGCGCGCGCGGCTGCGGGGACGACTTGGGATTGATGCCGTGGTCCTCGAAGAACTTCTTCAGGAACTCGTCCAAGGGCGAGCCGGGCTGAATGCCTTGAAAGTCGTTGTTGTCGCTTTCGTCGGCGGTCTGGTCGGCGGCGTCGGCCCGCTCGAGCACCGAGATGTTGACCACCGCCGGCAGGACCTTCTTCACCAGCGGCGACAGGCTCGGCATCTGCACGAGGTTGCCGCTGGCGTCTTGGGCCTGGGTGCCGGCGAGCGGCATAAAGACAAGGCTGGCACCCAGCCCGACCGCGACCGCCGCCGCGCGAAGCCGCCCGAGGCGCGGCTCCCTCGTTAACACGTGAATCATGGGTTTTCCTCTCTCCTGAAGCATCAGATTTGATTCCGATATCGCGCACCGGGCTGGCGGCGGCTCCCCGAGACCGCTGCCCATCCCGTATGACTGGCGAGCCTAGGCGATGACGGATTACGCCCCACCTTCACCCGGATTAAATCGCCGTAATGTCAGATAGGCGCCCACCAAGGAGCCGCAAGGGCGGCCGATCCTAGAGCCTGCCGTGGCAGTGCTTGTATTTCTTGCCCGACCCGCAGGGGCAGAGGGCATTGCGTGGGGTCTTGGCCCAGGGGTTCCCGCCGCTAGAAGCGGGCGCGCGTTCGGCTCGGGTTTCGCCGGTGCCGTTGCCGCCGGCCATCGCCTCCGCCAAGACCGGGTCCTCGCGGCTCTCGCGCATGCGCTGGGGCTCGCGCGGCTGCGGCACATCCTCAGCCCGCTGGAGCCGCAGCTCGACGTGGGAGAGCACGCCGGTCACGGTGTCGCGGAGCTGCGCCAGCAGCTTCTCGAATAGCTCGAAGGCCTCGCGCTTGTACTCGTTGAGCGGATCGCGCTGCGCGTAGGCGCGCAGGTTGATGCCCTGGCGTAGGTGATCGAGGGTGAGCAGGTGGTCCTTCCAGGCTTGGTCAAGGATCTGCAGGAGCAGGCTCTTCTCCGCCATCCGCATGATGTCGACGCCGTACTGCGCCGCCTTCGCCGCCATCTTGTCGTCCGCCGCCCGCTCGATCCGCTCGCGGATCTCGGCGTCGGCGATGCCCTCCTCCTTGGCCCAGCCCTCGACCGGGAGATCGCAATTGAGGAGCCGCAGGCACTCCTCGTGGAGCGCCTTCACGTCCCACTGGTCCGGCAGCGCGTTCTCGGGGATCGTGCGCATGACCAGCGCCTCGACCACCTCGTGGCGCATGTCCTCGACCATCTGCGCCACGTCCGGCGCCGCCATGATCTCCTTGCGCTGCTCGTAGATGACCTTGCGCTGGTCGTTCATGACGTCGTCGTACTTGAGCAGCTGCTTGCGGATCTCGTAGTTGCGCGCCTCGACCTTCTGCTGCGCCTTCTCGAGCGCCTTGTTGATCCAGGGATGGATGATCGCCTCGCCCTCCTTCAGGCCGAGCCGTTGCAGCATCGAGTCCATGCGCTCGGACCCGAAGATGCGCATGAGGTCGTCCTCGAGCGAGACGAAGAACTTCGAGGCGCCGGGATCGCCTTGGCGCCCCGACCGGCCGCGCAGCTGGTTGTCGATCCGGCGGCTCTCGTGCCGCTCGCTGCCGACGACGAAGAGCCCTCCGCCCTTGATCACCACTTGCTTGGCGGCCTCGATCTCGCCGCGGATCGCCTTGGTCCGGCGCTCGCGCTCCACGGGATCGTCGATCCCGCCGGTCTCCTGTCGGAGCCGCATGTCGAGATTGCCGCCGAGCTGGATGTCGGTGCCGCGGCCCGCCATGTTGGTCGCGATGGTGACCGCCCCGGGCCGGCCCGCCTGCGCGATGATGTAAGCCTCCTGCTCGTGATAGCGCGCGTTCAGCACCTGGTGGGGAATCTTGCGCTTCTTGAAGAGCTCGGAGAGCTTCTCGGACTTCTCGATGCTCGCGGTGCCCACCAGCACCGGCTGCTGCCGCTCGCGGCACTCCAGCACCTGGTGGAGCACGGCATCGAACTTCTCGTGCTCGGTGCGGTAGACCTCGTCGTCCCAGTCCTTGCGCATCACCGGCAGGTTGGTCGGCACCTCGATCACCTCGAGGCGATAGGTCTCGCTGAGCTCGGTCGCCTCGGTCATCGCCGTGCCGGTCATGCCCGCGAGCTTCGGAAACAGGCGGAAGTAGTTCTGGTACGTGATCGAGGCCAGCGTCTGGTTCTCGGTCTGGATCTCGACGTCCTCCTTCGCCTCGAGGGCCTGGTGCAGCCCTTCCGAATAGCGCCGGCCCTCCATCATGCGGCCCGTGAACTCGTCGATGATGACGACCTTGTTGTCCTTCACGATGTAGTCTTTGTCCCGCGAGAACAACTTGTGCGCGCGGAGCGCCTGGTTCACGTGATGGACCAGCGCGATGTTGTGGATGTCGTAGAGCGTGCCGGCGGTGAGCAGGCCCGTCTGCGTGAGCGCCGCCTCGATGCGCTCGACGCCTGATTCCGTGAGCGTCACCGCCCGCTGCTTCTCGTCCTTCTCGAAATCCTCCGGCAGGAGGCTTGGGATCAGGGCGTCGACGCGGCGGTAGAGCTCCGAGGAGTCCTCGGTCGGGCCGGAGATGATCAGCGGCGTGCGCGCCTCGTCGATCAGGATCGAGTCCACCTCGTCGACGATCGCGTAGTTGAAGGGCCGCTGCACCATGTCCTGCAGCCGGAACTTCATGTTGTCGCGCAGGTAGTCGAAGCCGAACTCGTGGTTCGTGCCGTACGTCACGTCGGCGGCATAGGCCTCGCGCCGCTCGGCGTCGTTGAGCTCGTGCACGATGCAGCCGACCTTGAGGCCGAGGAAGCGGTAGATCTGCCCCATCCACTCGGAGTCACGCTTGGCGAGGTAGTCGTTCACCGTCACGACATGCACGCCCTTGCCCTCGAGCGCGTTCAAATAGACGGCGAGCGTCGCCACCAGCGTCTTGCCTTCGCCGGTCTTCATCTCCGAGATCATGCCGCGGTGCAGTACGACACCGCCCATCAGCTGAACGTCGAAGTGCCGTTGACCGAGCGTGCGCTTCGCCGCCTCGCGCACGGTCGCGAAGGCGTCCACCAGAAGATCGTCGAGCTCCTCGCCGTTCTCGAGGCGACCCTTGAGCCAGGGCGTGCGCTCGGCGAGCGCCTCGCCGGACAATTTCTCGAGCTCCGGCTCCAGCTCGTTGACGGCGTCGACGAGAGGCTGGAGGCTCTTGATGTAGCGGTCGTTCGCGGAGCCAAACAGTCGCCGGGCGAGGGCGCCTAGCATCAGAACCTCGGACAGGATGGGCAGGCGCCGGCGGGGCACCGGCGCGGGTCGCCAGACAGATAGGCGGAGATCACCGCCCTGTCAATTAACTCGGGGTCGCGGGGACGCCACAATTCCTTCATTTCCAGCGGATTGCCGGGAATCCGGCTGCGGCCGGCTGGCACCACAGCCCTCTCTTGTCCCGGCGCCCCTAATGTGCAAAAAGTGCGCCGCCGCGCCTCAGCTCGCGCCGGCTTGCATGCAAGGAACCCCCTCTCCTATGACCGCTCGCACTCTTCTCGCGCTCGCGGCTGCGCTTGCCATCGCCACTCCGGCGACCGCCGCCCAGACAGGGACCCCGGCCGCCGGTGCCGCTCAGCAGGATCCCGTGGTCGCCCGCGTCAATGGCAACGAGATCCACCGCTCGGAGATCCTGGCCGCCCGTCAAATGCTGCCGGCCCAGGTCCAGCAGATTCCGTTCGAGCAAGTCTATCCGCAGCTCCTCGAGACGCTGGTCACCAACATGTTGGCCGCCCAGGCGGGCCGCAAGCAGAAGCTCGCCGACGACCCCGAGGTCAAGAAGCGCCTGCAATGGGCTCAGGATCAGATCATCGAGGAGGTTTACCTCCGGCGCTATATCGCCGCCTCCATCACCGACGACAAGATCAAGACGCGCTACGACCAGTTCGTGAAGGAGCAGAAGCCGCAGGATCAGGTGAACGCCAAGCACATCCTCGTGAAGACCGAGGAGGAGGCGAAAGCGGTGATCGTGGACCTCAAGAACGGCGGCGACTTCGCGGCGATCGCCAAGGACAAGAGCAACGACCCCGGTACCAAGGCCACCGGTGGCGACCTCGGCTGGTTCACCAAGGACGAGATGGTGCCGGAGTTCGCCGACGCCGCCTTCAAGCTGCAGAAGGGCCAGTACACCGAGACCCCAGTCAAGACTCAGTTCGGCTATCACGTGATCCTGCTGGTGGATCGCCGCACCGCGCCGCCGCCCACCATGGAGGAAGCCCGGCCGCAGGTGGTGGCGCTGCTGCAGCGCGAGCTCATCGATCAGAAGGTGAAGGAGCTGCGCACCGGTGCGAAGGTCGAGGTCTTCAACCTCGACGGCTCGAAGCCAACAGGGACCCCGGCGGCGACGCCCGCCGCGCCGAAGCCCTAGCCCGCGCCATGGCAACGCGTTCGCCGCTGGCACCGGAGCGCTTTCCGGATCTGCCGCCGATCGCCGGCGTGCGGCTGGCGAGCGCCGCCTGCGGCATCCGCTACCAGGACCGTACCGACCTGATGGTGGCCGTGCTCGAGCCCGGCACCACGATCGCCGGCGTGCTCACGCGCTCGCTCACCCACGGCGCGCCGGTCGCCTGGTGCCGGAGCGCGCTCAGGCACGGCAAGGCCCGGGGCGTCGTGGTGAACTCCGGAAACTCCAACACCTTCACCGGCCGCGCCGGCCGCGCGGTGGTGACGTCGACTGTGCGCACCGCGGCCAAGCTGCTGAAGTGCTCGCCTGACGAGATCTACATCTCCTCCACCGGCGTGATCGGCGAGCCGCCCCCGGCGGACAAGATCCTGGCGGGCCTGCCGGGCGCATTCGCCGCGGCCTCGGCGGAGGGTTGGTCCGATGCCGCCCGCGCCATCATGACCACGGATACCTTCCCAAAGGGCGCCACGCGCAGCGCGAGGATCGACGGCGTTCCCGTCAGGATCAACGGCTTCTGCAAGGGCTCCGGCATGATCGCACCGGATATGGCGACCATGCTCGCCTACGTCTTCACTGACGCCGCAATTCCGACGCGGGTGCTGCAGGCGCTGCTCCGGGAGTGCAACGACGACTCCTTCAACTCGATCACCGTCGACGGCGACACCTCCACCAGCGACACGGTGCTGCTGTGCGCGACAGGCAAGGCGGCGCACAAGAAGGTGACGCGCGCGAGCGACCCCCGGCTCAAGGCGTTCCGCGAGGCCCTGCGGTCGCTCATGGTGGATTTGGCGCAGCAGATCGTCCGCGACGGCGAAGGCGCCGAGAAATTCATCGCCATCGAGGTGAAGGGCGCGGCCTCCGCCCACGCGGCGCGCCGCGTCGGCCTCGCGATCGGAAATTCGCCGCTCGTCAAGACCGCGCTCGCGGCGGCCGATGCCAACTGGGGCCGCATCGTCATGGCCGTGGGCAAGGCCGGCGAGAAGGCCGACCGCGACAAGCTCAAGATCTGGGTCGGCGGCACCAAGATCGCCGAGAAAGGCGGACCGGTGCCGGGCTACGACGAGACGCCGGTCGCCGCGCACATGAAGGGGCGCCAGATCGCGATCACCCTTGATCTTGGCGTCGGCAAGGCTTCCGCCACGGTCTGGACCTGCGACCTCACGCACCGGTACATCGACATCAATGGCAGCTACCGGAGCTGAGCAGCCCCTCCCGGTGGTGCTGGTCGTCGCGGTGGCGCTGGTCGATGCCGACGGCCGCGTCTTGCTGGCTGAACGGCCAGCGGGAAAGCCGATGGCTGGCCTCTGGGAATTCCCCGGCGGCAAACTGGGCGAGGGCGAGACACCGGAAGCCGCGCTCATTCGCGAGCTCAAGGAGGAGCTCGGCATCGACGTCACGGCGAGTTGCCTCGCGCCCTTCACCTTCGCCTCGCACCGCTACGACGATTTCCACCTGCTGATGCCGCTTTATGTCTGCCGCCGCTGGCAGGGCATGGTGACACCGCACGAAGGACAGCGGCTCGCCTGGGTGCGGCCACCGCGCCTCGTCGACTATCCGATGCCGCCGGCGGACAAGCCCCTGGTGGCCATGCTTCGCGATCTGCTTTGAGCCGCAGCGCTCGCCGCTCACGGCTCCGTCACTTTAAAGTGAATCCTCGGGAACCACGCTGGCTGTGGAGCCCACCTATTTTTTTCAGTGATGGGACCGGGAATAGGCGCGATCGGACTCGGGTCGATTCTGCATCGGATTGACGCCGCCGACATATACGTGCGGCGACACAAATGAACCGGTGGAGTAGCGGGCGTCGCGGATGAATGCGCGTCAGGCTGCTCTCCATAGCCCAGACAATGCGCCGCGCCGGACAGCGCGGGTTTTTCGAGCCGAGCACTCGGCCGCGGGAGCGTCTGCCATGACTAGTCTTGCGATTGCGCAAGGGTGGAATATGACGAGCGCCATTTCCAAGC
>Ga0126378_10004068_pt1 | contig 11097 bp, 6 predicted proteins | sample PanSoiMetPlot_23_FD_92587 | JGI IMG/M metagenome (GOLD analysis project Ga0126378, IMG submission 92587) | Tropical forest soil microbial communities from Panama - MetaG Plot_23 | ecosystem: Environmental > Terrestrial > Soil > Tropical forest > Bulk soil | place: Panama | collected 2016-02-17
CAAGCATGAAAGATGGCGCTCGCCAGTCTTCCGTGGAATCAACAACTTGAGCGTCATTTTCGAGAGAGACACGGAGACACGGAGGGCACGGAGAAAATGAGCCAAAGAACAAAAGGCTTTTGGGATCAGCGCTTCCGCCGGGACTACTAACACGGACTCAGTGCCTCCGTGCCTCAGTGTCTCCGTGGTGAGTTTTGTTTTAGTTCGGCGGCTGTGTCGTGCTCTGTTGAAGGGCTTGCTTTTGGTGTTTGTGAAACACCTTGCGATTAATGTCCGGCCAGAACTCGTCGATCAATCCGCCGGCGCTTCCATACAGCAGGGAAATGGCCGAGCGGCTCATGGTCAGGCTGAAACCGCGATCGGTTTCGGGATAGTAAAGATTGGAAAGCCCTCCGCTGGAAAAGGCGCCGAAAAAGTTGGAGAAGTTGAAGCGCCGTGTTCCCTTGTCGGTGTGTGTGACGAACTCCTGCGCCAGGGTGTAGAAGAAGCGGTGCTTGAACGAACCCTCACCCAGGCGGAAGTAACGCGGATCTTCCTTCAGCAGCGTAGGCCAAAAGAAGTTCGCGAAAAAATTGCTGGACACCTGATCGGCAAGCGAAGCTCCAAAGCGTTTGCCATAGCCCTCGGCGCCTTGCCCGTAACCCGGGAACTCATTGGTGGCCTGGCCGAGTCCCGCCTGGAAGCCGGCGGCCGCGTACTCAAAGGGATCGAAGGACGACTTAGCGAACAAATGGAATTTCTGCCCGGTGGTCAAGGGCGGCGCTTCATGACGGCTGGTCATGCCAAAGAGCGGGACCACGCCTAGAATCCGCTGCGACTGCTCTTTCTTCTGGATGTCCTTTTCAGTTTCTTTTTCCTGGTCAGAGGCGGCAGGTCGAGCAAGCTGCTGCGTGCCCGCAGGCTGCTGCGCGCCTATGGTCTGCTGGTCAGGAGCCGGGGTGGGTGAGGGAGAATCTGTCGGCGCGTCAGAAGTAGGTGTGGGTGTTGGTGTTGGCTGTTGGGACGCCACAACCGTTGTGATCAGAAAAGCGAAGCATAGATTTGAGACCAATCGGGCTGGAAGGTTCATGTGGGGCTTTGGAAAGATTTGCTCAAAATAGGCGAATTTGTGGAACCACTATTCTCCCAGAGACCCAGAGTACCTGTCCATGTTGAATTGTTAAGATTCAGGCCATCGGGTGATCCCGCCGGCTTTTTTCTGAAATCCCGATCCGCGCAGCGTGAGGGATCTCTATTATCTCGTATCTCGAGCGATCTTCCGGGTCCGAAGATGGCTTGTTCTGCCCGAAAAGCATTCCCATCGATAGGGATCCCTCCCCTTCGGCAAGCTCAGGGTCGGGATTTCAGAAAAAAGCCAACCGTGGATCACCCCGATCTACAATGAAGCCCTCCTCACCACAGCCGCCAGGGCCCGGTTGCGGTCGTACTCACTGTGAATGGACTCCGCGGCCTTGATGTAGCTCTCACGCAGAGCGCCTTGCAACTGATAGTGAGCAGCGATCTGCGTGAGAACCTGCGATTTTTCGTGGTCGGAATTGATGTGCCCGGCCGCTTCCAGGACCCTGGTCAAAGACGCATCGCTTAGCTTGTTCTGGGTGAGGAACCCGACCAGGCTGCGCGCGCGCTCGTAGTCTGACCGCATGCTTTCCACGACCTTCAAGTACATGCTCATCTGCTTTTCATCGAACTTGTGGGCGAGCGCAAGCGACCCCAGCACGCGTGATTTCTCGTAGTCGCTGCTCATGCGCGAGGCGGCCTCCAGCGCCTGGCTGACGGAAGCCGCGCTCAGGGTGTTGCGTTCCATGAGGGCCATCAGGCTGCGCGAGCGTTCGTAGTCTGAATTCATGGAATTCACCACCTTCAGGTAGTTGCCCATCTGGCTCTCCTCAAATTTATCTTTAGCGGCGAGTCCGGTGAGCAAACGCGATTTTTCGTAATCCGAAGTCATGTTCGCCGCCGCGTCCATGATCTGGTTGACCTGTGCGGGAGCCAGGTTGTATTTCTTCATCGGCGCCAAGAGGTCGCGGGACTTTTCGTAGTCGGAGTGAATGGAAGCCACCAGCTTGAGATAGAAATCCAGCGACGTTGCTTCAAACGCCTTCTGATCGATCAACGAGAGCAGGATCCGGGACTTTTCGTAGTCGCTTCGGATTCCTGAAGCGGAGTTCAAGGCCATGCGCACGTTGTCGGCGGAGATGTTGGGCCGCTTCAGCAGCTCGATCAAGACGCGCGAGTGCTCGTAATCGCTCTTGAGCTTGCCGGCCGCGTTGAGGAAAGCGGTGCGCGAGGTCTCGTCGGGAAGTTCGTATTGCCGGGCGACCTCCATCAACACCCGGGCCATTTCGTAGTCGCTGCCGATCTGGCTGCCCGCCTGATTGATGATGCGGACGACAACCGGCGCGGGCAGGTTCGGTTGGTCCAGCAGCTTGCGGAAGTAAATGCCGCGGGCGTAGTCGCCTTGCAGGTTGTTGATTTCGTCGAGCACGGCGGAGGGACCGCCCTTGGCAAGGAGCGCGGGAACACGGGTATTCGCCGCGAAGCCAGTAGTGCGCTCCAGGGCCAGCAGAAAGGAAGCAAACCACGCTTTAGCTTCGCCCTCCAGCGGCTGCTGGGCGCCGTTGATTTTCAGGACATATTGCAGTCCGTTGCCCGAAGGTGTGACTTTCACCTGGCGCAGGGTGCTCCCCTGGCGCTCATTGACCTCGAAGAAGCCACCCGAGGAGATGCTCTTGATATCCGTTGCTTCGGCGGTGAATTCAATCTCGCCTTCAGCATTGAGCTCGACGCTGCAATCGTCGCCCGACCAGGAAGCCGTCCAACGCTTGTAACCGTTGTGGCTCTCCATGCTCATGTTGTGGAGTTTCGCGCGCGTGCCGCAAACGTTCAGATCGCCTCCACCCGGGGCGGACGGCACGGCAGGAACAGCAGGCACCGCGGGCACTGCGGGCACACCAGGAACAGCGGGGACCGCAGGCACAGCAGGAACAGCGGGTACACCAGCATCTTGTGGAGCTTCGGGAGCCTCCGGCGCCTCGGGCGCCTCTGGAGGTTCAGGCGGCTCCGGCGCTTCCGCAGCCACCGCGAATTGCTCTTCGATGGTGGCCAGCTTTGCCTGGAGACGCGCGAGCTGCGCCGGTTCAGAAGAATGGAGCCTGGCCTCGACCTGGGCGCGAATCTCGGCCGCTTGAGTGGGATCGTCGGATTGCAGTGCGGCAATCTCGGCGTGCATGGCCGCGAGGTCGGCGGCCAGGGCTTTGTCCTGGTCGAGCGTGGGAGCCGCTTCGACTTCCATGGCTGCCAGCTCTGCGCGAAGCTGCGCGAGTTGAGCAGCTGCGTCTGCAGTTGTCTCAGATGCCTTTGACGCGGCCGAAGGCGCGGATCCCGGCGTTTCCACATTCTGCGCGGGATGCAGCGCCGCCACAGGCAAAGCGATTCCTAATGTGACTACCGCAACGCCGAGAAGCACGCGACGCGAAACCGCCCCACGCTGTAACGAAGGATTAAGGACCGCCAGGACGCGTCCTTCGAGTTGCGAATGCCGCGCCATGGCCAGGGCTGCCGCCAATTCCGGGCGGCGCAAATTGGAAACGATCTGCAGGAGCTCGTTGGCGTAATCGGAAGCTTTAGTTCCGGCGGCGAGGACCTGGTCGTCGCAAGCGCGTTCACGCTCCGCGCGCATCGCTCGCGCCGTAAGCCAGGCCAGCGGATGGAACCAAAAAAGAGACAGGGCAGCGTGGGCCACTGTCTGGGTCAGCGCATCCAGCCGCCGGATGTGCGCCAGTTCGTGATGAAGGATCGCGTGGCGCCGGACCTCCGACCATTCCTGAAAGTCAGGCGGCAAAATCAACTTGGGAAGCAATATTCCAGTGGCCAGAGGGACATCGGTCTCCGGGCTTTCCAGCAGTGCGACCTGGCGGCGTACTCCCAGCTCGTGTCTCACAGCCTGGGCTTGTTCGTTCCAGTCGCGATCGTTCAGTGGTTTAGAGGTTCGCACCAGCCGCCTGAGGCGTAGCCAGCTTGCCGTCCAGCCAATAATTGTGACAACCGATCCTATGATCCACGCGATTGCCAGCAGCGGCAGCGAGCGGGCCGGCGCGTCAGGGCGAGTCCCCAGCGCAGCGACGGGCGCGGCTGCGCTCCCTTCAGTTGGCCAGGTTTCTGGCGAGGCGTATCTCGATTGTGAACGCCTCGGTGTATGTTTGCCGGCCGCAGAGCGAGCAACGGTGTAGGATTCGGCGGCAATCGCCGCCGGCCGTGCTGCAGCCATCATGGGCGTGTCGGAAACCGGCGCGCGCGGCGGCGCCGGAGCAAATTCGGGAATCCCTCGCACGTGCCATGCGGGCAGCAGGGCGGAGAAGGGAAGCAGCAGGAGCGCGCCCAGGACAAATGTGCGAATGGTGTAGCGCGTGGCGGCCGAGCGCTTCTTCAACAAGCCACAGACGGCCCAGGCCAGGGCCAGCAAAATCGTGGCCTTTACGGTTGCATCCAGAACGATTGCCGATAAAGAAGTGAATCGCTCCATGGTTATCTCCCCTCTTGTTGCGCTTTCTTGATGAGATGGGAAAGGTACTGCTTCTCTTTGGCCGAGAGCCTGGTGTCCGACATCTCCAGCAGCGCGGCAACCGCCCGCTCCGGCGATCCCCCAAAGAAAGTGGCCACCATGTGCTTGAGGGCCGAGTTGCGCACCTTGCTGGTGTCATCCGCGGGGAGGTAAACGTATTTCAAGCCGTGCTGCCGGTGTCGAAGGTAGCCCTTGTCTTCCAGCAGGCCGAGCATGGCCCGGACGGCGGAATAACTGGGCGGATCGGGCAGATCGCCGCGAACCTCAGAGACGGAAGCCTGCCCGTGGCGGTAGATCACGTCCATGATCTGGCGCTCGCGTCTTCCTAGTTGCAGATGTTTCTCGCTGGTCATAAGGGTCCCCACGGTGCTAATTGACTAGCACATGCTAATACATTAGCACGTAATGTCAAGGAAAAAAACCCACCACGGAGACACGGAGGCACGGAGGCGCGGAGAGGAATCGGGTGAGCGGGTGATCTGGCTGGCTTTTTTCTGAAATCCCGACCCTGAGCTTGCCGAAGGGGAGGGATCCCTATCGATGGGAATGCTCTTCGGGTAGAACAAGCCATCTTCAGACCCGGAATATCGCTTGAGATAATAGGGATCCCTCCCGCTGCGCGGATCGGGATTCCAGAAAAAAGCCAGCGGGATCACCGGATCACCCGATTCCCCTCTATTCGTTCCTGAGAGCAAGCATCGGATCAACAGCCATGGCGCGGCGAGCAGGTAAGTAACAGGCAACAATGGCCACAGCGAGAAGCACGGCAGCGCTCAGGAAAAATGTGCTGGGATCATATACGGCTACGCCGTAGAGTTCGCTTTTCAGGACGCGCGCGAAGCCAAGAGCGGCCGCCAGACCCAGGGCGAGCCCGATGCAGCCAAGCCCCAAGCCTTCCTTCAATACCATCCTGGCGATGGACCCGGGCGATGCGCCCAGGGCGGCGCGAACGCCGAATTCTTTGGTTCGGCTGGCCACCGAATAGGACACCACTCCAAAGACTCCGGCGGCGGCGAGCAGCAGCGCCACCACGCCAAATCCGCTCAGCAACCAGGTGCGAAATTTAGGCTGGGCCACGGAGGCGTCGAGAATCTCCGGCATCGTGGCAACGTCGGTGATAGGAAGGTTCTTGTCGAAATCGCGGACTACGCCGCGGATCGTCGCCACCAGGGCCGAGGAGGACAGCGTACTCCTCACCGCCAGGTTTGCTCCCCAGAATGGAGCTTGCGCGTAGGGCACATACATCATGGGTCCGGGCTCGCGAGTCAGGTCCGCATCGCGTACGTCGGAAACTATGCCGACGATCCGGCGAGTCACATTGAGGTCGGGAGGGAAGCCAAAGACGAGCTTCTTGCCGATCGGATCTTCATTCCCAAAATAAAAGCGCGCGAAGGCTTCACTGATGATGGTGACCGAAGGCGAGGTACGAGAATCTTCGCGAGTGAAAACGCGTCCGCGCAACAGCGAAATTCCCATGACGTGAAAGTATCCGGGACTCGCAGAAACGTAATCAGCGCTGCTGGGCGTTCCCGGAGGCGGCGCGGCATGATCGACGATCGAAAAGCTCAGGTTGACGAAGCCGTCTGCCATTGGCAGGGGAACGGCAATAGCCGAGTCTTGCATTCCGGGCTGGGCCTGTATGCGCTCCAGGAAGGCGTCGGAAAAGGCTGTCCACTGCTCCGGCGTTACATATTGGTTGCGGGGCAGCGAAATCTGCGCCTTGAAAATATGTTCGACGTTGAAGCCTGGATTGACCGAGGTCATCGCGATCAGGCTGCGCACCAGCAACCCGGAGCCGATCACCAGGACCGCCGCCAACCCGATCTGCGACGCAGCCAGGAGCCTGCGCGCGCGCAGGCGGGCGCCACTCCAACCGGAGCCTGCCGCGCCCTCCTTCAGACTTGCCAGCACGTCCGAGCGCGCCGCGAGAAACGCGGGAGCCAGGGCAAAGGCCGCGGTCGCCGCCAGGGTGAGCAGCAGAGCGAAAGCGAGCACCCAACCATCGATGTGCACAGCCGGCACGGCCAGCGACTCATTCCTGGGCATGAGCAAGACCAGCGCTTTGGCGCTGAACGCAGCCAGGGCCAACCCCAGCAGTGAACCCAGCAAGCCAAGAACGGCGCTTTCCGTCAACAACTGGCGCACGATGCGGCTGCGCCTCGCCCCCAGGGCCTGACGAAGAGCGACTTCGCGAGTGCGGGAAGTGGCGCGCGCCAGGAGCAGGTTGGCAATGTTGACGCAGGCGAGCAGCAGCACCAGGCCCATTGCGGCCAGCACCACCAGAAGCGGAGTTCGAACGTTGGCCACGATCGCCGACTGCAGTGGCCGAAGGAGGATGGCATAACCGCCGTTTTCCACGGGAAACTCCGCGGCCAGCGCCCGGCTGATGGAATCCGCCCTGGACTGGGCGCGCGCCAGGGACACGCCGACATTCAGCCTGGCCACCACGCGCAGCCAATGCAGCTCCCGCTTGGGTATCCAGGGGCTGAAAAGAGGATCCTGAACGGCGGGAATCCATATCTCCTGGTGTTCGTCAAAAACCGGAACGCGAAAGCTCGCGGGCATGATGCCGACGACGGTGAAAGCCCGCTGGTCCAGCGTAATCGAGCTGCCGATCAGATTTGAGCTTCCGCCAAAGCGGGTACGCCACAGGCCTTCGCTCAGCACCACCACCGGCGCTGCGTTCTTGATTTCGTCGTCGGGGAGAAGATAGCGTCCGGCGAGCGGCGCGACCTCGAGAACGGAAAAGATTTCAGGCGTCAGCACCACAGTGGCGACCGCGGTAGGGTCTCCCGCGCCGGTAAGAGTAAGGTGATGGCGGGTTACCCCGCCCACTGCGGAAAAAATCCCGCTGCCGCGCAATTCGATTATGTCGTTGTAAGAGCAGCCGATCGCCTTTACGCCTCGCGGCAGGTTGTTTTCGAATCCCAGGACCAGTTGTTCCGGATGCGTGTACGGCAGAGGCCGCATCAGTACGGCATAGATCACGCTGAAAACCGCGGTGTTGGCGCCGATGCCCAGGGCAAGCGTCAGAATGGTGACGGCGGCAAAACCTGGCGACTTGCGCAGGAGACGTCCCGCAAAACCGATGTCCTGCAGCAGCGTCTCCAGAAAATGTGTGCCAAGGTTCTCGCGGCATTCTTCCTTGAAAGATTCGTAGCCGCCGAATTCGATCCGTGCCTGCCGCTCGGCTTCGGCAGGGGAGAGGCCTGAGCGCCGCAGATCATCGGCCCGTTCCTGGATATGTGAGCGAAGCTCCTCGTCTAACTCGCCCTCAACGCGCGAGCGACGAAAAAGAACGGCGGCCAGAGAACGAAGAGATGATAAGAGGCTCATGCTTCCTCCGCTTGAAGCTGGGCGTGTCCAACCAGCTGCATTCAGCGCCGTTAGGCGCGGCCGAAAATAGCCCGGCACGTCACGAGGCGCTCGGCGCCGAGGGTAAGTGCCGGGACAGCGTCCCCTATAAACCCAGTCCCGCTTTAGCGGGACAAACTGACCTTGAGCGCGTCGTCACGGTGACTCCTAAAATACTTAGGAGAGTATAGCAGTCTCTCCTAAGATGTCAAGGAGTGGGGTAAGCGGAGGACGAAACGGGATACACCGATGCAATGAGTAGGGAATTATTGCGCTAGACCGATTGCCCGGCTCAGCGCATGCGCGAGTTCCATGGTCTCGTCGCGCAGGAGCATATCACCGATGCTGCGCCGCGTTCCACGCGCGGTAAACTCTACGCGATTGCTGAGCGCGTGCCATGGTGTTACCGCCTTCACTTCCGTGATGTCCATTATGGGCACTTCAACTTTGCGCTTCCACCACAAAGCCGTACGAGTCCAGTACAGCACGCCGCCGTCCACGACGATCTCCTCAATTCCGAATGCCCGCCATACGGACAATCGCAACGCAATTAAGTACCAGACTAGAACAAACGCGAGAAATGGGAGCGCATACAGCACATCTCTTGAGAAAGGGCGGCGCAAGAGTGTGGGTACGAGAGGGTAGCAAAAAAACAGAAAGACGACCGTGCACGCCGCCAGCATCAACAAGGCGATTGCTCTGTCATTGTGCCGTGCAATATGCGCGACCAGAGCGCCATGCTTCTTGCTGACGGAGACTCGTCGCCGGAAATGGTTAAAGGTCAACATGATGTACTACACCAACATCTTCAAGAGGCTGTAGACACCCAAGGCAAGCGCTGTCTTCCACATCCACTTAGGGCAGCTCTTGATCTGCTGCACCCACAGAAGTCCATCTTTGAGAAATGCGGTTGTAAGAATGCCCACGATCACGGCTGCGCGAAATAGTGCCAAGTCATAATTTATAAAAGAGCCTTTCGCTCCCACGAGTACAGCCGAATGCAGCATCAATGACATGAGGAACAACAGCGCTTCCGCCGCCCAGAGAATGCAGGCATAGCCGTATGCAATCCGAACTGCCACTGACCCTTCCATTTATCCAGAATACAGCACTGTTTTAGTGGTTCGATGGATGGATGTGAGTGGTGTGATAGACTCCGCCCATGAGCGCGTCTTCCTGTAACGAATGTGAAGCGATCTATCACGATATGCTGGAACTTGTGAAAGTCTCGCGGCAGACAAAACCAGGCCCGGATGCCACTCCTTAACAGCTCGCCGCCTGGTTTGACGAACGAGACCAGGACCAGGATTACAAGACGCGCGTGCGCGCGCCTCTGTCAACGCTCCAACGCAGATTGATTAAGCACCAACAACTGACCGGCCACAACGTTCCCAGGCTACTGCCGGATGGGTTGAACAACTGGAATTGACATCTGAACTTGCCGCTCTCCCAGATCGCCGGGAAACGTCTAACGTACAAGGCTTTCATGGGCAGAGAACTGTCCCAGTCGAACTCGCGAACAAGGCTTATTTTCCGTATGTTACGCAGAAACCGGAGGAACAAGTGAAACTGCTGAAAATAGTAAGATCACGCCACGCGCGTAGTGCGTGGATCGCCTTCACCGTGGTCATGTCTGTTTTGGGTGCAGCCGTTGGGAAGGTCGCAGCGCAATCCTGCTCCACGACGCCAACGCAAATCTCATCACCATCATGGACGGGGACCGATGTGTACAACGCCCTCACGGTATGGAATAACAACTTTTACACCGGCATCTATGATCAACCCGGCGGCTATTACCCCGGCGTCCCATTCTCAACCACGAACGCCCCGAATCTCTATCCCGGCGAACAGAATTATAACGATACGGACGGCAACGGCCAGAGCTATGCGGTTATCCTTGACATGAACCCACCCCCCTCCACGCCCGACCACGACCACAATGCATACTGGGGCACTTTCTATGTTGAAGGAGAGGACCTTGAAGTGGTCGAGGATATGTATGCGTGGTCGAAGGCACAGCCGGCCAGCAACCCGGGAAAGTATCTTACGGAAATCAATAATGTGGCCCAGGGGATCATCGACCAAATGTGGCCGATTACCAATTTTCACGACAAGAACCCGCCGTGGAGCGGGGGAAGCCCGTATCAATTTTACGGGAACGGATACACAGATACAGATTACGCGCACTCGGAAACTGCAGGTAACGGAAGCGGCGGCGACTGGTTTAACGACGACCTGATGTGGTTGGCGATAGCCTATGAGCGCGCTTGGGAGATCACGAAAGCCAACGGCACACCCGTGTCGGGCTGGCAACAGGTCGTGCAAAACCATGTCGATTACGTCTTCGGTAACGCCCGGGCGGAGTTTAGTACGGATGGAACTCAGGTAGGGCTGTTACAGTCCTTCTGTAACAAAAACGATGCGAAAGATTCGACCGATCCGAGCAACTATCTGACACACCCCGGCTGCGACCCGAACAATCCTGCCGACAATGCATGGTATCCAAACCTGGGTTCGGTGCCGAACTTCTTATTTGTGATCGCGGCGAAGATGCTCGCGGCTGATCTCAATGAAGACCCTAACACCGGAACGCACAACGTAGAGGCGGCAAAGGTGTGGGCCTGGGCAAAGAACAACCTCATCGATACCAACTCTTCAAACGCCACAACCTGCAGCCAGTTCATGGCGAACGAGGCGGTCCACAACGCGACTTTCAACTCGCTTTCCAGCTCGCAGACATGCGCTCAAGTCCATACCTCAAACAATACCGGAATAATAACTGTCAATGGAACCCAATCCAACGTTGGTTACAACGGGATGGCCCACAACGGGGTCGGATACTGGCAGTGGATCAACCCCCCAGGTGACTTTGGCCTGGATCTCATAATGAATTACGGCATCGCGATTAAGGCAGCTCTCCTCATGAATGAGCCGAAAACCGCCCAGCAGATCGCGAACTATTTGATGTATGGGATCAGCAACAAGTATTGGCCATATAGCGGCCAGGTTACATACGGGACCTCGGGTATCCCCTATAACATCCTTCCGTTCTATGGGTCATCGATAGTGATAAATGGAGTATCACATAATAACAATCCGGGACAAATCGCCATAGCGCTTCGACACGTTGCCTATGGCATAAATCAAGGTAGCCTGGATGCATTGACGAAGTCTTGGGCGCA
>Ga0126378_10004069_pt1 | contig 11096 bp, 10 predicted proteins | sample PanSoiMetPlot_23_FD_92587 | JGI IMG/M metagenome (GOLD analysis project Ga0126378, IMG submission 92587) | Tropical forest soil microbial communities from Panama - MetaG Plot_23 | ecosystem: Environmental > Terrestrial > Soil > Tropical forest > Bulk soil | place: Panama | collected 2016-02-17
CGCAGGGGCGCCACCGCCCGCCGCGGTGATCGAGGGAATGGAGGGGCTCGGCTTTCACATCACGCATGTGTATGGCCTGACCGAAGTCTACGGCCCCGCCGTTGTCTGCGCATGGCATGACGAGTGGGACGCGCTGCCTGCCGCCGACCGGGCGCGCCTGAAGGCGCGGCAGGGCGTCACCTACCCGGTGCTCGAGGACCTGACCGTCGCCGATCCGGTAACCCTCGCGCCCGTCACACCCGACGGCGCGACAATGGGCGAGGTCTTGTTGCGCGGCAACATCGTCATGAAGGGGTACCTGAAGAATCCGCACGCCACCGAGGAAGCCTTCGCCGGGGGCTGGTTCCATTCGGGTGACCTCGGGGTCATGCACCCTAACGGCTATATCGAGCTGAAGGACCGCTCGAAGGACATCATCATTTCCGGCGGCGAGAACATCTCGACTATCGAGGTCGAAGACGTCCTGTACCGGCATCCTTGTGTGCTCGAAGCCGCCGTCGTCGCCCGGCCCGACCAGATGTGGGGCGAAACCCCTTGCGCTTTTGTAGCCCTCAAGCCCGAGGCAGCTGCAACGGCGGACGAAATCATCGCTTTCTGTCGCGAGCACCTCGCCCGCTTCAAGGTGCCGCGCTTCGTGATCTTCGGACCGCTGCCAAAAACCTCGACCGGCAAGATTCAGAAATTCGTATTGCGCGAACGCGCGAAAGCCGGCGGCTGAACAAAGTGGACCTTCCTAGGAGGACGACCATGGCTAACAGGGCGCCGTTTCTGAAAACGCGATATGGCGGCTACTATCACCGCGAGGTCCCCGAGGAGGACGTCGAGCTGACCCATGTCGGCCCGGGAACGCCGTGCGGCGAATATATGCGCAGGTTCTGGCAGCCAATCTGTTTTTCCGACGAGCTGGGGGATCTGCCGCACCGGGTCAAGATCCTGGGTGAAGAGCTCGTGGCATTCCGCGACCGGAGAGGCGCCGTCGGCCTATTGGAGCTGCATTGCCCGCATCGCGGCACTTCGCTGGAGTTCGGGCTGGTCGGCGAAAAAGGGATACGCTGCTGCTATCACGGATGGTTGTTCGCAGCGGATGGGACGATCCTCGAGACGCCAGGCGAACCAGCGGACAGCACTCTGAAGGACCGGCTCTATCACGGGGCTTATCCGACCCACGAGCGCAACGGCATCGTGTTTGCGTATATGGGGCCACCCGACCAACAGCCGCCCTTTCCTGCGTATGACAGCTTTAGCCGGGCGGGCCATCGTCTGATTCCGGGCCAGAAATATTTTTATCCGTGCAACTGGCTGCAGATCATGGAAAACGCGATGGACCCGGCCCATACCGCGTTTCTCCATACGATCGTCAGTGGCGCGGTGTTTACCGACGAATTTGGAGTGTTGCCGGAGCTCGATTTTGTCGAAACCCCGATCGGGATGATCTATGTCGCCACGCGGCGGGTCGGGGACAACATCTGGGCGCGGATGGTCGAAGCAGTCTTGCCCAACCTGCAGCAGGTTGCTCCAATCTGGGAGGACGGCCGCAACGAGCATGCCTTCAGCGGGCCGATGATGAGCCGCTGGATCGTACCGGTGGACGACACCAATACGATGTTCGTCGAGTTCCGGCACGTCAGCGAGACCGAGGGTGTGACGCCGGCGTGGTGGGCCAGTCGCGACATCATGCTTCCCGGGCAAGTCGCCGCGGATTCCTACGAGGCTGGTCAGCGGCGCCCCGGAGACTACGAAGCGCAGGTCTCGCAACGGCCGATCGCGATCCACGGCCTGGAGCACCTCGGCGCGACGGATCGCGGGGTCAGCATGTTCCGGAACCAAGTCAGGCGCGGCATCAGGGCCGTCAAGGCAGGCGATGAGCCGCCTGGCCGCCGCCCCGCTGCGAACGCGGCGGTCACCCCGACGTACTGCAACGATACGATTGTGCGCGTACCGCCGGCGGAGTCCGCTGCTGCGGACCGGCTGCTGATGCGCGAGACCGGGCGGTGCCTGGCCGAGGCGTATCTGAAGGATCCGCCGCTGATGATCGGCCGCTGACGCGACAGGTCTGGGAGTACAAAAAAGCCGGGTGAGATAGAGCTCCCCGGCTTTTAGGCGTGGATCTGCTGAGAGACTGCGGTCAGTGCCTCTCCAGGTGGTAAATTTCGTCCTTGATGCGGAGCTTTTGACGCTTCAGATCGTGGACCGCGTCCTGATTGGGAAGCGGACGCTTGTTTTCCTCATCGAGAGCGCGGTCGAGTTCCGCGTGCTTCTCCTTCAGCGCCTCGATGCGATCCTGCAGCGACATACGCGATCCTCCTTGCTAGACGGTAACGCCCGTCGATGGTAGCGCCGGCGGCATCGCCCGGCTATAGGCTCGTCGACCCTTGGACGGAGATATGACGGAACCATTAAATTCACCGAGCATGGCATGGAAGAAAGACCTGGGCGCCCTGTTCTGATCCCCCGGCTGATCGTCGGCATCAGCGGTGCCTCCGGCGTGATCTACGGCGCGCGCCTCCTCGAGCTGTTGCGTCCCCTGCCCGTCGAGACGCACCTCGTCATCAGCCGAACGGCCGAGGTGACGTTGGCCCTGGAGACCGACCTGAAACCTGCGGAGGTCCGCAGCCGCGCCGACGTCGTGCATGCGGTCGGCGATCTGGCAGCTCCGATTTCCTCCGGATCGTTCAAGACGATCGGCATGGTGATTGCCCCGTGCTCGATTCGCAGCATGGCCGAGATCGCCACCGGGGTGACCACAACGCTGTTGAGCCGCGCGGCGGATGTCGTGCTCAAGGAGCGCCGACGCCTCGTCCTCTTGGTCCGCGAGACCCCGCTCCACACGGGTCATTTGCGAACGCTGACCGCGCTGTCGGAGATGGGCGCGGTGATCGCTCCGCCGGTGCCCGCGTTTTATGCCAAGCCGCAGACGCTCGCCGAGATGATCGATCACACCTTGGGCCGAGTCCTCGACCTGTTCGACCTCGAAACCGAAGTGGTCAAGCGCTGGGGCGAACCCTCCGGTGCCGAGGACCGCCGCAAGCCGCACGACGCGCATTAGCCGGTGCGGTCAGAGATCGGTGGCGAAGGCGTCGAGGGCTTCCTTGACGATCGCTGCTTCCTTGCTGCGGACTCCTCGCGGGCCGAGATAGAGCGCAAGGTTGGCATAGGCGGCGGCTCGGGAGGCCTCGGGCAGAGCCTTCGGCGGGCCGCGCCCGGCGAGACGGGCGAGGCGCGCTTGGATCAGCTGCTCGCCCGCTAGTTCAAGCGCCTTTACGCCCTCGCGCAGCTTCTGGACATCCGCGTCGGGATGGTGCCGGAGGTTTCGGCGCAGCTTGCAGAGCGGTTCGACAATTTCGCTTCGGAGCGTCCCGACCGCTCTGGCGGCCGCTGCCAGTAGATCGCCGTCGAGGGCTCCGCGTCCCGAGATTCCGAGCCACAATGCAAAAAGAGCGAGGTTGACGTCGAAGCCGTCGCGGTCCTGCAGCGCGATCAGCGCCTCGGCGACCCCTGGCCACTCATAGAAGGCGAGCGAGAAACGCCAGAACCCATCCTCGGCCGCCGTTTCCTCGGGTTCATTCATCGCCGAGGCAGATTCCAAGGCCGCGCGCCGTGCGCACCAAGGCGCCATCGGGATCGACGCAATGCGGCATGGCGATCGCCACGGCGAGCGGCACATCCACCACCCGCCGGTTCTGCCATGCCACCATCCGGTCGAACCGGCCCGCAGCGACGAGATCCACCGCGTATACTCCGAAGGCGGAAGCGACGAGCCGATCCCCAGCGGTCGGCTGGCCGCCGCGCTGCAAATGGCCGAGCACGGTCACCCGGGTCTCCGCCCCGGTCAGCCGGGCGACAGCCTCGGCGAGCGTCGCTCCGACCCCGCCATAGCTCTTCTGCCCGCCCGCATGCTGGCGGTGCACATAGCCGCCCGCAGGATCACGCACCGATTCGGCGACAACCACCAGCGCGAAATTGCGCCCGCCACGCCGCAGCCGGTCGATATGAGCTGCCACCACCTCGACGCGATAAGGGATCTCGGGAATTAAGACAACATCGGCGCCCCCGGCGATACCCGCGGCGATCGCAATATGACCTGCATCGCGGCCCATCACTTCCAGAACCATAACGCGGTCGTGGCTCGCCGCGGTCGGCTGCAGGCGGTCGAGCGCCTCTGTTGCGACCGCGACCGCGGTGTCATAGCCGACCGAGGCCTCGGTATCGCGCACATCGTTGTCGATCGTCTTTGGGATCGCGACCAATGGCAGACCTCCCTGCTGCGCGACGTGGCGCAGGATCGCGAAGCTACCGTCGCCGCCAATGCCGATCAGCGCGTCGAGCCGCAAGGCATGGTAGGCGTCGATGACCTCCTGCGAGCGATCGCGCAGGCTGCCGTCCGGCATCGGAAAGGCGAAAGGATCACCCTTGTTGGTGGTGCCGAGGATCGTGCCGCCAAGGCGCATCATAGCCGCATCCAGCCGCGTCGGGTCGAGAGTCTCCGCGTCGGGCGGCTGGCGCAGCAGACCCATCGAGCCGTTGCGGATGCCGAGAACCTCCCAGCCGTAGGCCGAATGGGCACGCATCGCCACGGCGCGGATCACCGCGTTGAGGCCGCCGCAATCGCCACCGCTAGTCAAGAGACCGATACGTTTTGCCAATTCAAGGCTCCACCGTCTTGCGCGCGCGGGTCAAGGAGCCAACTCCGAAAGAGGCGTCGCCGCGTTCGATAATACGACAGAAAGCCCGTCAACGGACCGCATTCGACGCTCCAAAGTCTCGATCGAAGCCGCCAGCAGGGCTCCATCCGGCAAAAAGGGCGCCTGCGGACCGATTTTTACGCCCTTCCAGGCGCATTCGCGGTGCTATAATGAGGTCGAACTCTCGTGGCATGGCCATGGACCTCGACACAGAAGCTTTGAAGGCGAAGCTCGCCACGCTTAAGACCGAACATCGCGACCTCGACCAGATGATCACGCGGCTCGCTGAACGCGCCCCGGTCGACCAGCTCGAGCTGCAGCGGCTGAAAAAGCGAAAGCTGTTGCTCAAGGACCGGATCACCAAGATCGAAAGCGAACTGCTGCCCGACATCATCGCCTAGCGGATTGCTTTGCTACAGGCAGGTGTTGCGCCCATTTTCTGCGGGACGCAGCCCGAAGGGCTGCCGAGGGCTGCTTGTGTGGTCGTCAACCGCTCCTATAATCAAGGGTTTTAGGGCTGCTTCCAAAGGGAGCCGAATGAACGGCACCGGTCGGTTGGTCGGGATCATCATAGGAAGCCAATCCGACTGGGACACGATGCAGCACGCTGCCGGTACCCTCGACCGATTGGGGATCGGCTATGAGACGCGAATTGTCTCGGCCCATCGTACGCCCGATCGCCTTTATGAATACGCCCGTACCGCAAAGTCGCGCGGATTGCGACTGATCATCGCCGGCGCCGGCGGGGCCGCTCACCTCCCCGGCATGGCAGCGGCGCTGACCCCACTCCCGGTGCTCGGGGTACCGATCGAAAGCAGAACTCTGAAGGGCGTCGACAGCCTGCTTTCGATCGTGCAGATGCCGGCGGGGATTCCGGTCGCAACCTTTGCCATCGGCCAAGCGGGAGCCGTAAATGCGGCGCTCTTTGCAGCGGCGATGCTCGCTGCGGGCGACGCTGCCGTCGCGCAGGCGCTCGACGGCTGGCGCCAGGCACAAACGGAAGGGGTAGCGGAGCGCCCGGCAGGTCGGGAATGTTAGCCCCAAGCGCAATAATCGGCATCCTTGGTGGCGGTCAGCTCGGGCGTATGACAGCGCTGGCCGCCGCACGCCTCGGCTACCGCTGCCACGTCTTCGCAAATGAGCGCGACAGTCCCGCCGAGCAGGTCTGCGCGGCGGCAACCATCGCCGAATTCACCGACCGCGTCGCGCTCGAGCGGTTTGCCGCAGGCGTCGACGTAGCGACCTGCGAGTTCGAAAACGTGCCCGCCGAAGCGGTCCGCGAAATCTCGGCCCTCAAACTGGTCCACCCCCGGCCCGAAATTCTCGAAATCGCGCAGGACCGTCTACGCGAAAAGGATTTCCTGCGCTCGATCCGGGTCGAGACGACAGCCTACCGTGAGATTTCCGACTCCACCGCCTTGCTCCGTGCGATGCGCGATTTCGGCTATCCCGCAGTGCTGAAAACCGTGCGTCTGGGATATGACGGCAAGGGTCAGGTCACGGTCACGCCAGAGACCAAAGTCGATGAGGCCTGGCAGCGAATGGGCGGCGAGATCGGCATCCTCGAAGGCTTTGTCGATTTCTCCTGCGAGATCTCGGTCATTGTTGCGCGCGGCGCAAACGGCGCTTGGGCGACCTATCCGCCAGTCGAAAATCAGCATGTCAATCACATCCTCGATACGACAATCGCGCCTGCGCGCATCCCGATGGAAACCGCTATGCGGGCCGAAGCGATCGCGCGTCACGTGGCCGAACAGCTCGATCTCGTCGGGCTGCTGGCGGTCGAGATGTTCGTGACCGAGAGTGGCGACCTCCTGGTCAACGAGATTGCGCCGCGCCCACACAATTCGGGCCATTGGACGATAGATGCCTGCGTCACCAGCCAGTTTGAGCAACTCGTGCGGGCTCTATGCGACTTGCCGCTCGGGTCCGTCGAGCATCATTCCGATGCAGTGATGAAGAATCTGCTGGGTAGCGAGGTCGACAAATGGCGCGATGCATTCAATGATCCGCTGGCGAAGGTGCATCTTTACGGCAAGACAGAAACGCAACCCGGCCGCAAGATGGGCCATGTGACCCGTCTCATACCGCACCGCTGAACCCGGCTCGGAAAAGCCGAGTCAGGCTGCGCGCGGCGCTGACCTGTTACTGACCCAGGCACAAATCGCCGTCGAGGTCGCCGCCCAAGCCTGTGTGAGTCTTTCGGCCAGGTCCCGTGCAAGACCAATGTCTTCGGCTTCGCAGGCCGTCCGCAACTCTCCGGCAAGCTGGCTCAGCTGCAATGCTCCGAAATTGCCGGCCGTTCCGATCAAGGTATGCGCTTCTCGGCCGGTCCCCTCGCGGTCATTGCAATCGAGCAGAAATCGGATATGCGCGATCCGCTCTGCAGTATTGGCGAGGAATACATTGACAAACTCGTCCAAAGACTCGCCCTCGGTCATGACCTCGACGATCATCTCGAGGCGCGCGGGATCAATCGTGACCGGCGGCACATCATCGGCTAGAGCCGGTGCCGCACCTCTTCCAACACGCCCCGCGGCCACGTCGTTCAGCCGCGAGAACAGCTGTACAGGATCGATCGGCTTCGACAACTCGTCGCCTCGACTCCGTCGAGCAGAGGCATCTGCACATCCATCAGCACAAGATCGTACTCTGTCCGACGCACGGCCTCGACCGCCAACGCCCCATTTTCGACTACATCGACTTGATGGGCAGCCTTGCGGAGCAGCATCGTGACGAGCTGCTGATTGATCTTGTTGTCTTCAGCGAGCAGGATCCGCAGCGGCCGTCCGGCATGTCCTGAGGGCGGCGGAACCGCGTGCTGTGGTTGGGTGGGCCGCCGCGCCTCGGCGAAGCCGAAGAGTTGGGCGAAGGCATCCAACAGGGATTGCTCGCGGACCGGCTTGGTAAGAACCGCATCGATGATCGCGGAGGTCCCCTTTGTGAGCCCGTGCCGTCCCGCCGAAGAGGCAATGATGATCTTGGTCTCCGCAAGACCGCTGGCTGCGCGAATTCGTTCGGCCAGGGCCTCACCCGAGAGACGCGGCATCATCTGGTCGATGATGACGAGGTCGAATGGTCTGCCCTGCTGAAAGGCCCGCTGCAGCTCCGCCATGGCGGAGAAACCGTCATCGGCCGAGATTGCCTGAATGCCAAAGCCGGCCAGCTGACGCGCCAGAATGCGCCTGTTCATCTGTACGTCATCGACGATGAGGACGTGAAGACCCGCCAGTTTACCGGGCAACATCCGGCGCTCGACGGTCGGGTTGACCGCCGGCCGGAGCGGCAGCTCAAACCAGAAGCGACTGCCTGAACCGGGCTTGCTGTCGACGCCGATTTCACCGCCCATCAAGTCGACGAGCTGTTTGCAGATTGCCAATCCGAGACCGCTTCCGCCAAAGCGGCGAGTGATCGAGGTATCGGCCTGACTGAACTTTTCAAACAGCCTGTCGCGAACTTCCTCCGACATTCCGATGCCTGTATCCGCAACCTCGAAACGTAACCGGTGCACATCTTGGGCGGGATCGGGACTAACCGTCACCTCGACGGAAACTCCGCCATTTTCGGTGAACTTGACGGCGTTGCCGACAAGGTTCAGCAAGATCTGGCGAACCCGCGTTTCGTCCCCGCGAAAGCCACCCTTGGCCGCCGGAGCGACATAAACGCCCAAGTCGATTCCCTTTTCGTGGGCTTTGGGCGCCAACAGGCCGACGGCGGCCTCGACCGTGTCAAGAAGTTCGAAATCGATGATTTCGAGGTCGACCTTGCCGGCCTCGAGCTTCGAAATATCGAGAATGTCGTTGATCAGGGCGAGCAGCGCCTCGGCGCTGTCGCCCACTGCAATTGCATATTCCCGCTGCTCCGCCGTCAAATCGGTCTGCAGCAGCAGACCGTTCATCCCGATGACCCCGTTCATCGGGGTGCGGATCTCGTGAGACATGTTGGCGAGGAATTCCGACTTGGCGCGGTTGGCGTTTTCGGCGGCTTCACGGGCCTGTTCCGCCTGCTGATGCGTCGCCGCGATTTGCTCCTCGGCGGCCCTGCGGGCGGTAATGTCGGTGAATGTTCTGACAGCCCCGCCCCCGGGCAGCGGAACGTTCTGAAATTCGATCACCTGGCCGTTGGGCCGCCGCCGCTCGCGCACCCGTGGCTCGTCGAGCGCTCCACCCCTCCTGACGATCTCCCTCAGGGTCTCGTCGCGCCCGTATTCTTGCTTTCGCCATTGCCAGGCGAGGACATCGTCGAAATGCGGCTGAACCGCCATGAGCTCCGGCGGCAGCCCCATAATTTCAACAGCCCTGCGGTTGCAGAGGGGGACCATGCGGTCGGTATCGACGACCATGATCCCCTGGTCCATATGCTCGAGCGTCGTTTCGAGGAGCTGCGATTTTTCGGTGAGGCGGCGCTCGCTTTTGCGCAGCGCATCGGCGGTTTGCTGCAATTCCATTGTCTTGAGTTCGAGGCTCGTCCGGTTCTGCTCGAGTTCGCGAAATTGAGCGCCGAGGGCTCGAAACAGGACCATGAAGCCGAGGACCGCGCAGGCCGCGCCAATCGCGATGAATGTCGTTTGCCGCCGCCAGTTCGCGAGAGCGGCATCCTCAGCGACCGTCACGTCGATGACGAGTGGATAATCCCCTAGGGGATGCACCGACTCCACGGGGGCTGCTCCGCCAGTATCCTCCGGCGAACGATAGGCGCCGCCGCTTTCGGCCAACCGATACCATGGTGAATCGACCGGCCTTTTCTCACCGATTATGTCTTCGACGTAAGGATAGCGCGCGAAGATCGTACCGTCTTGCCGTAGCAGAGTTAGAGGTCCGCGCTCCTGCAGGGTGATTGCTTTGTAGAATTCTTCAAGATACTCGGTTCGGATCGTGGCGACGATGGTACCGAGAAACTCGCCGCCGGGTCGGCTGATCCGGCGTGCAACAAAAAAGACCCACCCGCTCGAGCCACGGTTCTTCACGGGTGCCCCCAGGAAACTGGTGGGTTCCTCATGGGCACGAAAATGCGTGATGAAGTCGCGGTCGGAGAAATCCGCGGCCGCAGCCGGCCAACGACGTGATGCGTTTACGACTTTGCCGTCCGCGTCGATCAACACGAGGGCATCGGCCTGCGGCAAATTCTTCACCCGATCAGCCAAAAACTGATGCCATTTTTTGGCAGCGAGCAGCTGTTCGAATTGCGTTGTGGTTTCGATTCCGCCGCCGAGTACCCGGTCCTTTACCTGGTCCAGAACGAGGTCCACCGCTTGCAAGGTGCGCGATGTCTGGTGGGCGAAGGCAATACCCAAATTTTCGATTTCCTCAGTATAGATTTTGACCGCTTCCTGCCGCAGGTCCCAAATCGTCACGCCGGCGGCGAGCAGCGTCATGCAAACCACCGCGAGGCCGATCAGGTTGAGGCGGCGATTGGAAGGGGGATGCCACCGCAAGCTCGCGAAAAACTTCATTTGCGGAGGTTCGCTCTAACGATGATGGCGGAGCCTACGCTCCGGGCGGTTAACCGGACCGACAGGTTAATTCGCGTTAGGTTAAGAAGCCGGTAACAACGCTTGAAACCATTGGGACCAAGGTTTATTTGTGCTGGCACTCTCTCATAGAGAGTGCCAATCGTGCATTGAATTCAGTAGCTCCTACGGAGGAATCCCGTGAAATTTCGACCGTTGCAGGATCGCGTGCTGGTCCGGCGCATCGAGCAGGAGGAAAAGACGCTGGGCGGCATCATCATCCCCGATACCGCGAAGGAAAAGCCGATGGAAGGCGAAGTGATCGCCGCCGGACCGGGCGCGCGTGGGGAGGACGGCAAGCTCAATCCACTCGACGTCAAGGTGGGCGACCGGGTGCTGTTCGGAAAGTGGTCGGGCACCGAGATCAAGATCGACGGCGAGGATCTCGTCGTCATGAAGGAGTCCGACATCATGGGTATCGTCGCCTAAGGGAGAAAGATCATGGCCGCAAAGGAAGTACGCTTTCATACCGACGCGCGCGACAAGATGCTCCGCGGCGTCGATGTGCTCGCCAATGCTGTCAGGGTGACCTTGGGTCCCAAGGGCCGCAACGTCGTTCTCGACAAATCCTTCGGTGCGCCCCGCATCAGTAAAGACGGTGTCACGGTCGCCAAGGAGATCGAACTCGCCGACAAGTTCGAGAATATGGGCGCCCAGATGGTGCGCGAAGTCGCGTCGAAAACGAGCGATTTGGCAGGCGACGGCACGACAACGGCGACCGTCCTCGCTCACACGATCGTGCGCGAAGGCGCCAAGGCGGTCGCTGCCGGCATGAACCCGATGGATCTGAAGCGCGGCATCGACCGGGCGGTCGACGCAATTGTCGCGGACATCGAAAAACGCTCGAAGAAGGTGTCGACCAACGACGAGATCCAGCAGGTCGGAACGGTTTCCGCCAACAATGA
>Ga0126378_10004070_pt1 | contig 11096 bp, 13 predicted proteins | sample PanSoiMetPlot_23_FD_92587 | JGI IMG/M metagenome (GOLD analysis project Ga0126378, IMG submission 92587) | Tropical forest soil microbial communities from Panama - MetaG Plot_23 | ecosystem: Environmental > Terrestrial > Soil > Tropical forest > Bulk soil | place: Panama | collected 2016-02-17
CCGCCGGTCGCGAGCAGGACGGGCGGCTCGGCGTCGTCTACGAGGCCGGTCTCGAGCTCGATCTCGCCGGTCGCCTCGGCGAGGAGTCGCGTGAGCGCCTGCGGGTCGTAGCGGCGGCCGGTCGTGAGCGGGTTCTCGGTGTCGCGCCAGACAGGCTCCGCCCCAAGCGACTCGAGCCACGCGAGCGCATCGTCGAGCCGCTCCCAGATCAGCCGCTGCAGCCGCTCGTCGCCCTCCGGGCAATCGACACGGAAGCGCTCCCATTCGCGATGTCGCCAGACGACGCACGACGACAGCAGCATCGAGCCACCAGCGCGCGTCCCCTTCTCGAGCACGCGCGGTTCACAGCCGAGCTGGCGGAGACGCACGGCGGCGACGAGGCCAGCCATTCCGGCGCCCGCGACCGTGACGCGCAACTCAGGTCAGGGAGAACGTCGGCTTGTGCTCGACGTACTCGATGCGGACGCGCTCGGGGCCCCAGACGAAGACGGCGAGCGTGTTGGGTGCGTCGACCACGTTGTCGATCTCGACGCCGAGATCGCGCGCGGCGGCGACATGCTCCTCCGCCGACTCGACGAGTACGGCGAGGTGGTTGAGCAGCGGCCGCTCTGGAGCGCCCGGCTCGCCCGGCTGGAACTCGATCCACGCGCCTCCCACCTCCACCCGCGGGCAACCCGAGCGACCCTGCGCGGCGGCGCGGAAGCCGAGGGAGCCGTACTCGGATGCCGTCGCCTGCGGATCGGCCGAACGCAGCGCGACGTGGTCGAGGTCGTAGTCCAGATCGGTCTCCGCCTCGACGAGTCCGAGCGCAACGCCTTCGGCAAGCTCGAAATACGCCTCTCCCTCCCGCCGGCGCTCGACCTCGAGGTCGTCCGGCAGCGCGGCGAGCGCCTGCTCGAGGTCGCGCACACGCAGGGCGACGTGCTCGAGCGCTCCCCGCTTACGAGGGCCTTCGGCTGCGAAGAGCGTCAGCTTCCCCCGCCGCGCGTCCGCGCCGACGAGTGTGAAGGCATCGGTCCGGTCGATGACGTGCATGCCGAGGTGCCGCACCACGAAATCCGCGACGGCATCGCGCTCCGCGAGCCAGTAGGCGACGTGGTCGAGCGTCTGCGGCCTCACGCCTCGGGTCGTCCTCCCCTAGGCGATCGGCTCGTTGTGGACGTCGTTCTCGACCGCGTACTTCTCCGTAAGTTCGTTGATGCGCTCCGGATTGCCGTAGGCGTAGTTGATCTCCACGAACGCGTTCCACTTGTCCGGCAACGCGTCCTCCGGGAAGATCGCCTCGACCGGGCATTCGGGCTCGCACGCACCGCAGTCGATGCACTCCTCGGGGTCGATGATGAGGATCCGGTCGAACTCGTGGATGCAGTCGACCGGGCAGACGTCGACGCAGGAGCGGTCTTTGATGTCGATGCAGGGCTCGGCGATGATGTACGTCACGCGCCCTACTGTAGATAGCCGCCGGGAGCGCCTGCGCCGCGAACCGTCAGGCTTCCGGTGCGCCGACGAGCTCGTCCACGAGCCCTCCGATTCGCTCCGCGAGAGCCGACTTCGCGAGTACCTGGTCGAAGCCTGCGGCGTGTGCGGCGCGCAGGCCCGACGTATCGGTGTGGTTCGTGAACCCGATGATCGGGACGTCCGGATAGGAGTCGGCGACCTCCTCCGGGTCGACGCGTGAGACGTCGGCCAGGACGAGATCCGGGTCTTCCGTGTGGTCCACCGTGATGAGACGATGGCCTGGCAGAAGGGGCTCGACCTTCCCTCGGATGAAGAGATCGACCCCACACAGCAGGATCGTCGCCACGCGGGAAGGTTAAAACGGAGTGGACGCTGCATTCAAGCGAGGTCTGGAGGCGATCCGCGCCGGCGAGTACTTCGCCGCGCACGAGGAGCTCGAAGAGGTGTGGCGGGCGGCGGCCCCCGAGGAGCGAGATTTCTTCCAGGGTCTCGTCCATGTCGCCGTCGCCTGGTACCAGGCCGGCCGCGGGCGCCCGGTCGCGACGGCACGACAGCTCGAGAAGGCGGACCGTCGGCTCGGCTCCTTCGCTCCGGCGCATCGCGGAGTTGACGTCGCGCACGTCCTGGTGCAGGTGGCTGCCGCACGGAAACGAGTCGCCCGCGGCTCTCTCGAGCTCGATCCGCCGGAGGTCTAGCGGCCCTACGGCTTCGTCAGCCCGACATCGTCGAGCGCGCGGTTGAGCGCGACGTGCAGCCACCAGTCGCGGTGGAAGAAGAGCAGCAGGCCGAGAACGACGAGCACGACCCCGCTCCCGACCTGGATCAACGTGTAGCGGTCGCGCAGCCAGCGGAAGGCTCCCATCGCGCGCGCGAACGCCACCCCCGCGAAGAGGAACGCCGCGGCGAGACCGAGCGCGTACGCCGCGAGCAGAACCGCTCCCTTCAGCACGGTGCCGGTGTTGCTCGCGAGCACGAGCACCGCGGCGAGCACGGTGCCGATGCACGGCGCCGCGCAGACGGCGAAGGCGCCACCGAGGAGTGCGCCCGACCCGCGCCTGCGTGCCCCCGCGAGGAGCCCGGGCGCAAACACCCGCTCCGGCACGGGCAGCAGGCCCATGAACGCGAGGCCCAGGACGACGAGGACGAAGCCTGCGATCTCCGTCTGGGCGTTCCCGGAGACGACGCTCCCGATCGCCGCTGCGCCGGCTCCGAGCGCGACGAAGACGACCGTGAAGCCGAGCACGAACGGAATGCTCGACGCCACCACGCGGCGGGTCGTGCCGCGCTGGCCCAGTTGTCCGGCCTCGACCCCGGAGAGCGCCGCGAGATAGCCCGGCACGAGCGGGAGCACGCACGGCGTGATCACGGAGGCGAAGCCGACGGCGAACGAGATCGCGAGCCGCGTGCCCATCAGTCGAAGCGTGCCAGGAGATCGTCGAGCCGGCGCTCGGTCTCCTCGTCCAACTCCTGCTCCGTCGCCGCCTCGGGCTCCGGCTCGCGCCGACGGCTCCAGCGCCAGACTCCGACGGCGAGCACGACCGCGCCGGCGAGGACTCCGGCGATCGGCAGCCACCAGGCGAGGAGGTCGAAGCCCTTCCGCGGCGGGGCGGCGAGGATCTGCGCCCCGTAGTTCGAGACCAGCGCGGACTCGATCCGTTGCGCCGTCCAGCACGCCGCGATCTTCTGCGAGATGAAGCGCTCGATCGCCTGCGCGGCCGGGGAGTTCGACTGGTCGAGCGTCGTGTGGCAGGTCGGGCACATGATCTGGCCCTCGAGATACGTGAGCGAGGTGCGTGGGTGGGCACAGGCGGAGGCCGGGGCTGCGAAGGCGAGCGCAGCCGCCGCGACGGCCAGGAAGCGGAGGATCACGGCGCCGCCGCCTGGGGCGCCGAAGGCGTCCCGCCCTTCAGCCGCGCAGCCTCGGCGAGCGCGCTCCGGAACTCGCCGGCGAAGCTCGGGTCGGTGATCGGCCCGGCGAGGTGCGCGACGACCTTTCCCTGCCGGTTGAGGACGTACGTCTCCGGCACCTGCGAGATCCCGTAGGTCCCCGTGACCTGGCCCGAGCCGTCCTCGAGCATCGGGAACGTCAGCGCGTGGTGCCTGACGAAGCTCCGCGCGTCCGGCCTGAGGTCGTGGTAGTCGATGCCGAGAAAGACGACGCCCCGAGCGTGATAGCGCGTCCAGTCACGCTCCAGCACGGCCGCCTCGCTCTTGCACGGTTCGCACCATGACGCCCAGAAGTTCAGCACGACGGGCCGGCCGCGGAGCGAGGCAAGCGTTACCCGCCCCGGTCCGTCCAGCCGGTGCAGCGTGAACGCAGGGGCGGCCGCGCCCACGCCAGGGGCGTGCTCCTGGTGAGCGAGCTTCCAGACGAGAAGGGCGAGCAGCCCGGCCACGCCGGCGAGCGCGAGGACCTGGGCCGTGATCTTGAGCCGGCCGGTCACGACTTCAGCGCGGCGTGGACGTAGCGGAGCAGTGCCTGCGAATGCACCTGCTCGCTCACCGGACCGAGGATCTGGCCGCCGACGATCCTCCCGTTCGGGTTGAGGACGTACGTCACAGGCAGGTTCGCAACGGCGTACCGGTTCGCGGCCACGGCCGCGTCGTGGTCGAAGACGACCGGATACGTGACGCCGTGCACCTGGACGAACCGGCGCGCGTCTCCCCGGGAGTCGTTCGCGTCGACGCCGAGCACCACGAGGCCGTGGCTCCGGTCCTGCTGCCAGAGGTGTTCGAGCACCGGCGCCTCGCGCTTGCACGGGTTGCACCAGGAGGCGAAGAAGTTCAGCACCACGGTCTTGCCGCGGAGAGAGCCGAGCGACACGTTCCCGTCTCCCTGGAGCTTGGGCAGCGAGAAGCGCGGAGCCGCAGCGCCGACCTTCGGCGGCGGCAGCTGATGCGCGAGCTTCCAGACGAGCATCGAGGCGAGCGCCGCGACCCCGGCCACCGCGACGGCCTGCGCCCCGAGCTTGAGCCCGCCCTCCACGCCGGCGGCTACGCGGGGATGATGAAGACCGGCGTGCCGATCCGCACGTGGTTGTACAGCCACTCGGCCGACGGCACCTGCATCCGGATGCAGCCGTGCGATTCCGAGTGGCCGATCGACCACGGCTCGTCGGTGCCGTGGATGCCGACGCCCGGCGCGCTCAGCCCCATCCAGCGCGTGCCGAGCGGGTTGCCCGGGCCCGGCGGGACGGGCTTGAGACCGCGCGCCCAGGCGTCCTGGGTCGGCGGGTACCACCAGGGGTTCTTCCACATGACCACGATCTGGAAGTGCCCGAGCGGGGTCGGGTAGATCGCCTGGCCGGTGGCGACCGGGAACGTCCGCACGAGCCGGACGCCGTTGTAGAGGTAGAGGCGGTTCGAACCGCGGTGGATGACGATGATCGGCTGCGACTTCGCGGACGCAGCCGGGATGATCTTCAGGGGAGCGAGGATCGTCGTCCGGGTGCCGGCGACGATCGCTGCGCGGATCCGCATCCGGGTCGGGAACTTCCTGAGCTGGCGTCCCGGACGCGAGTGCGTCAGCACCGGACGGTTGTGCCGCAGGATCACGGCCCCGGCGACCGGCGCGCGATCGGTCCTGGCTGCCAGCTTCCCGACCCACTTGACGATGCGCTGCATGTCGAAGGTCGGTGTGAGCGGGACGACGGTGTCCGCAGTCGCCGTGAGTGCCGTTTGGACGGCGGCCGCGACGTCGAGCGCGGTGTAGAAGTGGTGCGGAGAGACCGACACGTTGCGATGGCCGACGTGCACCACGAGCGGCGCGAAGTACGCGTCCTGCACTGCTGCCGTCGCGTCCACGGCAGTCATTCCGCCGACCACGACCGACCCGATCTGGACGCCGTCGGCGATGGTGCCGGGCGGCGGCGTGCCGTCTGCCCGCGCGTGGCTCGCGCCGACACCGAGGGCGCAGACGACGAGACAGAGGATGAAGGCGGCGCGCTTGGCCACGGGTCGCATGGATTCTAGCTTTCGGCGGCGACGCCTCCCGTGTTCAGGGCGCGGTCGGCAGCAGCTTCTCGTGCAGGTTCCCGCCCCGGGCGGCGTACTCGAGGATCATCCGGTCGGTGACCCACTCGACCGGCGCGCGGTCGTCCGTCCACGGCTTCGTGCTCGGGGATGCCGCGTGGGCCTGTGCGGCCAGCAGGCGGGTGAGGACGCGGATCCGGCCGGGGGTCCGGCCGATCGCCGTCTGCACGCCGGCGCGCGAGACCGGGCGGTCGAAGCCGAGCACGAGCTGGTTGAGCTTCAGCGCCTGCCACGTGAGCACCTGCGGGAAGACGGTGCGCAGCGTGCCTGCGATGCCCCGCGCGAGCCCATGGTCGCCTGGAACGGTCGCGACGTTGAGAGCCACGATCCCGCCGGGGCGCAGGCGCGACCGCACGAGGCGAAAGAACTCCTGCGTGGCGAGATAGAACGGCACGTACGGCTGGCGGTACGCGTCGATGAGGATTGCATCGAAGCGCTCGTGCGTGCGAGCGAGGAACGGCCGCGCGTCCGCGGTGATCACGTGGAGACGGCGAATTCGGCCGAGTCCCATGAACCGCCGGGCCGCGGCGGTCACGTCGGGATCGAGCTCGACGCCGTCGATCGCCGCAGAGGGATAGAACACGCCGTACGCGCGTGCCGTCGTGCCGCCTGCGTTCCCGAGGATCGCCACCTTGCGCACGGGCCTGTCGAGGAGCGGCGGGATCGTGAGGAACATGTCCCACTCGTCGCCGGTGAGGACGGTGTGGGGTCGCCACTCCGAGTGCTTGGCTATCCCCTCGTTCAGATAGAGATCGCGTTCGGCGCCGTTCTGGACGACCTGGACGAACTGGTACTGCGAGTCCTTCTCGTAGAGAAGCCCGGCCACAGGCTTCACGATTCCCACCGGCACCGCGAGCACCGCCGCCAGCGCGACCGGCACGACGATCCAGCGGCGGCCGAGGAGCAGCGAGCCGCCGAGCGCAACGACGACGGCGGTACCGACGAGCGTCCGCTGCGTACCGAGCAGCTCGATCGCGACGATCGCGGGCACGAACACGCCGACGATGCTCCCGACGGTCGAGAGCGCATACAGGCGCCCCGAGACCGCACCCGCGACCGCGACCTCCGGAACGGCGAGACGGATCGCGAACGGCGCGACCATGCCGAGCAGGACGACCGGAGGCGCGAAGAGCACGAGCGAGCCGAGGAACGAGCCGACCACCGCTCCCGCCGAGACGTTGTTCAGCCCGCGCACCGTCAGGTCGAGGATGGGCTGAGCGGCGAAGGGAACAACGGCGATGAGCGCACCCGCCGCGACGACGATTCGACCGAGTACCTGCTGTTCGGGGCGACGGTCGGCGATCCGCCCGCCGAGCCAGTAGCCGAGTGAGAGCGCGGCGAGAACGAGACCGATCACGTTCGCCCAGACGACGGTGGACGCCCCGAAGTACGGCGCGAGCAGCCGCGAAGCGCAAATCTCGGTTGCGGTCGCACCGGCACCGGCTGCAAGGACAACCCACTGCAGCCGGGCGGGCGGTCGGGTCACGTTCTGCGGATCACGACGACCGCGAGGTCGTCGGAGAGATCCCCGCTCGCGAACTCGCGCGCGTCCTCGGCGACCGCCCGGGCGAGCTCGCGCGCCGGCAGCTCCCGTTGCGCCGCGAGCAGCGCATCGAGCCGCTCGTCCCCGTACAGCTCTCCTTCACGCCGGGCCTCGATCACGCCGTCGGTGTAGAGAACGAGGGAGGCGCCCGGAGGCAACTCCGCGCGAGACTCCGCGTACTCCTGGCCGCCGTCGATCCCGAGCACGAGCCCGTGCGCCTCGAGCGGACGGATCGAGCCGTCGGCCAGGACGAGTCGCGGCGGAGGATGGCCGGCGCTCGCGCCGGCGACGACGCCGGTGACGCCGTCGACGAGCACGTAGCTCATGCTGATGAACTTCCCGCTCCCGATCTCGCTGCAGATCACGTCGTTCGCGGAGGCGAGGAAGTCTGACGGGTCCGAGTGCTCGCGGGCGAGCGACCGGAACACGAACTTCGCCATCGCCATGTCGGCGGTCGCGTCGACTCCGTGGCCCGTAACGTCGCCGAGCACGACGGCGAGCCGCCCGTCCTCGAGCGCGAGGAAGTCGTAGAGGTCGCCGCCGACGTCCACCCGCGCGGACGGCTCGTACACCTCCCCCACATCGAGCCCCGCGACGACGGGGCGGGAGCGCGGCAGGAGGGAGCGCTGCATCGTGTCGGCGAACTGCTTCTGCTGCTGGTAGAGGCGCGCGTTGTCGATGGCCAGCGCCGCCTGGGCGGCGATCGCCGTGGCCCCGTCGATCGTCCCCTCCGAGAGCGGGTTACCCGGCCGGAACGAGTAGATGCCGAGCGACGCGAGCACCTCGTTCGGCAGGGCCACCGGGACGACGGCGCCCGTCCAGCCCTTCTCGACGAACGGCACCAGGGCGGGCAGGTACGTCTCCCCGCGTCCGCGGCGGCGGCTCAGCCGGAAGCCGCGCCGCTCGCGGAAGAGTCGCTGCACGTCCCGCTGGCCGAACGGCACCGGCCGGGCGATGATCGGGCGGGCCGGTGCTGCGAGCTGCGGGTCGCGGATGTGGACGGCGTGCGGCACGAGTTGCTCGCGCCGCTCGTCCGGCATGCGCACCACGGCCGCATCGAGATCGAGCACCTCGACGACCGTGCGTGCGAGCGCCCCGAGCGTTTCGTCGAGCGAGAGGCTCTGGGCGAACGAGCGCGAGACCTCGTAGAGCGCGCGGAGCTGCCGGCCCGTGGCCCGCTCGTTCGCCAGCGCGGCTTCCCGCTCCTCGCCGAGGCGTTTCGCCTGCTCGTGGAGCTGTGCGTTCTGGACCGCGACCGCCAGCTGACCGGCGAGAGCCGCCAGCAGCGCCGTCTCGTGCTCGTTCGCGACGGCCTTCCCGACCGGATACGCCGCGAGGAGTCCGACGACGTCGCCGCGCGCGACGAGCGGAACCGCGAGCGCCGGGCCGATCCCCGTCTCGCGCGCTGCAGGTGCGGCCTCGGCCAGCCGCGGGTCACGTACGACGTCGACGACCTCGAGCACCGCGCGGTGGCGCGACGGCCCGAGCGCAACGTCGAGCAGGCGGTCGGCGACCCGCGTGTGCGGGCCGGTCAGCCCTCGGCTGGCCGCCGCCTCGAGCTCGCCGTCGGCGGCGGCGCGCAGGTAGACGGCCACGCGGTCGACGGCAAGGAGTTCGGCGACGCGCTCGACGGCCGTCTCGAGCGTATGGGCAACCGAGAGCTCCGCCGTCGTCTTCGCGATCAACTCGAGCAATGCACGCGTCCGCTCCAGCTCGAGCGCCAGGAGCCTCGCGCGTTCGCCGGCACGAAGCGCGTGCGCCGCGCGGACCCCGAACGTCGCAAGCCGCGTGAGCTGCTCCGCATCCGGCTCCTCGCCTCCCGGGTGCAGCAACTGGAGGACACCGAGCGGCGGTCGGCCCAGAGGCAAGGTCGTCGAGACGCTCCGGTCGTGCGGGAGCCGCGCGGCGGCCTGCGCGCGGACCGGCCCCGGCTCTGCGAGCGTCGACTCCGCCACCCTTCGCGCCGCGGCGAGATCGGCTGCCGCGTCGAGTCCCCAGGAGGCAGCCGGGACGAACTCCCCATCGCGGCTCTCCCAGAGGATCACGGCCGAGGCTCCTGTCACGCCGGCCGCGAGGCGGACGACCTCCGCCGCGGCATCCTGCTCGTGCAACGAGGCGGCCAGTGCCTCCCCTGCCAGCTCGAGCGCCGGACGGGCGAGCGAGGCCGCGTCCCCGCCGACCGCGAATGCGCGGAGGACGAGAGCCGCCTGCGCCGCGCAGAGCTCGGCGGCGAGCCGCTCTTCCGCACCGAATGCCTCGCCGGTGCGGAACAGCTCGACGGAGACGGCGCTGTCGTCGGTTCGCATCGGCACGAGGAGCAGCTGTGTCGTTCCGGTGCGCTCGGCAGTCCTGCGCAGCGCGGACGGAGCCCGAGCCGGCGCATCCACCGGCACGTCGGGAAGCTCGGCCAGCGGTAGCACGGTCCCTTCGAGCTGGGCCGCGACCGACGGCGGCGCCGCAACGGCCACGGCCTCGAGCCGCTCCGAGCTCTCGTCCAAGGCGCGAACGAGGGCAATCTCCGCGCCGGTAACCGCCCGCGCGGCATTTGCGAGCTCTCTGAGCGCCTCGGACGAGCTCGGCGACACGGCAGCAGCCGCGACCGCCCGCACCAGAGTCGCGAGCGACCCGGCCGGGACGCGGACACCACTCGAATCGACTGCGAGCAGGCTGCTCACGATCCCGAAAGTATTCCGGCGCGGCTGCGCCGGCGGGGCCGTTTCGGCCGCGGCCGCTCAGTCGAGAAGCCGAGACCGGAGCGGTCCCCGGCTCTCCCACACCGTGCCGCCGCACATCGGGCACTGCGGAAGCAGCCGCTGGACGACCGCCCCGTACCCGCAGTCGGCGCAGCGGAACTCGCCCGAGGCCCGCGTACCCGCCACGACGAAGTCGGCGAATCCGGGATCGCCCAGCTGCGTTTCGGACGCGCGGACAGGCACGTCTGCGGACTCCTCGACCTGAACCCCCACCTGCTGCACTGCCTCCTCGTCCCTCGGATCGGGCGCTTGGCGCACGCCCGACCTCCACTTTGCCCATACTTGTGCCGTGCAAACGCCCGAGCCGGCACGCCCATTCCGGACCCAGCCCGAGCAGCGACCGCCGCGGCCGGAGCGCGCGACGCCGCAGGCCGACAGCTGGGGAACCCGGCTCGCGTGGATCTCGGGGCTCGTCCTCGCGATCTCGGCGTTCACCGACTGGTACGTCGGCACGCTGCCCAACGGCCTGACGTTCTCGGTGACCGGCTGGCACACCGGAACGCTCGGCAAGCTCGTCTTCTTCATCGGGCTCGCCACGCTGATCCTCGAGTCGTCGCGAGAGGCCGGGATCGTGCTGCCGGCGGCCGTACCCGACCGACTCGTCCTGATCGCGCTCGGCGCGCTCGCCGTGATCTTCGTCCTCATCCGCCTGATCTCCGTCCCGGATGTCTACTTCGTCACCACCGCGCGTGGAATCGGGCTCTACCTGGCGCTCTTGGCCGCCCTCGGGTTGCTCGGCGCAGGCCTGCTCCGCACAGCCGAAGATCTCCCCTAGCTCGCAAGACCTCCGGTCTCGCTCGCTGCTTGAAGGAGCTGCGCCAACGGGAGAGCGCGGTCTCCCGCGCTCGGTGCCGAGAGCACATTGGGTGAGGCATGGTTCGAGCCGCCCGTCTGTCGCGAGCGTGCAGACCTCGCATGTCCGCTCGCTACTCCGCGGCTCTGCGCTCGAAACGCTCGAAGGTCAGCCAGGCCAAAGGCCGGAGGCTAAGGCAGCCGCAAAGCGGCGACTTAGCCGGAGGCCACACCGCGCTCGCGCCGGCCTCTGCCGCGCGCGAGCGCACCACAGAGTCATCCCACCCAAAGCGGCGAAAACCAATCAGCACGAAGCGCGCCCGAGACCGCGCTCTCGGGCGCGCTGAGTTCCGTTCCCCAGCGAGCGAGACCGCAGGTCTCGCGAGCTACGTAGGAAGGAGTGCTTTCGTCTGCGCGACGAGCTCTTCGAGGTCGAAGGGCTTGCCGACGAAGCCGCGGGCGCCGCTCGATGCCGCCTGACGTCGCGCCTCCTCGTCCACCTGGCCGCTGAACATCAG